>Ga0075369_10000568_pt1 | contig 11675 bp, 9 predicted proteins | sample EndMethybrTD3034_FD_71400 | JGI IMG/M metagenome (GOLD analysis project Ga0075369, IMG submission 71400) | Populus endosphere microbial communities from Tennessee, USA - Endosphere MetaG P. TD hybrid TD303-4 | ecosystem: Host-associated > Plants > Roots > Endosphere | place: USA: Tennessee...
GGCGACGGGGCGGCTACCGGTCGTCTACGTGCATCCGACCTGGGCCAACGGCGAGCCGCTGCCGAACTCCGGCCTCAGCCTTGGCGCGGTAGTAACGCCAGCCTCGATCCTGGCGCGCTGCGGCCTGTGGGTCGCCGACTACCATGACTCGCCCGAAGTGCCGCGGGCCTGGGAGGCGACGGGCTGGAAGCTCTGGCAGTACGCCGGCGACGAGAGCGCGGGCCGCCCGGCCTACGGCCAGACCACCATCGTGCAGGGCGTCAGCCACTGCGATCGCAACCTGTTCAACGGCGACGCGGGCGCACTTCGGGGCTTTTGGGGCTCGAGCACCTGAGTCTGGCGAATGGCGCACCTTGACCGGCCCGTAGCAGGTACGGGACGGCTCGGCGTCCGAGGGCAAATGGTCTGGCACAATGAGATCGCCTGATTGAGTCGCTGTACGACGCAGTGCTTGCGTTGGGCCATGAACGATGGATGCCGTGAACGACGCTTGACGTCTCCCTGATCCTCGACGCGAATTCGTTGTACGGATCGATGAGCGATGGGGAAGACCGGCATGGCGCTGTTGACCGGATTCAATGTGCTTCAGATCGGCCGCGGTTCGGCGGCCGCGGTTTGCGGCCGGCTGCTGGCCGACGTCGGCGCGCAAGTGACATGCATCGACTCTGGCATCGACCCCGGCATCGACCCAGGCGTCGGGACAGCGTTGCTGGATCATCTCAATCACGGCAAAGCCGTTGCCGTTGACGCAACGGAGCAGCGCAAGGCGGTGGCGTCGGCAAATCTGATTGTGCGGGAGCAGCCCCACGGCGTGACCGAGCTGCGGCAGGTCAATGCGTCGGCGATCATCGTCACGATCTCTCCCTTTGGCGAGACAGGCCCTCAGGCGAACGACCCGGCCACGGACCTGACCCTGTTCTTCGCCAGCGGCATTTCGCGCCTGCTGACGGGCCAGGTCGACGATCTGGCGGAGGCGCCGATACGTCCGGTGGGTGAGCAATCCGCTTTCATCGGCGGCTTGGCCGCTGCGTGCGCCGGCATGCATGCGTCGCTGGGCAACCAGTCCGGTGCGTCGATCGATGTGTCGATCCACGAAGCCCTGGCGACGCTCGCCATGACCGAGCTCGCGCGCGCGGGCCTCGGCAAGAAGAGCTGGGAGCGCAAGCGCCTGACTGACGGCAATGGTGCGACAGTGACGATCCTGCCGGCGAGCGACGGTTATGCCGCGATCTCTCCGCGCGAGGAGAAGCAGTGGGCATCGTGGCTCGAAGCGATGGGGTCACCTGCCTGGGGCGCCGACCCGCGCTTTGCCACCAAGGCCGATCGGGTGAGCAACTGGGATGCCCTGCATGCGCTGATGTCGCAATGGAGCCGGCAGCACGACAAGCAATGGATCGCCGACACGGCGCAGCGCGCGCATGTGCCGAGCTTTCCCTTGCGCGAGGTCGCCGAGCATCTAGACACGCCGCAGATGCGGCACCGCCGGTACTACGCTCCGCATGATGTCGCGGGAAAAGCAATTCAACGGCCGGGCACGCCGTTCGGGTTGAGCGTCGTCGCATCGAACCGCAAACAGGAGACCCCGAAGGGGCCGATGCCGTTGTCCGGCATCCGCGTGCTCGATTTCAGCTGGGTGATCGCGGGCCCGACGACGACGCGCTACCTCGCCGCGATGGGCGCGGAGGTCATCAAGATCGAAGCGCCCGGCAAGGGAGACCCGGGGCGCGCAACGGAACTGCATACCGTGCTCGGCCAGGCGAAGAAGAGCATCGCCATCGATCTCAAGAAGCCGCAGGCGGTCGAGATCGTGCGGGCGCTTGCCGCGAAATCCGACATTCTGATCGAGAATTTCGCCACCGGCGTCATGGACAGGCTCGGTCTTGGCGCCGAGGCGCTGAAGGCCGTGAACCCCGATCTCATCTACATCTCCGCTTCGGGCATGGGGCGAACGGGGCCGGACGCTCAGGCCGTCGCCTATGGGACTCTCCTGCAATGCTACAGCGGATTTGCCGGTCTCAATCGTCATCCCGAGGTCGCGCCGCGCGTCGGCTTCGCGTGGCTCGATCCGATGTGCGGCCTGATGCTTGCCTTCGTCGCGGCTGCCGCGCTGTGGCATCGCCAGCAGGAAGGCGGGGTGGCGCGCGTCGATTTCTCGATGATCGAGGCGATGCTGTGGACGATGGCGGAGCCGCTGGTCACGACCCAGCTCGGCGCACCGCCAACACCGGTGGGCAATGCATCGATGCATCATGCGCCGCACGGCGCCTGGCGCTGTGCGGGTGACGATGACTGGGTCAGCATCGTCGTGCGCACGGATGAGGAATGGCGCGCCCTGTGCCATCTCGTGCCGGGCCTGGCGGAGATGGTGTCGCTCGATCTCCGGCAGCGCCGCGACGCACAGTACGCGATCGACGCCGCCATGGCTGCCTGGGCCGCCGCCCGGTCGGCTGCCGCGGTCGCCGAATCGCTCTTGAATGCCGGCATTCCCGCCGCCGCCCTCGCGCGTCACGGGGACCTGGTGCAAAGCCCGCATCTCGCTGCCCGCGGCTTCTGGGACAAGCACGGCGCCGGCGTATTGCCGGGGTTGCCTTGGCGCGCCAGTTTCGGCCGCACCATCGGCCCCGCACCCGAGTTGGGCGCCGACGCCGATCATGTGCTCGCGACCGCCCTCGGCCTTTCGCCGGAACGCATCGCCGAGCTGCGGACGAGCGGCGTGCTCGGCTGAAGCGGGCTCGTAGCCCCTTTTACGGGGCGGGAACCAGGACGGTGCGCGGTGCGCCGTCCTTCGCGTCCTTGCCGTCGGACACGATCAGCAGTCGCAACTGACCGGACGATACCTCCAGCGGCAGGATGCCCTCGGGTTTGCTCTGCTCGGCGGCCCGCGCCTGATCGGTGATGTCGCCGAGGTGTTTCATGTCGGGGCTGCTCGTATCCCACCAGTAGACATCGTAGCGACCTTTCTCGCTGCCGACTGGCTCGCTGCCGACTGGGCCCGCAAGGACCAGCAAGCCGCCTCCATAGGGCGTCAGATCGCGCACGCCACGCCCTTTATCGAGCTTTACGACGTCAAGCTTGGCGCCACCGGTACCAGAGCCGAACAGCGACTCGAGCGGCACGGAAAGGATAGGCGCGCCGGGAAGGGACGGGCCGCGAAAGCCGGCATAGAGCCTGCCATTGAGGATGGCGACCCCCTCGATGGTGACTCCGTTGCCCTCGCTCTGGGCATTGGGCTCGAGACACTTGTCCTTGAACGGCTGCAGCTTCGGCTCGGCCGCGATGAAGTCGCGCAGCTTGGAGTTCCGGGTGATGTCCACCACGTCGTGCATCGAGAGAGTCTTCCCGACCGAGGGCTTGAGCCGGACCCGCACGATCTGGCTGGAGGCGCCAATCTTCGCCTTGTTTTCGTCTGTCAACGGCCCGACGCAGTCGGTCGTGTGATGCCGCGGATGGCCATGTGAGCCGATGACATAAAAGGCATCGCCATCCTTGGGGTCGGCGTAGAAGGCCACGCCTTCACCGTCGAGCTCGAGATTCTTGCCGCCAAATGTGTTCTCGATCAGCGGCACGGCATCGCCGGGGTGCAGTTCGCCGTCCTTGAGAGTGAGGAACTGGCCGTTCTGCAGGTTGTCGTCGATCACCAGGCAATGCCGCGGGAAACCGCTCGATGTCATGCAGGCGATACCGCTCACATCGCGCGAGTGCTTGCCGTCCTCGCCGAGAATGCGATCGACGACGGTCCATTCCTCGCCGGCTTTCGCCTCGTTGCCGGGCAAGGGCAGGGCGACGACCAGGCAGACAACGGCACACAAGCTTCTGGACCAGGCAGGATTGAGGCAGGACATGGTGGGCCTCCGGCGAAAGCTCGTTCGCGTGTCGACGATGCACATGGCACCGTACTGCGCGCATCCCGTATTGAGAGAATATCTTATTCTGATACAACCCTCCAGAGAGTACTCAAAACTCCCCGCTGCGATAGGCCTCGTCCAGCCGCTTGGCGTCCTCTTCCGAGAGATCCGGCCAGGCATCGCCGCGCTTGCGCAGCTTGCCGTCGAAGGTCGGCTTGCGCTTCTCGTTGAACGCCTGCCGGCCTTCCTCGCCGTCCGTCGTGGTCTGGATGAGCAATGAGTTGATCAGGTTCTGCACATGCCACGCCTGATCGGTCGGCAGATCGCCGAAGCGGACCACGAACTCCTTCATCATCCGCACCGCGACGGGGGGCAGCTTGCAGATATGGCGGGCGAGCTCCTCCGCCCGTTCCAGCAATCGCGCGTGCGGGACGACCTCGTTGATGAGGCCGATGCGCAGCGCCTCCTGCGCGTCGAACGGCTCGTCCGTCAGCAGGATCTTCATGGCATCGATGTAGCGCAGCTGCTTGACGAGCAGGCTGGCGCCGGGGCCATGCCCCAGCCAGCCCTGGGTCAGGAGGGCGAACTTGAAGCGCGCATGCTCGGCGCTTGCGATCCTGATGTCGGTCGACGCTAGCAGGGAGTAGAGACCGGCGCCCGCCGCCCAGCCGTTCACCGCGGCGATCACAGGCTTCCATACCCGCGGATAGTGATCGCCCATGCGTCCGTCGACACCGGTCTTCTGGCCATGCACCGTTCCGGCCAGCGGCCAGAAGATCCGCTGCGTGCGCAGATACTCGCGCTCTTCTTCCGTGATGTTCTCCCGCGGCGCGAGATTGTGGCCGCCGCAGAAGTGCGTATCGCCCTTGCCGGTCAGGATCGCGCAGCGGATCGAGCGATCTTCCCACAGGTCGATCCACGCCTCGGAAATCGCGTCCGCCGTCGGCTTGTCGAAGATATTCGCCTTGGCGGGGTTGTTCAGCGTGATGTAGGCGACGCCGTCGCGCTTCTCATAGTCGATGGGCAAGCGGTCCTCCTCCCATGAAAAGTGGCAGAGCGTGCACTTGGATCGGATATTGTAGGATTCGGTTCCAACGGCCAAGGGAGAGCCTGATGCGGATGCAGCCAATGGTCATCGGCCACCACTACATGGCGTCGGCCGGGCAGTATCTCGCGACCGAGGCGGCGCATGCGATCCTGCGCGCCGGCGGCAACGCCATCGATGCCGGCGTCGCCGGCGGCATTGCGCTCGGCGTCGTGCACAGCGACCAGGTGCAGTTCTCGGGCGTCGCGCCGATGCTGATCTACCTCGCCGATCGCGACGAGACCGTGTCGATCGCGGGGTTGGGCTGGTGGCCGAAGGCGCTGAACATCGAGACGTTCATCCGCGACCACAACGGCACGATCCCCGTGGGCCTGCAGCGCACCGTGGTGCCGGCGGCGCCCGACGCCTGGATCCTGGCGCTGCAGCGCTACGGCACGATGAGCTTCGGCGAGGTCGCGGCGTCGGCCATCCGCTACGCGCGCGACGGCTTTCCGGTGCACAGCGTGATGGCGACCTTCTTGGCTGACAAGGTCGAGGACTATCGGCGCTGGCCGCAGAACGTCGCGATCTTTCATCGCGACGGCGCCCCCCTCGAGGAAGGCGATCGCCTGGTGCAGGCCGATCTCGGCCGCACGATCCAGTACATGGTCGATCAGGAGAAGGCGGCGGCGGGCAAGGGCCGCGAGGCCGGCCTGGCGGCGGCGCGCGACGCCTTCTATCGCGGCGACATTGCGCAAACGATCGCCAAGTATCACCGCGAGAATGGCGGGCTGCTGACCGAGGCGGATCTCGCCGAATACCGCTCCGAGATCGAAGCGCCGCTCAGCTACAGCTTCAAGGGTACCGAGGTGATGAGCTGCGGTCCCTGGTGCCAGGGCCCGGTGCTGCTTCAGATGCTGTCGATGCTGGACGAGGTCGACCTTTTGGCGCTCGGCCACAACTCCAAGGCATACGTCCATCTTCTGGCCGAGGTCATGAACCTCTGCTTCGCTGACCGCGAGCGCTACTACGGCGATCCGCGCTTCGTCGACGTTCCCATGGAGACGTTGCTGTCGCGGCCCTATGCGCAGGAGCGGCTGAAGACGATCCGCAACGACCGCGCCTTTGGCGAGATGCCGCCGGCCGGTCCTGTCGCCGGCCACGTCGCGGGCCACGCCCGCCAGCCGTCGGTTGCCGTCGGCGAGCCGGGACTGCCGGGCGACACGTCTTACGTCTGCGTGGTCGATTCAAAGGGCAACGCCTTTTCGGCGACGCCGAGCGACGTGTCGTGGGAAAGCCCGGTCATTCCCGGGCTGGGGCTCTGCCCATCGTCGCGCGGCTCGCAGTCCTGGGCCGATCCTGGCCATACCTCCGTCGCCGCGCCGGGCAAGCGGCCCCGGCTCACGCCCAACCCGGCGATGGCGATGCGCAAGGGCGCGTTCCTGATGCCGTTCGGCTCGCCTGGCGGCGATCTGCAGCCGCAGGGCATGCTGCAGGTCCTTCTGAACCACGTGATCTTCGGCATGGACATCCAGCAGTCGGTCGAGGCGCCGCGCTTCATCACCCGCAACTTCCCCGACAGTTTCGAGCCGCACACCTATTATCCCGGCCGCGTCGACATCGAGCAGGGCATCGGCCGCCCGACGGGCGAGGCGCTCGCCGCCATGGGCCACCAGGTGAACTGGCTGCCCGATCTCTCGCTCAAGACCGCCGGCATCTGCGCCATCTCCGCCGACCTCAAGGCAGGTAAGCTCTACGGCGCCGCCGATCCGCGCCGCACGGGCCGGGCGATGGGTTGGTGATGGTCGTTCCTCCCCAGCGAAGCTGGGGGAGGTGTCGGCGTCTTACGCCGACGGAGGGGTCAGAAGCACCACGACGGTTGCCCTTGACCCCTCCGTCCGCTTCGCGGACACCTCCCCATCGAAGACGATGGGGAGGAAAAAAGACGTGACCAACCAACTCCGCTTCTCCGTGCTCGTGCTGCCGAACGTGCCTTGGCCCGAGCTTCTGCGCCGATGCCGCCTCGTCGAGGAGCTCGGTTTCGATTCCGTCGGCCTCGCCGACCATCTCGTCGACTGGGCCGGTGGCAAGGGGCCGTGGTTCGAGCTGTGGACGCAGCTCGCCGCCATCGCCCAGGCAACGACGCGCGTTCGCCTCACGACGCTGGTCGCGCAGATCCCGCTGCGCAATCCCGCCCTGTTGGCCCTGCAGGCGCTCACCGCCGATCACATTTCCAATGGCCGGCTCGATGTCGGCCTCGGCATCGGACTGGAGATCGATCCCTCGTATCGGATGATGGGCATCGACAATTGGAGCGCGAAGGAACGCGTCGCCCGCTTCGGCGAATATGTCGAGATCGTCGACCGGCTGCTGTCGCAGGAGGAGACGACGTTCCAGGGCCGCTTCTACAAGGTCGATGCTGCGGCGCTGCGCCCGCGCCCGGTCCAGTCGCCGCGCCCGCCCATCGTGATCGCCGCGATGGGTCCCGTCATGCTGGGTCATGCCGCGCGCCATGCCGATGTCTGGAACAGCATCAGCTTCGCCAAGACCTTCGAGGCCCAGCTCGACGAGACGCGCCAGCGCGTGGCAGCAATCGATGCCCGCTGCACAAAAATCGGGCGTGACCCGACGACGCTGCGGCGCTCCTATCTCATGTTCGACCCGACCGCCCGCTCGAGCGGCGGCAGGATCAAGTACTACGAATCCGAGGAGACCTGCCGGCAGATGGTGGAGCAGGTGATCGCGCTCGGCATCTCGGACATCGCGTTTTACTACCCAATGCTCGAGGAGCAGCAGCCGACCTTCGAGCGCATCGCGCGGAATGTTCTTCCAGCGTTGAAAGCCGCACGCAGATAACTTCCTCCCCATCGCGGATTCCGCGATGGAGAGGTGCCCGCGAAGCGGGCGGAGGGGTCATGAGCAACGATACTGTTGCCCATGACCCCTCCGGCCCTGCGGGCCACCTCCCCAGCTTCGCTGGGGAGGAAGGCTTTTCTAAGCAACGCGCCTCCTCGCCAGCTTCGAGTCCTGCCAAGCGAACCAGCGCATCGCGAACGGCAGGAACCATGGATTGCCGCGATAGAGCGGCAGGGTAGAGAAGGCGTCTCGTTCGAAGGCGGTGACGCCATCCGGCAGGCCGAGGATCTTCTGCGCGATCTTCAGCCCGAAGAACGAGCCCATGGGCACGCCGGCGAAGTTGTAGCCCATGCCGTACCAGACGCCGTCGTGGCAGCCAATGTGCGGCATCATGTCGAACGTGCCGGCGCATTGCCCCGTCCAGACGTGGCTCAGCTTGACGTCGGCGAGGTCCGGCAGCGCGCGCCGGAGTCGTCCATGCAGGAGCGTGGCAATGGCCGCAGGATCCTTCAGGCCGTTTGCCGTGGCGCCGCCGAACAGCAGGCGCGGCGAGTCCGGCGCCGGCCGGAAGAAATCGATGTCGAGGTTGGAATCGATCACCGTGCGCCGATGCGGGAGCTGCTTGGCCAGCAGAGCCGGCGGCAGCGGCTCGGTCGCCGCCATGTAGCCGACGAAGGGAATGAGGCGCCGGGCATGCCAGGTCAGGCTTTTCGGCGTGTAGCCGTTGGTGGCGACGATCACATCCCGCGCGCGCGTCTGTCCGGCGGCGGTGCTGACGCGGAAGCGTTCGCCTCGTTGGCCGATCTGCTCGATCGCCATGACCTCGCAGTTGCCGAAGATCGCGACGCCGGCCGCCAGCGCGCGCTCCATCAGGCCGCGATGATAGAGGCCGGGATGCAGCGATCCGAGATCGGGAATGACCGCGCCGCCGTCATAGAGGTCGCTGGCCATTTCCTCGCGTAGTCGCTCGCGCGGCAGCATGGCATAGGGCAGGCCGAGATCGGCCTTCATGCCGCCGAGCTCGCGGTCCAGCAGGGCATAATGTGCGGTCGAGGTCGCCGCGATGAGCCGGCCGCAGCGCACGGCATGACAATCGATGCCCTCCTCTTCGATGAAGGCGAGCGTGCTCTCATAGGCCGTCATCAGGTCGCGATAGATGGCGGCGGCGTAGGCGGCCCCCTTACCCGCCTTCAGATCGATGTAGGATTTCTTGAGCGTACGGCCGAGAAAGCCGGCATTGCGCCGCGACGCGCCGTAGCCCGGCCGCTCCTTGTCGAACACCGCCACGCTTCGTCCGGCCCGCGCGAGCGTCAGGGCGGCGCGCACGCCGGTGTAGCCAGACCCGACGACGACCACGTCATAGGAAGAAGCAGGCGGACCGGCGGCAAGCTCGGTCAGAGGTGCCGCGTCCCACCAATAGGGTGCGTTCTTGAAGTCGGTCGTCAGCAGGACCTTACTCATCTTCCGACGGCATCCTTGACTCCGCGTGAGGCCTCGCCGAGATATTGGCCATGGTCGAGAAGGACATCCACATTGTCGCCCGAGTGGCCGGCATCCCCAACGCGGGGTGCCGGGGTATCGACCACGCAAGCTGAATACGCGGATCGCCAACCCTGGCCTCGCCCCTCGCGGACGAGGTCTTTCGGCGTTTGAACGTGCCTCGTCCCCCTTCTCATTTGTGGAGATGAACGTGGCACAGAATATCTACGACAATTCCGATTTCTTCGCTGGTTACAGCCAATTGCCCCGACAGGTGCATGGACTGGCCGGTGCTCCCGAATGGCCGGCGATCCGGGCCATGCTGCCCGCGCTGGCCGGCAAGCGCGTGGTCGATCTGGGCTGCGGGTTCGGCTGGGCCTCGCGCTGGATGTGCGCCGAGGGGGCTGCTTCCATGCTGGGTCTCGACCTGTCGCAGAACATGATCGCGCGTGCCAAGGCCGATACCTCGGATCCGGCGATCGACTATCGGATCGCCGATCTCGAGACGCTGGACCTGCCCGAGGCGGCTTTCGATCTCGCCTACAGCGCGCTCGCCTTTCATTACGTCGCGGATTTCCAGCGCCTCGCGCGCATGATCCACAAGGCGCTGGCAGCCGGCGGAGGCCTGGTCTTCACAATCGAGCATCCGATCTACATGGCAGCGGCGCATCCGCATTGGATCGTCGACGAGGAGGGCCGCAAGAGCTGGCCGGTCAACGGCTATTCGGTCGAGGGTGAGCGCCGAACGGACTGGTTCGCCAAGGGCGTGCTGAAGTACCACCGGACACTGGGCACGACGCTGAACACCTTGATCGACGCCGGCTTCGAGCTGCGCCGGGTCGAGGAGTTCGCCCCGACGCCCGAACAGATCGATCAGTTGCCGGGACTGGCCGAAGAACGGGAGCGACCGATGATGCTTCTTGTCTCGGCGCGAAAGACAGGAACGCTTTGATCAGCGCTTCGGGCCGCCGCCCGGCCACACTGGGTTCTTGGCCAGGTCGGGCCAGCCGGCCGGCGCGCCCGAAGCGGCGATGGCCTCTGCCACGGCGGCGGCGGAATCCCACTTCGCGGCAACGAAGCGCATGCCGCTGATGGCGCCGCCGGCATCGGAGGCGAGATGCCACATCGGCGGCGCCATCTTCTCCGGGCGGATCATCTGGCTGCGCTCCATCGATCCGTCGTCCGGCACCATCGGCGTGTCGGTGGGCCCGCCTGGCACCACGACATTGACGGTGATGCCGGAGCCTTTCAGTTCGCCGGCCAGGCTGGCGCTCCAGGCTTCCAGGCCGGACTTGGCCGGGCCATAGGGCGAGAAGCCGGGATTGAGCATCGTGAAGAAGCTGGTGGTGACGTTGATGATCCGCCCGAATTTTCGAGCGCGCATGCCGGGCACGGCGGCGTGGGCCATGTAGAACGGCCCGGAGAGATTGACCGACATGAAGCGGGCCCACAGGTCCGGCGCGATATCCTCGATCTGCACGACGCGGCGCATGTGGTCTTCGCGCACCGTGGTCATCCCGACCGCGGCATTGTTGACCAGCACATCGAGGTGCCCGAAATGGCCGATCGTGCGGTTGACGCTGTCGCGACACGAAGCCGGATCCGACACGTCCATGGGCAGCGCGATCGTCCGGTCGGCGCCGAGCTCGCCATGGAGACGAAGCAGGGCTTCCTTCGAGGTGTCGCACAGGGCGACACGCAGGCCGGCGCCGACGAAGGCCCGCGCAAGGGCCTGGCCGATGCCGCCGGCGGCGCCGGTGATGAGCGCGATGCGGTTGTTGAGATCAGATGCAGACATATCGGGTACCTACGCTACAGGAAGGGCACTTCAGGCCGGGGCATAGAGTTCTTCCGCGACCTCCACGACTTCGCGTGTCCGCGTTATGCCTGTTCCCCAGACACGGTCGAAATCCGCCATCTGCGTGGCGAGCGCCGAGGAATCCAGAATCGCATCGGCCTCTTCGACGCTTGGGAACTCGTAGAGGGCGATATGGACGAGAGGATTGGTCCGGCTCCAGCAACGCCATGCGCGCTGCGCATGATAAAGCCTCACGCCATTGGGTAGATGTTCGGTACTGTACCAACTGTCGAACTGCTGCCGATCAGCCATGTTGGTCAGTCTCGCCCGAACGATGAGAACGGCTGTAGCCATGGGCACCTCCGCAGCGGCGTTTCCTTGGAGCTAGAGACTATTGGCGGCCGGGACGACAGGGAAGCCGGCATCGTGCATCTCTGAGGCAACCCTCGGCCTAGCGGCTCCGTTGATGGCGCGCTGGATGCCCAGCGGAGCCCCCTTCAGGTATGAGCGATCGGCCTGCCGACCTACGCGCTCTCTCCGTCACGACCGCCGAGCCGCTGCGGCAAGGGCTGCTTACCCCGACCGTCATCGCCGCCACGGGCCTAGCCGCCATCCTGGCGCTCGCCGCCGTCGATGCGGCGCTGCGCGGACCCTGGCTCGACGAGTTCTGGAC
>Ga0075369_10000569_pt1 | contig 11663 bp, 8 predicted proteins | sample EndMethybrTD3034_FD_71400 | JGI IMG/M metagenome (GOLD analysis project Ga0075369, IMG submission 71400) | Populus endosphere microbial communities from Tennessee, USA - Endosphere MetaG P. TD hybrid TD303-4 | ecosystem: Host-associated > Plants > Roots > Endosphere | place: USA: Tennessee...
GCGCAGATGTGGGAGGTCGCCTGGATCGGCCTGCCAGTGCTGGCCATCATCCTCATCGGCTTCTTCACGAATATGAAGCTGCCGTTCGGGATTCCGGTCGGACTGGCAGCGCTGCTGGTCGGCACGGCGATCGGCTGGATCGGCGGCTACATGTCGGCGCCCGATGTGGGCCAGGCGGTTTCCGATATCGCGATCGGCATCCCCGATCTGCGCGTCGATCTGCTGCTGTCCGGGTTGGCGAACCTGGCGCCGCTGCTGGGCACCGCGATCCCGCTGGGCGTCTACAACTTCACCGAGGCGATGAGCAACGTGGAGAGCGCCGCGGCAGCCGGTGACAACTACAACCTGCGAAGCGTGCTGCTGGCCGACGGCGCAGGGGCCGTGGTCGGATCGGCGTTCGGGTCGCCGTTCCCGCCGGCGGTGTACATCGGCCACCCCGGCTGGAAGGACGCAGGCGGCCGGGCGGGCTACTCGCTGGCCAGTGGCGTGGTGATTGGAATCTTCTGCTTCGTCGGGCTTTTCGGTGTGCTCGACGCGCTGCTCCCGGTTCCCGCGATCGTGCCCATCCTGCTCTACATCGGCCTGCTGATCGGTGCGCAGGCCTTCCAGGCGGTGCCGCGGCTGCACGCCGTCGCGGTGGTCGCGGCCCTGTTGCCGAACCTTGCGCAGTGGGCCCATGGCCTGATCGACAACGCGCTCAACGCGGCGGGCACATCGGCGTCCGAGGTCGGGATGGAAGCGCTCAACGGCGCCGGGGTGGTGTATGAGGGGTTGAAGACCCTCGGTGAGGGCGCCGTGCTCGTCGGTCTGATCCTCGGCACCATGGTGACGTTCATCCTGGAGAAGAAGTTCCTCTATGCCGCCATCGCGGCGGCGGTGGGTGCGGTGCTGTCGTTCATCGGCCTCATCCATGCGCCCGAGGTGTCATGGGCGGCGAACCCCTCGGTGGCGCTGGGCTATGCGTTCTTCGGCCTGGTGTGCCTGATCTACTGGTTCATGCCGGGAGCCAAGGATCCGGTAGTGGTCGACGAGTCCGACATCGTCGCCGGCCACTGACCTTTCTCCGCGAGCAGACGTAAAAGTCACCCAGAACCCGCGTTTTGGGTGACTTTTGCGTCTGCTCGGCGTCAGAAGCGGAAGGTGTGTCTTAGATTACCTAAGTATTCGTGGTCAAATGTCCACGAACATGTTTACGCTGGACGGCATGGCAACACGAGCCCACAGCTCCGACCCACGAGCCGAACGCGTCCGCACCCTGCTGCGCGACGCCGCCTTCTGCCTGGCCCACGAGCGACAGGTCAACGGGTTGACGGTCAACGACATCGTCACCCGCGCCGGAGTCAGCAGGCAGGCCTTCTACCTGCACTTCCGTGACCGCGACGACGCCGTGGCATCGGCTGTCACGGTCGCCTTCGCCACTGCGACGGCCGACGGTGGCGCTGACCCCCGCGACCGCATCGTGCGGTTGTTCGCCTTCGCCGCCGAGCACCGCGCGCTGTACCGCAACATCGTGCCCAGCGCAGTCACCGAGCGTGTCGTGGCGGCATTCCGGGCCGAACTCGCAAGCCCCTGCGAGCAGATCGCCCGACAGAGCATGCCGGTGATCGCACCGATCGCCGCCCTGTCCCCCGAATCCGTTAGCCGCTTCCTGGTGGGCGGGTTCATGGAAGTCCTGCGGTCCTGGATGGACGACCCCGACGCCGAGGACCTGCAGGGCCGCGTGGCCGCCGCGCTGGACACCGTCACCGCGCTGCTGGGGGTGTCCGTGTCGGCCCACCAGTCCTGATCGATTTCCCTTCCTACGAAAGGCTTCCCGTGGGTAAACACCACACGGCGCCGGACCACGGCCGAAAGACCATCGCCGGCCGATCCGCCACCGACCTTCGCACCGTGGCGATCGCCATGGCCGCGCTGACGCTGTTCGTCGTCGCCATGATCGCCAGCTACTCCGGCGCCTTCGCCAAGCCCACCCTGCACCACATGTCGGTCGCGGTCGCCGGACCCGAGGGGTTCGCCACGGCGGTCGGCGGCCAGGATGCGTTGTCCGTCAACGAAGTCCATGACGCGGATGCCGCACGCGCCGAGGTCTACGAACGTCGCGCCGACGCCGCGTTGGTCGCCGCCCCCGACGGCACCATGACGATCTACGTCGCCGGCGGCGGGGGCCGCAGCGTGGCCACGGCAGCCGAGACCGTCGGCCGCGGCGTCGCCGCCACCGCGGGTCTGACACCGGCGGTGGAGGACGTCGCGCCCACCTCGGCCGGGGATCCCTCCGGGACCGTCGAGTTCTACGCCATCATCTTCCTGTCCATCGGGGCAACGCTGGGCGCAGCGGTGTTCGGCCGCATCATGGGAACGGTGCGCGCACCGGGCACCCTGATGCTGCGCACTCTCACGCTGGCGGGGTATTCGGCGCTGCTCGCCGCGGCGGTGACCAGCTACGTCGACCCCATCCTCGGCGCGCTGACCGGGCACACCTGGCAACTCTTCGCGGCGCTGTGGCTCTACGCCATGGCCGTCGGCGGCGCCGTGACCGGTGTGGCGGCGGCGTTCGGCTCAGCGGCGTCGTTGGCGCTCACGCTGTTCCTCGTGATCATCGGCAACGCGGCCGCGGCCGGACCGGTGGGCCGTCCGTTGCTTTCGACGTTCTATTCGACCTTCACCTCGATCGTGCCGCAGGGATCCGGTGTGTCGCTGCTGCGCAGCGTTCAGTACTTCGGCGGCAACGGTGCGCACGCCCCGCTGGTGGCACTGGCGATCTGGGGCGCCGCCGGCTGCGGGTTGGCGGTGCTCGGTGCGGTGGTGGGACGGGCGGCCGAACGGCCGGCGGCTCCAGTAGCGCTGAACTATCGTCGCCAGCATGACGCTGTCAGCGACCTCACAGGGATCGACGGACGCGAGCGAGCCATACTACGACCTGGGGTCTTATCACCGGCCGATTGACACCCCCGTAGCGCAGGCCCAGACCTGGTTCGATCGCGGACTGGTCTGGGCCTACGCGTTCAACCACGGCGAGGCGATCCGCTGCTTCGAGCGGGCGCTGGAGCTGGACCCCGACCTGGCCATCGCGCGGTGGGGCATCGCCTACTCGATCGGGCCCAACTACAACAAGGCCTGGGAGGCGTTCGATCCGGTGGACCTCGCGACGTCGTTGTCCAGGGCCAGAACGGAATTGGAGCTCGCCGCGGACGCGCGGGCCACCCCGCTGGAGGCGGCGCTGATCGACATCCTGCGCAGCCGGTTCCCTACCGGCGACCCCGATGACCTGGAGGCGCTGCAGGCCGGCCACACGGCCTACGCCGACGCGATGGTCGCGCTGGCCGAGTCCCACCCAGACGACGTCGACGTTCAGGCCCTCGCCGCTGATGCGCTGGTCAATGTGACGGCGTGGGCGCTGTGGGACGCCAGGACCGGCGAGCCCGCGCCGGGTTCGCGGGTGGTCGAGGCCAAGCGGATCCTCGACGCCACGCTGGCCACCCCCGCGGGCAAGGCGCATCCCGGCGTTCTGCACCTCTATATCCACGCGATGGAGATGTCCGCCGCCCCGCAGGACGCCCTGCCCGCCGCCGACCTGCTGCGGGGCTTGGTGCCCGATGCCGGTCACCTGCAGCACATGCCCACCCACATCGACGTGCTGTGCGGTGAGTATCGGGCGTCGGTGGTGTCGAATCTGGCTGCGGTGCAGGCTGATCGACGGTTCGTCAACCGCGAGGGGCCGCTGAACTTCTATTCGCTCTACCGAGCGCACGATCTGCATTTCGTGGTGTACTCCGCGATGTTCGAGGGCAGCTCGGCGACCGCGCTGCAGGCCGCCGAGGAACTCGCCGGGCAGCTCACCCCCGAGCTGCTGTCGATTGAATCGCCCCCGATGGCCGACTGGCTCGAAGCGTTCGTGCCGCTGCGCGTGCACGTCCTGGTGCGCTTCGGCCGGTGGGGCGATCTGATCGCCGAGCCGCTGCCGGCCGACCAGCAGCTGTACTGCACCACGACCGCCGCCATTCACTACGGCCGCGGCATCGCCTACGCCGCCACGGGTGACCTGGACCGGGCCCGTGCCGAGCGTGCCGCGTTCATCGCCGCGTACGCGTCGATCCCCGAGACGCGGTACCTGTTCAACAACACCAGCCGCGACATCCTCGCCGTCGCCGCTGAAATGCTCGACGGCGAAATCGCTTACCGGGAAGGCGATTACGACGAGGCGTTCGCGCGGTTGCGGCGGGCCGTCGAGCTGGACGACGCGCTGCCCTACGACGAGCCGTGGGGATGGATGCAGCCGACCCGCCACGCGCTGGGCGCCCTGCTGCTCGAACAGGGCAACGTCGAGGAGGCGGCCGCGGTCTATGCCGCCGACCTCGGCCTCGATCCCACGCTGAGCCGCTCCTGCCAGCATCCGGGAAACGTGTGGAGCCTGCACGGCTACCACGAATGCCTGCAACGCCTCGGTCGCACCGCCGAGGCGGCGATCATCGGCCAGCAGCTGGCCCTGGTGCGGGCGCGCGCCGACGTGCCGATCCACGCCTCCTGCGCGTGCCGGCTCGACGTCAACGAAGCCTGCTGCGGCTGAGCCTTCGCCCGACCCGGCCCGTGCACCGAGATCTGCGCCACGGTCGTCGACTCGGCCGGCGAAACAGCCATCCGCGGAAGCATCGCAACGGGTGAACGTGCGTAAACTCCGGCCTGTGGCGATCAGCGGCGACGACCTCGACCGGCTCGGCCGGTGTGTCGAATTGGCGCGGGCGGCGCTGGACGCCGGTGACGAGCCGTTCGGGTCGGTTCTGGTGAGCTCGGACGGGCGGACCCTGTTCGAGGATCACAACCACGTGAAGGACGGCGACGCCACCGCCCATCCCGAGTTCGCCATTGCGCGCTGGTCGGTCGAGAACCTCTCGCCGGCCGAACGTGGCGCCGCCACCGTGTACACCTCGGGTGAGCACTGTCCGATGTGCTCGGCGGCCCACGCATGGGTGGGGCTCGGACGCATCGTCTACGCGGCGTCGTCGGCTCAGCTCAGCCGATGGCTCAGCGAATGGGGTGTCCAACCGCCGCCCGTCGCCGCGCTGCCGATCACCGCGGTGGCGCCGCGCGTCGTCGTCGACGGACCCGCGCCCACGCTGGCCGAGCCGATGAAAGCGCTCTACCGGGCGAAGTTCGCATGACCGAGTCCCGCAAACCCCGGGCCACCGAACCGGCATGGGTCGAACACGTCATCTGGTGGCATGTCTATCCACTTGGCTTCGTCGGCGCATTTCCCGCCGACCCTCCCCCCAACGCCGCCGAGCATCGGCTGCGCCGCGTCGTCGAGTGGTTCGACCACGCCATCGACCTTGGTGCATCCGGCGTCGCGCTCGGACCGGTGTTCGCGTCCCGCACCCACGGTTACGACACCACCGACCACTACCGCGTGGATCCCCGCCTGGGTGACGACGAGGATTTCGACCACCTGATCGCCGAGGCGCACCGACGCGGTCTGCGGGTTCTGCTCGACGGTGTGTTCAACCACGTCGGCACAGAGTTTCCCCGGTACCTCCAAGCGCGGGCCAACCCGCTGGATCACTCGTCGGCGGCGTGGTTCCAGCGCACGGGTGACGGGTTCGGCACCTTCGAAGGTCACGGCGACCTGATCGCCCTCGACCATGCAAACCCCGAGGTGATCGACTACACCGTCGACGTGATGAAGCACTGGCTGCGCCGCGGCGCGGACGGCTGGCGCCTCGACGCCGCCTACGCGGTGCCGGACCGGTTCTGGCGGCGGGTGCTGCCGAAGGTCCGCGAGGAGTACGGCGACGCATGGTTCGTCGGCGAGGTCATCCACGGCGACTATCCGGCGCGGGTGCGCGCGTCACGGTTCGACTCGGTCACCCAGTACGAGCTGTGGAAGGCGATCTGGAGCAGCCTGAACGACGGCAACTTCCACGAACTCGACTGGGCGCTGACCCGGCACAACGAGTTCCTCGACACGTTCGTGCCGATGACGTTCGTCGGCAACCACGATGTGAGCCGCATCGCCAGCCGCCTGGAGAGTACCCGCCACGTCGAGCATGCGCTCGTGCTGTTGTTCACGACGGGCGGGACGCCGAGTGTATACGCCGGCGACGAGTTGGCCTATCAGGGCGTCAAGGAGGACCGCGCAGGCGGCGATGACGCAGTTCGGCCCGAATTCCATTCTCCCGCTGCGGTTCTCGACGGTAGCGCCGGTGATGCGTTCCGGCTGCACCAGCATCTGATCGGGCTTCGCCGCAGGCATCCGTGGCTGCACACCGCGACCACGTCGGCGCTCACGCTGGCCAACCGCCAGTACGTGTACCTGTCCAGGCGCGGCTCGGACTCTCTGGTGGTGGCGCTGAACATCGGCGACGAGCCGCTGCACGTTGCGCTGCCCGACCACGGCATCGGCGAAGGCCGCATCGTGGCGGGCTCGGGTGCGCCACCGCAGGATGTCCTCGTGCGGGCGGTGGTCGAACCGGGCGGCTGGCTGGTCATCGCGCCGCAGTGAATCCGCGCTGAAGCCGGGCACCCGCCGCACGCTCAGGTTCCTCGATTCGGTGTCCCGCGCTACTGTGCACCGATGCTCTAGGGCGATCTCGCCCGGCCAGTGAAAGGTGAGACACGACATGGCGTCACCGTCTCTCGGGGACCGCGCCACCCCGTTAACGGCCCCCGACGGTCAGGCAGAATCCGCCGGGAAATCCACTGACGGGACATCCCGAGACGCCCAGGACGGCACCGATCCGGCCGGCCAGCCCGGCCGTGCCCGGTCACGTCGCCGCTTTCTGTCCCGGGTCAGCGTGCAGTCCAAGCTCATCGTGATGCTGCTGGTGGCCAGCATCCTGTCGGCCGTGGTGGTGGGCTTCATCGGCTACCAATCGGGCCGTGACTCGCTGCGCGCCGCGGTGTTCGACCGGCTCACGCAGGTACGCGATTCGCAGAGTGTCACCCTGCGTGCCAAGGTCGACGACCTGATGAATTCGCTCACCATCTACACCCACGGGTCGACGACCGTCGACGCCCTCGCCGCGTTCACCCTCGGATTCGGCGAGTTGGGTGCAACCAACATCACCCCGCAGCAACAGCAGCAGCTCAACGACTATTACCAGCGGTTCGTCGCAGGCACCGAGGAGCTGTCCGGGAAGCGGCTCGACGCCAGGGCACTGATGCCGACGTCGAATGCCCAGCGCTACCTGCAGGCGCTGTACACCGCGCCGTTCGATTCGAGGGACGACGCCCTTCACCTCGACGATGCGCGTGACGGCAGCCAGTGGACCACCGCGCACGCCCGCTACAACGACTTCTTCCGCGAGATTGTGACCAGGTACGGCTTCGTCGACGCCCTGCTCATCAACGGCGGCGGCGACGTCGTCTACAGCTCGCGCAAGGGCGTCGATCTGGGTACGAACGTCCTCACCGGGCCGTTCCGGGAGAGCACTCTTCGGGGAGCGTTCCAGCAGGCCATGGCGTCGAACGCCATCGATTCCGTGGTGGTCACCGATTTCGAGCGTTACCAGCCCGCCCACAACACCCCGACCGCATGGATGGTGGCACCCGTCGGGATCGACGGCCGCGCCGCGGGTGTGCTGGCCCTGCAGTTCCCGATCACCGGTCTCAACCGCCTGATGACCGTCGGCGAACGCTGGCAGGCGACCGGCATGGGTGAGACCGGCGAAACGTACCTGGCCGGCCCGGACGATCTGATGCGCTCGGATTCGCGGCTCTTCCTGCAGAATCCCCAAGAGTACGAACGCGACGCGGTCAACGCGGGCACTTCCCCGTCCGCCGTCAGCGAGGCCATCAGGCTCGGCAGCACCGTGCTGATCCAGCCGGTGGCCACCGAGGCGGTCAAACGCGCGCAGCGCGGCGAGACGGGCACGCTGATCATCAAGGACTACCTGGGTCACGAGACCCTGCAGGCGTACGCGCCGGTCGACCTGCCCGAGACCGGCCTGCAGTGGTCGATCATCGCAAAGATCGACACGTCGGAAGCCTTCGCCCCCGAAGCGGCGTTCACCCGCACACTGGTCCTCACCGCGGCCGCGATCGTCTTCGTCGTCTGCGTCGCGGCCATGCTGCTCGCCCAGGTGTTCGTCCGGCCGATCCGGCGGCTGGAGGCCGGCGCCCGGCGCATCACCCGCGGCGAGTACAACGTGGCGATTCCCGTCGAGGCGCGGGACGAGATCGGCGACCTGACCGCGGCGTTCAATGAGATGAGCCGCAATCTGAGCATCAAGGAGGAATTGCTCGACGAGCAGCGTAAAGAAAACGACCGGCTGTTGCTGTCGCTGATGCCCGAGCCGGTCGTGCAGCGCTACCGCGAGGGCGAGCAGACGATCGCCCAGGACCACCAGGACGTGACGGTGATCTTCGCCGACATCGTCGGTCTCGACGAGCTGTCCGACGAACTGCCGTCCGAGGAGTCGCTGGCGATCCTCAACGAGCTGCTGCGCCAGGTCGACGCCGCGGCCGAGGGTCTGGGCGTGGAATCGGTGCGCACGCTGCGCAACGGCTACCTGGCGAGCTGCGGGCTCAACGTCCCCCGCCTGGACAACGTGCGGCGCACCGTTGATTTCGCGCTGGAGATGCTGCGCATCATCGAACGGTTCAACGCCGAGACCGGCCGCCGGCTGGGGCTGCGGGCCGGAATCGACACCGGCACCGTCACCACTGGTCTGGTCGGCAGGAGTGCCATCGTCTACGACATGTGGGGCGCCGCGGTGAACCTGGCCTATCAGGTGACGCACGGCTCCCCCCGGCCCGGGGTGTACGTCACCGCCGATGTCTATGAAGTCACCCGTGACACCCGGCGTTTCACCCCTGCCGGCACGGTCATCGTGGACGGCTCCGAGGAACCGATCTGGCGGCTCTCGGAGCGCCAGCAGTGACCGGCCTGTTCACCTCGGCGTGGTTCTACTGGGCGATCGGGGTGGCCGTCGGCCTACCGATCGGTCTGATCGTGCTCACCGAGTGGCAACACTTCCTGGTCCGCAGAAAGAGCATCCTGGCCACGCCGGTCGGCCTGATCCGCACCTACATCCTGCCGCTGGCCGCGTTGCTGCTGCTGCTGGTCAAGGGCACGGAGGTGTCGGCGGAAGCGACGTCGGTGCGGGTGGTGGCCACCGTTTTCGCGTTCGTCGTCCTGGTGATCCTGCTGGCGGGTCTGAACGCGACGCTGTTCCAAAGCGCGCCGGAAGGCAGCTGGCGCAGGCGGATGCCCACAATTTTCATCGACGTGACCCGGTTCGCCTTGATCGCCATCGGCCTGGCGATCATCTTCTCCTACATCTGGGGGGCCAACGTCGGCGGTCTGTTCACCGCGCTCGGCGTGAGCTCCATCGTGCTCGGTCTGGCGCTGCAGAACTCCGTGGGCCAGATCATCTCGGGCCTGCTGGTGCTCTTCGAGCAGCCGTTTCAGCTCGGGGACTGGCTGAACACCCCGACCGCCCGCGGACGCGTCGTCGAGGTCAACTGGCGGGCGACCCACATCGACACGGGCAGCGGGTTGCAGATCATCCCGAACTCGGTGCTGGCGGGGGCGTCGTTCACGAACCTGAGCAGACCAGCCGGGGCCCACTCCATCACCATCGACACCACGTTTGCGCTCGACGATCCGCCCGATGATGTGTGCGCGATGCTCAACCGGATGGCGAGCATGCTGCCGCAGCGTAAACCGGACGCGACGCCGGTCAGTGTCGTCGCGCGCGCCACCGAGTTCAGCACCACCCAGTTCCACACCACCGTCGCGCTGCGGTCCCCCGCCGACGACGGTCCCGCGCGGGCCATGTTCCTGCGCTGGGTCTGGTATGCGGCCCGCCGCGACGACCTGCACCTCGACGGATCCACCGACACGTTCTCCACCCCGGAGCGCATCGAGAAGGCGCTGCAGCTGATCGCCCCGCGGCTGCGGCTGAGCCTGACCGACCAGCAGGGCCTGGTCGCCTACGCGACCATGGTGCGCTACGGCGCCGACGAGATCCTGCAGCACATCGGCGAGGTGCCCGACGCGATGTTGTTCGTGGTCGAAGGGCGGGTCCGGCTGACGGCCACCGCCGAGGACGGCTCACCGGTTGTGGTGGGCACGCTGGAGGATGGGGCGTTCCTCGGGCAGAGCGCGCTTACCCGGCAGCCGGTGCTCGCCGGCGCCTACGCGCTGGAACCCGTCACGGTGCTGCGCATCGCTCGCGAACGCATGGAGGAGCTGGTGCTGCACAAGCCGGTGCTGCTCCAGGAGATCGGCCGGGCGATCGAGAGTCGCAGGGCCAACGTCGAGCGCGCACTCGCCGCCGCGCGAGAATGATCGCCACCTTCGCTGGTGCAGTTTGCCAGTGCAGTTTGCCATCGCACACTCGCCCGGCGTGACCGACGGCACCGGCGATCCGTCGCTCCTGGGGCGATGGGTCGGCTTGAGCACCTGTCGGCCCTGATCATCGCCTCATGAGCTGACGCCACCCGCCGTCGGCTGGCAACCTCGTCCATACCCCCATTCACACAGGTCACATCGGGAATCGGTCTGACCCGACTCCACCCCGAGTCGGAATCGTTAGCCAACCGCGATGTCGGCGCTCGGCGTTGAGTCCGGGGACGGCATCGCGCTGCGTGTTTCACTAACGCACGAAAGCGACGGCACTGCTTGGTGGAACGCGAAGAAAGGTGGGTTGGTTGCCGTTATGAAGTTCATCAGGAAGATGCACGCCGCAGCAGCGCGGAGGTGGTCGCGCCGGCTCGTGGTGAGCGCCGTTACGGCGCTGACACTGCCTGGGCTGATCGGCTTCGCGGGGGGTTCGGCAACCGCCGGGGCGTTCTCGCGGCCCGGCCTTCCGGTCGAATACCTCGATGTGTTCTCGCCGGCGATGAACCGCGATATCAGGGTGCAGTTCCAGGGCGGGGGGCCGCGCGCGGTCTACCTGCTCGACGGGCTGCGCGCCCGGGACGACTTCAGCGGCTGGGACATCAACACCCCGGCGTTCGAGTGGTACTACGAGTCCGGACTGTCGGTGGTCATGCCGGTCGGCGGCCAGTCCAGCTTCTACACCGACTGGTACCAGCCGTCCCGGGGCAACGGACAGAACTACACCTACAAGTGGGAAACCTTCATGACCCAGGAGCTGCCGGCCTGGCTGGAGGCCAACCGTGGTGTCTCACAGACCGGCAACGCCGTCGTCGGCATCTCGATGGCGGGCAGCTCGGCGCTGACCTATGCGATCTACTACCCGCAGAAGTTCATCTACGCGGGTTCGTTGTCGGGCTTCCTCAATCCGTCCGAGGGCTGGTGGCCGACGCTGATCGGGCTGGCCATGAGCGACGCGGGCGGATACAACGCCGAGAGTATGTGGGGACCGACCAGTGACCCAGCCTGGCGGCGTAACGACCCCATGATCAACATCAACCAGCTGGTGGCCAACAACACCAGGGTCTGGGTCTACTGCGGCACCGGCACCCCGTCGGACCTCGACGCGGGCAGTTCGGGCGGCGGGCTGGCGGCGGCCCAGTTCCTCGAAGGGTTCACGCTGCGCACCAACCAGACGTTCCGCGACACCTACATCGCGGCGGGAAGTTGAACACGCCGTTGGTGCCCCCCGCCGCGATGTAGGTGTCGCGGAACGTCTGGTTGGTGCGCAGCGTGAACCCTTCGAGGAACTGGGCCGCCGCCAGCCCGCCGCCCGAACTGCCCGCGT
>Ga0075369_10000570_pt1 | contig 11639 bp, 8 predicted proteins | sample EndMethybrTD3034_FD_71400 | JGI IMG/M metagenome (GOLD analysis project Ga0075369, IMG submission 71400) | Populus endosphere microbial communities from Tennessee, USA - Endosphere MetaG P. TD hybrid TD303-4 | ecosystem: Host-associated > Plants > Roots > Endosphere | place: USA: Tennessee...
CACTAGCGTCGTGCGCGGCACCGGCCGGGTGGCGGTGCTCGCCTGGGTCTATGTCGCGGCTGAAGTCCTGCACATCGCGCTTGTGCCGTTGCTGGTGTTCGGCTGGGGGCCGGTACCGGCGCTCGGCATCGCCGGAGCGGGGATCGCCACGGTCACGTCCTTCACGGCCTCCTCGATCTTCCTGGCGTTGTATCTCGCCAGTGGCCGGACGCCGGTGCGGCTGTCGCTCGGCGGCGTGCGACTGGAACGTCGGTTGTTCGGTGAGATCCTGAAGACCGGCGTGCCGCTGTCGCTGCAGCCGGTCCTGAACAACATCTCGCTCGCCCTGCTGACCGGCTATGCCGGCGCGATGGGCGCCGCGGCGCTGGCGGGCGTCGGCGCGGCGGTGCGGCTTGAATATCTGATGTACCCCGTCGTGTTCGGGTTGGGCGCCACGCTGGTGGCCATGGTCGGAACCAATGTCGGCGCGGGCCAGCTCGCGCGCGCGATCCGCATCGCCTGGATCGCCGCCGGCCTCGCCGTGCTGGCGACCGGCCTGATCGGTCTTGCCGCGATCGTCTGGCCGCAAGCCTGGATCTTTCTGTTCACCGCCGCACCCGACGTCAGCGCGGTGGCCGCCACGTATCTCAGCATCGCCGCACTCGGTTACGCCTTCATCGGCATGAACACGCTCACCCAGGCCTTCCAGGCGATGGGCCAGACCTTCTGGCCGTTGATGGCCGTTGCCAGCCGCGCCGCCGTGCTGGCGGTCGGCGGCTGGCTAGTGGTCGCCGTCTTCGATGGCGGCGTCATCGGGCTCGCGATCGTGACGGCAGTGGGCCTCGCCGTCGCCGGTGGCATCATTGCCGTCGCATTCTGGCTCGGCATGCGCCGCAAGCTTGGAGGTTCATCATGACTGCTTCTCCGCTGCGTCTCTCGGGCTACGTCGATCTGCCGGCGCATGTCGGCAACGGCGGCTTCGACCACGCCGCCGTCCATGCCGCGAGCGGCCACGTCTACGTCGCCCATACCGCCAACGACGCGGTTGACGTCTTCGATCCGGCAAGCCGCCGCCATCTCTACTCGGTGGCCGGCCTGCGGGGCGTCGCCGGCGCCCTGGTGAGCGACGAAGCCCAGCTCATCTTTTCGTCCAACCGCGGCGCCAACACGATCGGCATCTTCGCGCCGGGACCGAATCCCACGGTGCGCAAGGTCGAGGTTGGCGTGGGGCCCAATGGCCTTGCCTACGATCACCGACGCCAGATCGTGCTGGCCGCCAATGTCGGCGATCCGGCGGTGCCGGGCTCGCATACGCTGTCCATGATCGATCTCGCGAAGGGCGGCCAGCGTACCGAGATCGCCGTGAGCGGTCGCACGCGCTGGGCCGTATACGCCCCTGAAGAAGACCTCTTCTTCGTCAACATCATGCAGCCGTCCGAGATCGTCGTCGTCGATCCACAGCAGCCCGACAGGGTCGCCCGCACCATCGCCGTGCCACATGCCGGTGCGCACGGCCTCGATTTCGACAGCGCCACGCACCGGCTGTTCTGCGCCTGTGATGCCGGCGTGCTGGTCACGCTGGATGCGCGTTCGGGCAAGGTGCTCGACGAGAAGCCGCAGAGCGGCGTGCCTGACGTGGTGTTCTTCAACCGCCGGCGCCAGCATCTCTATGTCGCCGTCGGTGATCCCGGAGTGATCGACGTCTTTTCGACGGCGTCGATGGCGAGGCTGGCGACCATCGAGACCGAGCCTGGCGCGCACACCACGGCCTTGTCGCCGGCCGGCGACTGGCTCTGCGCCTTCCTGCCGCGCACGCATCGCGCCGCGCTCTACGAGGTCGCAACATCATGAACGATGCAGGACTGCTGGTCCTGTCGCGTGCCGACATTGGCCGGCTGATGGCCTTCGAGGACTACGTGGCTGCGGTTGAGGCGGCGTTCGTGGCGGCGACGAGGGGTGATGCCGTGGCGCCGCCCGCTGCCGCCCTGCATGTTCCCGGCGGATCATTTCACGCCAAGGGCGCCGCGCTGCTGGGCGACCGAGCGGTGACCGCCATCAAGATCAACGGCAACTTTCCCGGCAATCCGGCCACCAACGGCCTGCCGACCGTGCAGGGCGTCATCTATCTGGCCGACGCCGCGAACGGCCGGCCGCTCGCGGTGATGGACTCCATCGAGGTCACGATCAACCGCACAGCCGCGGCCACGACGCTGGCGACGCGCCACCTGGCGCGACGCGACTCGCGGATCGCCATGGTCTGCGGGGCAGGCGTGCAGGGCCGCATCCATCTCGTCGCCATCGCGGCCGCTACGAAGCTCGAACGGATCAACGTGTGGGACACCAGGCACGAGGCGGCCGAGAGGCTGGCCTGCGAGATGTCGACGGCCTTGCAGCTCGATATTCGCGCAGCCGAGCTTTCCGCGGCGCGTGACAGCGACATCATCGTCACCTGCACCTCGGCCCGCCAACCGTTCCTCACGCCTGACCTGGTGAGGCCGGGCACCTTCATTGCTGCCGTGGGCGCTGACAATTCCGATAAGCAGGAGATCGATCCTGGTCTCTACGCAGCAAGTGTCGCGGTCGTCGACTCGCTCGAACAGGCGGCCGAGATTGGCGACCTGCACCATGCCCTCGCGGCCGGCGCCGTTACGGCCGACCATGTTCACGCGACGCTGGGCGAGATCCTGGCCGGCGCCAAGCCGGGCCGCTGCGATCCCGCCGCCATCACCCTGTTCGACAGTACCGGCATGGGCCTGCAGGACGTTGCTGCCGCCGCGGCGATCTACCGGCGCGCCGTTGCGGCCGGCGCCGGCAATCGCCTGTCGCTCGCCTGAATGCGGCTTTTTCCGCCAACGGCAGATGCCAATGCCCGGCGACTGGTCTGTGCGCGTGGGCTCAGGGCGCTGGCCGATGGTTATGTCAGCATCCTGTTGCCGGCCTATCTGTTGGCGCTCGGGCTGGATGCCTTCGAGGTCGGCGTGCTGGCCACGGCGACGCTGCTGGGCTCGGCGAGCCTTACCCTGTGCGTCGGCTTCATCACCAGTTGCTTCGGCCATCGCCGGCCCCTGCTGGCCGCGGCAGGGCTGATGATCGTGACAGGATGTGCCTTCGCCGGCGTGCAGAGCTTCTGGCCGCTGCTGCTGGTGGCCTTCGTCGGGACGCTCAATCCATCGAGCGGCGATGTCAGCGTCTTCCTGCCGTTGGAGCATTCCCTGCTTGCCAAATCGGTCGCCGACCGCGACCGCACGGCGCTCTACGTGCGCTACAGCCTCGCGGGCTCGTTGATGGGTGCGGCCGGCACCTTGTTCGCGGCGCTACCGTCCCTCGCCGTGACCTGGTGGGACGCATCGCCCATCCGCATCATGCAGGGGCTGTTCTTGCTCTATGCCGCGATCGGCCTCGCAGGCGGCCTGATCTACTGGCGCGTCGAGGAGCCGCGAGCCCTGCAGGATGGCAAGCCGAGCGCGCCGCTCGGCCCGTCGCGGGCCATTGTCTACCGTCTCGCGGCCCTGTTCTGCATCGACTCCTTCTCGGGCGGTCTGATCGTACAGTCCATGCTGGCACTCTGGCTGTTCCAGACCTTCGGCCTGTCGGTGGTGGCGGCGGCCAACCTGTTCTTCTGGACCAGCATCTGCTCGGCGGTGTCGATGTTTGCCGCCGTGCCGCTGGCCAACCGGATCGGGTTGGTGCGCACCATGGTGTTCACCCATCTGCCGTCCAGCCTGTGCCTGGTCGTGATCCCTTTCGTGTCGGACCTGTTTGTCGTCATCGCGCTGCTGGTGGTGCGCAGTCTGCTGTCGCAGATGGACGTGCCGACGCGCAATTCCTACGTCATGGCGGTCGTCACCCCGCCCGAGCGGCCGGCGGCGGCCAGCGTCACCTCGGTGCCGCGCAGTCTCGCATCGGCGATCGGACCGGTGATTGCCGGATATCTGTTCCTGCTTTCGGGTTTCGGCTGGCCGCTGTTGCTCGCCGGCATACTGAAGTCGGGCTACGACCTCGCGCTACTCGCCTTGTTCAGGCATGTGCGGCCGCCGGAGGAGCGTGAGGCAGCGCGGGCCAAAGCGGCTACGTCTGGCGGGTAGTTCGACCTTCAAAAAGGAAGCCACTGCGCATCTGGTTTCAGGATGAGCCCCGCGGGTGTGAGCAAACTCACAGATGTTCAGACGCCAACGATGGCAATGTAGAGTTGCAAAGGTCAGCGCACCGGTAATCACAAGAAGAAACGAAGAACTACCGCGTCAGGCGCCGATATGAGCCCCGACCTCAGCGCGCCGTAGAGTCCAGTGAAGAAGGAATGATTTGGTTCAGTGTGTGGAGCCTGTCTGCTCGCGCGCGACTACAGGACCAATTCGCTTGCCCTCATCACCGTCATTCGAGGTGCTACCATGCCCACAAGTTCCATACCCCAAAACACCGATTTCACTCGCGACGTCCTCGGACGCTACGTCTGCAACGGCCTCGATGAGGCACTCGCCAGCAGCGATCCGGGACTCAACCCCAGCGCGCGTCCGTTCGATGTGATCGTTGTTGGCGGTGGTTCCTTCGGGCCGATCCTTGCGCAGCACCTTCTGTACGTCGACCAGGCACGGTCGCGCCGCACGCTCGTGCTCGACGCAGGCCGGCTCGTGCTCACGGAACACGTCCAGAATTTACCGATACTTGGCTTGAATGTACCTGGGCCAATTTCAGTCGACCCTGGCATTGCCCGCGCCGAGGTCTGGGGCATGCCGTGGCGGACCGATGTGCCGCGCGGCTTCCCCGGCCTGGCCTACTGCCTCGGTGGCCGCTCCGTGTATTTCGGCGGCTGGTCGCCGCAGTTGTTGCCGTCCGAGACGCCGGCGGTGTGGCCGGCGGGCCTCCTGGCCGACCTCAACGGGCCATTGCCGGGAGGCGATGACGGCTATTTCCGCCAGGCCTCCGAGCAGATCGGCACCACCACCACGAACGACTTCATCTTCGGAGAGCTGCACACCGCATTGCGCGCGCAGCTCCGCCAAGGCATCGATGCCAACATCGTCACGGATGCAATCCCGCTTGCCCAGCTGCCCCTGCACCTCGATGACGTGCCCGATTTGCAGCAAGACGAGTTCAAGCTGGAGGCGCCGCTTGCCGTGCAGGCGCGGCCACCGCACGCTGGCTTCTTCCCCTTCAACAAGTTTTCCAGCCTGCCGTTACTGATCGAATCCAGCCGTGCCGCGCAATTCGAAACCGGCGGCGACGACACGCGCAAACGCCTGATGATCGTGCCGGATTGCCACGTGACCCGCCTGATCACCGATGGGAGTGGTCCGATCCGCCGCGTCATTGCCGTGGAAACCAATCGCGGCGTCGTTCAAGTGCCCGAAGAGGCGGTTGTCGTGCTCGCCCTCGGCACGATCGAAAACGGGCGGATCGCTCTGGTCTCGCTGCCCGGCCTGCCTGGCGTCGAGCGGATCGGCGCCAATCTGATGGCGCACCTGCGTTCCAACCTCACGATTCGGCTGCCGCGCGCGGCCATAGCCGGGCTCGACCCGGGCGTGAACGAACTGCAAGCATCTGCCCTGTTCGTCAAGGGCCGCCACGCCCATGCCGATGGGCTTTTCGGTCATTTTCACCTGCAGATCACCGCTGCCGGCCTGAACAAGCCGAGCACCGACTCGGAGGCGGAGCTCTTCAAGAAGATTCCCGACGTGGACACGATCGCCGCCTTCCGTCACGCCAACGATGACAAGATCGTCCTGACCATTCGTGGCATCGGCGAGATGAGGCCGAACAACCCGGCAACCCTGGTGAAGCTTGCCGGCGAGACCGACGAGTTCGGAATTCCCCGTGCGTTCGTATCGATCAATCCCGGGGTGGAGGACGGGACTTTGTGGAATGCCATGGATACGGCCGCCGACCAGGTGGCTCTCATCTTCGCCAACGGTCTACCTTACGAAGTGCTTTCTGGCTCCGCTTTCCAGCCGGTGGCGGCCAATCAGTCGGCGTCGGCGGTGCTGGCGTTCCCGAACCGGCGCGATGGTCTTGGCACCACGCACCATGAGGCTGGCACGCTGGCCATGGGTGACGATCCCAATACGTCAGTCACGAACGCCAATGCGCGCTTCCACAAGGTGCCCAATCTCTACGCTGCCGGCCCGTCGCTGTTCCCGACGGTCGGCTCGCCGAACCCAATGCTTACCGGCACCGCGCTGGCGCGCCGGCTCGCGGACAATCTTGCGTCGCCGTTCATCGCGCAGGCAGGCTTCACCTCCCTGTTCGACGGCGCCTCGCTGCAGGGCTGGCGGATGTCCACCATCCGCAACCAGCCCGGCCGCAACGACCCGGGCCACTTTGTCGTGACCAACGGGGCCCTGGTCTCCGTGCCCGGTTCGGACATCGGGCTGTTGTGGCATGCCCAGCCCACCCCGCCGGACTATCTGCTCAAGCTCGAATGGCGACGCTGGCAGGAAGATGCGAACTCCGGCGTGTTCCTGCGCTTTCCCGATCCCGAAAGTCGCAACTACGACAATTCCGCGTTCGTGGCCGTCGACTTTGGCTTCGAGGTGCAGATCGACCAGCTCGCTTCCCCGGATGGCTTGCCGATCCACAAGACGGCGGCAATCTACGGCTTGCAAGGACCCAATAATCCGAATGCGCTCCCCGTGAACGCCATCGGCGAGTGGAATGCGTTCGAGATCCAGGTCCAGGGCCAGAACTACACCGTAACCCTGAACGGCGTGCCGGTTACCGCATTCGCCTTCGTGCCGGGCTCCGACGCCGCACATCCTGATCGGGGTTTGCCGAGCACCAACGCCGTCCCGCGCTTCATCGGACTTCAGACACACACGCGCCGCGTCGCCTTCCGCAATATCCAGTTGAGGCCGCTGTAGAAGGCGAGGTGCGCCTGGTGGGGGCATTCAGCAAATGCGAGTCTTCCACCTCACGACTGAATTTCCTCCGCTCGTCTATGGCGGGCTAGGCACGGCCATCGGGGGGCTTGTCGCCGCTTCGGCGCGTGCTGGCATCGAAGTCACGGTATTGCTGGTCGCTGGTAATGGCAAAGCTTCGTATCAGTGGCCAGCGAAGACATGGCAGGTCGATGCCGCCGACGCTGTCGACTATGGGGACGCCGGTATCCATCTTCTCCATGCCTCGCATGACAATGCGGAAGCGGTCGCTGTCGATTGGTTGCGGGCCTGTCCGGCGGACGTGCTGCATCTGCACGTCTTTTGGCTATGGCCGCTGGCGCGTAGCCTGCGAGAGCATACCGGAATCCCCATTGTCTATACGGTGCACTCGCTGGATCGCGCCGAGTACGAACTCGGTCAAGGACCGCCGGAATGTCTGACGCAATCCGACCTGCAGGAGAGTCTGATTGCGTCCGCCGATCGGATCGTGGCGCTGACGCAAAGCGAATGCGCCTTGATCGCCGCTTACGTCCCCGCCGCCTGCGGCCGTGTCAGGGTGGTCGGCAACGGCATCGAAGATTGTCCCGAGGCCCTTGCGACAGCGAGCCGGGTTCCGACAACCGGACCTCTCACGGTCCTCTATTCAGGGCGCTTCGTCGAACGCAAGGGCGTGCGGGACCTTCTTGCGGCCGTGCCGCTCGTGCTGGAGCGGGCACCGAAGACAAGCTTCGTCCTGGCTGGCGGCCACCGGCATTGCAGCGGCGACGACATGGCCCGTTATTGGCTGCCGGTGGGCTTCGAGCGCTATCGGGAGCGGGTGAGATTTACCGGCTGGCTTTCATCGCAAGACCTCGCGCGACTGTATTGCCAGGCGGATGTCCTGGTGGTCCCAAGCTGGTATGAGCCGTTTGGCATGGTGGTGCTCGAGGGCATGCTTTACGGATTGCCCATCGTCGCTTCGTCAGTCGGCGGCCCGGCGGAGATTCTCGAGCACGAACGCACCGGCCTGCTGCATCCGCCGCGCGATGGAATTGCGCTCGCAGCAGCGCTTACGCGACTGATTGAAGAACCAGGTTTGCGTCAGCGCTTGCGTCTAGAGGCGGCCCGCGAGGTGCGGCAAACGTGGCTGTACTCAAAAGTCGTGCGGCGGATGTGCTCCGTCTACGCCGAGATGTGTACCGATGCGTCCGAAACCCCGATGAAGATCAGATTGCCCGGTTATCCTAGAGGTCACTTCCCAATGGTGAGACGAGAGCCTCACCATGTCGGTGCCGCTCTCTGATCAATGGCCGACCGCTTCGGCCGCACCACGCTCTCCGGCGCGAACGCTAACTACGCGATGGCGTTGGATGTCGATGCACACCGTCTGGTGGTCGCATTTCGTACCCCTGCGTGCCTTGCGAACTTCGACACCTCGACCGGCAAGCGGCTGGCGATCCTCGAAACATGCCGCGATGCCGATGATGTGTTCGTCGATGCGCGTCGACATCGCGTCTATGTCAGCTGCGGCGAGGGCCTGATCGACGTCATCGCGCAAGGGGGCCGGTGGCGGCTACCAGCGGATCGCTCGCATTCCGACGGTTTCCGGCGCACGAACGGCGCTATTCGTGCCGGAGAACGACCGCCTTTACCTGGCAGTGCGGGCTGCTGCGACGGAGCCGGCGGCCATCTGGGTGTTCAGGTCTACACCGAGAGCCGTCCCGGCAAGGCATTCGAAGGAGGCGACGTTCGAGAGCTCCCGCTTGGTGCGGTAGCGCATCATGCCCTTGTAGTGCGCACTGCCACCGAGCGCGCGGCAGTATTCGTCGGCAAGCGGCCGGCCTTCCGCCTCGTTCCTGGCGTGTGTGACCACGACGGACATGCCCTCGCCCTTGGCCTCCTGCCGGTTGGACAGCCGGTAGGGGTTATCGGTGCATCCCCCGATCGCGAGCACCAGTAGCAGGCAGAGGCGGCGCGGCATCGCCCGGCACGGTGAACCCGGCGCTATTACGCTGACCTGACGGACAATGGCGAGCTGATTTCGCGTGCGCAGATCGCGGGGCGCAGGCTTGCAATGCCGGCGGGGGGCGCTTGTTCGACCGTCGTGCCGGGCATCGTACTCCGGACCATCCGCAGTGGCGCGCCGCGGAGGCATGCCTACTAATAGTGTATTGTGTTCTTGTTATGTTCTCGATACTATAGTAATGGAAATCACACCAGTTATGGAGGCCGCAATGGTGCGTACCATCACGGGCGACATTCCCGACGACGACGATGGTGACGATCTCGACAAGGACTGGCGCGTGCGCCTTGTGCGCTCCGACCCACGCTCGTCGTCCTACGATCCGCGCTATGCCAGGCCGATTTCGCCGCCGGCGCCCGGCTGGGGCGAGGTCGACCCGGCGGTGCTCGATGAGGCGCGCGCGTCTGTTCCCGCATTCCCGCTCGATGTTCTGCCGGAGTTCTGGCGGGAGTGGGTGGACTGTACCGCGCACTCCACCAGTGCACCGGCCGACTATGTCGTGCAGTCACTGTTCGCGGCCGTCGTCGGTTCGTGCGGCGGCGGGACCACCGTTCGCATCGGTCCACGATGGTCCGAGCCACTGGTGTTGTGGCAGGTCCTGGTGGGAGGGTCCTCCAGCGCGAAGTCGCCGGCCATGGCGCCGGCACGAGAGCTGATCACCCGGCTGGAGGCAGAGAAGACGGAGGACGAGGAGCAGCCGCGCACGATCCTGCTGGCGGAGTCGTCGTTGACTGCCGTTGCTGATGCCATCACTGCCAACCCGCGCGGCGTCGTGCTTTGGCGCGACGACCTGCCGGAGTGGCTACTGCGTCCTGTCGATGCGGTGCGCACTCAGTGGCTGCAGGCTTGGGCCGCCGGTTTTCTGTCGTTGGGTCAGGGAACCGCTCAGCGTCGCATCGACCGGTTCGCGGTGAGCCTGCTGCTCGCCGTTTCGCCGGAACGCTTGTCGGGCCTTTTCGCCTCAGGCGAGGAACTGGCGAGCCGCTTTCTGTTCACCTGGCCGCACCTGCCGGAGCATTCCCCTCTCGCGGGGCGCAAACCCGCGGGCGACGACGCGGCGCTTGCGGCGCTCAGACGCATCGCGCGTAAGGTGCGTCCTCCCGGCGTTCCTCTGGACCTCATCGTCGATGAGCGAGGGCTGAAGGCACTCGATGCCTTCCTGACGAAATTGCAGATCGAGATGCGCGAAGCGGACGGTTTGGATATGGCGTGGCTCGGCAAGGGACGAGGCACGGTGGCGCGTCTGGCCGGCGTACTGGAACTGCTGAAGTGGTCGGAAAGCGGCGCGACCGGCTCGCCGGGCCATCTCGGCGCCGAGGAGATCGGGCGCGCGGTGCAGCTGTGGTCGGACTACTTCCGCCCACACGCCATGGCGCTGATGCACCGCGCCGCGCCGAGCGAGGGCGAGCGCCAGGTCCGGCGTGTCGTGCGCTGGCTGCGCGATCGTCGGCTGAGCGAAGTGTCGCGCGAGCAGGTGCGATGTGAGGCCCTTGGGCGCACGGTCAATGCAGCCGGTGCCGACAGTGTGCTCTATCGCCTGCAGGCCGCCGGCATCGTCAGCCAAGTCCACTATTCGACGCCGGCGCAGGGAAGGCCCCCCAACAAATGGTTGGTCAATCCGCGGCTGGCCACTAGAGCCTCTGCCGGAAATACCGGAAATACCGGAAACGCCACGGCCTCACGTTGAGCCGGCCGTGCTGCAAGACCATACGGGGGAAACTCTGTACAAGCGAGTTCGGCGCCCAACGTTTTTTCCTCTAATGTTTTGATTACCATGACCGATGCATCATCACCTCCCACCCAGCTGCCCGATCGCCTCTCCACCAACCCCAAGAGCCCGTACTACGACGAAGCGCTGCTGACGCGTGGCGTTGGCATCAAGTTCGACGGCCAGGAGAAGACCAACGTCGAGGAGTACTGCGTCAGCGAGGGCTGGATTCGCGTCGCCGTCGGCAAGACGGTCGACCGCAAGGGCAATCCGTTGACCATCAAGCTCACCGGCAAGGTCGAGCCTTATCTCGAGAAGTAAGGCCCATGCACAGCCACACGCTCGACGACTGGCGCCACGACCACGTCTTCCTGGGCGCCGCCCACGACCGCAACGAACGGCGCACCTGGCTCGTGGTCGGCCTGACCGCCACGATGATGGTGGCCGAGATCGCCGGCGGCACGCTGTTCGGCTCGATGGCGCTGCTGGCCGACGGCTGGCACATGTCGACCCACGCCGGCGCGCTTGCCATTGCCGCCTTCGCCTATCGCTTCGCCCGGCGGCATGCCCGCGATCCGCGTTTCGCCTTCGGCACCGGCAAGCTCGGCGATCTGGCGGGCTTCGCCAGCGCCGTCCTGCTGGCGCTGATCGCCCTGCTGATCGGCTACGAATCGCTGGTGCGGGTCTTCCAGCCCGTGCCCATCCACTATGCCGAGGCGACTGTGATCGCCGCAGTCGGCCTGGGGGTCAATCTGCTGAGCGCCTGGATCCTCGGCGCCGTGCACGATCATGGCCACGACCATGATCTGGATCACCATCATCATCACGACCACGACCACAACCTGCGCGCCGCGTTCTTCCACGTCATGGCCGACGCGCTGACGTCAGTGCTGGCGATCGTCGGCCTGCTCGCAGCCTGGGGCTATGGCTGGACCTGGCTCGATCCCGCGATCGGCATCGTCGGTGCACTGGTGATCGCCCACTGGTCGTGGCGCCTGATCCGCGACTCCGGCGCCGTGCTGCTCGACGCCGCGCCCGATGCCGAGCTGGCAACCGCGATCCGCGCGCGTCTCGAACA
>Ga0075369_10000573_pt1 | contig 11630 bp, 9 predicted proteins | sample EndMethybrTD3034_FD_71400 | JGI IMG/M metagenome (GOLD analysis project Ga0075369, IMG submission 71400) | Populus endosphere microbial communities from Tennessee, USA - Endosphere MetaG P. TD hybrid TD303-4 | ecosystem: Host-associated > Plants > Roots > Endosphere | place: USA: Tennessee...
GATGGCGGCCGACATCCTGATCTACAAGGCCACCCACGTGCCGGTCGGCGAGGACCAGAAGCAGCACCTCGAGCTGACGCGCGACATCGCCCAGAAGTTCAACAACGACTTCAACGCGCCCGACTTCTTCCCGTTGACCGAGCCGCTGATCTTCGGCGAGGCGACTCGCGTCATGAGCCTGCGCGACGGCACCAAGAAGATGAGCAAGTCCGACCCGTCGGACCAGTCGCGCATCAACCTCACGGACGATGCCGACGCCATCGCGCTGAAGATCCGTCGCGCCAAGACCGATCCGCTGCCGATGCCGGAGAGCGTCGCCGATGCCGAGAAGCGGCCCGATGCCGACAATCTTTTGGGCATCTTCGCCGCCCTGGCCGACCGCGAGAAGGCGGACGTGGTCCGCGAATTCGCCGGCAAGCAGTTCTCCGAGTTCAAGGCGGCCCTGACCGAGCTCGCGGTCGCCAAGCTCGGCCCGGTCGGTGCGGAGATGCAGCGGCTGATGAAGGATCCAGGTCACGTCGACGCGGTGATGCGCAACGGCGCCGAGCGCGCCCGAGCGATCGCCGAGCCGATCCTGGCTGAGGTCTATCGGACAGTAGGCTTCCTGAAGCCGTAAGGGAGCGCGGGCCTCTGGCCCGCTCATTGTCTCCGTTCTTCCGGACCGCGCGCGTCCCCGCGCGCTCATGAGCATGAGCGGGCCAGAGGCCCGCGCTCCTGGACTGCAGGCGCGCCGCACGAACGGGCTCCTTGATATGCAGCAAAGCTGCTGCCAATCCGGCTATGGTACGCGGTGCGCGGGCTTGTCTCCTCATGTGTGGGCTCCAGCGCGGCATATCGCATGCCCGGGAACTCACCGCCGTCGAGGAGACAGCGGAAGGAGTGCTCGACATGGCAAAGTCCACCAAGCCCTGGTTGATCGCCGTAGCGCTCGTGGCTGTCGCCGGCCTCGGCTACTACGCGTGGCGGACCTTCGCCGATCCCGGGCTGCCCGACGGCTTCGCCAGCGGCAACGGACGGATCGAAGCGACCGAGATCGACATCGCCGCCAAGATTCCCGGGCGGATCGGCGAGATCCTCGTTCGTGAAGGCGACTTCGTCAAAAGCGGGCAAGTCCTGGCGCGCATGAACACCGACCAGCTGGAGGCGAAGCGCCGCCAGGCCCGGGCCGAATTGCAGCGGGCCATCATCGGAATCGATACCGCCAAGAGTCTGGTGATCCAGCGCGAGGCCGAACGTAAGGCGGCCGTTGCCGTCATTGCCCAGCGTGAAGCCGAGCTCGATGCGGCCAACCGGCGCCTGGAGCGATCGCAGCAGCTGGTCAAGACCAATACCGTGTCGCAACAGGTGCTCGACGACGATCGCGCCCATGCCCAGGGAGCAGCGGCGGCGGTGAATGCGGCCAAGGCGCAGCTCGCCGCAGCCGATGCCGCCGTCAACGCGGCAAAAGCCCAGATCGTCGACTCCGAGGCGGCAGTCGATGCCGCTCGGGCGGCCATCGAAACCATCACGGCCGACATCAACGACAGCACGCTAACCTCTCCGCGCGACGGACGCGTGCAGTTCCGCGTCGCTCAGCCCGGCGAGGTCCTGGCCGCCGGCGGCCGCGTGCTCAACATGGTCGATCTCAGCGACGTCTACATGACGTTCTTCCTGCCGACGGCCCAGGCCGGACGGGTCGCGATCGGCAGCGACGTGCGCATCGTGCTCGACGCCTGGCCGCAAGCCGTGATTCCGGCCAAGGCCACCTTCGTGGCCAACGTTGCCCAGTTCACGCCCAAGACGGTCGAGACGGCGGAGGAACGGCAGAAGCTGATGTTCCGCGTCAAGGCGCACATCCCCGAGGAGTTGCTGCGCAAGTACATCGAGCAGGTCAAGACGGGCCTTCCGGGCGTGGCCTATGTGCAGCTCGACCCCAACGCCCAGTGGCCGGAGCGGCTGAGCAAGGTCATCGGCCCATGATCGCGCCCCCTGTGGTGCGCCTCGACAAGGTGAGCCTGTCTTATGGCCAGACACGAGCCCTCGACGCGGTCACGCTGGACATCGACGCCGGCCGCATGGTCGGCCTGATCGGACCCGACGGTGTGGGCAAGTCGAGCCTGTTGTCATTGATCGCCGGCGCCCGCGTGATCCAGGAGGGCCGCGTCGAGGTGCTGGGCGGCGACATGGCCGGCGCCGCGCATCGCCGGCTGGTCTGCCCGCGCATCGCCTACATGCCGCAAGGCCTCGGCAAGAACCTCTATCCGACCTTGTCGGTGTTCGAGAACGTCGATTTCTTTGGCCGGCTGTTCGGGCACGGGCGGCGCGAGCGCGAGCGGCGAATTGCCGGATTGCTGGCCAGCACCGACCTCGGCCGCTTCGCCGACCGGCCGGCCGGAAAACTGTCCGGCGGCATGAAGCAGAAGCTCAGCCTGTGCTGCGCCCTGATCCATGATCCGGATCTGCTGATCCTCGACGAGCCGACCACCGGCGTCGATCCTCTCTCGCGCCGCCAGTTCTGGGAACTCATCGGCAGGATCCGCGGCGAGCGCGCCGGCATGAGCGTGATGGTCGCCACCGCCTACATGGAGGAGGCCGCCCGCTTCGACTGGCTGATGGCGATGGACGCGGGCCGCGTCCTGGCCACCGGCGCGCCGGCCGAGCTGCTCGACCTGACGGGTGCGGCGACCCTCGACGATGCGTTCATCGCGCTGCTGCCGGAGGAGAAGCGACGCGGGCATCGCGAAGTCGTCATCCCGCCGCGCGAGGCGGGAGCAGCCGATGAGGTCGCGATCGAGGCCGAGCACCTCACCATGCGCTTCGGCGACTTCACGGCGGTGGCCGACGTCAGCTTCCGCATCGGCCGCGGCGAGATCTTCGGCTTTCTCGGCTCGAATGGCTGCGGCAAGACGACCACCATGAAGATGCTGACCGGGCTATTGCCGGCGAGCGAAGGAATCGCCCGGCTGTTCGGCAAGCCCGTCGACGCCAGCGACATGGAGGTGCGCCGGCGCGTCGGCTACATGTCGCAAGCCTTCTCGCTCTATGGCGAGCTGACGGTGCGGCAGAACTTCGATTTGCACGCCCGCCTGTTCAGCCTGGCCGCCGACACCATTGCCGGCCGCATCGAAGAGATGGCGACACGCTTCGACCTCGTGTCCGTCATGGACGCGCTGCCCGATGCCCTGCCGCTCGGCATGCGTCAACGCTTGTCGCTGGCCGTCGCCATGATCCATTCGCCCGAGATCCTGATCCTCGACGAACCGACGTCGGGCGTCGACCCGGTGGCCCGTGACGGCTTCTGGCAGATCCTGTCGGACCTCTCGCGCAAGGACGGCGTGACGATCTTCGTCTCCACCCATTTCATGAACGAGGCCGAACGCTGCGACCGCATTTCGCTGATGCATGCCGGCAAGGTCCTGATCAGCGACACGCCCGCCGCCATCGTCAGGAAACGCGCCGCCGCCAGCCTCGACGACGCTTTCGTGGCCTATCTCGAGGAAGCGGCGGGGACGACGGAACCCGCGCCGGCAACCGACGCTGCGCTGCCGTCGCCCGAAGCGGCTGCGGAACGGCCGGCCTACAAGAGCTTCTTCGACTTGAGACGGATGTTGGCCTATGCCCGTCTGGAATCGCTCGAGCTGCGGCGCGACCCGATCCGCCTGACGCTCGCCCTGGTCGGCACCGTCATCCTGATGTTCGTCATGGGTTACGGCATCAATCTCGATGTCGAGAACCTCTCTTTCGCCGTCCTCGACCGCGACAACACCTCGGTCAGCCGCGACTATGTCCAGCAAATCGCCGGATCGCGCTATTTCACGGAAAAGCCTCCGATCGTCAGCCACGACGAGCTGGACCGGCGCATGCGCGACGGGGAGCTCAGCCTCGCGATAGAAATACCGCCCGGCTTCGGCCGCGACATCGCTCGCGGCCGTCGGGTCGAGGTCGGCGCCTGGATCGACGGCGCCATGCCCAGCCGGGCGGAGACCGTGCGCGGCTACGTGCAGGGGATGCATGCGCAATGGCTGTCGGAGAAGGCCCGCCAGCTCTACGGCCGCGCCGCCGCGACCGGCGATTTCCGGCTGGTGATCCGCTACCGCTACAACCCCACCGTCCAGAGCCTCATCGCCATGGTGCCGGCGGTGATCCCGCTCCTGCTGATGATGATCCCGTCGATGCTCACCGCGCTCAGCATCGTGCGCGAAAAGGAGCTGGGCTCGATCATCAATTTCTACGTCACGCCCGTCACGCGCAGCGAGTTCCTGCTCGGCAAGCAGCTGCCCTACGTCCTGCTCGCCATGCTGAACTTCCTGCTGTTGACGGGCTTCGCCGTCTTCGTCTTCCAGGTCCCCTTCACCGGGAGCTTCGGCACCTTTGCCGCGGCGGCGCTGCTCTATGTCGTCATCACGACGGGCATGGGCCTGGTCGTCTCGACGTTCATGAAGAGCCAGATCGCCGCGATCTTCGCCACGGCGCTGCTCACGCTCATTCCGGCGGTGCAGTACTCTGGGATGATCGATCCCGTCTCATCGCTTCAGGGCGCCGGCGCCTTTATCGGGCAGATCTATCCCGCCACCTACTTCATGACGATTGCGCGCGGCACCTTCTCCAAGGCCCTGGATTTCCGGGACCTGCAAGGCGCGTTCCTGCCGCTGGTCATCGCCATTCCGGTCCTGCTGGGCCTTGGCGTTGCCCTGCTCAGGAAGCAGGAGACCTGACCATGCGGCTCGCCAACATCCTGCAACTCGGTATCAAGGAACTGCGCGGCGTGGCACGCGATCCCATGCTGCTCTTGCTGATCGTCTATGCCTTCACGATCTCGATCTATACCGCATCGCGTGCCATGCCCGAGACCCTGAGCCGCGCCGTCGTCTCGATCGTCGACGAGGACCGCTCGCCGGTGGCATCGCGCATCATTAGCGCCTTCTACCCACCCTATTTTCTGCCGCCGCAGGTCATCTCCCACGCCGAGATGAACAGCCGCATGGATGCCGGCATCGACACGTTCGCTCTCAACATTCCACCGAACTTCCAGCGCGACCTGCTGGCGGGACGATCGCCCGAAATACAGCTCAACGTCGACGCCACGCGCATTTCGCAGGCCTTCACCGGGGCCGGCTACATACAGTCGATCGTTTCAGGGGAGGTCAGCGAGTTCCTGCAGCGCTATCGCGGCGCCACGGCGGTGCCCGTGGATCTCACCCTGCGCGCCCGCTTCAACCAGCAGCTCAACAAGAGCTGGTTCGGCTCGGTGAACAACGTCATTTCGATGATCACCATGCTGTCGATCATCCTGACCGGCACGGCCCTCATCCGCGAACGCGAGCATGGAACTGTCGAGCATCTGCTGGTCATGCCGGTGACGCCGACCGAGATCATGCTGAGCAAGATCTGGTCGATGGGTCTCATCGTCCTGGTCGCGTCGGGGTTTTCCCTCGTCATTATCGTGCAGGGACTGCTCGCGGTGCCCATAGAAGGATCGATACCGCTCTTCATGGTGGGGACCGCCTTGCAGCTCCTGGCGACGACCTGCATGGGCATTTTCCTCGCGACGGTGGCGGGCTCGATGCCTCAGTTCGGCATGCTGCTGATGCTCGTGCTGCTGCCGCTGCAGATCCTGTCGGGCGCCACGACCCCGCGTGAAAGCATGCCGCAGATCATCCAGGACATCATGCTGGCCGCCCCCAACACGCACTTCGTGATCCTGGCGCAGGCCATCCTGTTCCGCGGCGCCGGGCTCGACGTCGTCTGGCCGCAGTTCGCCGCCTTGCTCCTGATCGGAGCCGTCCTCTTCTACTTCTCGCTGCGCCGCTTCAGGAGGTTCCTGAGATGATTTCCTCCCCAGCGAAGCTGGGGAGGTGTCGCCGTCGTACGGCGACGGAGGGGTCATGAGCGCCGACGCCTGTGGCTCATGACCCCTCCGCCCGCTTCGCGGCACCTCCCCATCGCGGAACGCGATGGGGAGGAATGATCCTTGGCGCTAGCCTTCCATCCGGGTCAGCGCCCACTTCACGGTGCTGCCCTCCATCGGCACCTGGCCGACCAGCACGATCTGCTCGGTGCGGCGCACGCGGCCCTCTTCGCCGAGATAGATGCTCTCGGCCAGGCCGATGCCGGCACCAGAAGCGCGCAGGCGCCAGCCGCGGCCGCTCGGCAGGCGCATCAGCACCGCCTGGCCGCTTTGCGCCAGGGTCGCCTTGACCGCCGGATGCAGGTGGAAGCGCACGATGAAGCGCTTGTCGGGCACCGTCACCATGCGGCCTTCGTGGCCCGTGAAGGTGTCCTCGCCGCGCAGGTCGCCGCCATCGGCCGACAGCCACAGGCGGCGGCGATGGATGATGCCGTAGAGCGAGCGGTAGCCGTCATGCATCATGTCGAGCCACTGCGCGCCGTCATTGTCGGCGCGATCGACCACGACGTTGCCGGCGCGATATTCCAGCGAACCGTGGTCGGTGATCTCGCTGGAATTGGTGTCGTCGACCACGGCCGTCGAATGCGCCGCCGTGTAGCGCATGAAATGCCGCCAGTCGCGCGGCGCACCGGGAAAGGTGCCGCAATTGACGATCAGCCGCTCATGCGCGGCGCTCATCTCGAAGGAGAGCGTGCCGGCATGGGCGATGCCGTCCATGCCGCGGCCGGGCGGGCTGCCGGCGTCGGTGATCACCAGCGAGGTGCCGGCGGCCAGCCGCTGGAAGCCCGAGGCCAGCGCCATGGTCGGCGCGCTCTCGCTCGAGCCCGAGCGCGCCAGTACCAGATCGATCAGGGTGCGATCGGCCTCCCAGGCGCCGTTGAACAGGGCGAGGCCGCCATCGCCATGGCGGAAGAAGCGCAGCAACGGCGCCATGCGGTCGATGGCGGCGAGGATCTCGGGTGGCGCGCGGCGTTCGGCCGAACCGAGCGCCGAACGCACGTCGATCAGATGGCGCAGCACGGCGAGCTGCAGCTGCGGCGCGCGCTCAGCCACGATGCCGTCATGCAGCACGTAGCGCTTCACGAACTTGGCGAGCCGCGACAGCGTCTGGTCGAGGCTCTTCTCGAAGTGCTTGCCGTCGCGCAGGAAGGCGAGGTCGACGAAGATCAACGCCTTGAAGGCGGCGACCGCCTCGTGCCCGACCAGGCCGGTGCGCAAGGCGCGCCGCAGATGGGTGCGCTGGCGGGCAAGCGAGAATACGAAGCGGGCGGGGAACTCCGGATCGGCCGCGGTGGCCAGCCAGTCATAGTGACGGATCCATGAGACGACGCGCTCAGCCAGCACCTCGCGCTTCCAGGTCACGGGAGACCAGCGGCCTTCGCGGTTCGACCAGTCGTCGACCAGCCGGACGGCAAGGGCGGCGGCCGCCGGGTCACCGCAATCGCGCAGGTCGCGCAGCCAGCCAAAGCCGTTCAGCGCATCGACCCACAGGCTGGATGCACCGGCGCGTCGCCACGGTGGATCGTCCGATTCGGGCGCCACGGCGCCGGCGCTGCCGCGCGCTAGCAGCTCGCCCATGAGGAGGCGCTGGCCGATCGCCGGATCGCCGGGCCAACTGTCAGGCGCCACGGCGAAGAAGGAGCGTGGCGATGCGTAGCCCAGGGTGAGCGAATAAAGGCCAGATTCGAGCAGCCAGCGCCCAAATCCGCGGTTTTTGCCACCATTGGCCTTGGTCGGGCGGGGAGGAGCGGAGCGGGTCGGACGGGTACCGGCCACCAGCGGCTCACCCGGCCGGCGCACGTCTGATGCAACCAGCGTCATTTGCTTCTGTTCTTTGGCCCGCCGGCATTTTCCACCGGGCAGTTGAGAGGTGTGGCCATTTTAGCCCACCCGGACGGCGCTGGCGATGGCCCCGGCAAATGCCCTTGAACGGCCTTCCCGGCACCCCAGATTCACTGCAAGGGAAGGCCTTAATGGATTCCTGGACGCTCGCTCCTCGGAGGAGAGTTCTATGAGCCGTGTGTCGATGTTCAATTCGCCCCTGCTGCTGGGTTTCGACCAGCTCGAGCGCACGCTCGACCGGTTGGCCAAGAGCGCGGAGGGATATCCGCCCTACAATATCGAGCGGATCGGCGAGAACGGCTTGCGCATCACCCTTGCCGTGGCGGGCTTCACGACCGACGACCTCGCCATCGAGCTGGTCGAAAGCCAGCTCACGGTGCGCGGCAAGCAGACCGACGACAGCGATCGCGTCTTCCTTCATCGCGGCATCGCGGCGCGCCAGTTCCAGCGGGCTTTCATGCTCGCCGAGGGCATCGAGGTCACCGGTGCGCGGCTGGACAACGGGCTGCTGTCGATCGACCTCGTGCGGCCGGTCCAGGAGCCACGCATTCGCAGGATCCGCATCGAGGCCGGCGACGCCGGCAGCGGTGCCGGCAACACCATCGACATCACCGCGCGTCGTGTTCAGCCCCGCTGACGGACGCTGGTTGACGCTGCCAAGGAGGTAGCCATGGAAAACGAGCAGACTAACAACTTCACGCCCCTCGCCGACGAAGCATTCCTGAGCCTCGGCTCCCAGCAGATCGCCTACGTGAAGGCCATCAATCTTCCCGACGGTGCGCATGCAATCGGCATCTTCTCCGCCGACGGCAAGCCGATGGCCGCCGCGCCCTCGGTCGAGATCGCGCAAGCGTTGATCCGCCAGCACGAACTCGAGCCGGCGATGGTGCATTGACGGGAGCGCGGGTCTCTGGCCCGCATCATGAGCGGGTCGGAGGCCCGCGCTCCCAAAAGAGATTAAGCGGCGCTCTGCGTCTGGACGGATTCGACCAGCAGAGCGTAGAGCGCGTCGGCGCTCTCGGTGGCGCGCAGCTTGTCGACCAGGCTTCGGTCGCGCAGCAGGCGTGACACGCGCGCCAGCGCCTTGAGATGGTCGGCGCCCGCACCCTCGGGCGCCACCAGCAGGAACACGATGTCGACGGGGCGCTCGTCGATCGAATCGAAATCGATCGGATGGGCCAGCCGGGCAAACAGGCCGCGCGGCTCGGTGAGCGTGCCCATGCGGCCGTGCGGGATGGCGATGCCGCCGCCGATGCCGGTCGAGCCCAGGCGCTCGCGCTCCAGCAGGCGGTCGAACAAACGGCGCTCGTCGAGCTTCAGCATGGCCGCGCAGCGGGCCGCCAATTCGGCCAACAACGCTTTCTTGCCAGACGCCTTCACGCTGGCCAGAACGGCGTCCGGACCGGTCAGCAAATCGGCAATTTCCACAATGTCACCAACAGGTTAGCGGACAAGGGCCAAAACTCGCCCGGCGCGCGAAGGCGCCCCTATAGGCGCCTCGTCCGGTCGGGTCAAGCCGCTCCTTCGGGCGACCTGAATGGCCTCAGTCGGCAGGACCCGCGAGAGCTTGCGAGGCGATGGCCGCGCCGGGAAGCGTCGTCGGCAGGCTGCGCCCCAGGCCCAGCCGACCAAGGCGGCGACGCTCGGCCGACGAGGGTATGCGCATGGCCTCGCGATACTTGGCAACGGTGCGGCGCGCGATCTCGATGCCCTCGCCCTTCAGCAGGTCGACGATGCGATCGTCGGACAAGGGTGCGCCGGCACTCTCGGCGCCGACCAGATGGCGGATGCGCGAGCGCACCGATTCCGACGACACGACGACGCCCGGAGTGCGCGCCGGCAAAGCGGAGGTGAAGAAGTACTTCAGCTCGAAGATGCCGCGCGGCGTGGCGATGTACTTGTTGGAGGTGACGCGGCTCACCGTGCTCTCGTGCAGCTCGGTGGCGATGGCGATGTCACGCAGCACCAGCGGCTTCAATGCGCTGACGCCGTGGCGGAAGAATCCGTCCTGCTGGCGCACGATCTCGCGCGCGACCTTCAGGATGGTGGTGGCGCGCTGCTCGAGAGTCTTGACCAGCCAGTTGGCCGACTGGAAACGCTCGGCGACGAAATCGCGATCGGTCTTGGCGCGCGCACCCTTCATCAGCGTGGCGTGGTAGTTGCGGTCGACCAGCACCTTGGGCAGCGCGTCGGTGTTGAGCTCGATGTGCCAGCCCTCTTCGCCGGTGTCGGCATCCTTGGCTGGCCGCAGGAAGAGATCGGGCGCGACCGGCTGGATGGGCTCGAAGTCGAAGGCCTGGCCGGGACGCGGATCGAGTGTGCGCAACTCGCTCAGCATCTCGCGCAGATCCTCTTCGTCTACACCGCAGCGGCGGCGCAGCTGCCCCAGCTCGCCGGCAGCCACCAGGTCGAGATTGTCGAGCATCGCCTTCATCGCCGGGTCCAGGCGATTGCGCTCGGCGAGCTGTGCGCCCAGGCACTCGGCGACGGTGCGGGCGAACAAGCCGGCAGGCTCGATCTGGCGCAACCTGTTCCATACCGCTTCGACCACATCGAGGCCGACGCTGCATGCCTCGGCGACAGCGGGCGCATCGAGGCGACAGTAGCCCGCCTCATCGAGGCCCTCGGCGAGTTTCAGCGCAATGCGTCGCTCGGCCGGCTCGGCGAACATCAGCTCGATCTGCTCCAGCACATGGACGGCGAGCGAGCGCGGCCGCTCGGAGACGAAATCGAGCGCGCCAGGCGCATCGTCGCGCTGGCCGACGCGGCTCGCCGCCCCGTCGCCACCACGGTCGGCATGCTCGCGTGTCCAGCGCTCGTCGGCATCGGCCAACGCAGGCGCGGCGGCGGCCAGCGCTTCGGCGGTGTCGGTCGGTGTGTCGAGGATCGGCGCTTCCTGCTCGGCCGTCGGGCCGTCATCGCCGGCGCCCTCGGCGAGCAAGGGATTCTTTTCGAGTTCCTGTTGAATGAAGGCGGCGAGCTCGAGATGCGAAAACTGCAGCAGTTTGATGGCCTGCTGGAGCTGCGGCGTCATTGCCAGGGTCTGGCGCGAAGCCAGGATGAGACTCGGTCCGATACGCATGTACCCCCACCCTGAAGGTCGGTTAGACCTCCCCGTTATAGGAGTTTAAGCAAAGACCATGCCAATCTCGAAGGCAAGCCCCTTCAGTGCTCGAAAATGTCGACCTCCGGCCAGCCGGCGAGGTCCAGGCGGGCCCGGGTGGGCAGGAACTTGAAGGCCGCCTGGGCCAGCTCGGTGCGGCCTTCGCGTGCCAAAAGCGAATCCAGCTTCGTCCTGAGCGCATGCAAATGCAGCACATCGGATGCTGCATAGGCCAGTTGTTCTTCGCTCAGCGAATCGGCACCCCAGTCGGAGGTCTGCTGCTGCTTGGACAGGTCGACGCCCAAAAGCTCCTTGCAGAGGTCCTTCAGGCCCCAGCGGTCGGTGAAGGTGCGGACCAGGCGGGCCGCGATCTTGGTGCAATAGACCGGCTCGCAGCGCACCTTGAGCGCATGCTCGAGCATGGCGATGTCGAAACGCCCGAAATGAAAGAGCTTTAGCACCTTGGGATCGGCCAGCATGGCCGCCAGTCGCGGGGCATTCGCGGGCCCGCGCGGGATCTGCACCAGATGGGCGTTGCCGTCGCCGGCCGAGAGCTGGACCAGGCACAGACGGTCGCGATGGGGGTTCAACCCCATGGTCTCGGTATCGACGGCCACGACCGAGCCGAGTGAGAGATCGGCCGGCAGGTCGCCGCGATGCAGGGTGATGGTCATTCCTCAGTGCCTCGCATGGTGCCCAGGAGAAGACTCGAACTTCCACGCCTCGCGGCGCTAGTACCTGAAACTAGTGCGTCTACCAATTCCGCCACCTGGGCACGGCATGCGGGCAGTGAGGGCG
>Ga0075369_10000574_pt1 | contig 11627 bp, 9 predicted proteins | sample EndMethybrTD3034_FD_71400 | JGI IMG/M metagenome (GOLD analysis project Ga0075369, IMG submission 71400) | Populus endosphere microbial communities from Tennessee, USA - Endosphere MetaG P. TD hybrid TD303-4 | ecosystem: Host-associated > Plants > Roots > Endosphere | place: USA: Tennessee...
CGTCCCTTGGCCTGGGCGATCGAGGCGGTCAGCGCGCCGCGCTCGCCGTGCAGGCGCGCCGAGTCGCGCTCCAGCGTGGTCACGCGGTTGAACGGCACCAGGTTCTGCTTCCACAGGCCGCGGATGCCGCCCAGCTCCTGCTGGTTCCAATCGATCTCCTTGGACTTGGAGGCGACCTGCTCGTCGTTGCCGACGATCTGCTGGCGGAGCTGGTCGACCTGCTCGAGGAGCTGCGCCTTCTGGCCCTCGCGCGCCGAGCGGCGCAGCTCGTACAGCCGCTGCTCGCTCTTCATCGCCTGCACGACTTCCGGCTCCTTGTCGCGGGCGATGAGATCGGCCGGGAAGGTGACCTTGCCGGCGCCGTCGCGTTCGGCCTCGAGGCGGGCCTGGCGCGCTTCCATCTCGTCGAGTGCCTTGGTGACGATGGCGAGGCTGGTGCGGGCCTGCGTCTCGTCGAGGCGCACCACGATGTCGCCCTTCTTGACGCGGTCGCCGTCCTTGACGTTGAGGGTACCGACCACGCCGCCTGTCGGGTGCTGCACCTTCTTGGAGTTGGTGTCGACCACCAGCTTGCCGGGGGCGATGACCGCACCCGAGATCTCGCTGAGCGTACCCCAGCCGAAGATGAAGAACCCCAGGATGGCGACGGCGGCGATGCCGACCACGAGGTGGCTGCGAATGGATTTCTGGGCGGTCACGGCGCCTTCTCCTGCGGACGGCCGCCGGCATGCACCGTCATCGGCTGCAGCATGCGGGCGGCCGGCATTGCGGCGGGTTGTTGCGGTTGCTGCGGCGCCTGGAGCACCTGCTCCTTCGGCCCGTACGCCTGCTGGCGGCCGGCCAGCATGACCAGCACCGTGTCGACGCCGGCCAGGGCCGACGGCCGGTGGCAGACCACGACAACGATGCCGCCGCGCGCGCGGACGCCGAGGATGGCCTTGGTCAGCGCCTCGTCGCCCTCGCGGTCGATGTTGGAGTTGGGCTCGTCGAGCACGACCAGGAAGGGATCGCCGTAGAGCGCACGCGCCAGGCCGATGCGCTGGCGCTGGCCGGCCGACAAGGCATTGCCGGCGTCGCCCACCGGGGTCTCATAGCCGTTGGGCAGCGCCAGGACCAACTCATGGACGCTGGCCGCCTTGGCCGCGGCGATCACCGCTTCCGATGGGGCATCGGGCTCGAAGCGCGATATGTTCTCGGCGACGGTGCCGGCGAACAGTTCCATGTCCTGCGGCAGGTAGCCGATGTGCGGGCCGAGTGCGTCGGGCGTCCACTGGTCGAGGGCGGCGCCGTCGATGCGGATCTTGCCCTGGATGGCCGGCCAGACGCCGACGATCGCCCGCACCAGCGACGACTTGCCCGAAGCGCTGGGTCCGATGACGCCCAGGCCCTGGCCCGCCTTGAGCTGGAAGGCGACGCCCTGAACGACCAGGCGGTTGGTGCCCGGCGGATTGACGCTCACCGCTTCGAGCGTCAGCGTTTCCTTGGGCCGTGGCAGTTCCATGCGCTGCTGCTCGGCCGGTATCGTGCCGAGCAGGCCGTTCAGCCGCCGCCAGCTCTGACGGGCTGCGATGAAGCTGCGCCAATGGGCAAGAGTGACCTCGACCGGCGCCAGCGCGCGCGAGGTCAGGATCGAGCTTGCGATGATGATGCCGGCGGTGGCCTGCTGATTGATCACCAGCCAGGCGCCGATGCCGAGCACGGCCGACTGCAGGATCATGCGCAGGATCCTGGAAAGGGCGGCCATGCCGCCGGAGATGTCGGCGACGCGCTGCTGGGCGGCGAGATTGCGCCGATTGTGATCGTGCCACAGCTTGTTGAGGCGGCCGCCCATGCCCATGGCCTGCACGACCTCGGCATTGCGGCGGCTCGATTCGGCGAGGCCCATGCGACCGTCGGCGACGGCAGCGGCGTCGCGCGATGGCTGCCGGGTCAGGAACTCGGTGGCCACGGTGATGGCGATCAGGATCAGGCCGCCGACCGTCGCCGCCCAGCCGATCAGCGGATGGAACACGAAACAGATGCCGAGATAGAGCGGCATCCACGGCAGGTCGAAGAAGGCCGCCGGTCCCACGGTCGACATGAAGGAGCGGATGCGGTCGAGGTCATGCACCGGCTGGAAGGAGGGCGGCGTGATGGCCTTGAGCGGCAGCTTGCTGACGAGATCGAAGACGCGATGGCTCAGCGTCTCGTCGACCGAGGCGGCAATACGCACCAGCACGCGGGCGCGCAGGACGTCGAGCAGGCCCTGGAAGCCGAACATCACCAGCGCCAGGATGCTGATCGTGACCAGCGTCGGAACGCTGCGACCGGGCAGCACGCGGTCGTAGACTTCCAGCATGAATATCGGGCCGGTGAGCTGCAGCAGGTTGATCGCGGCCGTGAACACGCCGATGCCGATCAGGGCATGGCGACAGCGGGCGAGGGCGGCGGACAGTTCCGAATTCCGCTTCTGGGCTGGTCTTGGCGGCAACATCGAGCGCGGGATCCTAAGTCCTTGAAAAGCCACGGTTGCAGGGAGCAGCCGCCATACCACTGGAACTTACCACAATTGGGCTCAATGCACTGGGATTCGAGCCGAACTTAGGCGGATCTTGAGGTGTTTCCCGGTCGGAATCGGCGCAGGAGCTCGGCCGGCCTGCCGGCAAGGCCCTCAACCGAGCCACTGAGGACGCGGCCGAGGTCGTCGCGCACCCGGCCGGCAGCGCGGGCGGCACAGGCGGCAAGGGGGCCCAATCGATCGAGCCCCTCCAGGACCGCAATACCGAGGCTGTTGCCGTCATATTCCCTCATCCCCACGCCCCAACCGCCATCGAAGGCGGGCTGGGCAAAGGCGCAGTCCTTCGGGGCGACGACGGGTATGCCGACATGATGGGCATCCGCGAACACCCCCGAACCGCGCCGCCGATAGACGTTGGGGTCGTAGGGCAGCAGCAAAAGATCGGCCTCGGCCAACCGGGTGAGATACTCGCCGGACGTGAGTACCTCCCGGTGAACCTGCACGCGCTCGCCGAGCCCGGCCAGGCGATCGAACATCGGCTGGTCGACCTCGGCATCGGATCCCTTGACGATACCGTGGATCATGAATCTGACGTCGTGATGACGGTCGAGGACATGAGGCACGGCCTGCGGCAGCAGGCGATAGCCCTTGGCGCGATTGGCAAAGCCGATGCAGGAGATGACCGGCGGACCGCCCGCCGGCTTGGCAACGCGGGCGCGCGCGGGGAGTCCGGGGCCGGGCATGACACCGACGTCGAACGGCACGAGGCGGCGATAGAAGTCGGCCATCGCCGGGGTCTCGCAATAGGCCTCGACGCCGCCGGCGCTGGCGGCGAGTGCCGTGAAGGCGGCGCGGGCTTCGCCATCCAGGCCCGCGGCCGCGGGATCGTCCGGTGTCCGCAGGTGATGCGGTCCATAGAGCAGCCACAGCAGGACGCGCGGCCGCCGCAGCCAGGAACGCTTCAGCTGTCGCGCCAGCGCCATCGCCGACACCTGATCGCAGCATGGCAGGATGATGAGGTCCGGTATGCCAGACCGGCGCATCGCCTCGGCCAGTTGCCGGCTGGTCTCCTCGACGCTGTCGGCGAACTCGGCAGGCGTTGTGTAGGATCGTCCGTACACCGACTTGGTGAATGTCGGCGTGCAGGCCAGTTCGTCGACGACGCGGTGATCGGCATAGGCCGAACCCAGGCAGGGCGCGGCCACGCCCAGCTTGCCGAGCTCACCTTGCAGGCGTTGCACCGCATTGAAGTGATGCCCGCCCAGCGAATGCACCGCCGGATCGATGATCAGCGCCTTCATGTCGGAACCAGCATCCGGCGCCACGGCGGCCGCGCGACCTCGGCGGCCCGCCGCGCCGTCATGGTCATGCGCCAGCGCCATTTGAAATCCGACGGCTGGTAGAGATGCTGGCGCGGGGCGCGCACCCGCAGCGCGGGGAAGATGTGAAGCCGCCCGCCGGCGCCGCCGATCGCCGTGTTGAAGGCGACATGTTCGGAAGTCTCGCGTCCCTCGGCGTCGATGCCGCAGTAGCGGGCCGCGAGGGCTGCGGCCAGGCGATAGATGCCGAGCCCGCCGAAGGCCGAGCGCACGGCGATCGGCGGCAGCGACGGCGGGATCTCGATCTGGCGCGTGAAGACCTCGCGGAACTTGGCCGCCTCGAAGGTCTCGTCGGGTGCCCGGCCCCAGATCGGATGCCAGCAATCGTCCGGGCACCAGCGTTCGTGGCGAAGCGCCCAGACGTCGTAGTAGCGCGGCATGGCATTGGCCATGACGCCGGCGCGCGCCGGATCGGCATCGAGCCACGCGGCCGCCCGGGCAAAGGCGTCTGCATCGACAGGCTGGGCCAAGACATCGTCGAGATCGGCGACAATGAGATGGTCGTGGCCGGCACCATCGCCGCGAGCGATCGCGTCGAGGCCGGCGTTGCGGGCGAAGGCGATGCGTTCGGTCCGCTTTGTCAGCCGCCCTTCCAGGACGCCGAGATCGATCACCTGGCCGCGTCGTCCGTCCAGCCATCGCTCCAGGATCGCGCGTGTGTCGTCCTTGCTGTCGCTGACCACGAACAGGAAGGACGCTGCATCATAGGTCGCTGCGAATCGGTCGAGATTCTCGAGCACACCCGGCAGATACGCCGCACAGTCGCGCGCCACGCCGGTGAAGACGGCGTCCATTCGTCAGGTCATCACGACCGGTCGCGCAGGCCGAGACGCGACAGGCCGTCACCCAGGAAGCTCAGCACCAGCTCGGACAGCCGTGCCTTTGCCGGCGCCGTCCGGTCGACCGGCCGCGCTCCGACGGCATCCGCCATCAGCCGCTCGGCGATCGAGTGGCGTTCCTCGCCGAAGGTCAGCCGCAACGTCTCGGCCTCGTCGCGCAGGACGCGCTGGACAATCTGCAGGACGTAGCGGCGGATCGGCTCCCACTCGCGGTTGGCGGAGTTGTAGGTGCCGCCCGGCACGGTGGCGTTGGAATGGCTGTTCCCGCCGTGCATGCGATAGCCGTACAGCGCGTCATGGATGGCGATCGCGCCGGTCATCAGGCAGGCGAAGGTCGACAGGTAGAAGTCGACATAGAGCCTGAGCTCGTGGCTCGGCGGCACCAGCACGAGATCGACGAAGGCGCGCCGGAACATCATGCTCGCCGTCGTGTTGGTGGCGCCGGCCGGCGTCCATTGCGGATGGAAGGTGACGGCGTTGCTGCGCGGATAGGTGAGCTCGCCGCGCGCGGCATCGAAGACCGGCGTCAGCGCCGCCGTGATCGGCCTCTGCGCCTTGGCCTGCGGCTTGTCGGAATCGAACCACCAGGCCGTGCCCGCCAGCATGCGGTCGTCGGCATCGATGATGTGCGAATCGCAGTAGGTCAGCGCGACGGGGAAGTCGGCGTTCATGTGGACTGCGAGATGGCGGGCGACGAAATCGTCGTACCAGAGATCGTCCGAATCGAGGAAGCAGACGAACGGCGTGTCGAGCTCCGCCATGCCGCGGCGCAGCGCGCCGGCCTGGCCGAGGTTGGTCGTGAGCTTCACGTAGCGAAACCGTGTGTCGTCAAGACGCGCAAGGCAGCGGCGGACGATCTCGTCCGAGCTGTCCTTCGAGGCATCGTCGACAACGACGACCTGGAGATCGCGGACGGTCTGGCGAGCCACCGATTCGATCGCCTTTTCGACGAACGCGCAGTTGTTGTGATTGGCAATCACGACCCCGACGGGTGGAGCTACTGGCATTCGGGGGTTATGGCACAAAGTCGATGCGTCGTCCCTTGGTGGGAAACCATTGTCAAACGCCTGCCGGTTGGCCATCCTCCTTTCCGCGCGAACTGCGCACGAAGGCGGAAACACCGCCACGGCTGCACCGGCAAAGGTGCGCACAAGGGGAGGCATAATGTCTGCGCAGGCCTGCGGCACCGCCGTCACGCACGCGGATTGAAGGCTCGGCCATGGACGGCTCGGCCAATCTGCTGATCAACGCCATCGTCTCCGGGCTGCTGCTCGGTGGCTTCTATGCCGCGGTCTCGGTCGGCATCGCCATCTCCTTCGGGCTGCTCGACATCGTCAACATCGCCCATCCGGCCTTCATCCTGCTGGGCTCTTATGCCGCCTTCATCGGCAACACGGTGTTCGGCATCGATCCGATCCTGAGTTCGGTGATCGCGCTTCCGGTCTTCTACCTGCTCGGCATGCTGTCCTATCAGGTCTACTACGTCGCCTTCGAGCGGCGCGACGACCAGTCGTTGCGCGGCCTGTCCTTCTTCTTCGGGTTGCTGTTCATCACCGAGGTCGTGCTGGTGCTGACCTTCGGCGTCGACTACCGCACCGTGCAGGCGCCCTATATCGGCCCCAGCATCAATCTCGGCCTGTTCGACCTGCCGCTGCGATTGCTGGTGCCCTTCCTGGTGGCGATGGTCATGGTGGTCGGCCTGCAGCTCTTCCTGTCGCGCACCTTCGTCGGCCGCGCCGTCCAGGCGGTCGCCCAGGACCAGGGCGCGCTGCGCCTGATGGCGGCCGATCCGGTCAAGATCAAGCGCATCGCCTTCGGCCTGTCGATCGCCACGGCCGCCCTGGGCGGCGCCTGCCTGATCATCATCCAGCCGGTCGAGCCTTCGATCGGCCGCGAATATATCGGCCGCGTCTTCGCCATCGTCGTGCTGGGCGGGCTGGGCAGCTTCCCCGGCATGGTGATCGCGGCCATGACGCTCGGCATCGCCGAGAGCCTCACCGCTACCTTCTTCGGCCCGTCATGGGCGCCGGCGGTGGCCTTCGGCATCCTGCTGATCACGCTCGCGGTACGGCCCAGTGGCATCCTTGGTCGATAAGACGGCTGTGGCCGCCGCGCCGGGCCTGCGCGGGCTGCCGTTCACCCTGGTGCTGATCGCCATCGGCGTGGCGATCTTCGCGATCGGCCGCTGGTACAACAACAGCTACGCCTTCTTCATGGCCTACGTGGTGGCGCAGTACATCGTGCTGGGCACCGCCTGGAACATCCTGGGCGGCTACACCGGCTATGTGAATTTCGGCGTCACAGCCTTCTTCGCCATCGGCGCCTATTCGACCGTGGTGCTGCACAAGCTCATCCCGGCGATGCCGCTGCCGGTGATGATCCTGATCGGCGGCTCGCTGGCCGGCCTGGTCGGGATCGGCACCGGCTATCTCACGCTCAGGCTGCGCGGTGTGTTCTTCTCCATCGCCACCCTCGCGCTGGCCGTGGTGGTGCAGACCCTGATCACCAACTGGGATTTCGTCGGTGGCGCGCGCGGCGCCTATGTGCTGCGTCCGCGCGTGGCGCCGCTGATCGGCGGAGAGTACGTGCAGTACCTGTTCCTGCTGATGCTGGGCATGTGCGTCATCGTGCTGGCGACGGCGCGCGCCATCGAACGCTCGGCCCTTGGCTACGGCTTCGCCGCCATCCGTGACGACGAGGCGGCGGCCGAGGCCTCCGGCGTGCCGACCTTGCGGCTGAAACTGATTGCCACCGGCCTGTCGGGCGGCTTCATGGGGATGGCCGGCGCGCCGCTGCCTTTCTACGTGACCTATCTCGACCCGGCCTCGGGCTTCAGCCTGAACTATGCGGTGAACGCCATCGCCATGCCGCTGATCGGCGGCACCGGCAGCTGGCTGGGTCCCGTGATCGGCGCGGTCCTGGTCGGCGGCCTGCAAGAGTATCTGCGTGTGACGATCTCGTCGGCCGTCAACGTGCTGGTGGCCGGCGTGCTCATGGTGACCTTCGTCATTCTGGCGCCGCAAGGCATCGTCGGCCTGTTCCAGAAGAGGAAGCGATGACGGCGCTCCTGCAGGTCAGCGGGCTCAGCAAGCGCTTCGGGGGCTTCGTGGCGCTCGACGGCATCGACCTCGACGTCCAGCCGGGCGAGAGGCTGGGCCTGATCGGCCCCAACGGCTCGGGCAAGTCAACTTTGGTCAACTGCATCTGCGGTACGCTGCACAACGAGACCGGCAGCGTGCGCTTCGCCGACGAGACGCTGGACGGCTTGACGGCGCATCAGCGCACGCGCCGCGGCCTGGCGCGCAGCTTCCAGCTGCCGAGGCCCTTCGCCAGCCTGTCGCTGGCCGAGAACGTGCGTATTCCGATCCTCTACTCGGTGAATGCGCGGGCCGGCGGTCATCTGCATGGTGCTGCGATCGACGAGCGCTGCCTGGAACTGCTTGGCATGGTCGGGCTGTTAGCTAAGGCGCGCCAGATGCCGCGCGATCTCACGCAGATCGAGATGCGCAAGCTCGAGCTCGCCCGCGCCATGGCGGCCCAGCCCAAGCTCCTGATCTCCGACGAGGCGATGGCGGGGCTGAGCCATGCCGAGGTCGACGAGATCATCGCGCTCCTGATCCGGTTGAACGAGCAGGGCGTCACCGTGATCATGATCGAGCACATCATGCGGGCGGTGATGGAGTTCTCCCAGCGCCTGGCCGTGCTGGTGGCCGGCAAGAAGATCGCCGACGGTCCGCCCAAGGACATCGTGCGCGATCCTGAAGTCGTGAAGGCCTATCTTGGCGAATAGCCTCACCATCGCCGGCATCGATGCGGGCTACGGCGCGGTGCGCGTGCTCGACGGCGTTTCGCTTACCGTCGGCGCCGGCGAGACGGTGGCGCTCTTGGGCACCAACGGCAACGGCAAGTCGACGCTGATGAAGTCGGTCATGGGCATCGTGCGGCCGTCCAAGGGCAGCATCAAGGCCCTGATCGACGGCACCGAGCACGAGCTTGTCGGCCTGGCGACCGAGGAGATCGTCGATCTCGGTATCGGCTTCGTACCGGAGGGCCGGCGGCTCTTCCCCAAGCTCACGGTGACCGAGAATCTCCTACTGGGCGCTTTCCGGCCCAAGGCGCGCTCACAGATCAATCGGAACCTCGATTTCTGCCTGGAAACCTTCCCGCGGCTCAAGGAACGGGCCAAGCAGCTCGCCGGCAGCATGTCGGGCGGTGAGCAACAGATGCTGGCGCTCGCCCGCGCCCTGATGTCGGCGCCGCGCATCCTGTTGATCGACGAGCCCTCTGTCGGTTTGGCGCCGCTCCTGGTCAGCCGTACCATCGACAAGATCAAGGAGCTGAAGGAAGGCTATAACCTCAGCGTCCTGATGGCCGAGCAGAACTTCATCCAGGCCGTCCGCATCGCCGACCGCGGCTACGTCATCGTCCACGGCAAGATCGCCTTCGAGGGCGAATCCGCGGAGGCGCTGAACAACAACGAGCTGATCCGCGAGTTCTATCTCGGGGCTTGAAAGCGGCAGAAAAGCAAAAGGTCCCTCGCTGCGCTCGGGATGACAGCGTGCGTTGTCATCCCGAGCGCAGCGAGGGACCTTTAAGGCCTCAGACGAGGCCTCTTGTTGTTATTTCTTCGGATTGTACGGATAGACGATGTCGCCGGTCTTGTACTTGGTCGGCCACAGGATGACTTCGGTCTTCGGGTTCGTGAATTGCTCGACCCCGTTGCCCTGCACACCCTGGAACTGGACGGCCATGACCTGGGCGGTCTCCCACTCGCCGCCGGTGTTGAATTTGAAGTCGCCGACGATGGTCTTGAAGGTCGCCTTGCGCATGAAGTCGGCGAGCTTGGCGTCCTCCGTGGTGCCGGCACCCGTCACCGCCTGGTCGATGACCTGCATCAGGGCGTAGCCGAACGGCGGCAGGTAGTAGCCCAGGAGATCGACGCCGGCCTCGGCCGACTTGGTCTGGTACTTCTTCACGAACTCGCGGCCGGCATCCGTGGCGAAGCCCGCCCACGGCAGCCAGAAGTCGTAGACCACGATGTCGTTCAGCAGTGGCCCGAGCTGCGTCTTGATCGCCGTCGCCTGCAGGCCGACCATGCCGCCGCCGTAGATCTTGGGCTTGAAGCCGATCTCGCTGCTGGCGCGGATGATGCCGACCGAATCCGGCGGATAGGACGCGGCGAAGAAGATATCGGGATTGGTCGCCGCCACCGCGCGCACGACCGGCGTGTAGTCGGCGGTCGCCGGCGGGTAGTTCTTGTCGTAGACGATCTTGAGATTGTACCTCTTGGCGATGTTGCGCACGCCTTCCAGCGCGTTGCGCGGGAACTCGGCGTCGGCGCCGACCATGGCGAGCGTCTGCGGCTTGGGATTCTGCGCCATCGCCACCTCGAAGAAGCCCTCGGCGAAGGCCTCCTTGGGCTTGGGCCCGCCGGCCGGCTGGATCGAGAAGTAGCGGTTGTATTTGAACTCGGAGTTCACATCGAGGCCGAACAGGGCGAAGAAGGTGCGATCCTTCTGCATCACCACGGGCATCGCCGGCGCGATCATGTTGGTGGCGTAGCCGCTCACCACGATGTCGACCTTGTCGACGTCCATCAGCTTCGTATAGAGGCCGGGCACCGTCGAGGGATTCGACTGGTCGTCGTAATAGACGAGCTTCACCGGCCGGCCGAGAATGCCGCCCTTGGCGTTGATCTCCTCGGCTGCGATCTGCATGGCGAGCAGCGCCGCCTTGCCGTTGGGCGCGAGACCGCCGGTCAGCGCCATGCCGAAGCCGATGGTAATCGGCTTGGCCTGTGCGTTGGCCACGCCGGCAAGCCCGGTGGCCGCGCCCGCGACAGCGAGCGAGTTGAAAGTGCGACGCTTGATGCGCATTGGAACGTCCTCCCAAGACGTGTGTTGTTGGCTCGATCCTAGCCCGCCGCGGGAGGAGCTGTCATCCCGAGCGTAGCGAGGGACCATTCCTGCTGCCTTAAAGGTCCCTCCCTTCGGCTTCTCTCAGGGCAGGCGCTACGCTCGGGATGACACCTTGTTTCGGGCCTAAAGCAATGGCGCCGGTCCCGGCGAGCCCAGCGCATGCTGGCCGAAGATCGCGCCCTGGATCTCGGGCGAGAACATGACGTGGGCGTTGCAGGCATGGGCGTCGCGGAACAGCCGTTGCATCGGCCCTGTCGTGTAGAGCCCGCCCGATCCTGCGACCGTCATCAGGATGTCGACCGCCTCCAGGCAGGCCCGCGTGGCGAAGAAGGCATCGCGGCGATAGCGCACCTTGTCCTCTTGCTTGTGCTCCAGGCCCGACCGCGCGACGGCCATGGAGTGCTCGCAGGCGCGCTTCATGATCACTTCGGCATTGTCGATGCGCGCGCTCGCCTCGGCGACCTTGATCTGCACCGTCGGATTGACGTTGACCGGCACGCCGGTGTTGGTGGCGTTGCGCCTGCGCGCCGCGCCCACCACCAGGTCGTAGGCGCCCTGGGCGCAGCCCAGCATGACGCCCGACAGCACGTAGGGCCCGAGCGCCAGCAATGGCAGGCGGAAGAGCGGCGTGTTGTTCACCGACGAACCCGGATGCGGCTTGCCGTTGAACGCCCAGGCCGAAAGCGTGCGCCGCTCGGGCACGAACAGCTCCTTGACGGCGACGTCCTTCGAACCCGTGCCGCACAGGCCCACGGCGTGCCAGGTGTCGATGATCTCGTATTCGGAGCGATGGGCGAGGGCGAAGCGCTGGTCGATGATGGCGCCGCTGTCGTCGCGCACCATGAAGCCCAACATGTTCCAGTCGGAATTGTCGACGCCCGACGAGAGCGGCCAGCGTCCCGTCACCTCCCAGCCGCCATCGACCTTGCGGCCGCGGCCGCAAGGTCGATGGCGGCTGGGAGGTGACGGGACGCTGGCCGCTCTCGTCGGGCGT
>Ga0075369_10000575_pt1 | contig 11600 bp, 13 predicted proteins | sample EndMethybrTD3034_FD_71400 | JGI IMG/M metagenome (GOLD analysis project Ga0075369, IMG submission 71400) | Populus endosphere microbial communities from Tennessee, USA - Endosphere MetaG P. TD hybrid TD303-4 | ecosystem: Host-associated > Plants > Roots > Endosphere | place: USA: Tennessee...
GCGACCGGCGACGCGCATCTTCTCGATCACCTCGGGTGTCTGCACCCACGGCTCGCTGCCCTCGTTGACGGTCGGCTTCCACGCGTACTCCGGCGGCGCGATCGATCGGGGCACCGACAGCGTCGGTGACAGCACGCCAGGACGAAGGGCAGTGCGAACAGGCATGACGCCTAGGATAGCTATGAGAATGGCAATCTCCGTAGCGGAGAACGATGCTAACGTATAGCCATGCTAAGCGAGTCGACCCCCATGGAGATCACACCAGGCCATCTGCTCGGCCGGCTGGGCATGCGGGATGTCGTCGAAACCGACGAGCGGCTGATCATCGAGATGGACAACCGTCCCGATCTGACGAATATCCGCGGCGCCCTGCAGGGTGGCCTGGTCACGACGCTGATCGATATCGCCGCAGGCCGGCTGGCGGAGCGCCATGTGCGCGCAGATCAGAGTGTCACCACCGCGGACATGAACGTGCACTTCCTCGCCCCGATCGTCGTCGGGCCGGCACGTGCCGAGGCCACGATCGTGCGGGCGGGCAAGCGGCTGATCGTGACCGCGGTCGACGTCACCGATGTCGGCCGCGACCGGCTGGCAGCGCGATCGACGTTGAGCTTCGCCGTGCTCGATCCGCGCTGAACGCAAAAACGGACTGCGAAGCCACACATTAGGACGGGATTGCCCGCGCACACGCACTGAACCGACCGCACCGACGAACCGCGCGGCTAGTTTTGGGCCATGACCATCGACGACGTTGACGAGGAGTTCGCAGCTCGGTTCGCCGAACAGTTCGCCGAGACCTGGCGCACCCCCGACCTGGCCAAGCACGAGGCATTGTGGAGCGACGACATCGTGCTCGTCCAGCCGATGATGGGCACCCTGCGCGGCAAGCAAGCGTGCCGGGAGTCGTTTCAGCGGTTGTTCGCGCTCGTGCCCGACCTCCACGCCGACGTGCACCGGGTCGGGCATGGCAAGCAAGAGGTGTTCATTGAGTTCACGTTGGGCGGAACGTACGGCGGCAAGCCGATCGCGTGGGATGCCGTCGACCGCTTCACGTTCACCAATGGCCTGATCGCCGAGCGGGTTTCGTACTTCGATTCCACACCGCTGATCGGCAAGCTGGTCGCCCGCCCGGCCGGATGGGACAGGCTGGTCCGGATCGGCTCGCAGCTGTTCCGGCGCTGATCAGTCGACATGCACCGACGACAGCGCGGTGCGTACGCGCTCGGGTAGCGAACCGCCATGGGCCAGCCAATCGTCGAGGGCGATCCGTATCGATGCCATCGCAAGCGCGCCAAGCAGCCGCGGTCGCGGATCCTCCGGCCCTGCGTCGCCGAGTCGAGGGGTCACCAATGCGGCGATCGCCTCTTCGTAGCGGACGTAGATCTGTAGCGTCCACGCGCTGAGCACCGGAGACGACCGCGTCAACATCGCGAGCTCGCGCACCTGGCCGCTGATCGCACCGAAGCCGTCGCCGAGATCGTCGAACGCGGCGGCCACGGCCTCACCGGCCGACAGATGCGCCGGCTGCCGGGCGATCGCGGCCATGATCGCATCCAGCCAGTGCGTCGTTATTCCCTCGGCGACGGCGTCTTCCTTGGAGCTGAAGTACCGGAAGAAGGTCGCGCGCCCGATATCCGCGGCGTGCGCGATCTGCTCGATCGTGGTGCCTGCCAGGCCCTTCTCGGCGACACATTGGGCCGCCGCGGCGGCGATACGGGCGCGGGTGGCCTTCTGCTTGCGCGCGGTCAAGCTTTCCCGCGAATTCTGGCGTGAGACGACGTCCATGATGAGACTATGTCTCACCATGGAGAAGAATGCCACCGATTGGGCGCCGAAAACCCTCGAATCCTGGCGATTCGTCCAGCAGATGCTGGCCGATGTCACCAAGACCGTGATCGAGGACGCCTCGGATGAACGCGAACTGCTCGACGGCCTGCGGGTCATCGCCAAGGTGTCCGGCCTGTGTTCGGAGCTGTCCGTCGAGGCCGATACGGAGCGGCCGCGCTTCTTCGACATGTGCTCCCCCACCCGGATGGTCGGTGGCCCGAACCCGGACGGCAGATACCTGCTGGCCATGATTCGCGGCGACCGCACCTACCGGGTCACCGGAACCCGCGGCAGTACCGCCTATCTCGGATTCCAGGTGCTCGCGGGCACGGGCCTGACACCGCGACGGATGTCCGGCTACCTCAGCGACACCGACCTCAAGGGCGACTCCGGGTCGTTCGCAATCGTGTTCTCTGCGGCCGAACCGCCTGCGGACATCCTCGGCGCCGCGCAGTGGGTCCCCATCCCGCCCGACGCATCGTCGATCGTCGTCCGCGAGTACGTCGGCGATTTCGACTCCGAAGAACCCGCGACCATGGACATCGTTTGCGTCGACGCCGAACCGCTGCAGCCGATCACGGACGCCGAGGCGGCCGAACAATTCACGGCGATGGCGTGGACGATCGTCAAGCTGACCACGCTTCACCGCACCATCAAGCCCGAACTGCTGACCCAGCCCAACACGCTGCTGACCGCCGAGGCGGCCGAACTGGGCGGTGCCGACACCACACCCGACAACCTGTACATGATCGGCACGTTCGCACTGGAGCCCGACGAGTCACTGGTACTGGAGATCAGCCCGCCCGACACGCGCTACTGGAACGTCACCCTCGAGAGCGTCTGGCACGAATGCCTCGAGCCGCGGCACCGGCACAGTTCCGTCACCAACAAGGGGTTGCGCCCGGACGCCGACGGTGTTGCGCGAATCGCGATCGGCGCCAAGGACTTCGGTCACGGTCATTGGCTCGACACCGGTGGCCGGCGCCGCGGATTCGTCGTACTGCGATGGCTCGACAACCCCGAAGCGCCGGACATGCGCACCACAGTCCGCCGCGGCGGCCCGGCATCATGACCGCCGAGCACTTCCAACCGGACCGGCTCGTCGAGCAAGCGTGCGAGCTGGCAGGCAGCGACGACTTCGGCGACGACGACACCTGGCGGGACGGGCTGGCACGGCTGTGCGAGGGCCTGGTGTCCGAGGCCAGGCTCAACGACCTCGGCATCGAGATCGCCGTTCTCGACCTCATCCGGCCGATGACGAGCCGGCTGCAGATTGTCAAGTGGCGAAAGGAGAATCCGAGCGTCGCTGCTGAGCCCATCACCCGGCCGATCTTCATCGTGGGCCAGCCGCGCACCGGGACGACGATCCTGTTCGACCTACTCGCGCAGGATCCGGCGCTGCGGCCACCGTTGACGTGGGAAGTCGACAACCCTTTCCCGTTGCCGCGGCCCGAGACCTACGCCACCGACCCGCGGATCGCCGAAACCCAGGCCAGTATCGAGATGTCGGAACAGATCGTCCCTGGCCTGTTGACGTGGCATCCGATGGGAGCATTGGTCGGCCAGGAGTGTGTTCGCATCACCGCGGGCCAGTTCTGCAGCATGATCTTCTCGGTGCAGTACCGGCTGCCGAGCTACTACCGGTGGCTGCTGCATGAGGCCGACCATCATCCGGCCTACCGATATCACCGAATGTTCCTGCAGCACTTGCAGTCTGGTGTGCCCGGTCAGTGGCTACTGAAATCGCCTGCACACCTGTGGCAGCTCGACGCGCTGGTGGCCGAGTACCCCGACGCACTGATCGTCCAGACACACCGCGATCCGCTCAACGTGATCTCGTCGATCAGCGCCCTCACCCACCACCTGCGCCACCTGGCGTCCGACGACAGCTCGATCGCCGAATGCGCGGCACAGTCGTGTGAGGAGATCGCCGTCGGCCTCGAACGCGGCATGAAGTTGCGAGACTCGCTGGCACAGCGGGTAGTTGACGTGCAGTTCGCCGACTTCATTCGCGATCCGTTCGCGACCATCCGCAGCCTCTACGCCGAACTCGGACGCGAGCTCGACCCCGTCGCCGAGCAATACATGCGCGAATTCTTGGCGGCCCATCCGGGTGACGCCGGTGCCAGCCGCTACACGTGGTCAGACACCGGCCTCGACGCGGGGCTGGTGCGCGAGCAGGTGCGCGCGTACCAGGAGCGCTACGGCGTGCCGGACGAGCCGCTCAAGTAAAGCGGCCGAACCGGAACGAGCGGCGGGGGCCACGGACGTCGACCGACCCGCACACCACCTTGCCGGTGAGGATGACGTGGGGCCTGCCTTCGGCGGGGGCGTCCTTGCGGTGGTCGTGTGCGCTGCCGACGTTGACTTCGATGTCGTCGATCGACGCGCTGGCCCCGTCGGGCAGCCGCAGATCCAGTCCGCCGAACTTCATGTCCAGCTCGATGACCACGATCGGTCCCGCGAACCGCGCGCGAGTGAGATCGAGGTCCACCGAACCCATCCGCCGGTGCAGGGCAAGCCGTGTCGGCACGATCCACTCCCCTTGGCGCTTGAGTGAACCGAGAACACCGCGCAGCTCCACCCGGTCGGTGGCCGACGTGACAATGGCGCCCGGCCCTGGCAGATCGCCGACGAGCGCGTCGAGGTCAGTCCGCAGCCGGGCCTGCGACACCAGCGCCGAACGTTCCTCGAACTCGTCGATGTCGATCAGCCCGAGCGCGACGGCGTTGTGCAGCCGGCGCAGCGTGCCGTTGCGGTCCGCATCGGAGATGCGCATCGCGTATTCGTGATTGATATCCGCCATGCCGGTACTAACGGTACCGCCGACGAACGTTCGCGACTGCAGGTACTCAGGCGCTTCACCCGGGGTCCTCGCTTCAGGCATCTAGGCCTGCCGGGATAACGGCCCCTTGTTTCGGACGGGGATGGCGACTCCCTTGCTGCAATGAACGGTGTGCCCGTCGACGACAACACTTTGACCGTTGTCCATCGGGATGGCGTTATCGTCCGCGTCGTAGTAAACGCATCCCCCATTGGGCGGGGGCACTTCATCACCCTTGACGGTCGCGTAGGAGGTCGCCGGGGCGATCGCGAGAACGGCGAAGGCGCCGAGGAGCGTCGCGGCGTATTTGAAGCCCGTCACTCGGCGACTGGTTGACATGGTCATCTTGAGTTCCTCTCGTTTGGTTGCTAATCCGTTGAGAGGAAATGGTGCCGATCCATCGGCGCCTCGGTAATCGCGCAGAAGCCAGAGTCCACTCCGGCGGGGAAAAAGTTTCCTGTCGGCCCGGACAGTTAGCGGCCGCGACCGTCGGCGCGAACTGCCGCTCCGACGTTCAGCCGACGCTCAAGACCTTCACGGTTACCCCGGTGGAATACGGCTGGCCATGGACTTCAACCGCACCGGCCAGTGTGCCGACCGGCACGTCGAACGCACATTGGACGTCGGCCTGCTTGCCCGGCTTGATGTCCATCATGTCCTCGCCCTCGCCGACGGGCACTGCGTCGACGTAGGTTCTTCCTTTCAGATCCGTGAGCACCTGGTTCTGGCAGTACACGCCTCGCCAACCGTCGCCGATATTCTTGACCCTCATACTGACGACGACGAAAGTGCCTTGCGCGCTGCGGTATCCGATCTTCGGCTGAGCCAACTCGACCCGTGTCACGGTGAAGGCCAGCCCGCCGTCGTGAACCTCTTCATTGAGTGCGGCGGTCGGAGGCGAGCCGGGTGGTGTTCGCTGCTCCTGGCCGAGGCAGCCCGTTACCAAGGCCGCGGCAGCGAGCACGCTGACCGCAATTGCACGCATCGGCTCAGGCCAGATAGTCCGGCGGCAACTGATCGAACATGCCCTTGAGCATCCGCACCGCGTATTCCGAGCTGCCGCCCCCGACGATCAGCGCGGCGAACGCCATGTCCCCGCGGTAACCGGCGAACCACGAGTGCGAACCGCCTTCGAATTCGGCCTCACCGGTCTTGCCGCGCACGTCACCCGAACCACCGAGGTCCTTGGCTGTGCCGTTGGTGACCACCAACCGCATCATCGGCCTCAGCCCGTCGAGCATCTTCGGGGTGATCGGGGTGCTGTCCCCTGTGATCACCGTCTGGCGGCCCTCAATCAATTGCGGCACAGGCGTTTTCCCGGCCGCAACGGTCGCCGCGGCCAGCGCCATCCCGAACGGGCTGACCAGAACCTTGCCCTGCCCGAAACCGTCCTCGGTGCGCTCGGCGAGGTTCACGGTCGGCGGCACCGAGCCCGACACGGTGTTGATGCCCTCGATCCGGTAGTCAGGGCCGATCCCGTACTGGGCGGCAGCCGTCGTGAGTCCGCGCGGTGGCATCCTGCTGGCCAACTCGGCGAACGTGGTGTTGCACGAACTGGCGAACGCGCGTGACATCGGCACCGTGCCGAGGTCGAACCCGCCGTAATTGGGGATTGTGCGGTGGCCGATGTCCATGACCCCCGGGCAAGCGAGCAAGGTGTTCGGCGTGGCCATGTCGCGGTCGATGGCCGCGCCTGCGGTGATGATCTTGAAGGTGGACCCTGGCGGATACAGGCCGGTGGTGGCGAGCGGCCCCTCGCTATCGGCGGCCGCGTTCTGCGCGACGGCCAGGATCTCACCGGTCGACGGCTTGATCACCACGATCATCGCCTTCTTACCGGTGGTGTTGACAGCGTTCTGCGCCGCGTTCTGCACGGACCGATCCATGCTGATCGTGACCGACGGCGCCGGGGCGCCCGGCACTTCGTTGAGCACGTCGACGTCGACGCCGTTCTGGTTGACGCTGACCACGCGCCACCCCGCCTCGCCGTCGAGTTCGTCGACGACCGCGTTCTTCACCTGGTTGACGATGTCGGGTGCGAAGGAATCGTCCGTCGGCAGAAGTTCGGCCTGCGGCGACACGACCACGCCGGGCAGTGCCCCGATGGCGCCCGCCACCCGGTCGTGATCGGACTGGCGCAGCGTGATCAGGCTCAGCGGGTCCTTCGACGAGCTGGCCTGCTCGGCGAGCCGCTGAGCGTCCAAGGTGTTGTCGAAAGGTCGCAGCGCATCAGCCACCGCCCTGGCGGTCATCATCAACGCGCCGCCTGCCGACTTCGCGTCCAGCGCGTAGTGATACAGATTGCCGGGCACCAGCACGTCGGTGCCGCCGCGCTCGTTGACCGACGCCCGCCGCGGCGCGTCGGCGCGCAGCGCGAAGGTCTGGTGCTCGCCGAGCCTCGGGTGCAAACCCGTTGCGCTCCAGCGGACCTCCCACCGGCCCTCCTCGCGAACCATGTTCAGCTGCCCGTCGTACGTCCAGGTCCGGTTCTTCGGCAGATGCCAGGTGTAGCGGTACGTGACGCTGCCGGTGTCCTCGGCGTACTTCGAACCCAGGATCTGCGCGTCCAACCGGACGGCCTGCAGCCCGGCCCATGCCGCGTTGAGGGCGGCCCTGGCGTCGGCGGGCTTGTCGCTGAGCTCGGCTGCGGCCCCCGTGTCACCGGTGGCCAGCACGGCGAAGAACTGCTCGGCGACCGATTCGGGTCCGTTGGGTTTCGGGGTGCACGCGTTGAGCGACGCCACCACCACAGCGACGGTCACCAAAGCGGCTACACGTGAGACTGAAGATGCCATTGGGGCAGATGTTACGAACCTGAGACCTCAAGTTCGGGTAGGCGCGCAGAAGTCGCGAATTACGCCCCGAAGGGGCCTGCGGCCGGCGCGCGTACCACCAACGGCACCGCTGGGAAATACGCGGCCATCTCCGAACGCGATTTGCGAAGCGCGGCCGTGCCGTAGCCCCGCTTGCGGTGATCGGGATGGATCCATATCCGGACGTTGACCTCGCCGCCGGCCAACTCACCGAACACCATGCCGACCTTCTCCGTACCGTCGACGGCCACCAGCCACGCCGCATCTTCGGCGTCGACTCGGCGCACGGCAGCGCGGATCTCGTCGTCGAGGTCACCGGCGGGCGCACCGGAGCCGTCGCCTGCCGCACGCACATCGTCTGTACGCGCTGCGAAGATATCGCGATCCTTGTCGGCCACGAACGGCCGCAGCACGAGGTTTTGTCCCGCGCCGGCCGACTGCTCGCCCATGGTGAAGCTGAGCTGAGTGTTCAGATCCTCGAGTTCTGCGGCGATCCTGCGCCGCGACACCTTGGTGAGCCGGTCGAAGGACAGCCGCAGCACCGCATCACTGCTGACCTCGGACGTACCGAGCATCGTTGCGATCGCCTCGATGGCCGCGTCGTAATCCTCGGAGTCCACAATGGCGTCGAGCAGCTCGTGGCGTCGTTCGAGCGCACGCACCAACGCGTCGGCGATCTCCCTGCGTGCCACTCTGCGGTCTTGGTCGGTCATGAGTGAAGCGTAATCAGCCCGCTGGAAACTCAGTCGAGAAGGACCGTCGAGAAACTGCCGACCGTGGTGAAACCGATGCGCGCGTAGGTGGCGCGGGCGACGGTGTTGAAGTCGTTGACGTACAGGCTGGCGATTCGGCCGCTGCGCACCACCGCCGCCGCCAGCGTCGCGGTGCCCGCGGTGCCAAGGCCGTGGCCGCGCCAATCGGGATGCACCCACACGCCCTGGATCTGTCCGACCGACGGCGACTGCGACCCGACCTCGGCCTTGAAGACCACTCGGCCGTGCTCGAAACGGGCCCACGCCCGGCCCGCGGCGATCAGCCCAGCAACCCGCCGCCGGTAGCCGCGCCCGCCGTCGCCGATTCGCGGATCGACGCCGACCTCGCCGATGAACATGTCGATGGCAGCCACCAGATACGCGTCGAGTTCATCGACGCGTACTGGGCGCACGGCCGGGTCGATCGGCGATTGCGGCGCCGTGCTCAACGCCATCAGCGGCTGATGCTCACGCACATCGCGCGCCGGGCCCCAGGCATGCTCGAGGCGCCGCCACATCGGCATCACGAATTCGGCACGGCCGACCAATGACGAGCAGCGCCGAGCGGTGCTCATCGCCTTGTCCGCGAACGCATTTAGATCATGGACATCGCCGCGCAACGGAATCAGGTTCGCGCCCGCGTAGCACAGCGATTCGCTGGCCCGCCGCCGCGTCCACAGCTCACCGCCGATCGCTGACGGCTCGATGCCGTGCTCTGCGACTCGCGAGGCCACCATGCAGGAACCGACGGGATCCTCGTCGAGCACCCGGTGAACCGCAGCGGCGTCACGCACCACCGAAACCCGTCGCTCGTCGACGAGGCGAAAAAGCGGCGGAGCCGACATGGAAACTCTTTCTGCGATCCCGGGGCGGTGGGTGACCCGGTGACCCCCCTCACAGGGTCTTGCCTTAGCTTACGGTCACAACCGGTGAACCGCTGGCAGATGATTCGTCGCCGCGCTCTTCAGCGATTCGCATGGCCTCTTCGATCAAAGTCTCTACGATCTGCGCCTCGGGCACGGTCTTGATGACCTCACCCTTGACGAAGATCTGACCCTTGCCGTTTCCCGACGCGACACCGAGGTCGGCCTCGCGCGCCTCGCCAGGGCCGTTGACGACACAGCCCATCACCGCAACGCGCAGCGGGAAGTCGAGCCCGTCCAGCCCGGCGGTGACCGCGTTGGCAAGCGTGTAGACGTCGACCTGCGCGCGTCCGCACGACGGGCAGGACACGATCTCGAGTCCGCGGGGCCGCAGGTTCAGCGATTCCAGGATCTGGTTGCCGACCTTGACCTCTTCGATCGGCGGCGCCGACAGCGAGACCCGGATGGTGTCGCCAATGCCCTTGGACAACAGAGCGCCGAACGCGACCGCGGATTTGATGGTGCCCTGGAACGACGGGCCGGCCTCCGTGACGCCGAGGTGAAGGGGGTAGTCGCATTGCGAGGCCAGCAACTCGTAAGCGGCGACCATGACAACGGGATCGTTGTGCTTGACGCTGATCTTGATGTCGCCGAAGCCGTGCTCCTCGAACAGCGACGCCTCCCACAGCGCGCTTTCGACAAGTGCCTCGGGCGTCGCCTTGCCGTACTTCTCCATCATTCGCTTGTCCAGCGAGCCGGCGTTGACGCCAATGCGGATCGGTATCCCCGCGGCTCCGGCGGCCTTGGCCACCTCCTTGACCCGGCCATCGAATTCCTTGATATTGCCGGGATTAACGCGCACCGCGGCACAGCCCGCGTCGATCGCGGCGAAGATGTACTTGGGCTGGAAGTGGATGTCGGCGATGACCGGGAGCTGGCTGTGCCTGGCGATCTCGGGCAGGGCGTCGGCGTCCTCCTGGCGCGGGCAGGCCACCCGGACGATGTCGCAGCCGGTCGCGGTGAGCTCGGCGATCTGCTGCAGGGTCGAGTTCACGTCGTGCGTCTTGGTGGTGGTCATCGACTGCACCGCGATGGGGTGGTCGCTGCCGACACCGACGTCGCCGACCATCAGCTGACGGGTCTTGCGTCGCGGAGCCAGCGTCGGCGCAGGCGGTGCCGGCATACCTAGCCCGATTGTGGGGCCGGTGGTCATCGGTGTCTCCTATTGGAACGGTCTGATCGGGTTGACGAAGTCAGCGGTGACCGTGAGCGCCATATAGCCGATCACCACGACCAAGATGACGTAGGTGGCTGGCATGAGCTTGAGGTAGTTCACCGGCGCAGCGGCCACCATGCCGCGAGCCTTCCGAATCATATTGCGGATCTTCTCGAACCACGCAATCGCGATGTGCCCGCCGTCGAACGGCAGCAGCGGTACCAGGTTGATGGCGCCCAGCACGAAGTTCAGCTGGGCCAGGAAGAACCAGAACGCCATGAAGAAGCCGTGCTCGAACGCGTCGCCGCCGATGATCGACGCGCCAACGACGCTGATCGGCGTCTCCGGATCGCGTTCGCCGCCGCCGATCGAATGCACAAGCGCGCCGATCTTGGTGGGAATCTTCGCCAGCGACTTGCCCAGTTCGACGGCGAGGTCACCGGTGAACGCAACGGTGCCTGGTACCGCGGTCAACGGGTTGTACTGCGCGTACTTGACGGGCCCGAACTCGGCGGCGGAGACGCCAACCGCGGCGACGGTGGACGGGGCCTGCGCCGTGTCTGAGGTCCACCGCTGGGTCTGGGTGACGTCCACCATGGTGGTGAACTTTTGGCCGTCGCGCTCGACCACGAACTGCGCGGGCCCTGTCAGTGCCCGCACCGCGGCGACCATCTCGTCGGGGTTGTGCACGTCGGTGTCGCCGACCTTGACGATGATGTCGCCTGCCTTGATGCCCGCGGCCGCCGCGGGTCCGTCGCCTTCGCACTTGCCCATCTGTCCCTTGCTGACTTCAGGTGCGACGCAAGAGGTTTCGCTGACGTAGGCGGCGGGTTGCGGATGCAGGTTGGGAAGCCCCCAGACCAGTGCCATCCCGTAGATCAGCACCAAACCGATGACGAAGTTCATGGCGGGCCCGGCGAACAACACCAAGACCCGCTTCCAGGTCTTCTGCCGGTACATCGCGTACTGCTGGTCCTCGGGCGCGATCTCGTCGATCGCGGTCATGCCCGCGATATCGCAGAAACCGCCGAGCGGGACCGCCTTGACGCCGTATTCGGTGTAGCCGAGCTTGTTGGGCCGACGCGTCGACCACAGCGTCGGGCCGAAACCGACGAAGTAGCGGCGCACCTTCATGCCGGTCGCGCGCGCCGCCCACATGTGGCCGCATTCGTGCAGCGCCACCGACACCAAGATGAAGAGCGCGAAAAGCGCGACGCCGATGATCCACATCATCATTTGGTGGTGACGACCTCCCGGGAAACTGCGCCCTTTGCCCGGTCGCGGGCCCAGTGTTGCGCATCAAGT
>Ga0075369_10000576_pt1 | contig 11596 bp, 10 predicted proteins | sample EndMethybrTD3034_FD_71400 | JGI IMG/M metagenome (GOLD analysis project Ga0075369, IMG submission 71400) | Populus endosphere microbial communities from Tennessee, USA - Endosphere MetaG P. TD hybrid TD303-4 | ecosystem: Host-associated > Plants > Roots > Endosphere | place: USA: Tennessee...
GCGGTCGAGCCAAGGAACGCGAAATGTCGTTTCCGTCGCGTTTCAGGCGACAGCGCTGGCCGCCGCCAGGACCGCAAGAGGCAGACGGATCAATGGCTTCTGGAAATTTCCGACAGAGTCGCACGAACGCGATCCCGTTTGCCGTTCAGCCCGTCATAACCACTGTGCAGAGCTACTAATGCGCTGCCTTCCACTTCCCGACATCGAGCCAGGTGCTCTGGTACGTAGCGCCTTCGCCCATGTCGGTGTAGCGGTCGGAGCAGAGCATGTTGATGGTGCCCGATACGGCTTCGCTGGTGGGCCGCTGTCCGGGCACCAGCACGACGCCGGGCTGGATGTCGTCACCCACCTGCAGCATCAGGCCGATCGCGCCGCGGTCGTTGAACAGGCGCACTTCGTCGCCGTTCTTGAGGCCGCGCTTGCCGGCGTCCTCGGGATGCAGCACGCAGAACGGCTTGCCTTCGCGCTGGCGCAGGAAGCCCACGCCCGAGAATGCCGTGTGTGCCTGGAAATAGCCGGGTGCCGTCAGCAGGCGCAGCGGCCACTTGGCGGCCTCGGCCACTTCGGCGGGATCCTCGTTCCAGTCGGGCAGGGGCGACACGCCCTGCTTGGCGAGCTGCTCGGAATAGAATTCGAGCTTGCCCGACGGCGTCTTGAAGACCTGTCCCTTGAATTCATGCGCGATATGGATCGGCTCGCCGGCGAACAGCTTCGCCGGATCGGCGGCGGCCGCGGGACCGGTCGCGCCCTTGAACAGCTCCTTGGCCGCGTCCTGCGGCGCGAGCGTGAAGATGCGGTCGCTGAGCCCCATGCGCTTGGCGAGTGCCTGCGCCACATCGAAGTTCGACCGTGCCTCGCCCTGGGGCTTGGCGGCCTGGCGGCCCCATTGCATCCAGTAGGCGCCGTAGGCGCGATAGAGATCGTCGGTTTCGAGATAGCTCGCCGCCGGCAGCACGATGTCGGCGTACTTCGCGGTGTCGGTCATGAAGGGATCGTGCACCACGGTGAACAGGTCCTCGCGCAAAAGTCCCTTCTGCACCTTGTGGACCTCGGGGCAGGTCACCGCCGGGTTGTTGGCCGACACGTAGAGCGCGCGGATCGGCGGGTCCTGCATGTTCAGAAGCTCTTCGCCCAACCGCAGGTGATTGACGTTGCGAGTCGCGGCCGGCCCCGAGGGCTTGCGCACGGCGGCGTAGTTGAGATCGCACGACGCTGCCGTCAGCAGCAGCGCACCGCCGCCTTTCACGGCGTAGTGGCCCGAAACGCCGGGCAGCAGCGCTACCGTGCGTAGCGCCTGGCCGCCATGCGTCAGCCGCGTCATGCCTTCGCCCAGCCGGATCAGCGCGGCCTTGGCCTTGCCGTACATCGCGGCCAGCTTCTCGATGTCGGCGACGGCCAAGCCCGTGATCTCGGCAACGCGCTGCGGCGGGAACTTGGGCAGGATCTCGCGCTCGACCTTGTCAAAATCCAGCGTGTGTTGGGCGATGTAGTCACGGTTGGCGCGCTTGTCGCGCACCAGGATGTGCATGATGCCCAGCGCCAGCGCGGCGTCGGTGCCGATGCGGATCGGCAGATAGAGGTCGGCCGCCTTGGCGCTGCGGGTGCGGCGCGGATCGATCACCACGATCGGCACGCCGTGCTTCTTCTTGCGCTCCTCGGCGAGCGCCCAGAAATGCACGTTGGTGGCGGCGAGATCGGCGCCCCACGAGATCACCAGGTCGGAATGGACGACATCCTCGGGATCGGCGCCGCCAACCGGGCCGACCGTCATTTCCCATGCCGTCTCGCAGCAGGTGTCGCACACCGTGCCGGCCTGCAGGCGCGAGGCGCCCAGCGCATGGAACAGGCCGTTCACCAGTCCGCGGTTCATCAGGCCCTGGTGAGCCGAGTAGGCGTAGCCCAGAAGCGCCAGCGGGCCGCTCTCGGCGATGATCGCCTTCCACTTGGCGGAGATCTCGTCGAGCGCCTTGTCCCAGGTGATCGGCTTGAACTGGCCCGAGCCTTTCGCGCCGGTCCGCTTCAGCGGCGTCTTGATGCGCTCGGGCGAATTGACGAGGTCGGCGTCGCGATTGACCTTTCCGCAGGCGAATCCCGCCGTATACGGATGATCCGGATCGCCCTGCACGCGCACGATCTTGCCGTCCTCGACATGGGCGATGAGCGAGCACATGTCGGGACAATCGTGCGCACAGACGACTCGAACTTCGCTCTTCACCACACCGTCTCCCCAAAAATGGAAGACGGAGTGTAACAGAGGCGGCGAAGAAGCCCGGACTTACTTCTTCTTGGCCGCGCCCTTAGCTGGGGTCGCTTCCGGCTTGGCGCCGCTCGACTTGGTGCCGGCGCCCACGCCGCCTTCTGCGGAGCCCGTCATGCCGAAGCGGTCCTTGAAGCGCTGCACGCGACCGCCGCGATCGACGGACTGGCGCACTCCGGTCCAGGCCGGGTGGGTCTTGGGATCGATGTCGAGGCGCAGCGTGGCGCCTTCCTTGCCCCAGGTCGACTTGGTCTCGAAGGACGAGCCGTCGGTCATCACCACGGTGATCTTGTGGTAGTCGGGGTGGGTCTTCTCTTTCATGAACAATCTCCAGCGCATAGGGGCCGATTGCCGACCGGCCGGCGCAATTAAGGCGGCGGGTATACAGGCGGGGGCGGCGGAGGACAAGCCCGGGCAGAAGCCGGTTGTCCGCGGCCAAACGGGCCTGTAGACCGACCGGGCCCATGAGCGACTCTGCCTTCGAAAGCTTGGCCGACAGCCTTCTAGCCGCCCTCGAGGAGGGTATCGGCGCCCATGCCGATGCCGAATTGCAGGGCGGGATCCTGACGGTCGACGGGGATGCCAAATCCGGTGGGGGCACCTGGGTCGTGAACAAACATGCACCAACCCGGCAGATTTGGCTGAGCTCGCCGCAGAGCGGGGCGCGGCATTACGCCTACGACGCGGCCTCGGGCCAGTGGAAGGACACCCGCGGCGGTCCCGACCTTCTGGCCCACCTGTCGGCCGAGCTGGGCGTTTCGCTGGAATGGCGGCCGTCATGAACCGGTTTGGCGGCCTGAGACTTCTCGGACCGTATCTGCGGCCCTATCGCGGTCGGACCGTCCTGGCGGTCTTTTCCCTCCTGATCGCGGCCGGCACCGTGCTGGCCTTCGGCGCCTGCCTGCGCGCCCTTATCGACCGCGGCTTTGCCCAGGGCCGGCCCGACATCCTGAACTATGCGCTCGCCTCGCTGATCGCCGTCGCCGTGGTGCTGGCGATCGCCTCGGGCGCACGCTTCTACCTGGTGTCTTGGCTGGGCGAGCGCGTGGTCGGCGACCTGCGCCGCGACCTGTTCGCCCATGTCGTGCGGCTGGGGCCGGCCTGGTTCGAGATCAAGCGCTCGGGCGACGTCATGAGCCGCATCTCGGCCGACGCCCAGCTCATCGAGCAGGTAATCGGCTCGTCGGCGTCGGTGGCGCTCAGGAATTCGCTGATGTGCGTCGGCGGCGTGGCGATGCTGGTGATCACCAATCCCAAGCTCGCCCTGCTGGTGCTGGCGGTCGTGCCGCTGGTGGTGGCGCCGATCATCCTGTTCGGCCGCAAGGTCCGCCGCCTGTCGCGCGAGGCGCAGGCACGCATGGCCGACATGGTTTCCGAGGGCGGCGAGACGCTCGACGCCGTGCGCACCGTGCAGGCCTTCGCCCAGGAAGAGCGGGCCACGCAGCGCTTCGGCGAGGCCACCGAGCGCGCCTTCGACGCGGCCCGCCGCCGGGTCGGCCAGCGCGCCATAATGACGACGCTGGTGATCTTCATCGTCTTCGCCGCTGTCGGCTTCCTGCTGTGGATGGGCGGCCACGACGTGCTGAGCGGGCGCATCAGCGCCGGCGACCTCACGGCCTTCGTTTTCTATGCCGTGCTGGTCGCGAGCTCGGGCGGCGCCATCAGCGAGACCATCGGTGACCTGCAGCGCGCCGCCGGCGCCGCCGAGCGCCTGGCCGAGCTCGGGGCCGAGCCGCCCGCTATCATCGAGGCTGCGAACCCCAAGTCTCTGCCTGTGCCGCTGCGTGGCGGCGTGCACTTCGAGAAGGTGTCGTTCCGCTATCCGACGCGGCACGAGCAGCTGGCGCTCGACCGCTTCGATCTCAATGTCGTGCCAGGCGAGACCGTGGCCATCGTCGGCCCGTCGGGGGCGGGCAAGACCACCGTCTTCAACATGCTGCTGCGCTTCTACGATCCCGAGGCGGGGACGATCCGCGTTGACGGCGTCGACATCCGCGACCTGCGCTTCGCCGACCTGCGCAGTGCGATGGCGATCGTGCCGCAGGAGCCGGTGCTGTTCACCGCCTCGGTGGCCGAGAACATCCGCTATGGCCGGCCCGACGCCAGCGACGCCGACGTGCGCGCCGCCGCCGAGACGGCCTCGGCGCTCAGGTTCATCGAGACCCTGCCGCAGGGCTTCGCCACCGACCTCGGCGCGCGTGGCGTGCGGCTCTCGGGCGGCCAGCGCCAGCGCATCGCCATCGCCCGCGCCGTGCTGCGCAATCCGGCCATCCTGCTGCTCGATGAGGCGACCAGCGCCCTCGACGCGGAAAGCGAGCTGGCCGTCCAGCAGGCCCTCGACCGGCTGATGAAGGGCCGCACCACCCTGGTGATCGCCCATCGCCTGGCGACGGTGCAGAAGGCGGACCGGATCGTCGTGATCGACCACGGCCGGGTCGTCGATGTCGGCCGCCATGCCGACCTGGTCCGCCGTGACGGCCTCTATGCCCGGCTGGCCGAGCTGCAGTTCAATCTGTCTGCCGCGGCTGAATAACATCCTTTAGTCGATTGAAAAAATTGAGAAAATGGCGTCCCAGCCGCTGAAACTTGCTTGGCTAAAGTTTTACTTTAGGAAATAAAGGAATTCCCTTGAATATCAGATAGATATTCCATAGTCTTAAACCATATTATTGACACGTTTCGATCACCAAAGGGTTCCTCCCATGTATCTCCAGATTGAGTCGCAGAGGACCTTCCACCGTCCCGCCTACATCCGTTTGGCTGACTGGTGGCCGGCCGCCCTGATCGGCCTCGTTGCCCTGCTGAGCGGCCTTCCCGACGCCAACGCCGGAACGCTGCTAGGTCTCTGACGTCTACGTGAACTCTTCCAGTCGCTCCGAATAGACGATCCGCGACGCGGCCTCGATCAGCGCCAGGTGCGTGAAGGCTTGGGGGAAGTTCCCGAGATGGTGGCCGGTCTCGACGTCGAACTCCTCGGCGTACAGCCCGAGCGGGGAGGCGATGCGCAGCAGCCGCTCCATCAGGTCGCGTGCTCGCTGAACCTCGCCGATGATCGTGAGCGCTGAGACGAGCCAGAACGAGCAGATCAGGAACGTGCCCTCCTTGCCTGACAGACCGTCGTCGGTTTCCTCAGTCCGATAGCGCAGCACGAATCCCTGCTCGCTGAGATTGTCGGCAATGGCCAGCACCGAGTTGCGCAACCGTTCGTCGTTGGCGGGAAGGAAGCCGACGATCCCCGCCAGCAGGGTCGAGGCGTCCAGCGCATCGGTGTCATAGTGCTGGCGCAGGACGCCTTTCTCGGTCAATCCGCGATCCAGGATATCGGCGCGGATCTCGTTGGCGATTGCCTGCCACTTCTTCGTCAGGTCGGGAGCGCCCCGGATCTCCGCCAATCGGGCGGCACGATCCAGGGCGACCCAGCTCATCAGCTTCGAGGAAACATAGTGCTGGGGCGCGCCGCGCGCCTCCCAGATGCCCTGGTCCGGCTCATGCCACACCCGCGCGGCGCATTCCGCCTGCGACTGGACGATCGGCCACAGGCGGCGGGGCAATCGCTGGCTGCGCCGCGTATGCAGCAGGATCGATCCCAGCACTGCGCCGAAGACGTCGTTCTGGCGCTGGTCGAACGCACCGTTGCCGATGCGTACCGGGCGCGCGCCGGCGTACCCGGACAGGTCGTCGCGTGTTGACTCGGTGAGATCGCGGCGGCCATCGATGCCGTACATGATCTGCAGCGCGCCGTCGTCGTTGGGCTTTAGGTCGGCGACGAATTCCATGAACTCATTGGCTTCCCAGTCGAGGTTCAGCCAGTGAAGCGCCTGCAGCGTGAACGTCGAATCGCGCATCCAGCTGTAGCGGTAGTCCCAGTTGCGCTCGCCACCGGGCGTCTCAGGAAGGGACGTCGTCAGCGCTGCGACTGTGGCCCCTGTCGGCAGGTAGGTGAGCCCCTTGATGACGAGCGCCGAGCGCATGATGAGGGATCGCCAGCGGTGATCGGGAATCCGGGCGTGGCCGATCCATGTGCGCCAGAAGCGGGTCGTTGCCGCCATGCGGGCGTTGGCGTCGTCGATGGTGACGGGGGAGACAAGCCCATCGGCCCAGGACAGCGAGCAATACATCTCCTCGCCGGCGCTGAGCGCGTGGCGGCCACGAACGCTATCGCCCTCGATGCCGAGACGAATGCTGCTCTGCAGGCGAATCTTCTGGTCGCCGGCGACGGCATCGGCCGAGCGACCGTCGTCGCCAGAGAGCGTCCACGCTGCCGATGTCCTGCCGTATTCGAAGACCGGCTCGCAGTAGAGCTCGATCTCGACCTGGCCCTCGATGCACTGCACAGTGCGGACGAGCATGTGATCGGCACCGTCGTCGGCCGGCGGTCGGGTGTACGGTGTCACGCGATCCTCGCCCGTACGCGGCCCCATGGTGAGCGCGTCGCGCACCACCACCCATCCGCCGCGCGTGTTCCACGTCGTGACGAGCGTATTGGTTCCCGGCTCATAGGTGCGAGAGTTGGGAACGGTCGCGCCGAAGGGAGCCAGCCGGAAGCTGCCGGCCTGGCGGTCGAGCAAGGCCGCGAACACGCTGGGTGAATCGAACCGCGGCACGCAGAGCCAGTCCACCGATCCGTCCGGGGCGACGAGCGCGCCGGTGTGGCAGTTCGACAGGAACGCGTAATCGGCGATCGCGGGGAACGGGGAGGGAGCGGCCGCGCTTTGTGCTGCAGGCTCGCTCATGACATCCGCAGCCTGTTCCGTCGATCGATCCCGAGCATGGTGTTCTCCCCCAGCCTTATCGTTTCTGTCTTTGTTCATGAAAGCAAGTCGTCGCTCTTGCTCGGAGTCAAGCCCGGCTCTAGCGGGATTTTGTCCCTGCGACCACCGGCCATGGGCCGGCGTAGTCACTTGTCGATGGAGCTATCGGCACCGATGCTCGTGTCGTTGCTTGATCTCACGCGGTCGAATCCGCTCGTTTGCGGTGCCTTATTGACCCTGCGTTTCTGGAATGAAGCGAAGGCAGCGGTCCGGCGGCTGGCGGCAAGCGCGCGCAGCAGAAGTATCTCTTCATCGACTGTACGCAGGAGAGCAGCACCCATGATGCCTCGCAGGTAACTCGTTCATCGACGCTGCCGATTCAGCGACAATGGATTCTGCTTCCAAGTACTCGGATGGGATGCCGAACTGGTTACAGCCTGGAGAATCACTTCGACGACCAATTCTGGCGCGGTAACCAAGGGTGCATGGTCGATCCTTTCCGACCGAATCTGCGCCCCCATCCGTTGCGCCAGGAACAGCTGTGTAGCCGGGTTGATCATGCGATCTTCCTGAGCGATCAGATACCACGAGGGCATTGTCTTCCACGCCGGCCGCGGTGCCTTTTCCTGAATGCAGGCGAGGGCTATCGGACGCTGCGTTGCGGCGAAGAGCGCGGCTTGCTCGGGGGAAGCGTGCTGGCAGAAGGCGGTGCCGAATGCGTCATTGGGCAGCCAGAGGCAACCATGCCTATCAGGAGCCAGTTGCGGCGCGTCCGGATGCGGCTTCTCGCGATAGAATACCTCGCCAACCGTTTCGCCTTCGTCTGGGGTCAGGGCCGCAATGAAGACAAGCGACCGAACTCTTTCATTGACGCTCGCCCCAACCACGGCCCCGGCATAGGCATGCGCAACAAGGACCACCGGCCCGTCGGTCCGCTCCAGCGCGCGCTCAAGCGAAGCGACGTCATCCGATAACGACGTCAGCGGGATTGGCGCCGCCAGGACGCCCACTCCTCTGGCCTGCAGCAGCCTGATGACGTGGGCCCAGCTGGAACCGTCAGCCCACGCGCCGTGAACGAGCACGACGCTGACGCTTGCCTTAGATCCGCTCATGCTCATTCGCCCCTTTCGCTGGTCGACGTTTCAAATAGCCATCCACGGAGAGGGGCCCTGCGCCTCCGAGACAGAGTGCGAGGAGCCCCGCGATGTACAGCAAGTCCGTCTCGTAGCCGGGCTGGCCGAAGTGTGCGCCCGACGTGTCATAGGACATGAGCTTGATCGAGCTGAACCCGTTGGGAAGATGGACGGTGAAGATCGCAACCAGAAGCACCGCGATCATCGGCACCGCGGCGACAGGTACAAAAGCGCCGGCGAGGACGAACAGTCCGCCGACGATCTCGACGATGATCGTGGCCCAACCCAACAGGTCCGCAAACGGCACGCCAATGGCGTCCAGAATCGCGATGAACCCTTCCACGCCACGGGAAAGCTTGGCGTAACCATGCTGCACAAAGCCGAAGCCGACGATCAGCCGGAGCGGCAGTGCAAACCAGCCCGTATCGATCGGAAGCGGAGCCATGCCGAATCTGCCGAGAAGGGAAGTGAAGCCGATACCGGCCAATTTATCCTCGATGGAATCAGCGGATGAGGAAGTCGCGGATGGCAGCAGCGATTTCATCGGCATGCGTCTCCAGCGCGAAGTGCCCGGTTTCGAAGAAGCGAACGACTGCTGCGGGAATGTCGCGCCTGAAGGCCTCTGCGCCGGCCGGCAGGAAAAACGGATCGTTCTTGCCCCACACGGCGAGGAGTGGCGGCCTGTGGGTGCGGAAGTAGTTCTGGAAGGTCGGATAGAGGGCGACGTTGCTCTTGTAGTCGCCGAACAGATCCAGCTGGATCTCGTCGGCGCCGGGGCGCGCGAGATAGAAGTTATCGAGGGCCTGGCCGTCCGGAGATACCTTGGTCTCGTCGGTCACGCCATGTGTGTATTGCCAGCGCGTTGTTTGCGGAGAGAGGAAGGCTCGGAGCGCCTTCCGATTGGTGTTCGACGGCTCTTGCCAATAGGCCCGGATCGGAGTCCAGCCCTCGCTCAGCCCCTCTTCGTAGGCATTGCCGTTCTGCGAGATGATCGCCGTGATCCGATCCGGATGCTTTGCAGCGATCCGAAAGCCTGTCGGCGCGCCGTAGTCGAAAACGTACATCGCGAAACGCTTCAAGCCGATGATCTCAGTGAAGCGGTCGATGACGCCGGCGATATGGTCGAACGTGTAGCTGAAACTGCTCCGCGCCGGCATGTCCGACTGGCCGAAGCCCGGCAGGTCGGGCGCGAAGATGTGGAAGCGATCAGCGAGCAGCGGGATGAGATCCCGGAACATGTGGCTTGCGCTCGGAAAGCCATGAAGCAGGAGCAGCGCCGGCGCGTCGACCCGGCCAGCCTCCCGATAGAACACCTTCAGCCCGTCGACGTCAGCTTTGCTGTACTTGATGGTGGTCATGAACGGTTTCCTTCGTTCCTGCGAGCGGAATAACCCTTTCCAGAGCGGCGCGATGCCCGGACGTATCCGGCGTGATGTGACGCACTATCTTTCGGGGCGCGTCCCGGTTTGGTTACACGGGCACGCCGCATCCCACGAATTTATTCGCCTGCAGCAGGCAGGTCGGCCCGCCACCGCGCACCCTCACATGTTCAACCGCGGGAATAGCGTTCATTCCGATCTGCCTTGGCAGTTCGACCGGCTGGCGACGCTTTTCCGCTAGCGATGAGTTGCCAACCACTCTCTTGCAGTCAGCAGGTCCACCGTCGCGAAACCTTCAGTGAACTGGTCAACCACTGATTGGAGAATCGTGCGGGACTCGTGCCGTCGATCGCCCCGTGATTTCAAGTACCGGGCAAGGCTTGTCGCGGTTCGCAATTCCCACGATCTGGCGCCCTGCTTGCGTGCTAGCCGCAGGGCGTGCCGCAGCTGCCGCTCCGCCGTATCGCTCCCATCCTGAGCCTGGGTGATCAGGATTTCGCTCCGAATGCGCAGCAACTCCGGGACATACCAATATTCTCCGTCGTTTTCTGCGTGCGTGAGAGCTGTTGCGAGAACGTCCAGCGCGCGCACAGCGTCACCTGTGCCGGCCAATGCCCTGGCCAACGCAATCTGGAACTCCGGCTGACGACTCCCGACTCTGCCCAGGACAGGTAACGCGCTCGACAGCACTGCAATACCCGCGCTGAAGTCTTCTTGCTCTACGAGCAATATCCCTCGCAGGCACTGGGACCAACTTTGATAGAAGGATAGGTGATTCTCATTTGCGACCCTGGTGCATGCGTCCAGTGCCTGTTCGGCGGCGGCGACGTTGCCGGTCAGGCAGGCCAATGGAAATGCGGCGAGGGCATGAGCGTAACACTGAGACAGCCCGTAGCCCAATTTTGCCGCGTCTGTGCAGCAGGCTTCCGCGGTGGTCGCGGCCTTGTCGGGGTAACCCAGTAGCCAAAGGACGCGCGTTAGTATGGCGCCCGCCAGCACTCCTTGGTCATATTGAAACCAAACCGTCCGAGGGTGACCAGGCTCGGCCTCCAGCTTCAAAACCTGCTCAAGATAAAGACGAGCTGTCGCCTGCTCGCCGTGATAATGCGAGCTATGGCCGGCCAGCCGGTTCGCCGCCACGATGGCCGACCTGTCTCCAAGCCGCATGGCCAGCTGATGGAACTTCCTCGCCGTGTGCAGTGCTTTCGCATATTCGCGGCTATTGGAGTGATAGTCCCAAATGGCCCACAATGCCCGCAGTCGTGCCGCGTCATCTTCAGACGAGTCGGCAAGTGCCAGTGCCTTCTCCAACGATGCCTGAGTGTCCTCGACGAGCCCGGTCGTATGAACAACCGCAATGGCATGCGCGATGTAGAGCTGCATGAGCTGCTCGGAAGTCAAGGCCGACACCTGGTCCAGGCGACTCACGGCGGTTTCCACCCGCGCACGGCATTCGGTCATCAGAGACATGTAGAGCCAGGTTCGTGTGTAGGCTGCCGTTATTTCGAGTCCGGTTCGCAAATCTCCACCCGGAGAGAAGCACCAGTCCAGGGCGGAGCGTACGTTGTGGATTTCTTCGGTTCTCGGCGCTCCGTCGTCATCTGGACTCTCTGCCGCCACCTGACTTGCGGCCGACGGCGGCCGCACGATGGCGTTCCGAACATACAGGGCATGTCGCTGCGCCGCAGTGTGGGCCTCTCCGCTCTCGCTGAGTCTCTTGTAGGCATAGTCTCTGGTGGTCTCGAGCAGTCTGTAGGCGACGACAGCAGCGGTCTCATCCACGTTCAGCAGTGACTTTTCAACGAGGCCGCTTACGCCGTCGATGACGGACGAGCTGGTTTGCCGACCAGCCAAAATCTCTATCGCGGCCGCGACGGAAAACCCGCCGGGAAAGACCGACAACCATCTCAATAGAAGCTGCTCATCAGCGGGCAGCAGTTGATAGCTCCAATCGAACGTCGCGCGGAGCGTCCGATGTCGTGGGAGTGCCGTACGGCGCCCGCTTGTCAGCAGCGCAAAGCGATCGCGCAAGGCTGCGGCGACCTGGTCGATCCCAAGCGTTGCGGCCCGGGCCGC
>Ga0075369_10000578_pt1 | contig 11589 bp, 9 predicted proteins | sample EndMethybrTD3034_FD_71400 | JGI IMG/M metagenome (GOLD analysis project Ga0075369, IMG submission 71400) | Populus endosphere microbial communities from Tennessee, USA - Endosphere MetaG P. TD hybrid TD303-4 | ecosystem: Host-associated > Plants > Roots > Endosphere | place: USA: Tennessee...
GCACAACCAGTTCGGCGACCTGCCGTCGACGGCGCGCATCGAGATGCTGATGCAGCAATGGCTGATGGCGCGGCCGGAATTCAGGGAGTTCCTGCCGACCCGCATCATGGTGGCCTATCCAGAGCCGTGGATGGACCGCGTCGACGCCATGAAGAAGATCCAGGGCTGGACCGATACCAGCGTCCTGAACTTCCGCAACCTCGGCACGTTTGGCGAGCAGGTGCTGCTGTCGATCCGCTATGGCTCGTGGAACGACGTGAACGACCCCGTCCAGGCGACCAACTGGGCGCGGTTCTGGCGGCCCGAGATCCAGGGCTACATCCACGCCTATCGCTCGGTCACCGGCATCGACCTCACGGCCGTGAACGTCGGCGGCGCGGTCGACGCGACATTGCCATCGGTCCTGCTGCGCAAGCGGCTGGCCACACAGGCGCCGGCGAGCTGAGGGCGGAGCGATGCTCGACTTCACGTCCGCTCTCTACCTCGGGCTGCTGCACCCGAGCGCGTCTCTCCCTCCCTGGGACGCGCTCACCATCGGGCGGCCGGCCGCACTGGCCGAGCCGCCCGATGCCGAGGCGGTCGCCGTCGAGCTGGCGAGTCTCCAGGGCTGCGAAGCGGCGACCTTGCTGCCGTCGACGCTTCACCTGTTCTGGGATCTTTTCCAGGTGCTCGACGACGGCCAGTCCGGTGTCCTGTGCGACGCCGGCCTGTACCCGATCGCGCGCTGGGGAGTGGAACGGGCATCGAGCCGCGGCCTGCCGGTCGGCACCTTTGCCCACCATGACGCAGGCGCTTTGGCTCAGACCATCGACCGCCTGGCGCGTGCCAGGCGGCGGCCGATCGTCGTCACCGACGGCTACTGTCCCAACTGCGGCGCGCCGGCGCCAATCCGGGCCTACGCCGAGCTGGCTCGGCGGGCCGGTGGCTGGCTCGTACTCGACGACACGCAGGCCCTCGGCATTCTGGGCGAAGGGCCGAACAAGTCGAATCCCTACGGCATGGGCGGTGGCGGATCGCTGCGCTGGCACGGAGTGCAGGGGCCGCACGTCATCGTCGGCAGCTCGCTCGCCAAGGGGTTCGGCGCACCGCTCGCGGTCCTTGCCGGCAGTCGCACATTGATCGAGCGGTTTCGCGACCAGAGCGAGGCCCGGATCCATTGCAGCCCGCCGTCGGTCGCCACGATCCATGCGGCGCGACAGGCGTTGCGGCTCAACCGTCGCCACGGAGAGACGCTGCGCCATCGCTTGCTCGACCTCGTGCTGCGACTGAGACAGCGCCTGACGGCGGCCGGGCTGACGCCGGTCGGCGGCTTGCCGTTCCCGGTGCAGTCGTTCCGCACGGATCATTCGTCACCCGTCGGGCGCGTATTTCGATGGCTCCGCCACGGCGGTGTGCGGGCGCTGCTGACCAGAGGGTGCAAGGCCGCGGCCGCGCGGCTGACCTTCCTGCTGACTGCCCGACATGACCCAGCGGAGATCGACGTCGTGGCGAGAGTAGCGGCGGCGGCACGCTAGAGCGCCGCAGCGGAAACCTGGCGAAGGAGTAGACACCAAACGGAAGAGGGGACCATGACCCAATACGAGACCTTCCAAGCCGAAGCATTTCCCGGCGAGTTCGAGGACGAGCAAGAGTCGGGCTTCGAAACCGAGTTCGGCGAGCTCGAGCAATTCGAGGACGAGGAAGAGGTGCGCCGCGGCGGTGGCGCGGCGAGGCCCCGTGCCGGTGCCGGCGGTGGCCGAGCAGTGGCCCGTCCGGGCGCCCGTCCAGGCGCTGCCCGTGCTGGCGCTGCCCGTGCAGCCGCGGGCCGTGCAGCAGCCGGCCGTGCCGGGCCTGGTCGCACGGCGGCCGGGCGCGCGGCCGGCCGTCGAATGGCCAAGGGTCGTGTGGCCGGCCGCGTCGCCGGCCGGCAAATGGGACGAACCGGTCGACCGGGCACCGGAATGCGTGGCCGACATCCGGGCATGATGCCCCGTGGTCGCGGCTTGCCGAGACCACCTTTCCCGACGCGTCCCGGGCCGGGAGCGGCCACGGGCCAGGTTGCGCCGGGGCAGGGAGCGCCGGACCAGGCAACACCGGGTCAGGTAGCACCGGGTCAGATGGCACCGGGCCAGGCTGGGCCGGTCAGTGCAGGGCCGGGTCGTCCTTGGCCGGGTCGTCGGTGGCCACGCCGCTACTGGCCGGGCTACGGGACGTACGTCTATGGCGCGGAGCGGGTAGGCCTGCCTGCCGAGCCTCTGCCGTCGGGAGGATCCGAGCACGTACGCTGGGTGCAGGACTGCCTGAACCAGGTGATGCAGGCGGGCCTGCCGCTCGATGGCGTCCTGTCGCCTGCGACGCGCAGCGTGGTGCGCAGTTTCCAGCAGCGCGAAAATCTCCGGCCCACGGGCATCGTCGGACCTGACACCGAGGAGGCGCTGAAACGCGCCTGTGCCGGTGGCGCTGCCGCGGCGCCGGGTGACGACGCAGCGGCTGCTGGAGGGCCAGGCGGCGATGTCGCAGCCGGCGGAACGCCGGGCGGCGACGCGGCAGGTGGCGATGCACCCGCAGGCGACGCGTCGGCGGCGGATGCAGCACCGGCGGCCGGCGACGCGCCGGCCGCCCAGGAATGGGGCTTCGAGTCCGAGTCCGAGGCCGAGGCCGAGGCCGAGGACGAGGGCCTGGGCGATCTCTTCGGCCGCGCTTACGACTGGGTCAGCGACAAGCTGGGCGGGTCGCGGATCATCGACCTCACCGACAAGTCGGACAAGAGTCTGCGCAAAGGCGCGCGCGATCCAAAGAAGGTCTACGCGCTGGTGCTTCACCAGATGGCGTGCTGCTTCCGGCCGGCCGATCCGTTGAAGCGTTTCCTGAACATCAACTCGCACTTCGCGATCGCCGCCGACGGCCGCATCCTGCAGCTCCATCCGATCACCGAGCTGCTGTGGTCGTCGAACGGCTTCAACGCCGGCAGCGTCGCCGTCGAGTTCGCCGGCAACTTCCCCAACACCAAAGGCCGCTGGTGGCAGGGCGACAAGTTCGGCCGCAACCGTCCGACGCCCGAACAGCTCGAAGCCGGACGCTACCTGGTGCGCCACCTGATCAGGACGATGGGCCTCACCCACGTTCTCGCGCATCGACAGTCGAGCGCGTCGCGCGAGAACGATCCCGGCCCCGAGGTCTGGTACCATGTCGGCCAATGGGCCGTCGAAAAGCACGGGCTCAAGGATGGCGGTCCGGGATTCAAGCTGCCCGGCGCCAATCCGATCCCGGACGAATGGCGCAACTGGGGGCGCAGCGGCGCCAGCCAGGAGTTGGAACAGGAGGCCGAATGGCAGGGTCACCCTGAAGGGCCGGTCCGGTCCGAGGTCTCGTTCCCTGCCGCGATCGCCGACAAGCGCTCCAGCGGCCCTGGCGTCTACACCATCTACAAGGGCGGCCGGCAGATCTATGTCGGCAAGGCACTGAATCTCGGCGATCGGCTGAAAACGCACTTCTGGTGCCTGGACCGCATGGACGCCAATCCCGCGGCCTACACGGTCAAGCTGACGCCGATGGCAGGCGCCAACGACGCCCAGCTTCGTCGGGTCGAATCGGCGGTCATCGCCAAGTATGGCCGGCGCAAGTTCGATCCGAAGGGGATCCTCACCAACGTTGCCCCCGAACTCGAGGAAGAGATCTGGGGAACGGCCTGAGGGCGAGACATCAACATCTTCATTGGAGGAGGCAGTCATGCATGCAGCCATGTGTCCGTGCCCGAAGTGCCGGAGAGAGCGTGAAATGTCGTTCGAATCGGAGTCGTTCGAGTTCGGTGGAGCGGGCGAGGCCGAGGCCGGCTCGCTGCTCAGCGAAGCGGAGGAGGTCGAGCTGGCGATGGAGCTGATGGGCGTCTCCAGCGAGGCGGAGATGGAGCAGTTCCTCGGCAAGGTGTTCGGCAAGGTGTGGAAGGGCATAAAGAAGGTCGCCAAGCCCTTGGGCGGCGTCCTGAAATCCGTCGCCAAGACGGCCCTGCCGTTCGTTGGTAGCGCGCTCGGGTCCTTCATTCCCATTCCCGGCGTCGGTACGGCGCTTGGCGGCGCCCTGGGCAGTGCCGTGAGCAAGGCTCTCGAGGTCGAATACGGCGAGCTCGAATCGGAGGAGGCGGAGTTCGAGATGGCGCGCCGCTTCGTGCGGATCGCCGCGACGGCCGCCCAGAACGCAGGAGCGGCGCCGCCGACGGCGGATGGCGCGGCCGTCGCCAACCAGGCCGTGCTGAGCGCCGCCCGCCAGCATCTTCCGGGCGCCGACCTTCGTGCCCTGGGCGCCAGCACCGCGCCCCTGTCCGGCCGTTGGTATCGCCGCGGTGCGGACATCGTCGTGGTCGGCGCCTAGGGCGCCGCTTCGGGGATGCGCGATGGCTACGGCAGACGCAGGTTCCTTGCCGGTCGGCTTCCGGCAGCGGCGGCGGGCACGGGCCCAACCAGCCCGTGCTCCCGTCGTCGCCGGGCGAGGGCGGGCGCGTGCCGTCACCGACCAGGCGATCGCCCATGCCCGGTCGTCGCGTCCGCGCTTCGTCGAGGATCTCGCTGCGTTCGTCCGCTTCCCCAGCGTCAGCGCGCAGCCGCGGCATGCCGTGGACCTGCGGCGATGCGCGGCGTGGCTGGCGGATCATCTGCGCTCGATCGGCCTCGAGCATGTGCGCGTCGTCCACACGCCACGCCATCCGGTCATCACGGCCGACTGGCTGCATGCGGCCGGCGCGCTCACGGTCCTGGTTTACGGGCACTACGACGTTCAGCCGGCGGACCCGCTCGAAGAATGGAGGTCGCCGCCGTTCGACCCGGCGCTGCGCGACGGTTGCCTTCATGGACGTGGCGCCGCCGACGACAAGGGGCAGATGCTCGTCCACGTCAAGGCAATCGAGTGCTGGCTTGGCGCGACGGGCGCGTTGCCGGTCAACGTGAGGTGCCTGTTCGAAGGCGAAGAGGAGATCGGCAGCCCGAGTCTCGACGGCTTCCTGATGGACAACACCGATGCCTGGCAGGCCGATGCCGCGGTCATGTCCGACATGACAATGCTGGATCGCAACCGGCCCGCGATCACCGAATCGCTGCGCGGCGCCCTCAGCGTCGAACTGGAGTGTCGCGGGCAGCGTCACGATCTGCACTCCGGCAATTTCGGCGGTGCGATCCACAATCCGCTACAGGTGCTTTGCGACGTCGTCGCCGCGCTTCACGACGGGCGAGGCGCCGTCGCGATCCCGCGCTTCTATGAGCGGGTGCGACCGCCGACGCGCGCACAACGGGCATACATGGCGCGTGTCGGCCCCTCCGATGAGCAGGTCCTTCGCGATGCCGGCGCCCGGGTCGGGTGGGGCGAACCAGGCTTCAGCCTCTACGAGCGCATCGCAGTCCGTCCCGCGCTCAGCGTCAACGGCATCGTCGGCGGCTATGGCGGAGCCGGAGCGAAGGCCGTGATCCCGGCGCGCGCCACGGCCAAGCTCAATTTCCGTCTCGTGCCTGACCAGGATCCGGCCGAGATCGACACGCTGCTGCGAAGCTTCGTCTCACGGATCTCGCCGCCGGCGGTCGAGTTCGGCGTGCGGACGCTGTTCCGCGCCCATCCCTTCACCCTGCGTGGCGACGATCGTGTCGTGCGAGCCGCGCGGGCGGCGTTGCACAAGGGATTTGGCGTGCTGCCGTGCCTCGTGCGCAGCGGCGGCACGATTCCCGTGGCGCATCTCCTGCAGGAAGAGCTCGGCATCCCGACGGTGCTGATGGGGCTGGCTTCGCCCGACGACGCCATGCACGGGCCGAACGAGCGATTCTGCCTCAAAACTTTCTTCCAGGGCATCGAGGCGAGCATCCATTTCCTCGGCGAGCTTGGCGGAGGCGCGCGATGTGGATGATCGACTACGGCAGCACGCGCCACGTCGGCCGCCACCGCGGCACGTTGCCGGTGGTGCTGGCATGCCCGCATGGCGGCGGGGAGACGCTGCCGGTGCCGGAGCGCACGGGACATGGCCTGCCGCCACGCTGCCACTTCACGACGACGCGCGATCGCCAGACGACGACGGTCACGAGGGGCATCGCGCAACGCCTGCTGGAGCTCCGCGGCGAGGCGCCGTACGTCGTCTTTGCCGACTTTCATCGCAAGTACGTCGATGCGAACCGTTCGGCCGATTGCGCCTACGAGACGGATGCCGCCGCGCCGTACTACGACGAGTATCACCAGACGTTGCGCGGGTTCCTCGACGAGGTGCGCGCGGAAAATGGCGGGCGAGGGTTGCTCTTCGATATTCACGGAACAGCCGGCCTGGCCAGCGATCCTGCCGACCTCTACCTCGGCACGGCGGCGGGCAAGAGCGTCGCCCGCCTGCTCAAGATCGATGCCCATGCCATGTCGCGCCGTCGCAGCCTCGGCGGACTGCTGGCAGCCGCAGGCTACGTCGTTTCGCTCAATCCGCCATCTCTAGGCGGCGGCTACACCGTCGAGACCTACGGCAGCTCGCAGGCCGACGGCGTCGACGCGATCCAGATCGAGATCGCGGCGCCATTGCGCACCAGCGTCGTCAAGCGCGCCACCCTGATCGACAACCTCGCGCGAGCGATTGCGACGCTGGTCGATCATTACGTCGCGGTCGGCACGTCGACGGCGGTCCAGAGCCTCGAGCTGCTCGATGCCGCGCCTATCCAGGGTTCCATCGCCCGGTTGGAGCGGGTCAGGACAGCAGGCGATTCGCGCCTGCGCCTGGGCGGCGGCGGCCAGAGGGGCCGTCTCGAGCTGCGTCGCGACACGGTGTCGCCGCATCGCGCCGGCGTGCTGGTGCTTCATGATGAGACGGGCAAGGGCCACTTCCTGTGGGTCGACAAGCGGGGCGCCTTGCGCATCGCGCCGGAGGACCCCGGAAGCAGCAGCGATGCCGGCCAGATCGTCGGAGCACAAACATGACGATGAGCACATTGTCGGAGGTCGGCCACCCGACCTATCAGCCGCCAGCGCCGGTACGCCTGGCGCTCAGTGCGGGTCTGGAAAGCACCGCGATTCGCCTCGCCGCCCTGTGGGGCCAGCGCGATGCCAATGTGCTCACCAACCTGGTGTTCTTCCATCGCCATCCCGAGCGCGACGGGCGCGCGCTGCGGCGCGACGAGCCGGCGTTCGCCGATCTCAGCCGCGAGTGGATCGCCATACGCGACACCGTGGTGCGGCCCGCGCTCGAGCGGCCGGGTGTGGAGCCTGATGGCACAGGCCAGGCTGCGGCGGCCTTGCCTTCCGGGCCCTTCGGCACGCTTGCGCTCGTGGCGGCCGGACGGCCGCCGGTCCGCTACGCCTTCACGGCCGAGGACGTCCTGTGGACCGCACGCTTCATCGTCGGCGAGGCCGGCGGACGCGACGATGCCGGTAATCACGCGGTGACCTGGGCGATGCTCAATCGCTACGCCTTGTTCACTCGGACCGTGTATCCGACTTTCGCGGCCTTCATCCGGGCCTACTCAACGCCGTTGCAGCCGGTGCTCAACAGCCGCGGCGCCGCCGAGCGGCACATGAACGATCCCGACTTCGTGCGCACCGGCGGCACCTATCCCGGCAGCACGGTCCCCAGGGGCCAGCTCGGACGCTTCCTCGAGCTGCAGAGCAGGCCATGGCACGAGCTGCCGGCGGCCGCCCGCGCCCTGGCGGTGCGCGCCTTGACCGGCGGCCAGGCCAACCCTGGCATCGGCAATGCCAGCGAGTTCGCCGACACCGCGGTCTACTTCAAGGACCGGCACAAGCGCGTGCCGGACGAGGCCGAGTGGCGGCGATTCAGCACCGACTATCCGCACAGCGCCGGAAAGAAGTGGCGCTGGATCGGCGACGTGCCCGGTCTGGTGCAGTATCGCCGCAACACCTTTTTCCTCGACGACCGCGTCGGCGACTTCGCCGCCGGCGCGGTCCGCGTGCTCCCGCCATGATCATCGATTGCCATTGCCACGCTGGCCACGGTGACGGCCTCACCGGCCCATGGGACACCGCCGCTCCGCTGGACGACTATCTGCGTCGCGCCGCGCTCGCCGGTATCGATCGCACGGTGCTGCTCGCGGCTTTCCACTCCGACTACGCGGTCGCCAACCGAGAGGTGGCGCGCATCGTGGCGCGCCAACCCGATCGCTTCTGGGGCTTTGCCTTCGTCCATGGCGAGCGTGACCGGGGTCGGGTCGAGGCGATGGTGCGGGTCGCCGTGCAACGGTACGGCTTCGTCGGGATCAAGGTCCATCGCCACGATGCCAGGATCAGCCGGGAGATCTGCGAGGCGGCCAGGGCGTTTCGTCTTCCCGTGCTCTACGACGTGACGGGCGAGGTCCCGGTCGTGGAACTGCTCGCCCAGGAGTATCCCGATGTTGCCTTCATCATCCCGCATCTCGGCAGCTTCGCCGACGACTGGCGCGCCCAGCTGGCGCTGATCGACTATCTCGTCCGCCATCCCAACGTCCACGCCGACACTGCCGGTGTCCGCCGCTTCGATCTGCTCGAGCAGGCGGTGCGCCGGGCCGGGGCGCGCAAGATCCTGTTCGGCTCCGACGGCCCCTGGCTTCATCCTGGCGTCGAGTTGGAGAAGGTCTACGCGCTCGACTTGCCGCCGGCCGATGAGGCCATGGTGCTGGGTGGCAATTTTCTCCGTCTGATCGCGCCGGGCCGACGCCAGGCACGGCTGCGTCCGGTCATGACGGCGGCAGCGGGCGCAGACCGGTCCGGCCCTTACCGCGATCCCTGGCTGGCGGCGTAACTTACACCGGCCGTTCGTCGCGCGGCTTGGCGCGCCTGAGCTGCAGGGCGCGGTCGGTGACGCCGAGCCGGGAGGCGGCGCGATGCAGATTGCCGTGTTCCCGATCAAGGGCGAGTTTGATCGCCATCTCCGAGGCGGCGTTGCCGATTTCCTTCAGGCCGATGCCGAGCTCGATCGCCTGGCTGATCGCTCCCGCGAAGCCGCCCTGGCGCCAGTCGGCGTCGGACGCGTCGGTTGGCGGTCGCTCCTCCTCGGGGACATCGCCGATGGTGATCGGCCCTGGCCCGGCATGCCTCAGGTGCAGCGACGCCACGACGCGACGAAGGTCGCGCACGTTGCCCGGATAGTCGCGCAGCATCAGGTACTCGCGCACGGGCTCGTCCAGATCGAGCGCCGCCCTGGCCTCGTCGAGTTCGGCCAGGAAGTGACGCGCGAGGTCCAGGATGTCCTCCTTGCGCTCGCGCAGCGGCGGCGGCCGGCATACCCAACCGGCGATGCGATAGTAGAGATCGGCGCGAAACTGCCCGGCCGCGACCGCCGAGATCAGGTCGCGGTTGGTCGCACAGACCAGCCGGAAGTCGGTGCGGTGCCAGGTGTTGCTGCCGACGCGCTTGTAGGTGTGTTCCTGCACGGCGCGCAGGAGTTGCGCCTGCAAGGGCAGCGGCAACTCCCCGATCTCGTCGAGGAACAGGGTGCCGCCGTCGGCCAAGGCGAAAGCGCCCTCCCGCGCGCCGACGGCGCCGGTGAACGCGCCGCGTTCATGGCCGAAGAGCTCGCTGCCGGAGAGCTCGGGGACGATGGTGGTGCAGTCGACGACCACGAAGTCGCCCTTGTCGCGGCGCTGGTCGAGGTCGTGGATGAGCCGCGCGATCAGCTCCTTGCCGGTTCCGCTCTCGCCGACGATCAGGACCGAGACCTGCGAGAAGGCAGCGACCTCGACGACATTGCGCACCATGGTTCGCCAACGCGGACTGGTCCCGATCAGGACGTCTTTCACCAACGGATCGCCGGCGAGATCCTCGATGGCGACCCAGCGCTCCAGACGCGAGACCACCTGATCGGCGCTTGCTGGGAGTCGCGGCCAGACCAGCACATCCCGGGCGCCAGCCCGCGAGATCGCCCACAGCTCGGCCAGGCTCGGTCGCGTCGGACCGATGCAGATGGCGAGCACTGTGCTTGCCGTCGCGCAGGCGCGCAGGTCCTCGAGCACGGCGGTGCTGGCGTGCTCGAACACGGCCACGCCGAACCCTTGGTCGGAGCCGGAGGGAGTAGCCGGATCGATGTCACTCGATCGAAGCAAGGCCAGGAAGCCTTCACGCGTACCCGCACTCACGGACCCGAGAAACCGGACCCATATCGACAGCGACATGGCCGTCTCATGCGGAGCTTTCGATCGACCTTTCGTCGTCGGCGGCGATGCGCCAGCCGACACTCGCTATGTCTTCGGAACGTGATGCAAGATCGGAAATACCATCCATGCTTGCCTCCCCCGCGGTGGCCTTGCCTGATGGACCTGCGGCGATGCCACGCGCGCAGGCAAGAGCACGATTGCACGTCGCGCGGCGTTGTCAATCATCGCGCGTGACGACCGCACCGCACAGCCGTTTCGGATGAAGCGGTGTCAGCCTGACCGACGAGTCGAACAGCGCGCACTAAATGCCGACAACAAAACGCGTGTATCCGATCGCAGAATTCTTGCTCACGGCGTCGGCGGTTTCATGAATCGAAAAGCGTGTCGTTCAGGTATGCATTTTGGATTTGCGCGACGCGTCGCTGAGCGAATGCACTGCTCCCTGTGGCAAAAGTGTGCTTTCGTTCTCGCTGGATTGACAGCCGTCGAGCGTCGGGAGGCCTGGCATGTCCATGCGGGTTTTGATCGGAAGCCTGATTGCCGCGACCGTCGTGGCCGGCACCGACGTATCTGCGGGGGAGTTCGTTCAAATCGAAAGCGGCGCCACGGCGGAGCCGGTCCGGCTCGCCGGCTACCTTGCCCGGCCCCAGGGAGCGGGGCCGTTTTCGGCCGTCGTCCTCCTGCACGGATGCGGCGGCTTCCACAGCTCCATGATCTCGTGGGCGGACCGGCTGTCGCGCTACGGTTATGCGGCGCTCGCCATCGACAGCTTCGGTCCGCGCGGGATGGACGACCACTGCGGCGGCTTCTTTTTCCATGAGCAGGCGGCAGACGCTTACGTGGCGCTGCAATATCTGGCAGCCAAGCCCTTCGTTCGCCCATGGCAGGTCGCGCTCATGGGGTTTTCGATGGGTGGCGGATCCGTTCTGGCCGCCCTGGAAAAGGGCCTCCTGGAGCAGCGCTACCCGGAGAAGTTCCGTGTCGGTATCGCCTTCTATCCGGTCTGTCAGTACGCCTCAGGGATCATGACCGGCCCGGTGCTGGTGATGGTCGGCGACCAGGACGACTGGACGCCGTCCTCCTCGTGCGAAGCCATGGCGGCCGGCCGATCCGAACTGGGCGCGCCGCGGACGCCCGGCGACCGCTCATCGATCGAGCTGGTCGTCTATCCCGGAGTACACCACGACTTCGATCAGCTCGACCTGCTCCTGGCGCCCGGGCGAGGCATCACGGTCAAAGGACATCGCGCCGAGTTCAACGAGGAGGCCATGCGGGACTCGATCGTGCGTGTGCGCGAGTTTCTTCAGCGAACGATCGGAGGTCGGTAACGGGAACCAGCAGCGGTGACTCCGCTGTGCAGCCCAACCCGGGCAGCGCGAAATCGTCGTTCATCGCCAAAGAGTATACAATGCCTCGCACTCGGGGAGCCGCCCATGAAGGTCTTGCTCGTTCATCCCAGTGGTCTCATGTACACCGAGGTCTACCTCAGGCTCGAGCCGCTCGGGCTGGAGCGGGTGGC
>Ga0075369_10000580_pt1 | contig 11582 bp, 10 predicted proteins | sample EndMethybrTD3034_FD_71400 | JGI IMG/M metagenome (GOLD analysis project Ga0075369, IMG submission 71400) | Populus endosphere microbial communities from Tennessee, USA - Endosphere MetaG P. TD hybrid TD303-4 | ecosystem: Host-associated > Plants > Roots > Endosphere | place: USA: Tennessee...
CATTCGCGGCAGTGGCACTGGCCCTTCCGCATCGGCTCGCCCTCGGCCACGTACCGGACCTTGCCGCAATAGCATCCGCCTTCGAGCTTCATGGCGTTTCTCCTTTGGCCTGTTGTTTGCCAGACTATCGCCCATGGCCAGCAAACCCAAGCACCCCTACACCATCGTCCGCGGCGGCAAGCTCTTGGACATCGCCAAGCGCAAGGCCGCCCCTGCCGATATCCTGATCAAGGGCGACACCATCGCCGAGATCGGCCGGCCCGGCCTCGCGGCCCCCGCCGGTGCGACGGTCGTCGATGCCAAGAACAGGCTGATGCATCCCGGCCTGATCAACGCTCACACCCACAGCCCGGGCAATCTCGGCAAGGGCATGGGCGATCTGTGGTCGCTCGAGCTGCTGCTGACGGCGAGCCAATGGATCGGCTCTGGCCGCACCCTCGAGGACAAGTACCTGTCGGCCATGATCGGCGCGGCCGAGATGGTGATGAAGGGCTGCACCGCGGCCTATGACCTCGCCGCCGAGTTCCCCCTGCCCTCGGTCGACGGCCTCTCGGCCATGGCCAAGGCCTACGAAGAAGTCGGCATGCGCGCAGTGCTGGCGCCCATGGTGGCCGACACGACCTTCTTCGAGGCCATTCCCGGCCTGATGGAGCGGCTGTCACCCTCGCTGCAGAAGGAGGTCGAGAGCTTCCGCTACGCGCCCTGGAAGGGGATCACCAAGCAGATGAACAAGGCGCTGCAGAAATGGCCGTTCGACAAGGTCGAGCTGGCCGTGGCGCCGACCATCCCGCACCACTGCAGCGACGACTTCCTGATTGCCTGCCGCAACCTCGCCCGCGAGTACGATGTCGGCATCCACAGCCACGTCGCCGAATCCAAGGTCCAGGTCGTGGCGGGCTACAAGCGCTACGGCACGTCGCTTGCCGCGCACATGGACGAGCTCGGCCTGGTCAACGACAAGTTCACCGTCGCCCACGGCGTGTGGCTCGACGGCGAGGACATGAAGCGGCTGGGCGACCGCGGTGCCTCGGTGGCGCACAATCCTGGCTCCAACATGCGGCTCGGCAACGGGCTTGCCGACATGCGCGCCATGCTGCGCGCCGACATCAATGTCGGCATCGGCACTGACGGCGCCAACTGCTCGGACAATCAGAACATGTACGAGGCGATGCGCCTTGCCTCGTTCGCGTCCAAGGTCCAGGGGCCGGACGTCGAACGCTGGATCACCACGGCGGAGGTGCTGGGCGCCGCGACCGAAGGCAGCGCCCGCGCGCTCGGCCTCGGCAAGCAGATCGGCCGCATCGCGCCGGGCTACAAGGCCGACATCGTCTTCCTCGACCTGCACCACATCAACTGGATCCCGACCAACGACCCCGTGAACGCCTTGGTGCATGCCGAGGACGGCACGGCCGTCCATTCGGTCATGATCGGCGGACGCATGGTGGTCGAGGACCGCAAGCTGCTCACCGTCGATCTCGCCAAGCTCGCCGCCAAGGCCGAGGAGTCACGCGCCCGACGCGAGAAGATCTCCGCGCCGGCGAAGAAGCTCTACGATCGTCTCGAAAAGGTCGTCGGTACATTCTGCCCGGGCCTCGCCAAGGCGCCGCTGCACATCCATCGCTTCGGCGCCAGCCATCACCATCATTGAACTTCATGTCGTCCTGAGCGCAGCGAAGGACCTCATCGCCGCTTGCCACGGCATGAGATCCTTCGCTGCGCTCAGGATGACAGCAGGGAGTTGATTGCCGCTTCCAGCTCCAGCACATCGGTGACCACCGCGCCCGGCTCCTCAGCCGGCGACCGCGACCGCTGCCGGCGATGGCGGCCGCCGCGCAGCAGGATCGTCGCCATGCCCAGCGCCTTGGCGGGTGCGATGTCGTTGTCGATGCGGTCGCCCACCATGATGCAGCTGGCCGGCGCCACGCCCAGCGCCTTGGCCGCCGCCTGGAAGGCGCGCGGGTCGGGCTTGCTGAAGCCGGTAAGCCCGCTCAGACCCTGATACGCGAAGAGATCGCCGATGCCGGCGCGTCCCAGGCGCTCGCGAGCGGCCTGCGGCTGGTTGGCGACGATGCCGAGCTTCAGACCGCGGCCGCTGAGTCGGCGCAGCAGGCGGTCGATGTCGGGCCGCAGCTGGAAGACGTCGAGATTGCCGACCATGGCGCGCATGCGTTGGCGGACCCGTTCGATCGTCCGTGGATCGCCGCCGCACAGCGTCTCGATCATGTGCCCATAGGCATCGGGCGCGAAGGCAGCGACCGCCGCTTCTGACGCCTCGTCGATCATCGCCTGGTCGACGCGGATGCCCTCCAGCCCGCAGGCCGAGGCGATGGCGCCGTCGACCGCGATCTCCCAGGCGAACTCCATGTCGAGGGGGCCGCCGACGTCGAACAGGACCGCGCGGTACGGCATCGCTACAGGGGCTTCAGATAGTAGGCGAGCGGTTGGCGCGACAGAACCAACTCGAAGCCAAGCCGTTCGTAGAAGGCGCGCGTACGCCGGTACGGCTCATAAGGGTCATCCGGATGGAGGGTCGTGACGAAGAGACATTTCAGCCTGTCCTGTTTCAGCCGACCTTCGACCGCGGCAATCAACGCTTGTCCAATTCCCCACCGATGGTGATCGGGATCGACCGCCAGCCAGTAGATCTCCGCGCCGACGGCGCTGTGCCTCTTGAGCAGCAGCAAGGCGCGTGCACTTCCTTCGACGCGGGCGGTCCAGCCTTCCAGGACCTCCGCCTGCTCGGCGTAGTGCCGATTGGACTCGGCCTGCGCGAACCATTCCGGCAGGCGCGCGGTCAGCGCTTCCAGCAGCCGGCGGCAGGCTACCGGGTCCTCCTCCCGAGCTATGGAGACACCCATTCAGGCAAGGTAGCGGAGACAGCCTGTCTGTTCGAGCACCGGATCAAGCCGGCGCCGCACGTCGCCCGGCAGCGCCGCGAGCTTCTTGCGCAGCGCGTCGTGACACTTGGCCTGGTAGCGAAACGGCGCCTGGGCATAGGGGCGGCCCATGATGGCGAGCAGGACCTCGTCCCTTCCCTCCTGCAGAGCCCGCGTGTTGGCGGCGAGGAACGGCAGGTAGGTATCGCCGCAATGACGCAGCAAGGCCGTCAGCGTCTCGGGCAACGGGGCTTTCGCGTCGATCCACTCGCCTTCGACGCCCGAGGCATCGTCGAGCCGCAGCAGCCAGCAATAAACGTCGGCCGCACGCTCGCGCATCTCGCCCATCGGCGTCGGATCGACCGACAGGATCTGCAGCTGCCCGAACAGGCCGAAGTCGGCCAGCGATGGGCGCGAGCCGAACAGGAACGGGATCACCCGGACATGGCGATCGAGCGAATCGAGCACGAAGCGGTAGCTCTCCTCGATCACTGGCCGGTTCTGCTCGGTGCAGCCGACCAGCGCCATGCGGCCGACCTGACGGTCGTTGAAGGCCTGCATGCCGGAGCGACGCTCGGCCTCGGCCATCACCGGATTGCGCGAGGTGATGATCCAGGCCTGCGCGAAGGCGCGGTCCGCCGCATAGTACCAGCGGTAATGGAACATCATCTTGGTGACCCATTCGTCGCCGAAGTCTTCCAAGAGGTCGCTTAGATAGGCGTGGACGGGATCGTCGGGGATGATCGAGCGCTCGGCATGCTCACGCTCGAGCGCATAGGCAAGCGGCGTCGAATCGTTCATCAGCCGGCCGTCGGGAAAGCGCAGGATCGGGATCACCGGCGGCAGGTTCGCCGCCACCGCGACATCGCGTGGATTGCCGATGGCGTCCCATACGAAGGGAATGCGGCGATAACGCAGGATCGCCCGCATCTTCACGGAATACGGCGACGGATTGAAGCCGTGCAGGATGTAAGGAGTGGTCATTGTCTTCCGGACCGCGCGCATCCTGCGCGCTCAAGCTCAAGAGCGAGCCGGAGGCTCGCGGCCTGCCTTCGCCGAAGCGAAGCCACTTCGGCTTCGCGCGGGCAGGTCCGGAAGAGCATGATCGAAGCCCCTAGTGCGCCGATCCCTCCAGCGCCTTGACGATGTTCTCGCACATCGCCTTGGCGTCGGCGAACAGCATCATGGTGTTGTCGCGGAAGAACAGCTCGTTGTCGACGCCGGCATAGCCCGAGGCCATGCCGCGCTTCACGAAGAGCACGGTCTGCGCCTTCTCGACGTCGAGGATGGGCATGCCGTAGATCGGGCTCTGCGGGTCGGTCTTGGCCGCGGGGTTGGTGACGTCGTTGGCGCCGATCACGAAGGCCACGTCCGTCGAGGCGAAGTCGCGGTTGATGTCGTCGAGCTCGAAGACCTCGTCATAGGGCACGTTGGCCTCGGCCAGCAGCACGTTCATGTGGCCGGGCATGCGGCCCGCCACCGGATGGATGGCGTAGCGCACCTGCACGCCGTCCTTCTTCAGGAGGTCGGCCATCTCGCGCAGCGCGTGCTGGGCCTGAGCGACCGCCATGCCATACCCCGGCACGATGATCACCGACTGGGCGTTCTTCATCAGGAAGGCCGCATCCTCGGCCGAGCCCGCCTTCACCGGCTTGTCGGTCTTGGCGTGCGCCGGACCGGCCGCCGACGTGTCGGTGCCGAAGCCGCCCAGGATCACGTTGAAGATCGAGCGGTTCATGCCCTTGCACATGATGTAGCTCAGGATCGCGCCCGAGGAGCCGACCAGCGCGCCGGTGACGATCAGCGCGGTGTTGCCCAAGGTGAAGCCGATGCCGGCCGCCGCCCATCCCGAATAGGAGTTCAGCATCGACACCACGACCGGCATGTCGGCGCCGCCGATCGGCAGGATCAGCAGGAAGCCGATCAGGAGCGACAGCACGATCAACAGGACGAAGGTGATGGGATGGCCGCGCATGGCGAACCACACCAGCAGCACCACCAGGATGATGCCGAGCAGCGCATTGAGCGGATGCTGGCCGCGGAACACCAGGGGCGAGCCCGAGACCAGGCCCTGCAGCTTGGCGAAGGCCACGACGGAGCCAGTGAAGGTGATGGCGCCGATCACCGTGCCCAGCCCCATCTCGATCAGGCTGTGCATCTTGATCTTGCCCGGCGCGCCGATGCCGAAAGCGTCGGGCGAGATGAACGCCGCCGCCGCGACGAACACCGCGGCGAGGCCGACCAGCGAGTGGAAGGCGGCCACCAGCTGCGGCAGGGCCGTCATCTGGATGCGCATGGCGACCACCGCGCCGATCGCGCCGCCGATGACCAGGCCGCCGATGATCAGCCAGGGCGCGACGACGCCCGGCGAAGCGACGGTGACGCCGATCGCGATCACCATGCCGACGATGCCGTAGAGGTTGCCGCCGCGCGAGGTCACGGGCGAGCTCAGGCCCCTCAGCGCCATGATGAAGCAGATGGCCGAGATCAAGTAGCCGTAGGCGGCGATTTCGTGGGTGATCACCTTATATTCTCCCGCCCGCCTACTTCTTGACCGGCTTCTTCTTGAACATCGACAGCATGCGATGCGTGACGATGAAGCCGCCGAAGATGTTGACCGCGGCCAGCACGACGGCGATGCCGCCGAACAGCTGCGCGGCGCCCAGCCCCTTCAGGCCCGCCGCCAGCAGCGCGCCGACGATGATCACCGACGAGACGGCGTTGGTGACGGCCATCAGCGGCGAATGCAGCGCCGGCGTCACCCGCCACACCACGTAGTAACCGACGAAGCAGGCCAGGGCGAAGATGGTGAGCAGCGAGACGAACGGCATGTGGCCGTCGGGCAGCGCCGCCACCGGGCTCTGGGCCGCGGCATCGATGATCTGCTGGGCCACGCCCTTCAGGTTGGTGGCGAGCTCCTGCGCCTGGGTCGCGAGCTTGGCGGCTTCGCCGGCGATTCTGTCGTCCATCGGGCGTCCCTAGTTCTGCGAGGTGAGCGACGGGTGCACGACCTGGCCGTTCTGGATCACCAGCGTGCCCTTCACGACCTCGTCGTTGGTGTCGATCTTGAGCGCCTTGGTCTGCTTGTCGACCATTGGCGTGATGAAGTTGAGAAGGTTGCGCGCGAACAACGCAGAAGCATCAGTGGCAAGCTCACTGGGCAGGTTGGCCGGGCCGACGATCTTCACGCCGTGCTTCTCGACCACCTTGCCGAATTCCGACAACGGGCAGTTGCCGCCCTGCTCGACCGCCATGTCGACGATCACCGAGCCGGGCTTCATGGTCATGACCATGTCCTCGCTCACCAGCACCGGCGCCTTGCGGCCGGGAATCAGCGCGGTGGTGATGACGATGTCCTGGGTCTTGATGTGATCGGCGACCAGCGCGGCCTGCTTGGCCTGGTATTCGGGGCTCATCTGTTTGGCATAGCCGCCGGCGGTCTCGGCCGCCTTGAACTCCTCGTCCTCGACGGCGACGAACTTGGCGCCGAGCGACTGCACCTGCTCCTTGGTGGCCGGGCGCACGTCGGTCGCCGTCACGATCGAGCCGAGGCGACGCGCCGTGGCGATCGCCTGGAGGCCCGCCACGCCCACACCCATGATGAAGGCGCGCGAGGGCGCAAGCGTGCCGCCCGGCGTCATCATCTGCGGGAAGATGCGGCCGAAGTGGTTGGCCGCCAGGAGAACCGCCTTGTAGCCCGCGAGGTTGGCCTGCGAGCTCAAAATGTCCATCGACTGCGCACGGGTGATGCGCGGAATCAATTCGAGGGCGAACGCGGTCACGCCCTTCGCCGCCAGCGCCGACACCAAGTCTGCATTGGTGAGCGCGCCCAAAGGCGACATCAACACCTGACCCTGGCGCAGCAAGGCGAGCTCGTCGATGCCGTCGGCAGCCTGCATGGGGCGTTGGATCTTGAAGACGATGTCGGCCGCTGCGGCCGCGGATGCTGCATCCGGCACGATCATTGCACCGGCCTCGGCGTAGGCCTCGTCGGTGTAGGCCGCGGCAACGCCCGCGCCCGTCTCGATCACAATCTCTTCCGCACCCAGCGCTTTCAGTTTCTTGACGGTCTCGGGAGTCGCGGCCACGCGGGTCTCATGTGGCCGGCGTTCTTTGAGAATGGCGATTTTCATGGAGCAACGGGTGGTTGGAGACGCAGAAAGCGGACTTCGCGCCGCACCTTGCACAGGGCCCGCTTCTTTGCCAAGGCGGATTTTCGCCGCGTGGTAGACGCACGTTTACGGACCGTGCAGGGCACAGGATACTGGAAAACATGGCTCAACGTCCCGTCATCCTCACTGGCTTCCATTTCACCAAGACAGCGCTCGCAGCCCTCTCCGAGGGCTACGAGATCGCAGGTCACATGGACAGGCCCGACCCGGCGCTGGTTCCGGTCGCCGCCCAGCCGCATGTCCAGGCGCTGGTCACCACCGGAAGCGTCGGCGCCTCCGATGCACTGATGGCGGCGATGCCGCGGCTGTCGCTGATCTGCTGCTACGGCACGGGCTATGAACGCATGGATCTCGACGCCGCGCGCAAGCGCAACATCATGGTAACGCATGGCGCCGACGCCAATGCGCCCGATGTCGCCGAAATGGCGGTCGGCATCCTGCTCGCCTCGACGCGGCGCATCGTGCGCGCCGACAAGATGATCCGCCGCGGCGACTGGACCAAGCGCATCCCCAACCGCTTCGGTCCCATCGCCGGCCTGAGCGGCGGCAAGGTCGGCATCCTGGGTCTCGGCGCCATCGGCATGGAGTTCGTCAAGCGCATCAAGGGTTTCGACGTCGAGATCGGCTACTGCAACCGCAGCAAGCGCAGCGACGTCGACTTTGCCTATTTCCCCAACGTCATGGCGCTCGCGACCTGGTGCGACTACCTGATCGTCGCCCTGCGCTCCGACGCTTCCAACCGGCACATCATCAATGCCGAGGTGCTGAAAGCGCTGGGGCCGCGCGGTCATGTCCTGAACATCAGCCGCGGCTGGGCGGTCGACGAGGCGGCCCTCGCCGATGCCTTGCGCCACAACGTCATCGAGGGCGCGGCGCTCGACGTCTTCGACGAGGAGCCGTACGAGGGCCAGGAGCTGCTGGGCCTCGACAACCTGGTGATGACGCCGCATTTCGGCGGCGGCACCGAGCATGCGCAACGGCGCATGACCTCGCTGGTCCGCCGCAACCTCGATGCCCACTTCGCCGGCAAGCCGGTGATCTCTCCGGTGCCCGAGCTGCGCGACATGGCCGCTATCCCGGACGGCCGGCTCCGATAGCCACACGAGTCACGACGGCGGATCGACCCCGATCTTCACCGGCGGACCGCTGTCGCGTGCCGGTGCGCCCGTCCAGACGTCGAAGTAGGCGCGCAACGCCGACGGGAAGCGGCGCAGTTCGGTGAAGATGCTGTACGGCGAATCGACGTCGCGCGCTTCGAAGCCCCAGGCCTCGATGCCGGCGTGACGCGCCTGGAACAGCGCTCGGCTGAGGTGAAAGCGCTGCGAGACGATGATGAGGCGCTTCTGGCCAAAGACATCACGTGCGCGCAACACCGAGTCCCAGGTCCGATAGCCCGCCGGATCGCCATAGATCGCCGCCGTCGGCACGCCGCGCTCGACCAGGCCGGCGCGCATCGCGGCGGGTTCGTCGGGGCTGCCGGAGACAATGAAGTATTTGACCTTGTCCGCCTTCCACAGCGCGGCGGCGGCGGCGAGGCGATGGACGAAATAGACGTTGGGCCCGCCCTCCGGGCCGATCGGCGCCGTACCGAGCACCAGCGCCACCTCGACGTTGGGCAGGCGCGCAACATCGTTGAACGATCGCTCCTCGGCCGTCTGGTCGAGCCGCCGCTCGGCGAGCCAGGCAAGCAGCACAACGGCAAGAGCCAGCGCGCCCAGAACAAACAGGGCGAACAGGATCAGGCGCATGCACCACGCCTTGATCGCATCTGACTGCCTCTATAGACCGGCAGCATGCCCCGCCTCACCACTGCCGAAGCCACGGTCGAAACCCTCCTGCGCCATGGCATCGACACGGTCTATGCCCTGCCCGGCCTGCACCACGATCCACTGTTCGACGCCTTCTATCACGCCGCTGGCCGCTTGCGCGTGATTCATCCGCGCCACGAGCAGACCGCGGGCTACATGGCGTTGGGCGCGGCACTGGCGACGGGCAAGCCGCAAGCCTTCGCGGTGGTGCCGGGACCGGGCATGCTGAATGCGGGCGCAGCGCTGCTCACCGCCTACGGCATGAACGCGCCGGTGATCGGCCTGATCGGCCAGATCCCTCAGGCCGACATCGACAAGGGCCACGGCCATCTGCACGAGATCCACGACCAGCTCGGCCTGCTGCGCCATATCACCAAGTGGGCCGAGCGCATCAGGAGCCCGCAGGAGGCGCCGACGCTGGTGAGTCAGGCGGTGTGGCAGGCAGCCACCGGCCGGCCGCGGCCTGTAGCGTTGGAATGCGCGCTCGACACCTGGGCCAAGCGGGCCGAGGTCGTGCTGCCCGACGCACCCCTGCCAAAGCCTGCCGAAGCGATCGACGACGAGGCGATCGCGGCGGCGGCCAAGATCCTGGGTGCCGCCGAGCGGCCGATCATCGTGATTGGCGGCGGCGCCATCGGCGCCAGCGCCGAGGTGATCGAGCTCGCCGAGATGCTGGAGGCGCCGGTCAGCTCCTATCGCCGCGGGCGCGGCGTCATCCCGAGCAGCCATCGGCTGGCCGTCGACATGCCGGTCGGCCATCGCCTATGGAAGGACGCCGACGCCGTGCTGGCGGTCGGCACGCGCTTCTTCATCCAGAATGGCAGTTGGGGCATCGACAAGGACCTCAAGGTCGTACGCCTCGACATCGATCCCGACGAAGCCGAGCGCCTGCGCAAGCCTGACGTGACGCTGCTGGGCGATGCGGCGCCGCAACTGCGCGCGCTGATCGCGGCGTTGCCCAAGCACAACCGGCCGCGCCCGTCGCGCGCCGAGGAGCTGAAGGGCCATCGCGCCTGGCTCGCCGAGCGCCTGTCGCGACTGGAGCCGCAGGTCTCGTTCCTGAAGGCGATCCGTGCCGCGCTGCCCGAGGACGGCATCTTCGTCGACGAGGTGTCGCAGATCGGCTTCGCCTCGCGCGTGGCCCTTCCCATAGAGCAGCCGCGGACGTTCCTGTCGCCCGGCTACCAGGATAATCTCGGCTGGGGCTTCGGCACGGCGCTGGGCGCGAAGGCGGCGATGCCCGACCGGAAGGTGCTGGCGATCGCGGGCGACGGCGGCTTCATGTACCAGGTCGGCGAGCTCGCCACCGCGGTGCGCCACAATCTCGCGGTCGTCGTCGTGGTGTTCGACAATGGCGGCTTCGGCAACGTCAAGCGCATCCAGCAGCAGCACTACGGCAATCGCCTGATCGCGTCGGACCTGCACAACCCCGACTTCGTCAAGCTCGCCGAGAGTTTCGGCGTCGCCTCGTTCAAGGCCCTCGACGCGCGCCAGCTCGAGGACTGCCTGAAGAAGGCGTTCGCGCTCAATGCGCCGGCACTGGTCTGGGTGCCGCACGGCGACGTGCCGAGCCCGTGGGATATGATCATGATGCCGCGGGTCAGGGGTTGACGCTTCGAGCCCACGAAGGCGGTCCTGCCGCCTGACATTCATCTTCGGCCGCCGTGAGAACCGCCGTGGCGGTGCCCGCCTTTGTGGGACCCGCCATGGTGGGATGCTCCATTGTGCCGGAAACCATGATGGTGAAAGCGAGGGGCCAAGAAGACCGGGCCACCGACAAACCACGGCCCATAGAACCAGGGGTCCCACCAGTAGGATGGCTCGGAATAAGGATACGGATAGATCGCCTGTGGCGGCAGCGTGTAAACCTGCTGCGGCAAGCCGGGCGTGTTCAGCGTAACCTGCCAACTGCCATCGGGTTGCTGGCACGTTTGACCGGCGGCCTGTTGCTGCTGTCCTTCAACCATGACCTGCACGGTGAACTCGCGGCATCTCCAGAAAGTCACCTGCGGCGGGGCGAGTGCAGTGTCGGGCGCGCTCAGGGGAACCGGGCTGGCACAGCCCGCCAAGAACAACGTCAGTGCGGCACTCAAAAAGGGATGCGCACATCAATCTCCCAGAATGAGACGGAGAGACCTAGTCGTGCTGATGCCATTCTCGACGCCTGACGTTCGAACGTCAATGGCGCCGAACGGAGTGCCCGTCAGCGCAGGCTGTCGAGGATTTCCGCGAAGCCCGTCCCGCAGGTGAAGCCCAGCCTGTCCCGCGCCTTGCTGGCGTCGTAGACGCGGTCGATCGAGGCGAACATCGTCCAGCCGCGCCGGGCATAGAGCTCTCGATAGTCCGGGAAGTAGCGTTCGACGACCTTCGGCGCATCGACGATCAGCTCGCCGCAATCGTCCGGCGAGAACGGCGTCATGGCCGAGATGATGAAGGCGTCGAAGCCGAGCGCCGGCGCTTTGTGCAGGGCCTTGACATGCGCCTCCGCGGCATCTTCGACCGAGAGCCGGCGGAACAGAAACTCGTTGGCCTTGGTGTTGTCGCCCGACTGCTCGATGGCGTGGGCCATGTCGTCCTCCTCGGGGAAGAACCGCGAGGTGCGCAGGATCAGGATCGGCAGCTTGTGCAAATGATTGAACAGCCGGCACAGCTCCTCGGCGGCGCCAAGCAGGCGATGTGGATCGACGAGACGCTGGGGCCGCTCGAGCCGCGCAACATCTACGGCG
>Ga0075369_10000581_pt1 | contig 11581 bp, 13 predicted proteins | sample EndMethybrTD3034_FD_71400 | JGI IMG/M metagenome (GOLD analysis project Ga0075369, IMG submission 71400) | Populus endosphere microbial communities from Tennessee, USA - Endosphere MetaG P. TD hybrid TD303-4 | ecosystem: Host-associated > Plants > Roots > Endosphere | place: USA: Tennessee...
CGGGTGATCGATACCCGCGGAGATTGATCAGTCGTCACTCAGGACGCCACTGCCGTACCAGTGGCAGAGCAGCAATGCCATTTCGACGTCGAGGCGCCCATCGGTAATCGGTCGGCCACGGCGTTCGATTGCGCGATGCACCCGGTATTTGACGGAATTCGCGTGGAGGTGAAGCTCTTCGGCGGCGGCCTTGAAGCTTGAACCCGAGCGCAAAAAGACTCCAAGTGTTTCGCGCAACCGCTCATCGCTTTCCGAACAGGACGCGAGCGGGCCGAGCACCTCGGCGACCCACACCCGCGCTGCGCCCAGGTCGTTTCCCATCAGCGCTGCGGCCGCCAGGCCGGGGTCGCACGCAGCGGTGAGCCGGGGCGCGTTCGAGCCCGACGCAATCGCAACCGCATGAGCCTCTTGCGCCTGCTGATGCGAACGCCGGAACCCCTCGACTCCCGGTAACGGATTGCCTGCGGCGATCCACGGCGCCTCGGCTCGTGCCTCGGCGAACGCACGCACGCGAGCGACCGCGCTCGGCGCAGCCTCTGCCGCCAGTGGGATCCATGCCCACCCGGTCAGGCGGTCCACAGAGACGTACAACGGCCTCTCGCGGGCGCCTGCCGAATCCGCGAGTTGATCGATGAATCGCTCCATTGAGGCGAGGTCGCCGCCGCCGTCGTCCTCGTCGCGCCAGGCCACGATCGCTAGGTGGGTCCGCCGGAGTGGATACCGGATCGCCGTCGTCACCGCATCGATATCGACGTCGGCGCCGTCGAGCAGCTCTCGGACCTGTACCGCGCGAAGGCTGCTCTGGTTCTCCATCCAGCGGTCGCGCTCGCTTTGATAGGTGCTCACCACCTGTTGGGTGATCCAGTCGATGTAGCCGAACGTGACTTCTGAGATCTGCCTGAACACGGCGAGGCTCAGCCGCGGCTCGAGGTCTGACGCCCCTATCTCGGCCAGCACCGCGTCGAGCACCGCCTTGTGCCCGAGGCGATAGGCGCGCACCAACGCGTTGACCGTTGTTCCGCGCTGTGCGAGGCGCCGTGCGTGTTCTACAGCGGCGGTTGGCAATTCGACTTTTTCGATCGGGATCCCATGACGGATCGCGGAAAACACGGTCGCGACGTTCGCATCGATGCTGTCGCGGAACAGCTGCAACAGCTGGGCATCTCCGCCCAGCTCGGCGATCTCCACGATCAAGAACTGGTGGATCGAGCCGGTGAGTTCGGCCATCCGCTGGTCCAGCCGGCCGACGATCTCCGCCGCGCACCGACCGACGACCGCGGCATCGGCGTGGCCAGCTTTCGCCACCATGAGCAGACCCTAGCCCCGGTTTGTCTCCTGGAGACAAAAAGCATCCAAGACTTGGTCGTCCGGCGACGTCGCTGCAGCATGGCGGGCTCCGCGATTCTTAGTGCGACCGCGGCACAGAGGTGCCGACGCACTCAAATCCAGACTTCCGCCTCGCGGAGAAAGTGAGTCGACCATGAGCTCCTACTTCAGCGCCATCGCTGTTTTCTTGATCGTCCTGTCCCCGCTGTTCATTCCTGTGGCCATCACGGTCGCCCCGCTGGCGTCCTCGGGGATCCGCCGCGTCCGCCGCGCGTTCCGCCGCTTCCGCCGCGCGCCCCGCTTCGCCTGATCACCAACACCCAAGCCTGAGAGGTCACGCCATGCCCATCGAATTCACCCCTGCGCAGCGCGAGACGCTGACGGCGATCGTCGACACCTTCGTCGCAGCTGTCCCTCGCGAGGACGACCCGGACGGGTTCTACGCCGCTAAGGGCAGCGACGTCGGGGCCGATGTGGCAACCGAGCAGTACCTCCTCACACACCTACCCGAGGCGCAGCTCGCCGGGCTGCTGCAGCTGACCGACGGCCTCGGCCTCTTCGAGTTCAAGGATCAGCCCCAGGCCGGCCGCGAGGAAATCCTCGCCAACGTCGCCGCCATGTCGCCCGAGGCGGCAGGGGCGATCGCCGCGCTGAATCAGCTCTCGGTGTTGTTCGCATACAGCCTTCCGGGCCCGGATGGCCACAACCCGTTGTGGGCCGGCATGGGGTATCCGGGCCCGGTCCAAAATCCGCCGCAGGACGCGCGCAAGACACTGGAGGTCATCACCGTCTCCGGTGAGACGACGCTCGAGGCGGATGTCGTCGTGGTCGGCTCCGGCAGCGGCGGCGGAGTGGCCGCCGCAGTGCTCGCGGAGGCCGGCAAACGGGTGATCATCCTCGAAGCCGGGAGCTATCACAACGAATCCGACTTCGTGCAGTCAGAGGTGGCCGCGTATCAGAATCTGTTCCTGCGCGGCGGGTTCTTCCCCTCAGCCGACGGCATGGTCAGCATCGCGGCGGGCAGCACCGTGGGCGGCGGCAGCACGGTCAATTGGTCGAACTCGTTGCTCACCCCGAACACCGTCCGCTCCCACTGGGCCGAGGCTGGGTTGACGGACGTCGACACCCCGGCATTCGACGAACACCTACAGGCGGTGTTCGAGCGCATCCAGTGCAACGACAAGGTCGCCACGCAGAACGGACCGCATGAGCGGTTGTCCGACGGTGCAGCCAAGTTCGGATACTCCTACCGCGTCGCCACCCTCAACATCGATCCGGAGCGCTACGACCCCAACCTGATCGGCTACAGCGGGATGGGCGATCAGACCGGCGCCAAGCAGGGCACGATGCGGACCTATCTTCAGGATGCCTCCGACGCTGGAGCGAAACTGCTGCCCAACGTTTGGGTTGACAGGATCCTCACCGACAACGGCACGGCCGTCGGGGTCGAGGCGACATACACCGACCCACGGACGCAACAGAATTCGCGCGTCGTCATCCACGCGCCGTCGGTGGTCGCGGCCGCAGGCAGCCTGGAAACCCCGGGGCTACTCCTGAGGTCAGGTATCGGCGGGCCCGCCGTCGGCGCCGAACTGCGACTGCATCCCGCCAGCCTCGTCAGTGGGGTCTACGACGAACCGCAGGACCCGTGGTACGGGCCCGCGATGGCCGGGATCATGAACGAATTCGCCGAAACCGCCGAGGGATTCGGCTATCTCATCGAGTGCGTCCAGCACCTGCCGGGCTTGTTCACGACCGTTGTCCCATGGCTTGACGGCGCTTCGCACAAAGAGCTCACGCGCAAGTATCGATACCGGGCCGACTGGGTGTTCATCGTCAAGGACCGCGGCGCGGGAAGCGTGACGATCGACGAGAACGGTCAATCGACGTTCTGGTACCCGTTCACTGACGAACTCGACCGCCGTCACTTCCGCGAAGCCGCGGTGACGTCGATCCGCATGCACGAGGCCGCGGGGGCGCAACAGATCTTCCTCGCCGGACAGCCTTTCGCGCCCTGGAAGCGCGGGGAGGATCTGGAGGCCTTCATCGTGAAGGTGAACGAGATCCCGATCGGCCCGGGCGGCACCCCCGTGTTCAGCGCGCATCAGATGTGCAGCGCGAAGCTCGGCAGCGATCCGCAGACGTCCGTCGCGAAACCGAATGGCGAGTTGCACGACGTGACGGGCGTGTGGATCGCCGACGCCAGCGGAATGCCAAGCTGCTCCGGGGTCAACCCGATGGTGTCCACGATGGCGCTCGCGCGCCGCACGGCCACGAACATGCTCGACCACCGCGGAGAAAAGTAGCGCCACAATGGATTGACGCGAGCGTCAATGGGTATTTCACTCGTATCAGGGCGGATGCGAGGGGGACCTTGTGCACGTCGCTATATCTGCCGTCATTGTCGGCGCCGCGGTCGCCGCGACGGTTGCCTGCGGTCCGAAGTCCGCCACCGACGCTGCCCAGCCGTTGCGCACCTTCGCGCCCACGCCCGCTGCGGCCGCGATCCGCGCTCCGGTCGCGCTACCGCCCAACGCTGACGGTGATCCGCCGTGCCCCGCCGCGGATGCGTGGGGAAAGAACCCCTTCGGCTCGGGCATCGTCGTCACACATTGGACCGATGACACCGCGCCCGTCACGGTGCTGGTGCGGACGAGGACCGGGACCGATCAAGCGCAACGCGCCATGCTCGGCCCGGGCGAGTTGCGGTTGTTCGAGTTCCCCGGCGTCGACCAGTCCGCGGTCTCCGAGGTGCTCATGATGACGAACACCCGGCGCTGCTACGTCACTGCCGACCCGGCGGCGCTGGGCTGACCGGGGCAACTATGTTGCGGTGGCGCCCAATACACGCTGCAGGTCGGGCTTCATGGCTTGCAGCTGGGCACCCCAATACGGCCAGTCGTGGGTGCCGTTGTCGGGGAAGTTGAAGGTCCCGTTGTTGCCACCCGCCGCGAGGTAGTCGTTCATGAAGTCGACGTTGCTCTGGTGCAACATGTTTTCGAGGAACTCGGCAGGCACATTGGCGCCACCGAGATCGGACGGTGTTCCGTTTCCGGCGTAAATCCAGATGCGAGTGTGGTTTGCGACGAGCTTGCCGACCTGAACCGTGGGATCGTTGCGGGCCCACGCGGGATCGTTGGACGGACCCCACATGGCTCCCGCGTTGAAGCCTCCGGCGTCGTTCATCGCGAAGCCGACCAGCGTCGGCCAGATTCCGTTGGACAGATTGAGGAAGCCTGACAGCGATGCCGCGTAGCTGAAGTTCTGTGGGTGATACGCGGCCATGATCAGCGCCGCGGATCCAGACATCGAAAGCCCCACTGCGGCATTGCCATTAGGGCTGATGCCCTTGTTCGCCGAAAGCCATGCGGGCAGCTCCTGGGTCAGGAACGTCTCCCACTTGTACGTCGACGTTCCGCCGTTGCCGACGGCCGGCTGATACCAGTCCGAATAGAAGCTGGACTCTCCGCCGACCGGCATCACGACCGACAGCCCGGATTGGTCGAACCACTCGAACGCAGGGGTGTTGATATCCCAGCCGTTGTAATCGTCTTGTGCGCGTAGGCCGTCGAGCAGGTAGACCGCGTGCTTGCCGCCCCCTTGGAATTGCACCTTGATATCGCGCCCCATGGATGGCGAGGGCACCATCAGGTACTCGACCGGAAGGCCAGGGCGAGAGAACGCCGACGCGATCCCGACGCTTCCCGTGACACCGACTGCGGCCCAAATCATCGACGCGGCCAGTGCGGCGATCGTCAGCCGCTTTCCAAGAATGTTCACACCAACGCCGAACGCATCGGAGTCGGTGGCTTATTCGTAACGCGGAAAGCTTTGCGAGAACCCGAACGTGACGGTCAGCCATCTCACAGCCAACACCCTGCTCAGCCCGGTGGCCCAACGCATCTTTGCGTTTGCCAATAATCGCGAAGTGATTGCATTTGCACATGAAAACAGTGTCGCTTGGGGGACAGTTTAGGTAGCTGGCAACGCATATTAACGGTTATGCTGAGCGATCGGGGTTTCGACGCCTTGCCAGTTTTGGGGGAGCCGATGAGCGTCGTTGAGGCAACTTCATTTGGGCATTACCGCCTGACCGACCTGCTGGGCCGCGGCGGCATGGGCGATGTGTGGCGAGCCCATGACACGCGGACCGACCGAATCGTCGCGGTGAAGCTGTTGCCAAAAGGGTTGGCCAACGACGAGATCTTCAAGCAGCGGTTCAGGCGCGAAGCCCATGCCGCGGCGCAGCTCACCGAGCCGCACGTAGTACCGATTCACGGCTACGGAGAGATAGACGGCCAGCTGTACGTGGACATGCGACTGATCGAAGGCCGCGACTTGCAAGGCTTGCTGACCACCACGGGGCCGCTGAAACCAGCGCGGGCCGTGATGATCGTTGAGCAGGTGGCAAAGGCGTTGCAAGCCGCGCACAACGTGGGCCTGGTGCACCGTGACGTCAAGCCGTCCAACATCTTGGTCGCTGACTACGACTTCGCGTACCTGATTGATTTTGGGATTGCGCGGGGCGTCGGCGAGGCCACATTGACGTCCGTCGGCACCATGATCGGCACGCCTTTTTACATGGCGCCGGAGCGCTTCCGCGACGGGCCCGTCGATGCCCGAGCCGATGTGTATGCCTTGGCGTGCGTCTTGCACGAGTGCTTGACCGGCACTACGCCATTTCCCGGCTCCACCATGGAAAGCCAGATGACCGCGCATCTGACGATGCCACCACCACGCCCGTCGGTCGCCCGGCGAGGAGTACCGCCGACATTCGACGCCGTAATCGCGAGAGGCATGGCGAAGGAACCTCAGCAGCGGTACCAGTCTGCGCTTGCCCTTGCCGCTGCCGCCCGTAGGGCGACGACCACACCGATTCCCGTCCCGCCGCCACCACCCCTGTCCGAGGAACCAACGCTCGACAGGGTGAATCTCGTTGCGGGAAACGAGGATCCGACGGTCAAGCTTGCGGAGCCGGCAAAAGCCCGGCCGCCGTGGTTTCGGCGGCGGATGGTCAAGATCGGCGCCGCGCAAGCCGTAGTCCTGCTCGCGCTCGTCACCGGTGTGTTGCTATGGGTCGGCCGCGACAAGCCGGTGGCCGGTGGTCAAGAAGTTTTCCTGGAACCGGCTACCGCCCTTGGCCAGAACCCGTTCACCCCGTCGGCCGTGTTACCGCAGCCGGGTCCTGCTCCGGCCGTCGTGCCAGTGCCGGGCGGCACGGATCCGGCAGGCGGCCCGGCGTCGGGAGGCGAGGTACGAGCGGTACATGGCGACCAACCGGAGCTATACGCCGGCACCCGCGGTTCGAGCCCCTGCGATGTCGGGCTGATGGCCTCGTCGCTCGGACAGAACCCGGAGAGAGGACAGGCGTGGGCGAGCACGTTCAACATCACCGCGGGACAGATCCCTGCCTTCCTTTCTGAGCTCACTCCGGTTTTGTTGCGCACCGACACGCGGGTCACCAGTCACGGGTTCACGGTGGGTCAGTCGACGCCGTATCAGGCGGTGTTGGAAGCGGGAACCGCGGTGTTGGTCAACAAGTTTGGGATGCCAGTGGTCCGTTGCGGCGGTGGTAACCCACTCTTGGAGCCGGTTGCGATGGCTTCAGCGAGGTACACCAATCCGCGATGGAAAGACTTCTCGATAGGGGCGCTGGTTGTCATCCGGCCGAGCTCGAGACCCGTTGACTCGTTCATCCTTTCGGATCCGACGAACGGCGATACGTTCATGCGTCCGCTGGGCGGCAACGGATCCAACGACCTGCCAGATCCACGCGTCCCGCCGACGTCGACGATGCCGCGGCCACCGCTCGAAACGCAAAGCCAAGCGCCGCCGCCCCCTCCGCCAATCACACGCGTGCAGGAGTTCCCGACGTTCACACCGACGTATGTGCCGCCGACGACCGAACTGCCGCAGTTGACGACGGCGACCAAAGCGCCACGAGAGACCAGTAGTTCCACACCGCGGACGAGCTACTACAAGCCTCCGACGACCACTTTCCCGAAGCGGGACCGAACGGCTGACAACCAGACAGGTACGCAGTCGCAAAAGCCGCCGCCATCGGTTAGCAGGGCGCCGCCGCCCTCAGCGCCGCCGCCGAGTAAGCCGCCTGGTCCGATCTGATCGTTGACGAAGCGTCGGGGTCAGGGGGCAACTGCTTCTTTCTTGCACTCGCTGCAGCCGCTGGAAGGCACTGTGGTGACGTTGATTCGGCGTCGGCGCAGCTGTACCTGCAGGCGAGGAAGAATTCGGGGATCGTCGAGCGCGAAGTCCTGTAGCTGGCCGCCACCATCGCGCACGACTTCGACGTCGGCCTCGCAGTCCCACAGTGCTAGTGACTCGCCGCTGTTGTAGCCCGAGCGATAATGAATCCCGGTGATGCCGGGTCCGGCGGGTTGGTCTTTGTAGATCGCGCGGGCCCACTGCTGCGTTAGGGAACGGGCTTCGTTGCCGTCGCCAAGGGCGGGCAGCGCGCCGATCGCCAGGGCTGCGCCCTTTGCTGCTAGGTCGAACATTGTCAGCGTGGTGGTGGGGGCGATGATGGCGACCCGGTAGTACGGGCATATCGCGGCGATGCCCGCCTCGCCGAAAACTTCGCACGCCGAGGTCGCCAAGTCCTCGCCGACGTACAACACTCGTCGGCCAGTCTTGTCCACGACCGGGGGGTCGGCGGGCAGGAGGTGATCGAACCGCGCCTTTGGCCCGTATCGCCGGAAGGTGACGCCGTCGGGGACGTGTTTGCCTAGGTGGTAGACGCGGCACCACCACCAGCGTCCTGAGGCGGCCGGTGGGTTCCACCTCCAGACTCGTTTCGCTTTGGGAAGCGGGTCCGGAGGTGGTCCGAGCGCTCTCACCATCCAGCAGCGGTGAGGTTACGCGCGACGTTGACGACCGACTGGCTCCCGTTCTTGATCGCTTCCTCGCGCGGTGTCAGCCCGCCAAATTCCGCGTGAGGCTGCATGATCCAACGCGAGAGGCTCACGGGTCCGCCCGGGAATGCCTCCTGCAGAACGTCAAGGTCGGGTAGCGCGCCGGTGGTGTTGTCGGGATCGAATTGCCAACGAGGAAGCCGCCATTCACGACCGACCTTGATTCCCACTAACTTTCGCGATTCGAGTTTGTCCGTGACGCTCTGTGGGCTGACGCCCAACAGTTTGGCTGCTGCGTCCCTGCTGAAGCTGTTCGCGGCGAGGTCGCGTCGTTGTGCGAACTGATCGGTGAGGTCGGCAACGACTGCTTCGGCTGCGGTAACCGAGTCTGGCGCCGGTCCCCAGAAGCGCTCATTGAGGCCGTCGTCCGACGACACCGTCACGGCTTCCTCTAGCCGCGCAAGCTCGGATTCGTCGGCTTCGTTGACTAGAGCCTCCAACTCGGCGCGCAACCGAGACTTGTGATCGGAGCCGGGATCTGCCGGTGAGGGTGCTTCCTCAACTTTCTCGACCGCGATGATGGCCAGTCCGGCGTTCTCCAGCGCCTGCTCGAGTTCATCGCGTCCAGGGACGTCCCACGGCAGATTCTTCGGGAGTCGGTGAGTGCCCCGGCTACCGACGGTCATGCGCTCAACTACCAAGATTCCAACCATGTGTGCAGGATACGCAAGATACGCTACTTACGCTAGAACTGTGCGTTCAGCATGCCGTGAGTGCGCCGTGTCGTCTGCGGTGACGAGTGAGAGTCGAGGTTGGCCACGCTCAACTCCCTCCTCTAGGGAGTGTCAAGAATCAGCCGAAGTAGGTGTGAAGCATCACCCGAGGCCATACACAGAAATATGTGCTCCTTCGTGAACCTGATTCAAACGATGCAGGTTTGAAAGATTTTCGAGCCCCCCGGTATCTCCGTGCTGACTATCGATGATGAGCATGGCCGCCCAACCGATATCGGTCTCACCCTCACCAGTGAGGCTGCCCGCCGGTTGGCCTATGTCCTTGTCACGGCGGCCGCCGAGGTTGACGGGTGGGCGAAGCGATGCACACCCATGGCCGGCAGTTCACGGACGTCCGGACCGCAGTGCTGCAGGCCAGCTTGCGTGAACTCAATACGGAAATCATCCGACGGATCGAAGCCGGACTAGTGAGCGCCGATGAAGTGTGCCGGCGGCTTGGCCTATCTAGCCTCGATGAACTCCGGTCATCCGATGACGGATCGGACCAATGATTACGGCTAGATCCGCCAAAGACCGGCTCCGAGTGATGTTGAACGACCTGAATCCGTCTGACGTCACCGACGAGGAAGCCGAGACCATGGCGTCGGTACTTCAACGGGCTGAGCGCAAGTACGCAGGCGTCATCAACATCAGAACCGTGCGAAGGAGTCGAACCATTCCGCGCTGAGAAGCGTCTGATCTAGTGTTCGGCCCCGCCATCGGCTCTCCTATGGCGGGGCCGAGCACGACTCACGGCGTGGGCTTTCCCGTCGGACGCGGCGGTGGAACAGATGTGGGGCTTGCCTGTCGGAAGCGTGACGCAGGTGCGGCCCGATCGTGGCCAAGAAGCGAAGACAATATCCGCGCGTCTCTACGGCCTGACCTGCGGTTATGGGCAGGCGAAAAATTGTTGGCCAAAAAATGCGGGCGTTGGCGGGGCCGGTTGCTCCTACCTGTGAACGCGGCAGACGGCCGCGACCGACACCGACACAGATGAAGGAACCAACATGACATCAAAAATTCTCGTCCGCGTAGTTCAAGGCCTAGGGGTTGCCGTGGTCGCCGCGGGACTTTCGCTCGGGGCGAGCCCGCTGGCAAGCGCCGAGGCGGCTTGGGACCTCGAGCAATACGACGACTGCATCATTTCGGGTGGCGAACAGCAACAGTGCTGCCTTGATAGCGGTGGCATGACGGTTGAAGGCGACGCGCAGAAGTGCGTTGCCCCGCCAGCCAGTAGTGACCACACCACGAACCCGTCGCCCCCACGCAAACCGAATGTTCACTCGGCGGACGTGCCCACCCCGGGGAGATCACAGTCGCCCACTGGGTCGGCAAATCCAACGGTGCCGAAGGCCAATGTGTCCGAGCCCGGCCAATCGCAGCCCAATCAGCCCACAAAACCGAGTGTGCCGAAGGCCGGAGTGTCGAATCCTGGTGCGTCCCAACCCAGCAGCCCGTCCAACTCCGGACTCGCGTAGGGCCCCGGCCCGCCCATCGGGGAGGTTGGTCAAACCATGACAAGTGCACTGGAATCGCGGACTAATCGCCGCACACGCTGGATTGCAGCCTGCGCCCTCGCGCTGGGTTTAGGAGCCGGAATCGTCACCGGTACCGCGGTGGCATCAGCCGACGACGGAGCACTGTCCAACAGCGACCCTGGCACCTCGACCGGACCACTCAACGACGTCACCAGCGTTGTCGGGAGAACAACGGGCGGCCTCGGTTCATCGCTCTCGAACACTTCAAAAGTGATTCACGACACCGCACAAAACGCCATACGAAATCTCAAGTAGCGGAAGAAGGTCGATGAAATGACTAACGCCATGCAATCGCTGAATCGTCGCACACGCTGCGTTGCGGCCTTCGCCATCGGGTTGGGATTGGCCGCCGGGACGATTGCGGGCACCGGGGTGGCATCAGCGGACGGCGGAACGCTGTCAAACACTGATCCTGGCACCGCAACCGGGCCGCTCAATGATGTCAGTGGCGTTGCCGGGAAGCTAGCGACTGATCCAACCAAGCTAGCCAAGGGACCCGTCATCGGGAGGGTCGAAGTCCAGCTCGATACTGGACCAGCCATCGGTGCGGGGGCCCAGCCACTGCCCACGGGGTCGGGGCAGGCGAACGTTACCGGCCCCTTCCCCTTGCACCCAGTGAAGGTGAACACAACTTTGGAGGGCGTACGAGGAGGTGACGGCGGCTAGGTCGATACCGTCCCGCCCATGAGCAACGCGGCATCCTAGATCCCCACGGTGGCGGGCCGATCTACGCTTAGACGGCCGCTGGGCGGCACACGATCCCGTTGCCGACGTTCGCCGCCGCGGTCCTCGTCGCACGGAGAAGTACCCCCCTTATGGGTGAGCAGCCGATGATCTTCCCGTCAGCTGTAGGCACCTGGCGCGACCCGGACAACTTCCGAGCCCGCTGGCGCGAGGTTCGCGGCACCCTGGGGGTACCGGACGTCACCTCGCGCAGCTTCCGGAAGTCGGTGGCAACACTGATCGATGATGAGGGGCTGTCGGCCCGCATCGGTGCCGACCACCTCGGCCATTCGCGTATCTCCATGACGCAGGACAAATACATGGCCCGCGGACGCGTCCACACTGCGGTGGC
>Ga0075369_10000582_pt1 | contig 11580 bp, 10 predicted proteins | sample EndMethybrTD3034_FD_71400 | JGI IMG/M metagenome (GOLD analysis project Ga0075369, IMG submission 71400) | Populus endosphere microbial communities from Tennessee, USA - Endosphere MetaG P. TD hybrid TD303-4 | ecosystem: Host-associated > Plants > Roots > Endosphere | place: USA: Tennessee...
GGGGTGTCCGGCGACCTCAACCCGATCCACTGGGACGACGAGATCGCCCAACAGGTCGGCCTGGACAGCGCGATCGCGCACGGCATGTTGACGATGGGGCTGGGTGGCGGCTACGTCACCTCCTGGGTCGGTGACCCGGCCGCGGTCACCGAGTACAACGTCCGGTTCACCGCGGTGGTGCCGGTGCCCAACGACGGCAAGGGCGCCGAGATCGTGTTCAACGGCCGCGTCAAGTCGGTAGAACCCGAGACCAAGTTGGTGACGATCGCGCTGTCGGCGACCACCGGTGGCAAGAAGATCTTCGGCCGCGCAGTGGCGACCGCGAAGCTGGCGTGACAGGTGGCGCTCAAGACTGACATCCGGGGGATGATCTGGAAGTACCCCGACTCCTTCGTCGTCGGCCGCGAACAGCTGCGCGCCTACGCCCGGGCCGTCAAGTCCGAAGACGCCGCCAGCTATGACGAGGACGCGGCGGCCGAACTCGGCTACGACGCGATCGTCGCACCGCCGACTTTCGTCGCGATCTTCGCGTTGCTGATCCAGCAGCACTTCTTCCAGAACGTGGACGTCGGCCTGGAAACCATGCAGATCATCCAGGTGGATCAGAAATTCGTGTACCACAAACCCATCAAGGCCGGCGATACGCTGCACGGCGCCATGCACGTCCACTCGGTGGACGAGCGGTTCGGCGCCGACATCGTCGTCACCCGCAACGTGTGCACCAACCAGCACGGTGAGGTCGTGCTGGAGGCCTTCACCACGATGATGGGCCACGAGGGCGACAATTCGGTCTCGGTCAGGTGGGATCCGGAGAGCGGCCAGGTCATGCGTAAGGCGGCAGGCGAATAGGTCCGTCGATCACCCGCGCGGATGTATGTCGCCTGCATCTCACGGGTATCTCGTTGGAGGGCGGATTGGTAACTGACTGAGGATTGGTAACTGACTCATAGGCCGATGTACACTCGGTCCTCGGGGTTTTCCCATTACAGCGCGCTGTCCGTCGGCTCTGATCGACCGAACGGGGAGCGCGCGAATTGTGTGAGCCCCGGTACGCAGGCGGGTTGGCTGACCAACCCTCGAAGGGGCGTAGCTCAACTGGCAGAGCAGCGGTCTCCAAAACCGCAGGTTGCAGGTTCAAGTCCTGTCGCCCCTGCTCCAACTGAATACTCGACAAGTGTGGACACTGGAAGGTGAACCCACACACCAGACGACCAGATGTAGGGAGCATGCGGTGAGCGACGAGCGCGAAGGTGCCGGCTCCGCAGCCGACGCCGTCGACACCGACGCCGACGGCGAAACCCGCGGTCAGACGGCGGTGGTGACCCGGCCGGTGCGGCCGACCGGTAAGCGGTCGCGGCGCGGTGCGGTCAGCGACGTCGTGGAGCCGGATTCCGATGAGGTAACCGACGCCAAACCCCCCAAGGACGGTGCGGGAACCGCGCCGAAGACCGCCAAGGATGGCAAGGGGCCGAAGAAGCGGGTGCCCAACCCGTTCGCGTTCATCTGGACCTATATCCAGCAGGTCATTGCCGAACTGCGCAAGGTCATCTGGCCCAACCGCAAGCAGATGGTCAACTACACCGTGGTGGTGCTGGTCTTCCTGGCCTTCATGGTGACGTTGATCGGCCTCGTCGACCTCGGCCTGGCCAAGCTCGTGGTGCTGGTGTTCGGGTGATCCGAGGACGACGAGCAGGATTGTGAGAGAGGACGACTACCGTGACTAGCTTCGAAGGCGAATCGCCTTCGGCTGACGTTGTCGACGTCGACACCGAAGCCGCCGAGTCGGCGACATCGGTCAGCGTCGACGAGACCTTCACCGGCGATTTGACTGTGGATACCGATACGGCTGACGTCGTCGCTGCAGACGCCGGTGCCGCCGCCGAAGACGATGATGTCGACCCCGCCGTCGCCCTCAAGAAGGATCTGCGCACCCGGCCGGGTGACTGGTACGTCATCCACTCGTACGCAGGCTACGAGAACAAGGTGAAGGCCAACCTCGAAACCCGGGTGCAGAACCTCGATGTCGGGGACTACATCTTCCAGGTGGAGGTGCCCACCGAAGAGGTCACCGAGATCAAGAACGGCCAGCGTAAGCAGGTCAACCGCAAGGTGTTGCCGGGCTACATCCTGGTCCGGATGGACCTCACCGACGAGTCATGGTCCGCCGTCCGCAACACTCCCGGTGTCACCGGGTTCGTCGGTGCGACGTCCAAGCCGTCGCCGCTGTCGCTCGACGATGTGGTGAAGTTCCTGCTGCCCCAGGGCCAGCCGAAGAAGCCCGGCAAAGCCGCTGCGACCGCCGCCGCGGCGTCGGAGACCGGTGGCATCGAGCGGACACCGATCGAGGTCGATTTCGAGGTGGGCGAGTCCGTCACCGTCATGGATGGCCCGTTCGCGACGTTGCCGGCCTCGATCAGCGAGGTCAACGCCGAGCAGCAGAAGCTCAAGGTGCTGGTGTCCATATTCGGCCGCGAAACACCTGTTGAACTGACCTTCACCCAGGTCTCCAAGATCTAGATCACCCGGGCACCTGCCCTCAAGAAAGGAACACCACACCCCATGGCCCCGAAGAAGAAAAAGGTCGTCGGGCTGATCAAGCTGCAGATCCAGGCTGGGCAGGCCAACCCCGCCCCGCCGGTCGGTCCGGCGCTCGGCCAGCACGGCGTCAACATCATGGAGTTCTGCAAGGCGTACAACGCTGCGACAGAGAGCCAGCGCGGCAACGTTATCCCCGTGGAGATCACCGTCTACGAGGATCGCAGCTTCACCTTCCAGCTGAAGACCCCGCCTGCCGCCAGGCTGCTGCTCAAGGCGGCCGGCATCCAGAAGGGTTCCGGTGAGCCCCACAAGACCAAGGTCGCCAAGGTCAGCTGGGACCAGGTGCGCGAGATCGCCGAGACCAAGAAGGAAGACCTCAACGCCAACGACATCGACGCCGCGGCGAAGATCATCGCGGGCACGGCCAGGTCCATGGGGATCACAGTCGAGTAGCTTGCGGATCGACCAGAGCACAGTCGAGTAGCTTGCGGATCGACCAGAGCACAGTCGAGTAGCTTGCGGATCGACCAGAGCACAGTCGAGTAGCTTGCGGATCGACCAGACGACAGTCGAGTAATAGCAACACACGAAGTTCCGTGGGAGGGCCAGCTGCGGCCCGAACTGAACCACAACTCTGAGTAGGAGAGATACAAATGAGCAAGGACAGCAAGGCGTACCGCGAAGCGGCCGAGAAGGTCGACAAGACCCGCCTGTACAGCCCGCTGGAGGCGGCCAAACTCGCCAAGGAGACGTCCTCGAAGAAGCAGGACGCGACCGTCGAGGTCGCGATCCGCCTCGGCGTCGATCCTCGCAAGGCTGACCAGATGGTGCGCGGCACCGTGAACCTGCCGCACGGGACCGGCAAGACCGCGCGGGTGGCCGTGTTCGCTGTCGGGGACAAGGCCGAAGAGGCCGTCGCGGCGGGCGCCGACGTCGTCGGAAGCGACGACCTGATCGAGAAGATCCAGGGCGGTTTCCTGGATTTCGATGCGGCGATCGCGACACCGGACCAGATGGCCAAAGTGGGGCGCATCGCCCGCATCCTCGGGCCGCGCGGCTTGATGCCCAACCCGAAGACGGGCACCGTCACCCCGGACGTCACCAAGGCGGTCCAGGACATCAAGGGCGGCAAGATCAATTTCCGTGTCGACAAGCAGGCCAACCTGCACTTCGTGATCGGCAAGGCGTCGTTCGACGAGACCAAGCTGGCCGAGAACTACGGTGCTGCGCTGGATGAGATCCTGCGGGCGAAGCCGTCGGCGTCGAAGGGCCGCTACCTGAAGAAGGTAACCGTCTCCACGACGACGGGCCCGGGGATCCCGGTTGACCCGGCAGTGACCCGCAACTTCACGGAGGCGTAGGCGCCAGCCGGAGCCGACCATGGGCACGGAGGCGTAGGCGCGGAGGAGCAGGCCGGAGGCCGGATCCGACCGACGGTAGCGCCGGAGCCGACCATGGGCACGGAGGCGTAGGCGCGGAGGAGCAGGCCGGAGGCCGGATCCGACCGACGGTAGCGCCGGAGCCGACCGACGGTAGCGCAGAAACACAAAAGCACCTGGATAACGGGTGCTTTTGTGGTTGGCGTCGCGGTGACGAGATTCAGTCGCGGCCGTCCGTTACGGCCTGACCCCAGCGCAGAACACTTGGGACGAGCAATCGGCGAGAAGCCGAATCGGCCTGTCCTGTGCGGAGATCCACGCCGCTTCCCCGCGGGAGAGCGTGAACTTGCGATGGCTGTCGCGAATGGTCACCGACCCCTTGGTACACAGGAAGATGTGCGGCCCGTCCTCATGCTCCAAAGCCGTTACCTCGCGGCCGACATAATCGGGGCCAAGGGACCACACCGAGACCCGGAACTCCTCCACCGGCGGGGTGTACATAACACATGGACCATCGCGATCAATGGCCGGCCGCAACCGCTCCTCTGTGATCGGCGCGAAGTCCAGTACGCGGAGAAGTTCGGTCAAGTCGACATGCTTGGATGTGAGCCCGCCGCGTAGGACGTTGTCCGAATTGGCCATTACCTCGACAGCCACGCCGCGCAGGTAGGCGTGAAGGTTTCCGGCGGGGAGGAACAGTGCTTCGCCTGGTTGCAGCGTGATGCGGTTGAGCAACAGAGCGGCAAGGACACCCGGATCGCCGGGGTAGAGCTCAGCGAGTTCCAGGATCGTCTTCGCCTCTGGGGCGAACATCACGCCCCTCAATTCGAGATAGCGCTTCGCGCCCGTCGTGAGTGCCGAGACCAAGCGGTCGACAACATACTGCGGCTGATTCATCCACCTGGTGAAAAGCGCACGTACACCATCGGGTTCGTTCGGCGCATTCAGCTCTTCTGCGTCCGCAAGCCTCCTGACCCCGAAGGCTTGGAGTAGCCTGCGAGTGTCCAGCATGGGGCGGAACCCGGCGAGCGCATCGAACTCTTCGAGTGCGACGACGATCTCGGGTTTGTGCCGGGCATCGCGATAGTTCCGGTGGGGAGCCGAGACGGGAAGGTTGTCGCGTTCCTCGCGCTCAAAACCCTCGGCGGCCTGCGCGGAATTCGGGTGCGCTTGGAGTGACAGTGGCTGATCGGCCGCGATGACCTTCATCAGGAACGGCAGCTCAGGCCCGAATTGCCCCACGACTCGGGTGCCGAGATGGGTTTGTGGATCGTCCCGCAAGAGCTCCAGGAGTGAATGACTCCCGGTAGGCGACACCAGAAACGCTGGATCGCCTGGATGGGCACCCAACCACAGCTCAGCCTCCGGCTGCTCGCTGGGTGCCGGCCGGTTCATAAGGCCTGCGATCGCCGTGCGCGATCCCCATGCGTACTGGCGGATCGCGCCGCGTAGCAGATCCATGTCAGGCCCGTGTCTGCCCGGCCCCAGCAGCGTCGATATCCTGCGCGAGCTTGCGCAGGACTGGCCCGTACTTGGGATGCGACAGTGCGAAGGCGAACTGAGCGACGAGATAGTCGGCGGGATTCCCGGTGTCATACCAATTGCCCTGAATCACCTGGCCGTACACCGCACGCTCCTTGGCATAGGCGTTGATCGCATCGGTCAGATAGATCTCGCCCGTCTTGTGCTCGTTCCAGCGTGCGGTCTGCTCGCGCAGTTCGTCGACGACGCCTGGCGTCACCACGTATCCACCGATGGCGGCGTAGGCCGAAGGCGCGTCTTCGGTCTTGGGCTTCTCAACGAGCCCGGTGATACGCAGCAGACCGTCATCCAGATCCTCCTTGACGATCGGGACGCCGTAGCGCTGCGAGTGCTCCGGCGCCATCGGCATCAAGGCGAGGACCGGGCACGATGTCTTTTCGTATGCGCGGATGAGCTGTTGCGCCCGCGGGACTTCCGCGACGAACACGTCGTCGGGCCAGAGCACCAGCACCGGCTCGTCACCGAAGGACCGGGCGGCGTTCAGCACGGGCGTGCCGTTGCCGTACGGGCCGTGCTGATCGAGATAGGTGATGTGACCGAGGTGGGAGAGTTCGCCGACCTCCTCCACCGCGTCGGCGTAAGCGGTCTTCCCTGCGGCACGCAGCTGCTCGACCAGAGCCGGGTTGGGCCGGAAGTGTTCTTGGATCAACGATTTTCCCCCGGACACCACGATGGTGATGTCAGTGATTCCTGACATCACCAGTTCCCGGACGGTGTGCTCGATGACCGGCTTGTCGCCGACCGGCAGCATCTCCTTAGGGATGGCCTTGGTCAGCGGCAGCAGGCGGGAGCCGATGCCGGCCGCCGGGATTACGGCCTTACGGATAGTGCGCATATGTGTACCTCCTGGATCGGCGCAATCAGTATCAAATGTCGCTGGAATAACGAATGCCGTGGTCGGGCAATTGGACTCCTGGCCAGACCCGTGCGCCACGCAAGAGTTCGCACCTGGCCCCGATGTGTGCCCCATCGCCAATCACGCCGTCGCGAATCAAGGCCCGAGGGCCGATGTGGGCTCCGAACCCGATGATCGACCGCTCGATCGTCGAACCGGCATCGATCCGTGCGCCGTCGAACACGACGGCGCCGTCGAGGCGGACACCAGGGCCGATCTCGGCGCCGCGGCCAACGACTGTGCCACCGATGAGGACGGCTCCTGGCGCGACGGAAGCGCCTTCCTGAACCAGGGATTCACCGCGATGCCCACCAAGTGCGGGAGAGCTGACCAGCCCGCGCACCAGATCGGCGGATCCGCGTACGAAATCGTCAGGTGTGCCCATATCACGCCAGTACGTGGCGTCGACGTATCCGCACATCTTCAGCCCGTCGGCCAGTAGCCCCGGGAAGACCTCCCGTTCGACCGACACCTCGCGACCGCGGGGGATCCGGTCGATGACAGAGCGCTTGAAGACGTAGCAGCCGGCATTGATCTGATCGGTCGGCGGATCCTGGGTCTTCTCGAGGAAGGCCTGGACGACCCCCGATTCATCGGTCGGCACGCAGCCGAAGGCCCGCGGATCCCCGACGCGCACCAGATGCAGTGTCACGTCGGCTTCCGTCCGAAGATGGGCGGCCGTCAACTCGCGCAGGTCGACACCGGAGAGCACATCGCCGTTGAAGATGATGGCCGTGTCGTGCCGCAGCTTGTCGGCGACGTTGGCAATGCCGCCGCCGGTGCCGAGCGCGTGCTCTTCAAATACGTAGTCGATCTGCAGGCCCAGTTTCGACCCGTCCCCGAACTCGGCTTCGAAAACAGCCGCGCGGTAGGACGTGCCCAGTACCACGTGTTCGATGCCGGCTGCGGCGATCTTCGACAACAGATGGGTCAGAAAGGGCAGCCCGGCCGTCGGCAACATCGGCTTGGGCAGCGACATGGTGAGCGGCCGCAGCCGGGTTCCCATCCCCCCGACAAGCACGACGGCGTCGGCTTGCACTTTCGCAGGCGATGAGCTCGCTACGTTGCTCATGTCGAAATCCCTTCACCCTACGACCGTCGGATTGATACACGCGATTGGGCGCGTAACTGCGGCGGTGCACTCGAACCCGATTCGACCGTGACCGATCCATCGTCCAGTGCAACGGCCCTGAGCACGACCTGAAGCAGAAACTCCTTCGTCACAAGCGAATGGCCCGTTGCACTGGTTCGAGGCGATCGCAGGTCGCCGAACTGGACCCCTTCGCACCTAACTTTCCTTTGCTGTCGACGCGTTCAATTCTCCCGATGCCTGTGCCATTCATCGCATGTGCGATCGAAACTATAGCGATAGTAGTCGAATAACGTCGGCCAATAAAACTACCCGTCTGATGTAGCAAATCAAGGAGTAGGGAACCTATGGGCATGCCGACGTTGATCCCGCATTGCTGCCTTCGGTGGGTTTGGTAGTGGGCGTCGTGCGATGGCGATGGATCGGCACCACAGTCGGGGCGTTCAGCATGCTCATCGGTGTGGGCGACATCACCCGCGGTGAACCCCGTCGAGCGGCTTTGCACCGCATGTCCGCCGCCACCCTTCGGTTGCCGGGTCCTGTCGTGTACGCAACAGGTTGCCCAACATCGTCGGGTGGCGTTGCCGGCGTGCGCCACGCCCCAGGCACGCGCAGCAATATCGATCGACCGCGAAGGCGGACCACGTACAGTATCCGGGCGTGGCACTTGATGTGTGTGTCTGCGGTCACCGCCGGGACGAGCACCTGCACTACAGGGCGGGCACGGAGTGCGCGGTCTGTGGTCCCGAGCTGTGCGCAAGGTTCCGTGCCGATTCCGCGGTCCAGACTGTGCGGCGGTTGCTTGCTCGCTGTTTCGGGCGGTGATGGCCGCCCACCCGTTGGTGCAACGCCGCAGTAGGCGCGGTCGCCTGTCGTTCTAATCGACGCGCGTGGCGTGCGTGAGCGGTCGGCCGCCAGGCCCCGACGGGTCGAACGGCCAACTAGCTCAGTAATCGCCATTCACCCAGTGATCGGACGTCCGCCCGACGGGTCTCGGGCAACGAAATCTCGTACACGCAGGCCGGTGAGTCCGGCCGATTCACGCTGCCCGTGGTCCAGCGGCCATCTGGCGCGTTCCGCGGTAGCTCCTCGTTCTAAGAAGAACCCTTACAAATCTACTTTCAGCAACATTTAGTGGGTTCACAGCCACGATCCGATGCGATGGACCTTCGCGAGACTGCCGGATCGACGTGCCACGCCCGACAGTTGCGCATATCACATCCACGAATTTCAAGTCTCGTGAAAACTGGCAACTGAATCTGAAGCCGGTTTTCCTGGCGATATTGTTGCTGCGGTTGTAGCACTGGGCATTGCTGTTGTTGAGCATCTAGGACGTTTCTTGTGCCTAGGTTGCTGAGCAGGCAACGTTGATTGGCCACTCCGGCCCGCTGCATCGGCCGATATTTTCCTCGTGACCGCATACCGTCGTCGTAGGGGGCACCGCTCAGCTCGATAAGATCACGCCACTGAACTGCATGTTCATATCGAGCACATCGTTGTCTGAGGTGCGGGAGGTCCAGGGCCCCACGTACCACCTCGCTATCCTGGATCCGTCCCAGAACGGCATGGCAAGCGCATCTGGGTCGACAGCGGATGTCGAATCGTTTATGTCAGAAAGTTGCTATTGCGTGTCTTCCCGTGACGCACAGGCTGCCGCAGCCGGGTAATTCGGTAACGGCGCGGTAATGTTCAGCAAATCATCAATACCGTGTATTCGGCAGGTGGCCACTACCTGCTGGGGGAGGTTCTCACGCGCCGCCGCCGGCGATCTACCCGTTGGCTGCTGTGTCGGCAGATCAAAAACTTGTCGCGGAACTTGCATTTCAGCTACGTATCTGCGATCTTTACCGGGGCACTGATCGACTCGCGGAAGCGGGTGCGGTCTGGGCGGCAAGGGATGTACCCATCGGCGGGGGAAGGGCACCCGTTGCTTCCACTGCCGAGGTCGCCGGTTCCCGGATCCGGCGTGCCGCCGCGAACCGCAGGATGTCGAGCAAACAGTCAGCAGCTCACCGACGAAAAGAAAGCCAGAATGGCCAAAATAACCAGGATTTGGGACAGCGTGACGTCGGGTGTGAACCGGCCGAGGGTTTCAGTTGTCATCCCTGCGCTCAACGAGGCGCGCAATCTCCCGCATGTTGCCGCTCGCATGCCCGCTGACATCGACGAGATCGTTTTCGTCGACGGCAGGTCAGTGGACGACACCGTCGAAGTCAGCCGACGGCTTTGGCCCGATGCGGTCCAGGTCACGCAGACGCGGTCGGGGAAGGGCAACGCGCTGGCATGCGGCTTTGCAGCGGCGTCCGGCGACATCATCGTGATGATCGACGCGGACGGAAGCACCGATCCTGTCGAGATTCCCCGCTACATCGCAGCCCTCGTCTCGGGAGCCGACTTCGCGAAGGGTTCGCGCTTCATCCAGGGTGGCGGAAGCGCCGACATCACCCGGTTTCGCCGTATCGGAAACTGGGGACTGAACGCCATCGTGAACACATTGTTCGACTGCCGCTATACCGATCTGTGCTACGGGTACAACGCATTCTGGCGTCGATGCCTCGATGTCATCGATCTGCCTGCGACTGACCTGCGCGAGGCGCAGTGGGGCGACGGCTTCGAGGTCGAGACGCTGATGAACGTGCGAATCGCGGCCAGCGGAGTCACGGTCGCCGAGGTCTGCAGCTTTGAAGCATCGCGAATCCACGGGGACAGCAACCTCAATGCGGTCCGTGACGGGATGCGAGTGCTACGGACGATTCGGCGCGAGTTCGCCAGCAACCGGAAGCGCCAGGCCCAGCCGGCCCCTGTTCGCAACCTGCAAATGGTTAAGTCGGGTAACGACTTTCAACTTGCGTCCGACTCCGGACAAGCCTCGTAGCCGACATGTCGATTGAGTCCCTGACAGGTCGCCCGTGCTCTTGGGGATTGCGCGAGAGCGCGGTCCGGCGATGACAGCCCAACCCGATACCGCCGCCGACGGTACGATATCGAGGTTCGGTGCCCGTCGCGTGCATCGTGACGCGGGCGCGGTGGCCATCTCCTCTGCGCTCAATGCCGTACTGGGCGCGGCCTTCTGGGCATTCGCCGCCAAGTTCATCCCACCACATGAACTCGGTGTCATGACCGCGGTCCTGGCTGTGATCGTCGCCGTCGGCACCGTCGTCGCTTCCGGCATCGGCGATGCGTACACAGCGCTGCTGCCCGCCGTGGGCACTGCCCGCCCGCGGGTTTTTCGGCGTGGTCAGCGACTGTTCCTCATTCTGGCGACGACGACGGGTGTGACCGCGGCGATCGCGACGACGACCTTCCTGCGCGAGGTGGCGGGGTCGGTGGCCGTCGGACTGTTGGTGTTCGTCGGCATCGTCGGTTTCGCGGCGGCCAATCTTCAGAACTCGACGATGATCGCCATCGGACGCGCCCGCTGGGTCCCGAGCGTCAATCTGACGTTGGGGCTGGCCAAGATCGTCTTGCTGCCTGCGCTGGCGTTCACGATCGGTTGGCACAGCGTTGAGCTCGCGGTCGTCATCGCCACGGTATCCGTCGTTCTTGTGCTCCGGCCCGTGCTGGCCCGAATCATCCGGACGGGACGGGAACTGCCGATGACGGCCACCATCGACGAACCGCGAGCGGTGACTGAGTTCAACCGTCTGGTCATCCGTACCGTCGCGTTGTCCGCTCTCGGCCTTGGCGTTCTGACCCTGGCGCCGTTCCTGGTCACCATGTTCGCCGGGCCCAGTCAGGGTGCGTTGTTCGCCCTTTCGTTCTCCATCGTGTCCACATTCGACTTCATCGGCGCCTCCATGGCTGTGTCGCTGGTCGTCCACGCGTCGAGCGCGCCCGAGCAGGCCAACGCCATGGCGCGGACCATCTTGCTTCGCGCCGCGGCTCTCACGGTGGTCGGCACGGCTGGACTCATCGCGGTGGTCCCGACACTGCTTGGCCTGCTCAATCCCGCATACGGTCAGATGGGCGCGCTCGGCGTCATCTCGGTCCTGTGCGCCGCGACGATCCTGCGTGTCGCCTATCTGGTTTGGGCCGCGCTGCAACAGGCCCGCCGCAGCCTCCGGATGCCACTCGTGTTCAACCTGGCGACCGCCGTGCTGATGCTGGCGGCCATGCCGGGACTCTGCAACGCATAC
>Ga0075369_10000583_pt1 | contig 11577 bp, 11 predicted proteins | sample EndMethybrTD3034_FD_71400 | JGI IMG/M metagenome (GOLD analysis project Ga0075369, IMG submission 71400) | Populus endosphere microbial communities from Tennessee, USA - Endosphere MetaG P. TD hybrid TD303-4 | ecosystem: Host-associated > Plants > Roots > Endosphere | place: USA: Tennessee...
ATGGTGATGATCGCCGACTGGAAGGGCTATGCCCGGCCGATTGCCATGCAGAACCTCTACAACCTCATCCAGCGCGAGGAAGAGCGCGAGATGAATCGCCTGTGCCACGAGCAGGGCGTCGGGCTGATCCCATACTCGCCGCTGGCGCGCGGCTTCCTCGCCGGCAATCGCGCCAAGGACGGCGGCGGCGAGACCGAGCGCTCGAAGAACGACGCGCAGGTCCGCGCAGGCACCTATCGCGACAGCGACTGGGAGATCGTCGATCGGCTGAAGAAGGTCGCGGCCGGGAAGAATGCGTCGCCGGCGCAGGCGGCGCTCGCCTGGCTATTGAGCAAGCCCTACATGGGGTCGCCGATCATCGGCGCCACCAGCCTCGACCAGCTCACCTCGGCGGCGCAGGCGACCGAGTTCACGGTGACGGCCGACGAGGCGAAGATGCTGGAGGAGCCTTATCAGTTCCGCGTGTCGCCAGAGAGCTGAGTGCTGGGGGCGCGTCACTCCAGTGGCGCGCCCTCAGCTATGAATGCCGCCGCCTCAACGCCGCTGCAAACCACAGCCCGAGCGCCGGCAGCACCACCGCTGCTGCCCAAAAGACCGGCGGCGCGCCCCAGCGGTCGACGATGGGCGCGGCGATGGGCACGCCGATCGCCTGGCCGACGAACAGGCAGAGCGCGAACAGCGCCATGGCGGCGCCACGCGCCTCCGGCGCCATCTGCGTGCCATGCGTCTGCAGCGTGTTGTGCAGCATGTAGAAGGAAACGCCCGACAGCACGATGCCGGCGAACTCGACCTCGGGCGAAGGGGCCAGCGCCATGATGGCGAAGGCGACGCCGAGGCCGAGCCCTCCCCAGATGCAGAGACCGCGTTCGCCCAGCAGGCGTACGAGCTGCGGCGCCACCAGCACGTAGGCGAAGCCGCCCGCGCCGAACGCCGCGACCGCGAGGCCGATGGCGGCGAAGCCCATGTCGAAGCGCTGGTGCAGATCGGCGCCGACAAAGGTGAAGGCGCCCCAGAAGGTGCCGCCTTCCAGCGCCACCACCAGCACGACGGTGATCACCCAGCGCCGCCGCAGCACTTTCAGCATCTGGGCGATCATCGATCCTTGCGGACCGCCGGCCGGGCGCGCCACGTCAGGATGGGCGCGCATGACGCCGAACAGGGCGCCGCCCGCGGTGACGTAGATGGCCGCCAGCACCCAGAACACCGAACGCCAGCCCAGCCAGTCGCCGAGTGCACCACCCAGCGCGGCGCCGGTCATCAGGCCGAGCGTCTGGCCCGTGAGGAAGCGGGCCAGCACCGCCTGGCGGCGCTCATAACTGACATTGTCGCCGAGCCAAGCGATGGCGAGCGGAATGATGGCCGAGCCCGTGACGCCGGTCAGGAAGCGCGCCGCCGTCAGCCAAGCGAGCGAGTCCGCCATGGCGCTCAGCAGGCAGCACAGCGCGGCGGTGAGGCAGGCGATGGCGACCACCGGCATCTTGCCGTAGCGGTCGCCGAACGGGCCGTGCACCAGCACGAACACGCCGTTGGCGAACAGGAAGGACGTGGCCGCGATCGAAGCCGCGCCGACGCTGACGCCGAAGGTGGCGGCAAGCTGCACCAGCAGGGGATCGACGACGCGCATGTTGGCGGCAGAAGCGAACGCCGCCACGGACAGCAGCACGATGGCCAAAGTCGGGGCCCGCGCCGGCGGCGGTCTCGCTGCCGAAGCGGGCGGACTCATGTCAACCCGGTTAACGGCTCGTCCGGCAAAAGGAAAGGACTCTTGGCGGGCAGCAGCATTGACCTATGGTGGCGGCATGCTGGAAGAAATCCTGGTCCTCGTCCGCGATCCCAACGCCTGGGCGGCGCTGGTGACGCTGGTGGTCATGGAAGTCGTGCTGGGCATCGACAACCTGATCTTCATCTCCATCCTGACCAACAAACTGCCGGAGCATCAGCGGTCGAGGACCCGCCGGATTGGCATAGGACTTGCGGTGATCCTGCGGCTCGGCCTGCTGAGCGGCGTGGCCTATATCGCACAGCTTACGACGCCGTTGTTCTCGCTGTTCGGCCACAGCTTCTCCTGGCGTGACTTGATCCTGATCGCTGGCGGTCTTTTCCTGATCTACAAGGCGACCAGCGAGATTCACGACCATGTCGCGGCCGACGACGAGACCGAGGCCGCCGGGCGGGCGGTGCAGGCTACGGTGATGGGCGTGATCGGCCAGATCCTGATCCTCGATCTGGTGTTCTCGCTGGACAGCATCATCACCGCGGTCGGCATGACCGACGACATCCCGATCATGATCGCCGCCGTGGTCATCGCCGTTGCCATGATGCTGCTGGCGGCCGATCCGCTGGCCGGGTTCATCAACAAGAATCCGACCATCGTCATGCTGGCGCTGAGCTTCCTGCTGATGATCGGCATGACGCTGATCGCCGACGGCGTCGGCGTGAAGGTGCCCAAGGGCTACATCTATGCCGCCATGGCGTTCTCCGCCCTGGTCGAGGCGCTGAACATGCTGGCACGTCGCGCGCAGCGAAAACGCCGGCCGCTCCGCACACGACCGCGCTGACAAGCCCGCAGGCGGCGCTTAAGCTCGCCGCCATGAAGCTCAAGGCCCCATGAAACTGAGGGATCGCGTGGCGATCGTCACCGGCGGGGCGTCCGGCATCGGCGCGGCGTCGGCGCGCCTGTTCGCGGCCGAAGGCGCCAAGCTCGCCCTGGTCGATCAGGACGAGGTCGGGCTGGGCCAGGTCGCGGCCGACATCGAGGCGGCCGGCGGCAGCGCCATCATCATTCCCGCCGACGTCAGCAGCGATGCCGAGGCGCGCGCTGGCGTCGACCGGGTGATCGAGAAATGGGGCCGCGTCGACGTGCTGCTGACGGCGGCCGGCCTGTCGAGCGGCGGAACGGTCGACACGATCGAGGAGGCGGCCTGGGATCGCACCTTCGCGGTCAACGTCAAGGGCACCTATCTCTGGATCCACTACGCCATCAAGTCGATGATCGAGAACCGCTCCGGCGCCATCGTCACCATCGGCTCGCAGCTCGCGCAGTCGAGCCCGGGCAAGAACGCGGCGTACATCGCCTCCAAGGGCGCCATCGCCTCGTTCACCAAGACCATGGCGGTCGATCACGCGGCGCAAGGCATCCGCATCAACGCGCTGATGCCGGGCGTCATCGACACGCCCATGCCCGCGAAATCGCTGAAGCGCTACGCCGATCCCGAGGCGATGAAGACCTTCTGGAAGCATCGCCATCCCATGGGTCGCATCGGCAAGCCGGAGGAGGTGGCGTGTGCCGCGCTCTTCCTGGCCAGCGACGATTCCTCCTTTGTCACAGGGACGCTGCTGTTCATCGACGGCGGCTGGACGGCGCAGTGATGGGCAAGAAACTCACCTCCGAACAGATCGCAGGCTACGAGCGGGACGGCTACGTCTGCCCGATCGATGCGTTCCCGCCGGAACGGGCGCGCGCCTGGCGCGACAGGATGGAGGCTTTCGAGCGCGCCCAGGGCCAGAAGATGACCCGCGGCCATAATTTCAAGCCGCATCTCCTGTTCCCCTGGGTCGACGAGATCGTCCATGCGCCCGAGGTGCTGGACGCGGTCGAGGACCTGATCGGCCCGGACATCCGCCTGTTCCATCTCACCGTCTGGCCCAAGGATGCGGGCTCGGGCGCCTATGTGAGCTGGCACCAGGACGCCACGTACTTCGCGCTCGAGCCGGCCTGCCATGTCACCGCCTGGGTGGCCTTGACCGACGCGCCGGTCGAGGCGGGCTGCATGGAGGTCGTGCCGGGCTCGCACAAGCTTGGCCAGCTGCCGCACGCCGAGTTGCAGAACACGGAGAACCTCCTGTCGCGCGGCCAGACCCTCGCCGTCGACGTCGATCGCCAGCGCACGGCCTTCATGCCGGTCAAGGCCGGCCAGTTCTCGCTGCACCACACGCATCTGGTGCACAATTCGCGGCCCAACCGCTATCACGACCGGCGCATCGGGCTCGGCATCAGCTACATCCCGACCTCGGCGCGCTGCACGGCCCGCAATCGCCTCACCGCCATGCTCGTGCGCGGCAAGGACGAATACGGGAACTTCGACGATGAGCGGCGGCCGGTCGAGGAGGCGGGTCCCGCCGAGCGCGCATTCCACGCCGAGGCCGAGGCGCGCTTCCGGGCGATGAATGCCGTGGAGTCGGAAGAGAACAAGGTCGCCGTGGTGAAACGCTAAGATCAATGGACCGCGGGCCTCCAGGCCCGCTCATGATCATGATGCGGGCCTGGAGGCCCGCGGTCCGATGAGCTTGAAGTGAGGATCCGTTCAAAATGCTTCGTCTGCCCTACCACAACCGCTACGCCTACTCAGCCATCACCGAGCGCAAGGATTACTCCTGGCCCGACGGCAAGCGGCTTGCCGTCTATCTCGGCCTCAACATCGAGCATTTCGCCTTCGGCGCCGGCGACGGCCATCTCCTGACGGTGGCTGGCACGCCGCCCGATCCGCGTACCTTCGCCTGGCGCGATTACGGCAACCGGGTCGGCGTGTGGCGCTGCCTGGAACTGTTCGACGAGCTCAACCTGCCGGCCGCACACCTGATCAACACCACGGTGTTCGACTACGCGCCGCAGATCGTGGCGGCGCTAAAGGCGCGCGGCGACGAGTTCATCGGTCACGGCCGCACCAACGCCGAGCGGCACGGCCAGATGTGGGAGGCCGACGAGAAACGTTTCCTCGAGGAGGTGCGTGACGCCATCGAGAAGGCGAGCGGCAAGCGCCCGCGCGGCTGGATGGCGCCGTGGATGAGTTCCAGCCATCACACGCCCGACCTCCTGAAGGAGACGGGCTTCGACTTCCTGATGGACTGGCCGGCCGACGACCAGCCGCTCTGGATGAAGACGCGCTCGGGTCCGCTGATGAGCGTGCCCTATCCCATCGAGATCAACGACAGCCCGCAGATCCTGGTGCGTCATCACACGCCCGAGCAGTTCCGCGACTTCATCATCGGCCAGTTCGAGGAGCTGCTGCGGCAATCGGCCAAGCAGCCGCTGGTCTGCGGCATCGCCCTGCACACCATGATCGTCGGCCAGCCCTATCGCCTGCGCATGCTGCGCGAGGCCCTGCAGCACATCGTCAATCATCCCCAGAAAGACAAGGTCTGGTTCACGCGGCCCTCGGCGATCTACGATCACTGCGCGGCCCTGCCCAAGGGGACGATGGTGCCGCCACCGGCATAGGAGGAAACGAACAATGGCCGTCGAAATTCTCGAGATCCATCACACCGGCGTTCGCGTCGACGACGACGGCGCCAAGCTCAAGGCAACGCAGGATTTTTATGCTGACGTGCTCGGCCTGCAGTGCGACAGCGGCCGTCCGACCATTCCCGGCATCCCGGGCGCCTGGGTCAATGTCGGCGAGGTTGGCCAGATCCACCTGATCGGCGGCAAGCAGCCCTCGCCGGTGGCCAAGGGCCCGGGCGAGGATCCGACGCGACCGCACGTCGCCTATGCCGTCAGGAGCATCAAGGAGACGCGAGCCGAGCTCGACCGCATGGGCGTCAAGTATTGGGTGATCGAAGGGCTCGTCAGCCCCGATTCCACGCAGCTCTTCATGAATGACCCGTGCGGCAACATGGTCGAGCTGCACCAGTTCGACACCTGCCGTTGCCGCGCGAGCAACCGCGTCAAGGCCTAGGCGGCGATTGAAGCTCACCGCCGTCACCGACTGGCTGGCCGACGCCGGCCTGCGCAACCTCTCGCTCGACGACATCGTCGACGGCTTCGTGCGCCGCCTGAACGAGATCGGCGTGCCGGTGGCGCGGTCCTTCGTCGGCATGAACACGCTGCATCCCATGGTGCGTATGCGCAGCCTGATCTGGGAGCGCGCCACGGGGCTGAGCGCGCGCTACGAGTTCCAGCACGTCGAGGCCGATTCGCCCATCATCCTGCAAAGTCCCTTCTTGCCCATGATCAGGCATGGCATCGCCGAGCGCCGTTATGACCTGACCTCGCCGCCGCCCGAGCAGGAGGTGCCGGTGTTCGAGGAGCTGCGGTTGGCCGGCATGACGGAATGGCTGGGCCGTATCTTCCAGTTCGGCGAGCTGGCGTCGGCCGGTCCGGAACGCGTCGGCGAACTGTTCCTCGTCTGCTCTCTCACCACCGATCGTCCAGGCGGCTTTTCGGACGCCCACATCGAGGCGATGCGGGCCTTGCTGCCGGTCTTCGGTCTTGCCGCCAAGGCCACGACCATGCGCACCGTCTACCAGGGGCTGCTGTCGGCCTATCTCGGTCACGACCCGGCGGCGCGCGTGGTGGCCGGCACGGTGCAGCGCGGCGAGGTGCAGGGCGTCGAGGCGGTGCTGTTCTTCACCGACCTGCGCGGCTTCACGGCCCTGGCCGACGCGCTGCCGGGCCGCGACCTGATCATGCTGCTGGACGACTGCTTCGACAGCATGGTGCGCCCGGTCACCGCGCGCGGCGGCGAGGTCCTGAAGTTTTTAGGCGACGGGCTTCTAGCCATCTTCCGGATCGAGGACAGGCCGCGTGCCGAGACCTGTGCGATGGCGCTCGAAGCGGCCAAGGAGGCGCTGGCGCTGATGACGGGCCTGGCCGAGACGCGCCGCGCCCGCTCGCTGTCGACGCCCGAGCTCGACATCGCCTTGCACATCGGCCACGTGAACTACGGCAATGTCGGCGCCGACGCGCGCCTCGACTTCACGGTGATCGGCCCCGCCGTCAACGAGGCCTCGCGCATCGAGCGCCTGTGCGACGCGCTTGGCCGCCATCTCGTGATGTCGCAGTCCTTCGCCCGGGCCGCGGAGGCCAGTCGCCACGAGCTGGTGTCGCTCGGCCGCCATCGCCTGCGCGGCGTGCGCGAGGAGACGGAGCTGTTCGGGCTCGCCCCGTAGCCGCGTCAGGTGCGCCAGAGTTTGACGCCGCCCTCCATGCCCGCCTCGTTCGAGACAATGGTGATGTCGGGCGCGAGGGCGAAGGTGATCTTCTTGGCGTTGCCGCCGCCGATGAACAGGTGATCGAAGCTGGTCAGCCGCCGCATGTTGCCGATCGCCTTTTCCACGCGCTTGTTCCAGCGCGTGCTGCCGATCACCTTGCGCGTGGCGTTGCCGAGCTGCTCGTCGTACGTCTCGCCATGGCGGAAGGGATGGTGGGCAATCTCCAGGTGCGGCGCCAGCTGACCATCGCGATAGAGTCCCGTGCCGAAGCCCGTCCCCAAGGTGATGACCATCTCGACGCCCTTGCCGGCGATCACGGCCAGTCCCTGCAGGTCGGCATCGTTGGCGACCCGCACCGGCTTTGCCAGCGCCGCTTCGAGCGCCTGGGCGAGATCGAAGCCGATCCACTTGTCGTTGCCGAGGTTCGCCGCGGTCAGCACCCGGCCGTTGCGCACGACGCCGGGAAAGCCGACGGCGATGCGGTCGAAGGCGCCTAGCGGGGTGACCAGGCCGACCAGCGCCTCGACGAACGTCGTCGGTGGCGCCCCGACCGGGGTTGCCACGCGCACCCGATCGGTGAGCATGCGGAGGTCGTCGCTGACGACCGCTGCCTTGAGGCCGGTGCCGCCTATGTCGATCCCCAGCGTGAGTTTGTGCCCGACGTCCACCATGCGTCCTCCGAGTGTTCAGCCTCGTCAGTTCACTTGCCCGCAGCCGCCACCGCCATACTGATAACGGCATTCCGGCGCAGTGTCGCCAGCGGCTTGCCGGACATCAGGTGGGTCGTAATGTACCGCTTGTGCAGGCAAAGAGGTATCGACGCATGACGACGCCCGCTTTGATCGCCGATATCGGCGCCACCAACGCCCGCTTCGCGCTGCTGGAAGGGACCGAACTCGCCGCAGCCGAGACCTATGAAGTTTCGGACTACGCCTCGCCGATCGAGGCGGCCCGCGATTTCCTGGCCGGGCCGGCCAACGGCCACTCGCCCAAGCGGGCGCTGATCGCGGCGGCGGGCCCGGTCGACAATGGCCGGATCACGCTCACCAATGCCACCTGGATCGTCGATTCGGAGCGCATCGCCAAGGGCCTCGGCATGACCGACGTGGCCGTGCTGAACGACTTCGAGGCGCTCGCCTGGTCGCTGCCCGCCCTGCGGCCCGCGGATATCGTGACGCTGGGCATGGCGCGCCCCGGCGAGCGCGGCACCATGGCCGTGATGGGTCCCGGCACCGGCTTCGGATTGGCGGCCATGGTCTCGGCGGGTGACGCAGAGGTCATTGTCGTGACGGAGGGCGGCCACGCCACGCTGTCGAGCGAGAACCGTCGCGAGGACGCCATCATCCTGGCCCTGCGCCAGCAGTTCCACCATGTCTCGGTCGAGCGCGTGCTTTCCGGATCGGGCCTGATGCAGCTCTACCATGCCATCGCTCGCGTTGACGGCCAGACGGTGCCGGAACGCGACAGCAGCGAGATCGTGGCCCATGCGCTGGCCGACGATTGCAAGGTGAGCCGCGAGACGCTGGAATTGTTCTGCGCTTTCATGGGCAGCGTCGCCGGCAACATCGCGCTGACCTTGGGCGCGCGCGGCGGCTTGTTCATCGGCGGCGGCATCGCGCCGCGCTTCACCGATTTCCTGCGCGCCTCCGCCTTCCGCGAACGGTTCGAGGCCAAGGGGCGCCTGTCGAGCTATCTCGCCCGCATCCCGACCGCGGTCATCGTGCATCCGACGCCGGCCTTCGTCGGGCTCGCTCATCTGGCGAGCGTCCGCGCCCGCTCGCCCGGCCGATGAGTTTTGGACGCAGCAGGCGATCTCTCCTGGCCATGCTGGCGGGATCTGCCTTGTCGCCCAGCATTCTTGCGCAGCCACGCCCGTCGTGGCGTCCCGGGCTGCAGCTCTACACCGCAAGGGACGCTCTTGATGCCGACCTGGAGAGCACGCTGAGGCGCGTTGCCGACATCGGCTATCGCGAGGTCGAGCTTGCAGGGTTGCCGCGTGTTACGGCGCCTGCCATGCGCATGAGCCTGCAGCGCTACGGACTGGAGGCGCCGTCAATGCACGCAAGCTACGACAGGCTGCGCGGAGACTTCGCCGGCGTTGTCGAGGAGGCGCGCGCTCTCGGAGCGACCTACCTGGTGTGCCCGTCGGTCGAGGCCGCGGAACGCGGCACGGCTGACGATTGGAAGAAAGTCTGCCGGATGCTGAACGGGATCGGGGGCGCCGCTCGCAGCCGGGGCCTCGTGCTCGCCTATCACAATCACGACTTCGAGTTCGTGCCGTTCGCCGACGGGACGACGCCGTTCCGGCTGCTGCTGACGGAAACCGAGCCGCGCGACGTCAAGCTCGAGCTCGATGTCTACTGGGTCGCCAAGGCGGGGCAGGACCCCGTCCAATACCTGAAGAACGGCGCGGACCGGATCGTGCTCGTGCACCTGAAGGATCTGGGCGCGGACGGCTCGACGGTGGAAGTCGGCAGCGGCGTCCTGCCCATGGAAGGGATCATCCGCACCGCGCTTCTCGCCGGCGTGCGGCATCTCTTCGTCGAGCAGGACGATTCGTTGGATCCATTCACAAGCGTCGCCAAGAGCTTCCAATTCCTGGAGCGTCTGCCTGCCGACGTGAGGCCGCAGCCGGGGTAGTGAGCGAGCCGGAGGCTCGCGGTCCGGAAGAGCATGACGCGCCACGAAGTGGCGCGCCGCAAGAAGCGCTCTACCGTCCGTACACCGCACTTTCGAACGCATGGAACAGCGGCAGCGACTTCACGTCGGCGAAGGGCAGGACCTGGGTGGCGTAGACGCCGCCGACGCCCTTCTTCTGGTCGATCCAGTAGTAGGTGTTGGCGAGGCCGGCCCAGGCCAGCGATCCGGGCGAGCGTCCGGTCGGCGCCTCTTCATTGTTGATCATGAAGGAGAGGCCCCATTGCTTGTCCATGCCGGGGAAGAACTCGGCATCGTTGGAGAAGGGCGGGGCGGCCGTCTCGAGCAGGCAGACCTTGCAATCGCCCATGGCGTTGTTCGACATCTCCGCGACCGTGGCAGGCGTCAGCACCGCCTCGCCTTTGTCCGACTTGCCCTGGTTCAGCATCATGCGCACGAATTTCAGGTAGTCGCCGGCCGTGCTGTAGAGCCCGCCGCCGCCCATCTCGAACTCCGGCTCCTGCGGGATCTCGATGGTGGGATCGGGTGTCAGGGCGCCATCGGCGCCGCGATGATGGATCCTGGCCATGCGCTTGCGCATGTCGTCGGTAATGCGGAACGCCGTGCTCGTCATGCCGAGCGGGCCGAACAGATTGTCCTGCATGTACTTGCCGAGCTTCTGGCCGCTTGCCGCCTCGACCATCTTGCCGGCGAAGTCGATGTTGATGCCGTAGAACCAGCGCTCGCCGGGATCGAACAGCAACGGCGTGGTGAGCGCCTTGTCCTGGCAGGAGATGATGCCCGGCACCTCCATCGCCTCCATGTACTTGGCGATCTCGGGACTCCAGATGTCGTAGCCGAAGCCGGCGGTATGGGTCAGCAGGTGGCGCAGCGTGATGTCGCGTTTGGCCTTGCGCGTCTTGGGCTTGCCGGCCGAGTCGAAGCCGTCGAGCACACCGACCTCGCCCAGTGCCGGGATCACCTCCTTGGCGGGGCCATCGAGCGAAAGCTTGCCGCGTTCGACCAGCTGCATGGCGGCGGCGCCGGTGACCGCCTTGGTCATCGAGGCGATCCACACCACGGTATCGGGCGTCATCTCGGCCGCCTCGCCCAGCATCCGCTTGCCGAAGCCGCCTTCGTAGGTCGTGCCCTTGGCATCGGTTGCCGTCGCGACCACGCCTGGCACATCGCCCTTGCTCACCGCATCCTTCAGAACCTTGTCGGCTGCTGCTTTCATGGCATTCCTCTGATGTTGGTTGTCGACATCATGCACCTCATTTCCTCCTCCGTCATACGGGGGAGGGCAGGAGGGGGAGAGATAGCCGCGCTCACCGCATTCCGATTGGGGATCCGCCGTCGACGACAACTGTTTGCCCGGTCATGCTGTCCGCCCGGCAATAGGCGACGGCCATCTGCGCGATGTCGTCGGCGCTTCCCGTTCGTCCGAGGATGGTTTGGGAGCGGATCGATTGCTTCACGTCTTCCGGCAGCCGGCCGGCCATGCGGGTTCCTTCGACCAAGCCCGGCGCAATGCAGTTCACGCTCACATCCGGCGCCAGCGCGACTGCCAGGCAGTGCGTGAGATGGATCAGCGCCGATTTGCTGGCCGCATAGGCGATGCTGCTGCCGCCCGGGGCAAGTCCGGCGAGCGAGGCGATATTGATGATCCGGCCGGCCTTGTGCCGGCGCAGTTCCGGGGCGAGCGCCCGGCAAAGCAAGAAAGGGCCGCGAACGTTCGTCTCAAGGACACGATCCCAAATATCCGATGTCAGCGTCTCGAGGTCGCTGAACGGGATGCCGATATTCCATGCGGCGTTGTTGACGAGGATATCGAGCCGTCCGAACTGCCCGATCACCTTCTCAACGCAGGCATCGATCGACTTGGGGTCGCGTTGATCGAGCTGCACGGCGTGGCCCTGCCGGCCGGTCTTCCGGATCGCCTCGACCGCTGCGTTGGCCCGCCCGGCATCGCCCACATAGGAGACGACAACGTCGGTGCCGGCGCCGGCA
>Ga0075369_10000584_pt1 | contig 11572 bp, 9 predicted proteins | sample EndMethybrTD3034_FD_71400 | JGI IMG/M metagenome (GOLD analysis project Ga0075369, IMG submission 71400) | Populus endosphere microbial communities from Tennessee, USA - Endosphere MetaG P. TD hybrid TD303-4 | ecosystem: Host-associated > Plants > Roots > Endosphere | place: USA: Tennessee...
CCCGTCGGCCGATCTTGATTCGGCGCCATCGGCGCCAATTGAAGTTAGCGCCGGCATGCACAGCCTGCGCGAAAACCGAATTATGCTGCTTATTCGAAACATAGCGAAACTATTCGCGAAACCGGCAGCTCCTAACAGCAAAGTTTCTCACAATTACTATTAGGTTGCCAGTCTGTGCATCATTCAGCAACAGTCGAAGTGAACCACGCCACAATAGGCGGTGCCTAGATAGCCGTGAGCCCAGGCACCCTTGCCAGAGCCAATGCAATGGTATCCATACTGCGAAATGCCTGGATAAGATTTCCCCGCTAGCTGGAATCGGAGTAACTCACGGCGAGATACTTATCTCGGACAGCGGGCCTCGACGCCGCTGTCGGCCGGCTGCCCTAGGAAGGCACAAGAATGACCCTCCCCCACCTTGATCCCGAACACCGCAACGTTGTCAGCCTAGAGAGGAGTCCCAGCTGCTGGGATCCCGTTAGCGAGTGCACGATTGTGTTCGCACAACCGACGATCGAACGAGCTCTGTGGATGGACTACGTGCGCGGTGCGTGCCAAAGCTACCGCAAACACGGAGTCGAAAGGGCGCTCGACATGGATGCGCTCCAAAGCGGTGCCGACACTATCCTTTTCGCCGCCTGCGTCAACGACGCGGGTAGGGTCGTCGCCGGTCTGCGGGCGAGGGGCCCATATCAGTCCGCCGATGAATGCCATGCAGTTCTTGAATGGAATGGGCAGCCCGGTCAGGATGCTGTGCGGAAAATGGTCACCGATAGACTGCCGTTCGGTGTTGTGGAAATGAAAACCGCATGGGTGACTGACGATCCCGACCATAGTCGGCAACTCACGAGTTCCATCTCGCGCACACCCCTGCATGCGATGAACCTGCTCGATATTCGGTTCATCGTGGCGTCGGCGGCAGAGTATGTGCTCAAGCGCTGGCTCTCGTCGGGTGGAACATTGGCGCCGAGAATTCCAGCGACTCCGTATCCGGACCATCGTTATCAGACGAAGCTTGCGTGGTGGGACCGCAGCACCTTCGCCAACCATGCTGACCCGAAACAGCTTTCAATGTTCATCGAAGCGGAGAAAGAGCTGGCTGCGTACCTCGATCAAGGGGATGACGTCGTGGCCGCCGCCGGACCGATGCGATGACCTCAGGCATCGATGATGCAGAGCGGTGCAATGGAATAGTCCTCAACAGCGAGGATCCTGTCGATAAGGATCTCCTCCAAAAGCTGCGAGCCGATGCACGCATCGAGTTCATCGACAATGTGCACCAACAGCAGGCCGGACTGCTGCGGCTTCGACCGCCTCCGCAGCCGGCCATCAGCGCCGAGCCCATCCGGTGGGTTTACTATCCCTGGCGCAGAACGGTGGTGAGTGTTCTTGGCCCGCGCGCATTTCGACTGTTCCGACTCGACCGGAACAGAAATCTGATCACCGCCGCCGAGCTCGAAGTCCTCGGTCGGCTTCGTATCGGCGTCGTCGGCCTCAGTGTGGGACATGCCATTGCCTATACCCTTGCGGCACAAGGATTGTGCGGGGAGTTGCGGCTTACCGACTTCGATGCGTTGGAACTGTCCAATCTGAATCGAGTGCCCGCAACGGTCTTCGACCTGGGCGTGCACAAGGCCGTGGTGTGCGCCAGGAGGATCGCCGAGCTCGACCCCTATCTCCCGGTGGCAGTCATGCCGGAAGGCATCAATGCCGAGACCGTTGGCGACTTCCTTGACGGCCTCGATATCGTCATCGAGGTATGTGACTCGCTTGACGCGAAGGTGCTTATCCGCGAGGTCGCGAGGACGCGACGCCTGCCGGTACTGATGGCAACCAGCGACCGGGGCCTGCTGGATGTGGAGCGGTTCGACATCGAGCCGTCACGCCCGATCATGCACGGCCTGCTTGGCGGCGTGGATTCCGCCCGACTCGCCAATCTGACCAACAAGGAGAAGCTTCCACACGCCCTTCGAATGACCGACGCAACGCAGGTGTCCTCCCGAATGGCCGCATCGCTGATCGAAGTGGGCAAGACCCTGTCAACCTGGCCACAGCTCTCATCCGAGGTTGCCCTCAACGCATCGGTCGTCGCTGAAGCCGTCAGACGCATTGGACTGCGCGAGAAATTGCCCTCCGGCAGGGTGCGAATCGACACTTCGGCCATGCTCGACACGCTTGATGACCCGGTCGCGATGCCGCCTGATCATCCAGTGATCGAAGAGCCGACCGATCAGACCGAACCGACTGGGACCTCCGAGATAGTCGCGGCCGCAGCTGCCCGCGCTCCATCCGGCGGAAACGCCCAGCCCTGGCATATCGAGGCGCGCGATGGTTCGGTGTTGATTCGGCTTGCCCCCGAGCACACGACAACGATGGATGTCAGATACCGGGCCAGTGCAGTTGCGCTGGGAGCGGCAACCTTCAACGCCAGGGTCGCCGCGGCGGCGCACGGCTTCGTCGGGACTGTGGACTTTCAGTCAGGGGATGAAGCATCCCCCCTCAGCGCGATGGTGCACCTCGCGACCGGCGATGACCCAGAACTAACCCCGATGTACGAAGCGATGCTGAGCAGAGAGACGAACCGGCGGCGCGGCGATCGCGTCCCCATACCCGCCGAAACCCTTGAGCTGCTCGGTTCGGTTGCCCGAAGCGAGGGTGCCCGGCTTCAGATTCTCGGCGAATCAGCGGAGATTGACAGGGCTGCAGCGATTCTCGCCGCGGCCGACCGCATCCGCTATCTGACGCCACGGCTGCACGCCGATATGTTCACAGAGCTGCGCTTGCCCGGCGACCCTTTCCCCGAGTCGGGTATCGACGTCCGCAGCCTGGAACTGGATCCGGCGGATCACGTGATGCTCGACATCTTGCGGCGACCGGAGGTGATGGCGAACCTCGCAGCATGGGAAGCCGGAAGCGCCCTCGGCGACGACACCTACGAACGGATTATCGCGAGCGCCGCCGTCGGTGTCATTTCCGTACTCGGCCAAAGTCTAAGCGACTATGCCCACGGTGGATCGGCCGTCGAAAAGGTGTGGATCAGAGCACAACAGCATGGGCTTGCCGTCCAACCGGTTTCACCGGCTTTTCTATATGCGCACGACGATGAGGACCTCCGGGAGCTCTCGCCCGCTTTCGCGGAGGACCTCGGCAATCTGCAATACAATCTCCGGAAGCTGGCCGATACCGAAGAAGGTGAGTCACAGGTGTTGGTACTCAGGTTTTGTCGCGCACCGCGACCATCGGTACCTAGCCGGCGGCGCGGACTACACGGAGTCTCGTCACCGCTGGGCTGACGCCGATACGGAGGATCAGGTGCCACGCAGCCTGGAGCTGGTCGTCACGTCAGTCGCAACCCAACTGATGGGGGTGGACGCCGCCACCTCGGTCGAGGTGAGTCAACGCATACTGGCCGACCTCGTCGAATACTTCGATGTCGACGTCAGCTTTCTGCGCCACAACGATCACGTCATTCACGCCTCGGTACTGGTTGCCGAGTGGCCGATCCGTCCCGGAATCCCGGACCCGGACCCGCTCGCCGTCGTCTACTTCGCCGACGCCGATCCTGTTTTCGCGCTCTGTGAGCATCAGAAGGAACCCATCGTTTTCCGTCCGGAACCGGCCACCGACGACTACCAACGGACGATCAACGAAAGCAGGCAGATCCCCCTCACGTCGATGGCGTGTGTGCCGCTACTGTCCGGCGACGTCACCACCGGCGTGCTCGGCTTCGTCAAGTTCGGAGACCGCGCCTGGTCAACGGAGGAACTCAACGCGCTTCAGGCGATCGCTTCGCTGTTCGCCCAGGTGCAGGCGCGTGTGCTCGCGGAGGATCAGCTCCGCTTTCTTGCCGAGCATGACGATCTGACGGGTCTGCACAATCGTCGCGCGCTGCTGGCACATCTCGACGCGAGGCTGGCCGCCGGCCAGCCTGGGCCTGTGTCGGCGTTGTTCTTCGATCTGGACCGGTTGAAGGCCATCAACGACTATCTCGGCCACACCGCCGGCGACTGGTTCATCCGCGTACTCGCCGGGCGGCTGCGTGAAGGCGCAGACGGCCCCAATCTGATCGCCCGGCTCGGTGGCGACGAGTTCGTCGTCGTGCCGGCAACCCCGATGGACGCCGATACCGCGGAGGCGCTGGCCTATCGGCTGCAGTCGTTGCTGCGGGAACGGGTGGCGATCGACGGGGAGATGCTGACGCGCACCGTGAGCATCGGTGTGGCGCTCGGTGTTCCGGGTCGTGACACCACATCAGACCTTCTCCGCCGTGCCGATCAGGCAGTGCTCACCGCCAAGAACGCCGGCGGCAACAAGGTCGCGGTGTTCTCCGACGACATGTCGCTGGACAGCGAGTTTCGCAACGACATCGAGCTTCATCTGCAGAGCGAGATTGAAAAGGGCTCGCTGCTGCTGCACTATCTCCCCGAGGTCGACATGCGCACCGGTGAGATACTGGCCGCCGAGGCGCTGGTGCGCTGGAAGCACCCCACCCGCGGGCTTCTCTCGCCTGACTCGTTCATCGGCGTCGCCGAATCGATAAATCTCGCAGGGGAATTGGGGCGCTGGGTGATGCGCTCCGCGTGCGCGGAGTTCGCGCGGTGGCACGCCCGCGGCGTGGGACGTGAAGCTGTGCTGAGGATAAATGTTTCGCCCGTTCAATTGGTCACCGATGGCTTCGTCGAATCGGTCGCAGGCATCATCTCCGAATTCGGCCTCGATCGCGGGTCGGTGTGCCTGGAGATCACCGAAAGCATGGTGGTTCAAGACATCGAGACCACTCGGATCACTCTTTCCGGGCTCAAAGAGGTCGGCGTCCAGGTCGCCATCGACGACTTCGGCACGGGTTTCAGCGTGCTATCGCACCTGAAGTCACTTCCCGTCGACACACTCAAGATCGACAGGGGGTTCGTCCGCGACCTCGGCTCGAATCCCGGGGATCTCGCGATCGTAAGGGCGATCATCGCGCTCGCGGACGCATTCGGCTTGCAGCTCGTCGCCGAGGGCGTGGAGACCGAGAAGGCAGCACTGACGTTGTTGCGCCACGGGTGTTACCGAGCGCAAGGATTCCTGTTGTCGCGCCCCGTCGTCGGCGAGGCGATGGAGGCTCTACTGGCCGTTGGACGGGTGCCCGTCGACTTTTCCACAGCGCCACGCCTGTAGGTGGCTGTGCGTCTCGTGCAGGTTCGCATGCAAGTGGTGATTGACCGGGCGGCAGGTGGATGCGGCGCGCATCGCAAGCGGTTCAGAGGTCAGCAACTCGACGCGACCGAAGCGGCTGGCCGTCTGGCCGACTAGGCACACGCGCAGGGTGGTTTCGTCTGTGGGTAACGCCTGCCCCGCGGGGATGGTGACCTGTGGCCCGCCGCTGGCGACCGTCACACCGTGGCGGGCACGAACGGCCAGCGGGCCATCAGGTGTAGCGAACTCGGCACCCACCACATCACCGTCCTCGAAGACGATGCGCTGCAGCGAGGTGGCCTGATGAACCTCGATGCGCCGGTCTCGGGCCTGTGCGGTGAGCCAGTCAGAGACCGAGCCACCAATATTGGCGGGATCGGGTGTGATCGAACCGATTTCAGCCACCTGAAGTGAGTCGCCGTCGACGGTGCGCAGCGGCGTCGACCGAAAATCGGACACACTGGAGTAGAGGTATCCGGACGGCGATATCAGGCAACGCGCGGCCCACTCCCTGAGACGAGCGCCGACAAACGGCGCAACGGCACCGCGCGGATCGACCGGCTCAGCGTGATCCACCGCCCTGATCGGGACGTCGACATCCCGTACAGACCGGGTCAGCGGGCCGAGGTCGGACGACAGGGCCGCGAAGTACTGGTTGGTCTCCGGATCGCGAACGTCCACCTCGAGCCAGTGCAGCCGGCCGACACGCGAACGGACCGCGACCGACGTGCCGCGTGATTCGGCCTCGTCGCGCGAATCGGCGACGAAAACCTCACCGCCCTTGTCCACGATGGCCACGCCGTGCGCCAGTCCGGCTATTCCGGAGCCGATGCACACTACGTCGACTTCTTCGTCCCACATCACCGTTAATTACCTCGGTATTGCTAAATCGCCCGGACACCGATGCTGCGTCACCCCGGAAGCTGCCAAGGGGACCATACGCGACGCCCGAATATTGACGGATTGCGCAAGTGCCACCGACTGCACACGTGAAGTCGCCACAGCCCGCGCAGGGGTTCGAGGGGGTTTGCCAACGCGGACTATGGCAACGGCCTGAAAATACCACCGGGAATTGGTGGGCGTTCGTAGACTCCGGCGCGACACGACCCCGCTGACCTCGGATTCATCCGTCAACGGCCGGCAGGACCCCGCCGAACTAAGAGTCATCACATCCAGTACCTTACATACTCTTTGGCTGATATGCAGGTACAAAAATGACTTAGGGTATTGGCGATCTGCTTTGCCCCAGAGCCAGACGCTGAGCGCATCAAGGAGGGCCGTTGACGGCGCGTCTACGTTTGTGCCCTGTTATGAGCCGCAGGTGAAAGAATCAGGGAATTGACTAATTTACGGAAAGCACGATTACCCGCCCCCCGCGCCACGGTCCAGATTCCGAGGTCGAATAGTGACCGAACAACTCGACAGACGAGCGGACACCACGCGGCTACAGATCCTCCGCGCGGCTTCGCGCCAGTTCGCGCGCAAGTCGTACAGCTTGGTCAGCCTCGACGACATTCTCGCCGACGCGGAAGTCACCAAGGGCGCGATGTATTTCCATTTCCGGTCCAAGCACGCGCTGGCGGCGGCGATCATCGACTACCGCCTGGCGGCCGGAAGCGCGTCTGTCGACCAGCTGCTCGCGCGAAGGCTCTCGGGCCTGGAAACCCTGATCGACATCACCTATCTCGTCGCCATCGAGGACATCGGCGACGAGATTGCTCGGGCCGGATTGAATCTGCTTGAGTCGGTTGGCCGCACCGACGGACTACAGGAAAATGTCCTAGGGCAGTGGGTGAAGGCGTTCGCCGCGGTCGCCGGCAAGGCGGTCAGAGACGGCGACATCACAGAGGATTGCAACCCGGAGAGTGTCGGCCGGCTGCTGGTGTCGATGTACCTCGGTCTGCGCCAGACGAGCAATCTGGCCGACCCCGAGCGATTTCTACACGACCTGGAGAACATGTGGACGCTCGTGATGCCGGGCTTCGTCAAACCCGACAGGATCGATTACCTCAACCAGTTCATCAAGCGGCGCACAGCCGTTGCGATCAAGAGGGCGACACCGCTTTGAGCGGATGAATTAGGATGCGTTCAGGCCATCGCAACCGTGGGTAGGCCGATGGATTTCCGGAGGTACTCGGACAATGGTGCGCCAAGCGCGATCCGAGGCGACCCGGAGGAAGATCATCACATCCGCGGTCGAGCTGTTCAACGAAATCGGTTATCCGGCTACCGGATTGGGCGACATCATCGAGCGTGCCGAGATGACGAAGGGCGCGCTCTACTACCACTTCGATTCAAAGGAATCACTCGCGACGGCGATCATCGAAGAAGGAAGCGCCCGTCTCGTCGAAGCGTTTCGAAGCATCACCACATCCTCCGCGCCGACGCTGGAAAGCATGATCCACGGCGTGTTCGTAGTCGCAGACCTTCTGAGCACCGACCAGATCGCCCGTAGCGGAACACACCTCTTGCGCGCGTTCGGTGAGTTCAACGAGGCGGCCGCAGCCACGTACCGCGGCTGGGTGGCGGAGATGACGGAGCGAACCCGTCAAGCAATCGAGGAGGGCGACCTTCGCGCGGACCTCGATCCGGAGGCGGTCAGTGAGACCATCGTCGGCTCGATGCTTGGGGCGGAATTGTTGGCGAGTGCGACCACGGCCGGAGCCGACGTGTTGCAGCGTGTGACACGGACGTGGAAGGTGCTGCTTCCGGCGATCGTGAGCGAGGAGTCGCTTTCCTACTTCGATGAGTTTCTGGCGCGCGAGTCGATGCGGCACTCCGCTGCGCATGGAGCCGACTGACTACAGCTCGTCGACCCACAATCGCTCGGTCAGGTCCTGAAACGTCGCCAGCGCCACCGGGTCGTCGCCACGCAGCAGAGCGGACTTGCTCATCTGGGCGCGCACGATCGAGCCGTCCTGGTGCAGGAGCTCGACGATGAGGTCCGCGTGGGCACGCACAACCGACACGGCGGATTCCTCGGCGGGCAGGGTGTGGAAGATCTGCCGAAACTTCAACGCCGTGATCGCTTCGGCTGGGTGGCCCAGCATCTCGGCGAACGCCTTGTTCGCGAACAGGATGGCGCCATCCTCCCCGATGGCCAGCACGGGCACCGGAAACCGCTCCAGCACCACCAACGCCGGCAGTTCCTTGAGGAGGGTCATCGGGGATGGGACATCTTGGGAGTCTCGTCGCCGCTCCACCCTCCCGATTATTGCGGTTGATCGGTCGCTCGTCACCGGGAACCTCCTGTGGGTCCCCCCGTCGGTCACTTAACTAACTAGGTTTACTGTGTCTGCATAGCTCCGACGGACAGGGGAAATCGATGGACCTGGCGTGGTCGGCGACCGACTCGGCGTTCCGCGATGACGTGCGCGCCTTCCTGCAGGAGAAGCTGACGCCCGAACTGCGGCAGGCCGGACGCCTCATGACGAGCGTGTATGCCGATCACGAGGCGAGCATGGAATGGCAGCGGATCCTGCACGAACGCGGCTGGGCGGCGCCGGCGTGGCCAGTCGAGTATGGCGGCTGTGACTGGAGCCTGACCCAGCACTACATCTTCAGCCGCGAGTCTCAGTTGGCGGGGGCGCCGTCGTTGTCGCCGATGGGGATCCGGATGGTCGCCCACGCGATCGTCAAGTTCGGCACGGACGCGCAGAAGGAGTTCTTCCTACCGCGGATCCTGACCGGCGAGGTGTTCTTCTGCCAGGGCTACTCCGAACCCGAGGCGGGCTCGGATCTGGCGGCATTGTCGATGGCGGCCGTCGACGACGGCGACGACTTGGTGTGCACCGGCAGCAAGATCTGGACGACGCACGCCGGCGAAGCGAATTGGATGTTCGGCCTGGTGCGCACGTCGCGCACCGCGAAGAGGCAGCAGGGCATCACGTTCGTGCTCATCGACATGGCCTCGCCCGGCATTCAGATTCGTCCGCTGGTGATGACGTCGGGCGAGGAGATCCAGAACCAGGTGTTCTTCGATGAGGTGCGGGTGCCGAAGTCGGGAGTGCTCGGCCAGATCGACGACGGCTGGACCGTCGCGAAGTATCTGTTGGAGTTCGAACGTGGCGGCGGCGCGGCGTCACCGGCGCTGCAGGTGATGGCCGAAGAGATCGCGACCGTAGCCGCAGAACAGCCCGGGCCGGGCGGGGGCCGACTGCTCGACGATCCGGGGTTCGCGCGCAAGCTCGCCGATGCGCGGATCCGCACCGAGGTGCTCGAGATCCTCGAATACCGCGTGCTCGCCGCACTCGCGGGCGGCGGTCATCCTGGGCCGGGTGCGTCGATGCTCAAGGTGCTGGCGACCGAGCTGAGTCAGTCGCTCACCGAATTGGCCATGGAAGCCGCCGGTCCGCGCGGACGTGTCTATCAACCGCACGCGACATACCCGGGTGGGCCGGTGTCCGAGTACGAGCCGCCGCCGGACCGCTACGTCAGCGGTGAGGCGTGGCAGGCGGTTGCGCCACTGCGCTATTTCAACGACAGGGCCGGCTCGATCTACGCCGGCAGCAACGAAATTCAGCGAAACATTCTGGCCAAGGCTGCGTTGGGGCTGTAGATGGACTTCAATCTGAGCAAGGAACAGGAACTGCTGCGCGACGGGCTGGGCAAGTTCCTTTCGACACGGTACGACCTCGAGAAGAGCCGCGCCGCGGCCAAGACCGGGGCCGGTTGGCAACCCGACATCTGGCGCGGATTCGCCGACGAACTGGGCATCCTGGGTGCCGCGCTGCCCGAGGACGTTGGCGGAATCGGTGGTGGCCCAGTCGAAGTCATGGTGGTCGCCGAGGCGCTCGGACATGCGCTGGTGGTGGAACCGTACGTCGACACGGTGGTGGTGGCCGGCGGCCTGCTTCAGCGGGCGGGAGGCCCTACGGCGACAGCGCTGCTCGAGAAGGTGGTGGCCGGTACCGCGATCGTGGCGCTGGCGGCGGCGGAGCCCGGATCGGGTGAGCAGTCGCAGGACGTGTCGACGGTCGCCGACCGGGACGGCGACGAATGGGTGCTTAGGGGATCGAAGATCGTCGCCATGAGCGCACCAATCGCCACGCACCTGCTGATCACGGCGCGCACGTCGGGCGGGCTCTCGCTCTTTCTCTTCGAAACCGACTCGGCCCCAACAGGAATAGAGACCCACAACTACCGGACCGTCGACGACCGGCGGGCAGCCGACCTCGTGTTCGACGGGCTGAGGTTGCCCGCGAGCGCGCTGCTGGGCCAGGAGGGTCATGCGTGGCCATCGCTAGCCAAGGCCCGCGACGAGGGTGCGGCGGCGATCTGCTCGGAAGCGGTGGGCTGTATGCGAAAGGTGTTGGCCGACACCGTCGAATACTGCAAACAGCGCCAGCAGTTCGGGCAGCCGATCGGCAGTTTCCAGGTGCTGCAGCACCGGATGGTCGACATGTACATGGAGCTCGAGCAGGCAGTCGCCGCGGTGTATCTCGCGGTGCTCAACCTCGAGGCGGAGCCGGATGCCCGAGCGCGGGCGGTATCGGCAGCGAAGGCGACGATCGGCAGGGCGGCACGATTCGTCGGCCAGCAGGCCGTCCAGCTGCACGGTGGAATGGGCATGACAGAGGAGCTGGCGATCGGCCACTACTTCAAGCGGCTCACCGCGTTGCAGTTCGAGTTCGGCTCGACGGATTTCCACGTTGCGCGCTACGCGTCGCTGACGAGGAGCTAGTCGCCGAACGCGCATTCAACGCACACGCATGGGAATTTCGCTTGTCCACGTTTCGTAGGGTATGTATGTGAGCTCGCGCGGATGGATCCTGTTCCTCGCGATGAGCATCATCTGGGGCATCCCGTACCTGATGATCAAGGTCGCCGTCGAGGGCGTATCGGTTCCCGTGCTGGTCCTCGCCCGCACCGCCGTCGGCGCGGCGGTGCTGTTGCCGCTGGCCTTCAACGGGCAGACCCTGACGATCGTCCGCAATCACTGGAGAGCCCTACTGGGGTTCGCGTTCTTCGAGATCATCGCCGCGTGGTGGCTGCTCTCGGACGCCGAGCGCCACCTGACCAGCTCGATGACTGGTCTGCTCATCGCTGCAGCACCCATCATCGCCGCGATTCTCGACCGCTTCACCGGCGGTGAACGGCTGGGCTACAAGCGCATCATCGGCCTGTCGATCGGCATCTCTGGCGTGGCGGTGCTGGCCGGCCCGCACTTCGGCGGCAGCACCTGGCCGATCATCGAGGTGTTGATGGTGGCGACGTGCTACGCGATCGCACCGCTGATCGCCGCGCGATACCTGGCCGACGTGCCGGCACTGCCGATGACGGCGGTGTGCCTCGGGTTCGCCGCTTTGGTGTATGCCGCGCCCGCGGCGGCGACGTGGCCAACCGAGATGCCTTCCACACAAGTGCTTTTGGCGCTGGGCGGGCTGGCCGTGAT
>Ga0075369_10000585_pt1 | contig 11566 bp, 6 predicted proteins | sample EndMethybrTD3034_FD_71400 | JGI IMG/M metagenome (GOLD analysis project Ga0075369, IMG submission 71400) | Populus endosphere microbial communities from Tennessee, USA - Endosphere MetaG P. TD hybrid TD303-4 | ecosystem: Host-associated > Plants > Roots > Endosphere | place: USA: Tennessee...
ACATAGGCTGCCTTCCTGGCATTCGCGTGCTCGATCGCAAAGGCGTTGGCTTCATCGAATGCCGTTCCGTGCACGAGAACCGTGGCGCCGGTTGCCTCGATCGATTGACGCACTTCCGCCGACGTCGTCTCCGGAACGACGATCGTCACCGGAATGCCGAGCGCCCGTCCGGCATAAGCGGCAGCGATCCCGGCATTGCCGCCGGAGGCGCAGAAGATCTCGCGGGCGCCGTTCTCGATCTCATGCTGGCAAAGCCGACCGATACCACGAAGCTTGAAGCTTCCAGAGGGCTGCAGCGCATCGAGCTTCAGCCATAGCGGCTTGTTGCTCGCGCTGTAGTCGGCTGACGTGCGGAAAAGCGGAGTGTCGAGATGCAGGGGTGCAGATGGCAGCATGGTGGTATCCGATGAGGTGGCGATAGAGGTTCTCCTTGTGGACCCGCATGCGCCGATCGGTCAACGCGAGATGTTGGCAGTAATTCCGCAACCGTACCGAATCGACCTCCCGCTCGCTTGAAATGCCGTTTTTGCGGGTCTAAGAAGCCGCAACTTGTTTTTCCGCGGAGGATTTCATGACAGCGCGCAATCTTTTACTGCTGCCGGGCGACGGCATCGGCCCAGAAGCCATGGGTGAGGTCCGCAAGATCATTGCCTATATGAACGAGGCAACGAATGCCGGCTTCGTCACGGACGAAGGTCTGGTCGGTGGCAGCGCCTATGACGCGCATGGTGCTGCGATCTCCGAAGCTGACATGCAGAAGGCGCTTGCAGCGGACGCCGTTCTCTTCGGTGCCGTCGGCGGCCCGAAGTGGGATAGTGTTCCCTATGAAGTGCGTCCGGAAGCTGGTCTTCTGCGCCTGCGCAAGGACCTGCAGCTGTTTGCGAACCTGCGCCCGGCCATCTGCTATCCGGCGCTTGCATCGGCTTCCTCGCTGAAGCCGGAGCTCGTCGAAGGCCTCGACATCCTCATCATTCGCGAGCTGACTGGCGGCGTCTACTTCGGCGAGCCGAAGGAGATCATCGACCTCGGTAACGGCCAGAAGCGTGGCATCGACACGCAGGTCTATGACACCTACGAGATCGAGCGGATCGCCGGTGTTGCCTTCGAGATGGCACGCACCCGCCAGAACCGCGTCTGCTCGATGGAAAAGCGCAACGTTATGAAATCCGGCGTGCTCTGGAACCAGGTCGTGACGGAAACGCACAAGGCCAAGTATTCCGACGTCCAGCTTGAGCATATGCTGGCCGACGCCGGCGGCATGCAGCTGGTTCGCCAGCCGAAGCAGTTTGACGTCATCGTGACAGACAATCTGTTCGGCGACATGCTTTCCGACGTTGCCGCCATGTTGACCGGCTCGCTCGGCATGTTGCCCTCCGCCTCGCTCGGTGCGCCGGATGCAAAGACCGGCAAGCGCAAGGCGCTCTACGAGCCGGTGCATGGCTCGGCCCCCGACATCGCCGGTAAGGGCATTGCTAATCCGATCGCGATGATCGCTTCCTTCGCCATGTGCCTGCGCTATTCCTTCAACCTGGTGACGGAAGCCGACAACCTGGAAAAGGCGATCGCTAACGTGCTCGACAAGGGCATCCGCACTGGCGACATCATGGCAGAAGGCTGCAAAAAGGTCGGCACGACGGAGATGGGCGACGCGATCCTCGCCGAGTTCAAGGCGCTTTCTGCCTGATATTTCACGTGAAACACGTTTCTGGCCCTCCGCATCTGCCGATGCGGAGGGCCTTTGCTTGAAGGCGGCTGATGCCGCTCCTATCTCCGTTCTGCATTGATGAAAGAGCGGAGTGGAATGAGCGAGACTGTCGATCGTAAGCCAATCTTTTGGAGCTACCTGCGAAAGCGCTATGAGGCACGGCGCATGATCCATCAGCGGGTTCCCTGGAAGTGGTTTGCATTTTCGGCGGTTAATGCCATTGCCATCGCCTTCTTCGTCTTCGATCGCCCGCTCGGCCTGGCAGCCAAGGATCTGGCGCCACCGCTGATCTCGATTGCCGGCGATGTTACCGATATCGGCAGGCTCGCCTGGATTCTTGCCGGCCTCGCTACGATCTTCGCCACGGGCTATTTCGTTCGTCGCCGGCTCTGGAAGGTCCGCAGGCGGTTTCGCATGGTCTATTTCGGACAGATGACGGCCTATGTCGCGTTGTCCGTGCTCTTCACCAGCATCGTCGCCAATCTGCTGAAGTTCGCGATCGGCCGGGCGCGACCGCTGATCTATGACCAGGAGGGGATCTTCAGCTTTGCGCCCTTCAACATGGATTTCCTGCACCAGAGCTTCCCCTCTGGACACTCGGCCAACATAGGCGCGCTGTTCGTCGCGCTCGCGCTGCTCTTCCCGCGCTTTCGCCTTGGCTTCATCAGTATAGGGCTTTGGCTTGGTGCCACGCGCGTCATCATCGGTGTGCATTATCCAAGCGATGTCGTGGCCGGCCTTGCGCTGGGTGCCTGGTTTGCCTTTGCCACCTCGGTCCTCTTCGCGCGCTTCGGCCTGATCTTCTCCATCGGTCGCGATGGCGGCTGGCCGACGCCGCGGCTAAGCCGCCTTCTCTGAGGCTTCCATAAATGAAAAACCCGGCGCCTTATGAGCGCCGGGTTCAGATTTGCAGTCTTCACTCGTCTCAATCCATCGCGTGGATATCGCGATCTTTGGTTTCCGGCAGGAAGATCAGGCCGATGACCAGCGTGATCGCCGCGAAGACGATTGGATACCAGAGGCCGAAGTAGATATCGCCGGTAGCGGCACTCATTGCGAAGGCCGTTGCCGGCAGCAGGCCACCGAACCAACCGTTGCCGATATGGTAAGGGAGCGACATGCCGGTGTAGCGGATGCGGGTCGGGAAGAGTTCGACCAGTAGGGCGGCAATCGGGCCGTAGACCATCGTCACATAGAGAACGAGCACGAACAGGATGGCGATCGTGCCGATCCAGTTGACGCGGGACGGGTCAGCCGTCATCGCAAAGCTGCCGCCATTGGCGATATTATAGACCGCCATGTCGGTGACGCCCTTGGCTTCGTCGGCGGTCAGCAGCTTATCGGCGACAAGCTTGTCAGCCGGCACGGTCTGCTTTTCACCGGCACGGACTGCGTCGACGTTGAGAGCAAGTTCCGGGTTGGCTGCAATGAAGGCATCCAGCTTGGCATCCGGAACTTTGGTGGCGCCGCGCTTCAGCGGGTATCCGGCGTCGTGAAGGGCGATATTGACGCCCTTTTCGAAAGCGCCCGTCATTGCTTTTGCCTTGTCGCCGGCGGCGATGGCATCGAAGCTGTTGATGGTTTCGTCGCCGATCTTGACCGTAGCAGGTTGCCCCGCGGGGCCGGGGACAACATCATAAGGAACCGAGTTCTTGGTCAGGAAGGCCGTTGCCACGTCGCAGGAACTGGTGAACTTCGAGGTTCCGGTCGGGTTGAACTGGAACTTGCAGTCAGCCGGGTCGGCCGTCACGGTTGCGCGGACGGAGGCCTGGGCTTCCGCAAGCGCCGGATTGGCAGTCCAGGTCATGGCCTTAAACAACGGCTGGTAGGTGACGGCGGCGATCAAGAGGCCGGCCATGATGATCGGCTTGCGACCGATCTTGTCGGACAGGCCGCCGAAGACGACGAAGAACGGTGTGCCAAGGAAGAGTGCAATGGCCACCATGATGTTTGCCGATTGCAGGTCGACCTTGAGCACATTCTGCAGGAAGAACAGCGCGTAGAACTGGCCGCCGTACCAGACGACTGCCTGACCCATTGTTGCTCCGAGAAGCGCAATCAGCGCGATCTTGGCATTCTTCCATTGACCGAAGGCTTCGGTCAGCGGGGCTTTCGAGCCCTTGCCTTCCGCCTTCATTCTCTGGAATGCCGGTGACTCGTTCATCTTCAGACGGATCCAGACGGAGACGCCGAGAAGGACGACCGATACCAGGAACGGAATGCGCCAGCCCCACGCGGCAAAGGCTTCCTTGCCCATCAGGAACTGAACGCCGACGATGACGAGAAGCGACAGGAAGAGGCCGAGCGTTGCCGTCGTTTGAATCCATGAGGTGAAGTAGCCGCGGCGTCCATTGGGCGCATGTTCGGCCACGTATGTTGCCGCACCGCCATATTCGCCGCCGAGCGCAAGACCTTGCAAGAGCCGAAGTCCAATCAGGATGATGGGCGCCGCGATGCCGATCGTTGCCGCACCAGGAAGAATACCAACGAGAAATGTCGAGAGGCCCATGATGAGGATCGTCACCAGGAACGTGTACTTGCGGCCGACGAGGTCGCCGAGGCGGCCAAAGACGAGCGCGCCGAACGGGCGCACCAGGAAGCCAGCGGCAAAGGCCAAAAGCGTGAAGATGTTTCGTGTTGCTTCCGGGTATTGGGTGAAATAGGTCGCGCCGATATAGGTGGCGAGCGAACCGTAAAGATAGAAGTCATACCATTCGAAAACGGTCCCGAGCGATGAGGCGAAGATAACCTTCTTCTCCTCGCCCGTCATCGGGCCGGCTTTTGAGCCGTCGACGCTTACGACATTTGCCATTTTCTGTCCTCCACAGAGCGAATGTGAAATGCGGCGCGCGACCATACTCTCCTCGAAGCGTACCCCAGGTCGCGGTTCGCCTGACGAGAGTGTGCCAGAAAAGCTCCCCCATAAAGAGAGCGGCTTTGGGATTATGACTTTAGTCTAACGCCGTTGCGCAGATTGTCGCAGGCAAGAGCCGGTCGCGCCTTTGCCCTTCAGGCCTTGTGGGAAAGAATATTCACCAGGGTTCCGAAGGGGTCGCGAACATAGAAGCGACGTACACCCCACGGCTCGTCGGCCGGGCCATAACAAATCTCGAAACCAGCGGTGCGCATGGCTGCGTATGCTTCATCGACGTCATCGACTTCGATTGACAGGCCCGGATCGGCGTTCCCGCGCCGCCTTCGCTTGCAAAGCTGACCTGGACGGACATCTGCTGGCTTGAGCCGTAGGTTGCGATCCAGCCGTGATCCATCAGGAGATCCAACCCGAGGATATCCCGATAGAATGCGCTTGCGGCGGCCGGGCTGGGAGTTTCGAGATTGGCGACAATTCGTCTGACTTGCATACGACCTCCCCGCGGTTTCGTTTCCGATATTTAGAAAGTGGTCGCTGGTCGGCAAGAAAAAAGCCGGATGGCAGAACCATCCGGCTTTGATCGATCGATGCACCTGTTTCCGATCAGGCCGCCTCTGTCGTGTGTGCCTTGCGAACTTCCTCATCCGTCAGGATGCCGCTCGCACGGAGCAATGCAGCGAAGCGGCCGTTGCTCTGGCTGAGTTCTTCGAAGCTGCCTTCTTCGACGACACGGCCGCTATCCAGGAACAGGACCTTGTCTGCTTCACGAACCGTCGAAAGACGGTGCGCGATAATGAAGGTCGTGCGGTTTTGGCGCAGGTTGTCGATTGCGGCCTTCACGCGGTTTTCCGTTTCGACGTCAAGCGCGCTCGTCGCTTCGTCCAGCACCAGGATCGGCGCATCCTTGAGGATGGCGCGGGCGATCGCCACACGCTGACGTTCGCCGCCCGAGAGCTTGTTGCCGCGCTCGCCGACATGGGTGTCGTACTGATTTTCGCGTGTCTCGATGAAGTCGGCTGCGGCAGCAGCTTCTGCGGCACGGCGCATGTCTTCATCCGAAGCGCCCTCGCGGCCGAGGCGAATGTTGTCGCTGATCGAGCGGTTGAGCAGGCCGGCATCCTGGAACACAGTTGCGATATAGCGGCGAAGCGACTTGCGGGTGATCTTCGTCGTATCGTGACCATCGACCAGGATCTGGCCGCTGTCCGGGTCATAGACGCGTTGCAGTAGGTTGATCATCGTGGTCTTGCCCGAGCCGGTAGGGCCGACGATCGCAACCGTCTGGCCAGCCTTGGCGGTGAAAGACACATTATGCAGGCCCTGCGCGGTGTTGCCGAAGCGGAACGACACGTTGCGGAATTCAACTTCACCCTTCACGTCGGCGATATCGGCATTGCCGGCCGGCTCTTCGCGTTCGCGGACCGAGTCTTCGAGCGAGTAGAAGTCCTCAAGTTTTGAGCGAGCCTCGAAGATCTGCGTTGCGAACTGACGCATCTGGTCGAGACGCGAGATCAGCAGGTTCGCAAAGCCGATGAAGGCAATGACGTCACCGATACGGAGCTCGCCGGACTGGACCATCAGCGTACCGATCACCAGGATGACCATCATGGCGATGGTGGATGCCATGCGGTTCATTGCGCCGGCCAGAGCCCACCAGTCGAGAACCGGAAACTGAGCCTGCAGCAGGCGGTCGGCAAAGGACTTCAACGCCTTGGTTTCGGCCTCGATGCGGTTGTAGCTGTGCAGGACCGACACGTTGCTGATCGAGTCACTGACGTGCGAAAATACTGTGTGGTAGTGGTTCTCGACTGACGCCTGGCCGTCCTTGGTACGGCTCATGACGAGACGACCGATCAGCCAGTAGGCTACGCCGAGCACGACCAGTACGCCCGAAAGACGCAGGTCCATCGACATCGCGGTCGGGATCAGAAGTGCGATCGCCACGGCTGTTGACAGGTGGTTGCGCATGAACTCGAGCCAAAGGCCGAAGAGCGTTTCGCATGCGCGCAGCAGCGTATGCAGCGCATTCGACGTGCCGCGCTGATGATGCCAGGACAGCGGCATCGAGATGATACGGCCGAACGCTTCCGTCAGCAGCGTGGCGCGCCGGCCATGAGCCAGTCGGTCGGCCTCACGCGCGACCAGAACAAAGGCTATGGTGTTGAAGACGGCAAAACCGGCCCACATGAAAAGGATGGGTTTAACTTCGCCCTTGCCCGAGATCGCATCGATGATGCGGCCGAACAAAATGGGTTCGGCGATTGTGATCGCGGCAAGCACGATATTCGCGATAACGACCAGGGATACGCGGAGCTTGTAGGCGCCAAGATAGCGCAAAGCTCTTGCATAGACCTTGAATAGCGACACGGCGATACCTCTTGTGCATCTGCGAAATAGTGGATGCTGCGACGCTACAGAAAGATATCTGAACCGGCGATTAACGAAGCGTTCAGGGGGCTTTCGCAAGGAAGATTCTTTGGGTCCCGAAGCGCATGCAAATGCCTGGGGTCTGAAATTTTTTGGGGCGGTTTGAAAATTTCGCAATTTTCGCTTGCGTTGAACGACTGCGCTGGCACACGATAATACATATTCTAGATTGATGTTTGATTGCATCGAAAGGCGCCCCGCCATCGGGGCATGGCCTATTGGCTGTTACTATTCAATGTGAAGCCCAATTGGGTGGGGGCGTTTTGGTGAATATTCATTCGTTAATTCAATTGCTTGTTGTTCTAGAGGAATGCCGGAAGGCGGAAGGCGTCATCGCGGAGCTCGAGCACGTCGTTCACTCTTATGGTTTCCAGTATTATGGCCTTATGCGGCATCTCAGAGCGACTGAAGATCCAGTCAGCCTTATGTTTGCCGGCCATTGGCCAGAGAAGTGGGCACAAATCTATCTTTCGAAGAAATACGTTCTGACCGACCCGACGGTGCGCTATCTCGCACATGCGCAAAGACCGTTTCGTTGGAAGGACAGCTTGACGGCTTTCCGCAAGGATCCGCATCACCGGCGCATGGAGCAAATGATGGCCGACGCCCATAGCCATGGCCTGAAGGACGGCTACATTTTCCCTATCCATGGCCGAAACGGCATCCTCGGTAACATGAGCGTAGGCGGAACGCCCGTGGATCTTTCTCCTGTCGAGATCTCGCTTTTTGGCGCCGTCGCTCGAAAGGCTTTCTGGCGGCTCCTTGATCTCAAGGGGGAGGCTCCGGCACTTGAAGAAGTTTCCGGCGTCGACACGCGCTTGACGCGCCGAGAGATGGAAATACTTCAGTATCTTGCCGAAGGCATGACCTCCGTGGAGATCGGCAAGCGTCTCAAGATTTCGAACCACACCGTCGACTGGTACATGAACGGCCTGCAAGACAAGTTGAAAGCAAAAAACAGACAGCATGCAGTCGCTGTCGCCTTCCGGCATGGCCTCATCACCTAGTCCTAGAGAAATTCTATTTCCGGCGGTTCTGGAAATTGAACTTTCCGTGACAGCGCGTTAAGACTTCTCTTCGCGGGTGCAGCATTGCCCGTTTCGATGCCGTGAGGAGACAGCATTGCCCATTTCCAAGATACTTGTTGCCAACCGTTCGGAAATTGCCATCCGCGTGTTTCGCGCGGCCAACGAGCTCGGGATAAAAACGGTCGCGATATGGGCGGAAGAAGACAAACTGGCCCTGCACAGGTTCAAAGCTGACGAGAGCTATCAGGTCGGCCGTGGGCCCCATCTTGCCCGCGATCTCGGGCCGATCGAGAGCTATCTGTCGATCGATGAGGTGATCCGCGTCGCCAAGCTTTCCGGTGCCGATGCGATCCATCCGGGCTATGGCCTCCTGTCTGAGAGCCCGGAATTCGTTGATGCCTGCAACAAGGCAGGCATCATCTTCATCGGCCCGACGGCCGACACCATGCGCCAGCTCGGCAACAAGGTCGCGGCGCGCAATCTGGCAATCTCGGTCGGCGTGCCTGTGGTGCCGGCAACCGAGCCGCTGCCCGACGATATGGCCGAAGTCGCCCGCATGGCGGCAGCGATCGGCTACCCTGTGATGCTGAAGGCCTCGTGGGGCGGTGGCGGGCGCGGCATGCGCGTCATTCGCTCGGAAGCCGACCTGGCGCGCGAGGTGACGGAAGCCAAGCGCGAGGCGATGGCCGCTTTCGGCAAGGACGAGGTCTATCTGGAAAAGCTCGTCGAGCGTGCCCGCCACGTCGAAAGCCAGATCCTTGGCGATACGCATGGCAACGTCGTTCACCTTTTCGAGCGCGACTGCTCGATCCAGCGCCGCAACCAGAAGGTTGTCGAGCGTGCGCCGGCTCCCTACCTGACCGAGGCGCAGCGCCAGGAACTGGCGGCCTATTCGCTGAAGATCGCTGGCGCCACCAATTATATCGGCGCCGGCACGGTCGAGTATCTGATGGATGCCGATACCGGGAAATTCTACTTCATCGAAGTCAATCCGCGCATTCAGGTCGAGCATACCGTGACCGAAGTCGTTACCGGCATCGACATCGTCAAGGCACAGATCCATATCCTCGACGGCTTTGCGATCGGCACGCCGGAATCGGGTGTGCCCGAGCAGAAAGACATTCGCCTCAACGGCCACGCCCTGCAGTGCCGTATCACCACCGAGGATCCGGAGCACAACTTCATCCCGGATTACGGCCGTATTACCGCCTATCGCTCGGCATCCGGCTTCGGCATCCGCCTGGATGGCGGCACCTCCTATTCCGGCGCGATCATCACCCGTTACTACGATCCGCTGCTGGTCAAGGTCACGGCCTGGGCACCGAATCCTTCGGAAGCGATTTCCCGCATGGACCGCGCGTTACGCGAATTCCGTATCCGCGGCGTGGCCACCAACCTGACCTTCCTGGAAGCGATCATCACGCATCCGAAGTTCAGGGATAACAGCTACACCACGCGCTTCATCGACTCGACGCCGGAACTCTTCCAGCAGGTCAAGCGACAGGACCGCGCAACCAAGCTTCTGACCTACCTCGCGGATGTCACGGTCAATGGCCATCCGGAAGCCAAGGATCGGCCGAAGCCATCGGCAGGTATCGCAGAACCGATCGTGCCCTACACCAATGGCAACGGCGTTCCCGACGGCACCAAGCAGCTTCTCGACAAGCTCGGTCCGAAGAAGTTCGGCGAGTGGATGCGCAATGAAAAGCGCATCCTGATGACCGATACGACAATGCGCGACGGCCATCAGTCGCTGCTTGCGACACGTATGCGCACCTATGACATCGCCCGTATCGCCGGCACTTATGCGCACGCCTTGCCGAACCTCTTGTCGCTCGAGTGCTGGGGTGGTGCGACCTTCGACGTCTCGATGCGCTTCCTGACGGAAGATCCGTGGGAGCGTCTGTCGCTCGTGCGCGAAGCCGCACCAAACCTGCTTTTGCAGATGCTGCTGCGCGGCGCAAACGGCGTCGGCTACAAGAATTATCCCGACAACGTCGTCAAATACTTCGTCCGGCAAGCGGCTGCTGGTGGTATCGATCTCTTCCGCGTCTTCGACTGCCTGAACTGGGTCGAGAACATGCGTGTCTCGATGGATGCGATCGCCGAAGAGAACAAACTCTGTGAAGCGGCGATCTGCTACACCGGCGATATCCTGAATTCGGCGCGTCCGAAGTACGATCTCAAGTACTACACGGACCTCGCCGTTGAACTCGAAAAGGCCGGCGCGCATATCATCGCGGTCAAGGACATGGCCGGCCTTCTGAAGCCGGCTGCCGCCAAAGTCCTGTTCAAGGCGCTGCGTGACGCGACCAGCCTTCCGATCCATTTCCACACGCACGACACCTCAGGCATTGCAGCGGCAACGGTTCTTGCTGCCGTTGATGCTGGCGTCGACGCCGTCGATGCGGCAATGGATGCGCTGTCCGGCAATACCTCGCAGCCGTGCCTTGGCTCGATCGTCGAGGCGCTGCGTGGCTCCGAACGCGATCCCGGTCTCGATCCCGAATGGATCCGCCGCATCTCCTTCTATTGGGAAGCGGTGCGTCATCAGTATGCGGCCTTCGAAAGCGACCTCAAGGGACCGGCATCGGAAGTCTACCTGCACGAAATGCCCGGTGGCCAGTTCACCAATCTCAAGGAGCAGGCCCGCTCGCTCGGCCTCGAAACCCGTTGGCATGCGGTGGCGCAGGCCTATGCCGACGCCAACCAGATGTTCGGCGACATCGTCAAGGTGACGCCGTCCTCCAAGGTCGTCGGCGACATGGCGCTGATGATGGTCAGCCAAGACCTGACAGTTGCTGACGTCGTTAGCGCCGACAAGGAAGTCTCCTTTCCGGAATCGGTTGTCTCGATGCTGAAGGGGGATCTCGGACAGCCGCCGTCCGGCTGGCCGGAAGCGCTGCAGAAGAAGGCACTGAAGGGCGACGCGCCCTATACGGTGCGTCCGGGTTCGCTGCTTGCCGACGCCGATCTCGATGCTGAGCGCAAAGTTATCGAGACCAAGCTGGAGCGTGAGGTCAGCGACTTCGAATTCGCTTCCTATTTGATGTATCCGAAGGTCTTCACCGATTTTGCGCTGGCCTCCGACACCTACGGCCCGGTCTCCGTGCTGCCGACGCAGGCCTATTTCTACGGCCTTGCCGACGGCGAGGAGCTGTTTGCCGACATCGAGAAGGGCAAGACGCTCGTCATCGTCAATCAGGCGATGAGCGGAACGGACAGCCAGGGTATGGTCACGGTGTTCTTCGAGCTCAACGGCCAGCCGCGCCGCATCAAGGTTCCGGATCGCGCGCATGGTGCGACCGGTGCTGCCGCTCGCCGCAAGGCGGAGCCGGGCAATGCCGCGCATGTCGGCGCGCCGATGCCTGGCGTCATTTCCCGCGTCTTCGTTTCGCCGGGCCAGGCGATCAATGCCGGCGACGTGCTTGTTTCCATCGAGGCCATGAAGATGGAAACGGCAATCCATGCTGAAAAAGACGGTGCGATTGCGGAAGTGCTCGTCAAGGCGGGCGACCAGATCGATGCCAAGGA
>Ga0075369_10000587_pt1 | contig 11517 bp, 7 predicted proteins | sample EndMethybrTD3034_FD_71400 | JGI IMG/M metagenome (GOLD analysis project Ga0075369, IMG submission 71400) | Populus endosphere microbial communities from Tennessee, USA - Endosphere MetaG P. TD hybrid TD303-4 | ecosystem: Host-associated > Plants > Roots > Endosphere | place: USA: Tennessee...
CGCGGGCGCCCGCGTGCAGACAGCCTTCTCATGGTCATCTTGGGCCTGCTAATCGCGATGACAGCGGCGTCCTTGCTGTGGGCTCTGCCCTCCGGGATGCGTCTTGGAGTCACCACCGTGCTTTTCGGGGTGGTGTTCTTGTTGTGGCTGCGCGAGATGATCGTCGTAGCGAGGGATGACTCAGAACTTCTGGATACCGTTGTGTCGTGGAGCGTTCCCGGGGTCGCGCTTCAATCTGTGCTGGCAATAGCTTTTCAAGTCGACCCAGCGATCGAGGAGCAATTCCTTCGTTCTCGGTTAGCCGCGATCACAGTTGGGCCTGCGGCCGCGCATCTGTACAGCGACCTCCCAAACAATGTGCTCGACCCGCATAAGTCCGGCGGGTTCTTCGTAAACGGAAACGTCGCATCGCTCTTCGGTGGCGTCGCAGCGCTTCTGCTGTGTGTCGCCGCGCGCCGCACCATGCGCCGTTGGCTCTATGCGTTTGCGGCCCTGGCTCTCGCCGGGTCCATCTTCACAGGTTCGAAGTCGGCTCTCATTATCGGTGCGGGCTGTGCACTCGTGATCCTGTTTCTGCCGCACATTCGCAAGGGCTCAGCCGTGGTCGCCGCCCTGTCGATCGTGTTGTTGGCGCCACTCGCCTTCTCCCTGCTGACAGACCTTGTGGGGCGTGTTGCACCCACGTTCTACTCCACCTCCGGCTCCAGTTACGGCGCACGAGAAAGACTTTGGTCGCGCGCAGCACAGATGTTCCAAGAGACGCCCATACTGGGTCCGGGTTTTGGTGGCTGGGTGGAGCAGATTGGTAAGATCGGCAGCCGATCCGACATTCCGCCGCACAACGTCCTTATCGCGACATGGGCGTACTCGGGCATCGTTGCCGTCGTGTTAGCCGTTGTGTTCATTATCGCGGCCATCGCTCTCGGCCTCCGTGTTGTCGCTGCGCAGCCCACAGTCCGCGACCGTCGTACTGCCACGTTCGCGCTCTGCGCGATCGCTTGGGCGTTTATCCACGGCATGGGGGACAACACGGCCTTGTACGGCGACAGACAGTCGATGATTCTGATCGCGGTCGCTTTTGGATACCTCTACTCGATGGTGCGAGACCGGCAGCACGAAGGTGTCGAACTCATCAGCGGCGAAAACCAAGGGAGCGGCAGGCATTCCGGCGAATACGCCAGGCCTTCATCAATCGCAACGTCGTTGGGGGCATTCCCCGCCAAGAAGCCGACCAGCTCGTTGCATCGTTGAGCGGAGAGCGGACGAATAGGGCTCAGCGGCGGAAGAACTGCGCAATGGGGCCGCGTTGGCACAGCGAATGCGTCTCGGCAAGCGGGTTTTCGGCAAACTTGTACTCGACATAGACCTTGTCTATGTGGCGTGCCAGCGCCGATGGAATATCACCGATCACCGCTTCCTCCATGGTCTCGATGTCTATCTTCAGGATGTTGATCTGGCCGTGTCGGCCGACGACATCCTCAAGGACCTCACGCGTTTTCCGGCACTCAACAGTGATGTAGTTGCCGGTTGGTTGCCCGACTCCGCCATAGCGTCCTGTCGGCTCCCAGCCGAACTGCACCTTGCCTCCCTCCGTTCCTACCGCGGCTCCATCAAGGGCGTAGCGGCCTTCGAACGGGCGCAAATTGTGTTGGAGCCGCTCAATGTTGGCGGGAAGTGGCTCGAAGAGGTATGTGAAAGTATCTGGTCCCCGAGACAGAAAGTACGCGGCTGAGATTCCAATATTGGAACCGAAGTCCACGACGACCTTGTCTCTGGCATCGGCGAGATAGTCGACTCGGCAGAAGATCTCGTTGACGGTGAGAACATCGTCGTGGGTATACAAATCGAGGTCGATCGGACCGATCGGGCTGGAGACGCGCACAGTGCACGGGTACTCACCCATGCTCGTCAAGTACCGGCGATACATCTCGAAGGGATGTTCGTACATCCTCAGCATGTTGCTGGCTGCGACATAGTGTCGCCGCTCGAACGCCGCTTTGGCAATCGTGCGAGTATCACGCCCAGCGATGCGCACGGACTGCATCCCCTCTCACGCCCGGCACGCTTCATACCCCAACTCGACAGCGACCCAGCCCTGGACGCGCTCGACGAACCGCGCCTCGGAGAATTCCGCTACCTCATCAATCGTCGGCCGAATACCGCGATCTATGAGTTCGCGGGTACGGTCGGCAGCACTGGAGACGTCTGCGAAATCCGCGACTATGCCAGCCACTGACTTTTGAGCGCTCTCCTGTGCGCCACCCACGGAGTTGACTACCACCGGCGCCCCTGCCGCCATCGCCTCAACAGGCATCATGCCGAAATCCTCCACAGGCGGGAACACATAGGCAGCGCTGCGCGCGTACAGCGCGTGCAGTAACGCGTCCGATGGGGAGATGACAAACGTCGCAGGCACCGACGCGCTCGCTGCAATGTCGCGAAGGCGCTGTTCCTCAGGGCCTCGGCCGGCGATCACCACCGGGATATCCAGGAGGATGGCGATGGATATCACCTTGTCGAGTTGCTTGTACGACACAAACCGTGAGGCTCCGAGGATGAATATTGCTGGTAGCTCGTCGATTACGCGCCGATCGGCATCGCTGAGGCCGTTGCCTGTTCGTGCCGACTCCGCGATCGATTCAACGGGAACGGGTGGATAGATGACTGTCGCGTCGCGGTCCCAGAATCGCTGGATACGATCCTGGACACATGCGCTGTTAGCGGCGATCGCTACAGGTTCGGTTGCCCGTCTCCGGTCGATCGATTTGTAGTGCGCCGAGGCGGCACGCACGGCGGGATTGCCGCCGCGGACATCGAGTTCCGGTGTCCATATGTAGCGAGCCGGGGTGTGCGCGTACACGAATTTGGGGATACCTCGGTTCGCACCCCGGAATCGGGCATGGTGGGCGAACAGGTGCGAACTCACAAGCATCCAGTCGTAGCAGTGGCCGCTATGGAGCGTTCGCCATGTCCGGGGCATCAATGGCAGGGCGAGCGCTTTGGACCGGCGCAACGGCGTGCGCGACAGCCAGGACTCCGTGATCTTGCGGCCGGCCATCACGGCGCCGGGATCGCGCCACAGCGTAAACAGATCCGCGTCGGGGAAGGCACGACTCATCGCCTCAAAGACCTTCTCAGACCCGCCATGTGCTGACATCCACTCGTGGATGATGACGCCCGACACCGTCAGCTTCCCCGGCGATCGAGACTGGCCCGCTTCACCACCGAGCTCACTTTCCCCGGTAGAACAAGACCTCGCGGAATGTCCGCAAGATGATTTTGATGTCCAACCAGAGCGACCAGTTTTCTATGTAGAAGTTGTCGTGCCGGGCGCGGTCGGCGATGGACGTATCCCCCCTAAGCCCACTGACCTGGGCGAAACCGGTGAGCCCGACCTGTACGCGGTGACGGTGGGCATATCTGTCGAACTGCGTCGAGAACTGCTCGACAAAGTGCGGTCGTTCCGGTCGCGGGCCCACCAGCGTCATATCGCCTCGAAGTATGTTCCACAGCTGAGGTAGCTCGTCGATGGAGGTGCAGCGCAGGAATCGTCCGACTGGGCCGACGCGGTCATCGGTGGCCACACACCAATTCGTCTGCGACTCAACCTCATTGGCCGGCCGCATCGAACGGAACTTCAACAGCTCGAAGTTCTGTCCGTCGCGTCCCACCCTGACCTGCCGGAAGATGACGCCGGGTCCGCCCTCGATCCGCACCGCCAGCGCAGCTGCAGCCAACACGGGCAGCAAGAGGATCAGTGCCGTCACCGCGACTGCTATGTCGAAGCCACGCTTGATCAGCCGCGTCGGCCCGTGAAGGTTGGGATTGCGGATTCGCATGATCGGAATGGAGCCAATGTGGTCAGCCATACCGGTCTGGGCGTGAAAGTGAGGTATTCGCGGAACGACGAATAGGTCTGTGTGGTGACACACCTCTGTACGCACCGCATCGATCAGCGCGCGTTCCTCGAACCTTCCATCAGCCACCAACAGGGTGTCCGCACCGGTTGTCAAAACCGCAATGTCGAGATCCGCGAGGCGACCTAGGCGTGGCAGGTACTCCTCTGCAGGACAGTCGTCATCATCATCAACGAAGCCGCCCAACGTGATTCCGTACTCGTGATGCTGGGCAAGGATTCTGGCTAATTCTGTGGCCAGCGGTCCGCCGCCGATAAGCACGGTGTGATGCGCTGCAATCCCGCTTCGGCGACCTATGGCAATGAGCCGCGTGGTGATGACGCGGCCAACAATGACCAGCGCCACGGCCTGGCAGGCCGTCTGGAAGAAGACCAGCACTTCCATCTTGTGGTACACGTAGAGGATCGCGGCGGAGACCGCGGCCACTGCGGCCAGCAGGCGAGTAACGATGGACGGCAGCTCGTCCAAAACACTTAGGTGCAGGGGTGCGACGTATCGGCCGCCGTCGGTCAGGAGAAGCGTCGCAAGGATGGCCATCAGCACCATTGCGTGGATCTGAGGTGGCCGCCATGCAAGAGGAGCCAGCATCAGTGCGAAGTCGACGACGGGGACGACCATCCACGCACGGATGTGGCTGAGGAACCGCACGTCGACGCGCCTGCGATCGTCGAGGAGACGCAGGGCATCTTTGGCGACTTCGCGAACCGGCGGCGGCCCGGTTTCAGCGTTCGCCGGAAGCGGCGCCACCTGTGCTCGATGGCTGTCCAGGAGGCGGACATTATGCGGAATTCGGCTCCCAATTTCGAGATCGCGAGCCCGGGATTTTTGAGTGCCAGCCGCCGTGGTCGGCTCGAGGACTCCGGTCATGACCAGACACCCAACGCACCCAATGAATTTTCATTCGCCTGGGTCGGCGATATTCTCGATGAACCGTTAAACGGAAACGACATCGGCCGGCTCCCGTGCCCAATCCACGTTGCCCTCGTACATACTGGTGGGTCTCGATGTCGACATCAATTACCCCCTTTAGCCGTCGGCGACCACTTTGCCGGTGAGAATGGCGGTGTCGACGCCGAAGCACGGCGAATGTTGTGGCCAGCCACACCCCGCAGCCACAACACCCGTTGCCGTTCTTCTCAACCGGTGACCAGCATATTCACAGCGGGGTGCCCGACGGAATGAGGTGTTTCCCTATGATTTCCCTGACACCCCCCTAGGAACCGCAGGTAGATTCGACTTTTCACGAGAGGGGACCTGGATTCCCGGATGTTCGACACGGGTTGCTGCGTTTATGCATTCGGCCCGGACACGCTCGGCAGTCCATCCGCCAGACGTAGATATTGGAGTTACGCCCCTTTCGACCGGTGTGCGGCGAACCGGTGGCTGAGATCCGCTCGTCGCCCGGCGGTGATTAGCTGAACGGAGAAGGGCAGCCAGCTGACCGAGTACCGCCCAGGACGTATACTGCGTGTTGCTGGCACGGGCACCAGAGATCGAGCACTCGATACCGATTTCCTGCGTCGATTTGATCTTGCGCTTATGGGCCCAAGTTGTGGCTTTCTGGGGAGGATATGCAAATGCACTTGAACCAGCTGAACGGGTCCATGTCGGCCATCAAGCCTTCTTTCAAGACCGTCGTGAACGAGAAACTCAAACCTTTCATCTGGAACAGGCCGCGACTGAAAGCGGCGGTCGCCGTCGCTCGCTTCATTGTCCGAACCCAGACCGGGCCGGTACTTCTTTGCCCCCTGTGTAACGAGAGTCATCAATTCTTGGTATCTGGTTCGCCGCCTCGCTTCAACGCGGCTTGTCCGTCCTGCGGCGCGCTTGAGCGGCATCGTCTGCTCGGCTTCTATTTGAAGCAGTTTCCCGAGGTCCTACGCGACAAGGCGATCCTGCACTTCGCGGCCGAAGACAGTCTTAGGCGTTTGATCGCCCAACAAGCCCCAGGTAGCTACGCGACCGCCGACCTTGATCCCGCACGAGGCGACATTCAGCTTTCGATCGAGAACATAACTCTGGCAACGCGTTTCGACGTCATTATCGTTAATCACGTCCTCGAGCACGTCAACGACCGTGTTGCGCTTCATGAGCTCTACAAGGCGCTGAAGCCGGGCGGTGTCGCGGTCATCATGGTGCCTGTCGTCGAAGGCTGGGCTTCCACGTATGAGAACAACGAGGTCACGACCAATGCTGGTCGCTTACGACACTTTGGCCAGGAGGACCATGTCCGACTTTACGGGCGGGATCTGCGGGATCGGATACTGAAAGCTGGCTTCGATCTAGAGGAATTCGCGGCGACCCCGGCCGAGTGCCTCAGTATGGGCCTGGTGCCGGGTGAGACGATATTCCTAGCCCGCAAGCCTGAAGACGACAGTGCCAACTCGCCGTAGTTTTCAAACAGGCTCACGATGTGTGCACAAACCTCAAAATCAATCTCCTGTTGAGTTCGTGCCGCGGGGTCACGGATAATGAATGCCGCCCCCGTATTGTCGACGCTGTCCGGACAGCTTCACGGGATTCACATTGAAATGAGGAGTGTGCGTCTGCACGTACTATTTGTCTGCACTGGAAACATCTGTCGGTCGCCAATTGCGGAGCGACTCGCCGCGGCGTATTCCGCTCGGTGTCAGGTTCCTGAACTCAGGACATCCAGCGCTGGTACCCACGCGGCGATCGCGCATCCGATTCACCCCGATGCGGCGCTGGTACTCGAGACGCTGGGCGGTGATGCATCTAACTTCGCGGCGCGACAGCTCACGTCGAGAATTGCTTCAGATGCCGATCTTGTTGTCACCATGACCAAAGCGCATCGAGACGCCGTTCTGGAACTTGCCCCGCACCAACTCCGCAGAACCTTCGCGCTGAGCGAAGCCGCCCGACTCGCTTCAGAATGCGACGCAAAGACTGTTGCAGACCTCGCGGATCTACGCCCGCATTTGGCCGCGCGAGAATTATCGGATATTCCCGACCCGATTGGTCAGAGCACGGAATTCTTTGCGATGGTTGGTTCACAGATTGCCAGCCTTTTGCCGCCAATACTCGAGCTTTGCCGTCGCTCCCGCTGACGATTAGCCTCGGACTCAGCCGATGCCGGAAGGTTCAGGCGTTCAGCACGCCCCGTCCCAGCGCGTACACCTGCCAGCCGGCTTCCGACCAGAAGTCGTGGTCGACCGCGTTTCTGGCGTCGAGTAGCCGCGGCTCGCGGGCGATGGACAGGAACGTCCGGGGATCGATGTTGCGGTACTCGTCCCATTCCGTGGCCAGCACGATCAAATCGGTATTGCGGCAGGCGTCCTCGATGATCGGGCAGTACGTCAGCGTGGGGAACCGCAGGCGTGCGTTGGGGATTGCCCTCGGGTCATGCACCCGGACGGCAGCGCCCTTCAGATGCATTGCGGCGGCAACGTTCAGGGCCGGAGAGTCCCGCACGTCATCGCTGTTGGGCTTGAACGCCGCACCCAGCACGGCGACGTTTTTGCTCAGGAAGTCACCGCCCAGCATGGCACCGGCGACAGCGACGACCTTGTCGCGCCGGCGCATGTTGATCTTGTCGATCTCACGCAGGAACGTCAGCGCGTCAGACGCCCCCAGTTCACCCGCCCGAGCGCTGAAGGCACGGATGTCTTTGGGCAGGCATCCACCGCCAAATCCGAGGCCGGCGTTGAGGAACCGACGACCGATGCGCTCGTCGTAGCCCAGTGCCTGACTGAGCGTGACGACGTCGGCGTTGGCCACCTCGCATACCTCGGCCATCGCGTTGATGAACGAGATCTTGGTGGCCAGAAAGGAGTTCGCCGCCACCTTGACCATCTCGGCCGTCGCCAGATCCGTGGTGATGTACGGGGTGCCGTCGTTGATGATCGTCCCGTAGACCTCCAGCAGGGATTTCTCGGCGTGCTGTGACGTCACCCCGAACACCAGCCGATCGGGATGCAGGGTGTCCCGCACGGCCTTGCCTTCGCGCAGAAACTCTGGATTCCAGGCCAATTCGAGCCGAGGGGCACCGCCCAGTCTGTCGGCTAGCCGTTGGGCGGTCCCGACCGGCACGGTCGACTTCCCGACAATCAGCCCGTCGCAATCCGCCAAGTCGGCGACGGTCTGCACCGCGGCGTCGACGAAGCGCAGATCGGCGGCATCAGACCCCAACTGCTGCGGCGTCCCGACACAGATGAAATGCAATTTCGCGCCCCGAACAGCCTCCTCGGCGCTGCTGGTGAATCGCAGCTGTCCCGTCGCGAGCGCCGATTGCAACAGCTCCTCGAACTCCGGCTCGAAGAACGGCGAGACTCCGCGCGATAACGTCTCCACCTTCGCCGAGTCGGTGTCGTATCCGACGACCTCGTGCCCCAGGCTCGACATGCATGCGGCGTGGACGGCACCGAGATAACCGGTTCCGATCACGCTAATTCGCATTGATACGCCTCACACTTGACTACGCCGAGAAGCCAGTCCCTGTAATCGATGCCGATCGAGTCATAGGAGGCTGGTCAGACCTCACAAAGACCTGTGCGCTTGCAGATCGTCTGGCAATACTCCAAGTTCTTGTCGGTGCTCTGGCACCATGCGGGGTTCTTGTTGATCTTTGCCGCTATTTGTTGGTCCTTTTTCCCCTGAGCGCCTTGCGGGGTCATCACCGAGTTGCCGGGATTACCTGGCGAGGCGACGGAATTATTGCAGTTCAAGTTGAGCACGAAGTCTTTTTTTCGATCGTTTTCGCCGCTGGAATTGAGGAACATCGACATGTGCCAACTGGTGACGATGCAGGCACCCTTCTCGACCTGATCGCCGTTTACCGAGCCGACGACGGCGGTGCCTTTGTGGGAAGAAATCCACCCGGCAGCATCGTCGTAGGACATACCAGTCAAGTCCGCGGAGGCGACACCGGTCCCTAACATCATCACGGAAAGTATCGATGCGCCAACAGCACCCAGGATGCGCACGACCAATTTCCCCATCAGGAACCCCTCCCCCTGCGGCAGACGCTTACCAATCTGGCGCGCATTCCGTCGCATGCCGCACTCGCGGCATCGGCAAGCTCGTGATCTGAATCTAGCCGCGCAGCGGCAGGCCAGGAATCGGGTGTTTCCCTACCGTTGCCGTTCGATATCCCCTATGCCCGTCGGGCGCTGGAGCACCGCCTCTGCCACCTGGCCCCATCTCAAGTCGGTAACGCGCCATTGGCAACAGCGGTTCGGAAGCGAATTTGATGTTGCCGAAGATCTGCATCGCCATTTCCCGGTCAGCGGGTTTGCCTGATGCGATAATTGTCCCGATGTCAGGGGGATTCATTCGCAACTCTGAGGGACTTATCGGCCGTTCGGCCGAGTTGCGAGCAGTCGCTGACTTCTTGACGTCTATGGCCGAGCGTCCGTCAGCCCTCGTGATCGAGGGCGAGGCCGGCATCGGCAAGACCACCCTTTGGTGGGCGGCCGTGCAGCAGGCGCGGGAGCGTGGATTCCGGGTCTTCTCGGCTCGGACAAGTCAGGTCGAGTCGGTACTTTCTTATTCAGTTGTTGCCGATCTCATCAGCGACGTCGACTACGCGACACTGGACGGGTTGCCCGACGTCCAGCGTCTTGCACTGGATCGCGTGCTGCTGCGGGCCGACAGCGGCGGTCCCCCAAGTGACCATCGGGTCGTCGCGACGGCACTCCTTTCGATCCTCGAGCACCTGGCCGCCAAGTCCCCGGTGCTGGTTGCCATCGACGATGTGCAGTGGGTGGACGCGTCCAGCAAGAACGTCATCGCGTTCATAGCGCGTCGCCTCGACCGACAGATCGGCGTGCTGGTCGGCGAGGGCCCCGGGCCCAACGACGGCGAAACAACGGCCTCCTGGCTGCGGCTGACCAGGCAGGATGGAATCGAGCGAATCCGCTTGGGGCCCTTGAACCTTGGCGGACTACACACGTTGATCTCCAGCCGATTGGGTCATTCACTTCCTCGCCCGACGACGGTTCGGATCACCGAGATCTCCCATGGCAACCCCTTCTACGCGTTGGAACTCGCGCACGCGACGACCATCCAGTCACCGACCGCCGAACCAGTCTTGCCGGCCGCACTCGCCGAACTGATGCGTGACCGGATCGGAGAGCTGGAAGGCGATGTCCGGGATCTGTTGCTTGCCGCGGCGTGCGTTTCCGATCCGACAGTCGACCTGCTCGCGGAAGCCACCGGAACTACCGCGGCGCGCACTGTCGAACTGCTCGAACCGGTCGAAGACAAGGGCATCATCGGCATCCACGGCAATCGGGTGCGGTTCAACCACCCGCTGCTGGCACGAGGTGTCTACGCCGACGCCAGCCCGGCACGGCGGCGCAGAATGCATCGGGCACTGGCCGACATTGAGCCGCTGCCCGAACTGAAGGCCAGACATCTCGCACTGGCGACAGTCAGGCCGGACCCCGCAACGCTGCGGGCCCTGGACATCGCCGCGGATGCGGCGAGTACTCGCGGTGCTCCGGCTGCTGCAGCCGAACTTGTCGAGCTGGCGATCCAGCTCGGCGGTGATACGCCCGAACTCCGGATCCGCGCCGCCACGCACCATTTCCAGGCTGGCAACGCCGAGCCTGCCCGCGCATTACTCGAACCCATGGTCAGCCAACTGCCGCCGGGCCCGCTCCGAGCGTCCGCAGTGAACCTGCTTGCGGAAATGCACATGTACGACAACAGCTTTGCCCGCGCTGCTGAACTTCTACGAGGCACGGAAGACGAAGCCGCGACCGACCCCGCGATGCTGGTGCAGACATTTCTCCTGCTGTCGTTCGCTCAGGTCAGTACCGGGGTGTACGACGAGTCATTGCGCTACGCGCAGCGAGCAGCGACGTTGGCCGAGGAACTCAATTTGCCTGCCTTGACGAGTCAAGCACGCGCGATGTGCGTGACTGTCGGCCTCGTATGCGGGGAGGGCGTCGACGAGCCCAGCCTGAGGGCCGCGTTGGAGATGGAAGACCCCGACATCGACGTTTCTCTCCCGTTCAGCGCCAGCGCCGTCAACGCGCTGGCGCTGGCTTGCTCGGGACGGCTGGACGAGGCCCGCGCTCAGATGCTCGCCGTACGGAACCACTCCATTGAGCGCGGCGCCAACAGCCACATCATGTTCATCGATCTCGAGGCCACGTTGATCGATATCTGGCGGGCCGACTTCGCCTCGGCCGCACTCACTGCCGACGATGCGATGGAACGTGCCGAGCAGCTCGGTGGTGATCACATGGCGGTCATTGCCAAGGCCGCCCGGTCTGCCGTCGCCGCCTATACCGGACGTGAACTCGACGCCCGTACCGATGCTCGTGCCGCAATCGAGGGCGCGAACCGCTGCGGCTCACCGCGACTCGCGGACCAGCCAGTCATGACGCTCGGATTTCTCGACGTTTCGCTGGGCAACTATGTCGAAGCGCTGACGACCCTGCAGCCGCTGATCGCACGGATCAACACCTTGCCCGGCGCCGAGATTTTCATGGGCGGATTCATCCCTGACGCCGTCGAGGCGATGATCGCATTGCGGCACATTTCCGACGCCGGGCCACTGATCGAGGCACTGGAGTACAACGGCCGCCGACTCGACCGACCGTGGATGCTGGCTGTCGGCGCGCGCTGCCGC
>Ga0075369_10000588_pt1 | contig 11516 bp, 8 predicted proteins | sample EndMethybrTD3034_FD_71400 | JGI IMG/M metagenome (GOLD analysis project Ga0075369, IMG submission 71400) | Populus endosphere microbial communities from Tennessee, USA - Endosphere MetaG P. TD hybrid TD303-4 | ecosystem: Host-associated > Plants > Roots > Endosphere | place: USA: Tennessee...
CAGGAGGGCCTCGATTCGGCTGCGTGGCTGACAGGCCTGTGGTCGTCGGAAGACTACGCAAGCGGCCTCGCGCAGATCGTCGAACACGGAAGGTGGTGGCTGGCGCCCGTGCTGCTGGCACTTGTTGCTTGCCTCGCGATTTCCGTGGTTCCCGCAACACGCCAGCGTCAGGGGACGCTGCTGCTGCTCGTCAGCATCGCGGGACTCATTCTGTTCGTGGCCCAGGCACTGGGCATTGGCTTGCGCGGCTGGACTGCTGGCTGGCTCACGACACTGTTCGGCGAACTCGACGGTCGGCAGGTAGGGCTCGGTGCCGGCGGCGCGGTGGTGCTGGTGGCGCTGCTCTCGCTGCTGTCGATCGGCCTGGCGCTGCGCGGCGCCTTTGGCGGCGATGCTTTCGTAGCCGGCGCCGTCACAACGGTGGCGGCCTCGATCGTGCTGTTCACCGCCTGGCCGATCCTGCGCATCCTGGTCCAGGCTTTCCAGGATGGCGACGGGGTCTTCATGCCGGCGCTGCTGCTCGATCGGCTGGCCACGGAAAAGATCTGGAGCCTGCGCTGCCTCTCGGGCGGCGGCCGTTGCGGCGTCGCCTGGAACACGTTGTTCCTGGCGCTGGGCTGCGGCGCCGGCACGACGGCGCTGGGTCTCGCCTTTGCGCTGATCGTCACGCGCACCTCGTTCGGCTTCAAGAAGACACTGCGCGTGCTGACGGTGCTGCCGATCGTGACGCCACCCTTCGTCATCGGGCTGGCGCTCATCCTGGTGTTCGGCCGCTCCGGCCTCGTGAACCAGTTCCTCGAATGGTCGATGGGCATCCCGCCGACACGCTGGATCTACGGTTTCCAGGGCGTGTTCCTGGCACAGCTCTTCGCCTTCACGCCGGTTGCCTTCCTGGTCCTGATCGGCGTCGTCGAGGGCGTCAGCCCGACGCTGGAAGAAGCCTCGCAGACATTGCGCGCCGACCGCTGGGCCACCTTCACCACGGTGTCGCTGCCGCTGATGCGGCCCGGTCTCGCCAACGCCTTTCTCGTGGGCTTCATCGAGAGCATCGCCGACTTCGGCAACCCCATCGTGCTGGGCGGCGACTACGGCGTGCTCTCGACCGAGATCTATTTTGCCGTGGTCGGCGCCCAGCTCGACTACGGCCGCGCAGCCTCTCTCGGCCTGCTGTTGCTGGCGCTCGCCTTGGGCGCCTTCTTCCTGCAGCGCCGTGTCGTGGGCAGCGGCTCCTATGCCACCATCTCGGGCAAGGGTGACTCTGGCCTGCCGACGCCGCTACCCGCCCGGGCGCGGCGCGTCGCTGCCTGCGTGGCGCTGCCGTGGGCCGCCTTCACCCTGATGCTCTATGGCTTCGCCTTCGTGGGCGGCCTGGTGAAAGTGTGGGGCCGCGACTACACGCCGACGCTCGACCATTACGCCAAGGCCTTTGCGATCGAGCACACTGCCGATGGCCTGATCTGGACGGGCGCGGCGTGGAACTCATTCTGGACGACGGTCAAACTTGCCGCCATCGCCGCCCCGCTCACGGCGGCGCTCGGCCTGATCGCGGCCTGGCTGCTGGTGCGCCAGCGCTTCGCCGGCCGCGGCGCACTCGAATTCGCCACCATGTTGTCGTTCGCCGTGCCGGGCACGGTGATCGGCGTGGCCTATGTCTTCGCCTTCAACGTGCCGCCGATCGAGATCACCGGCACGGCGATGATCATCGTGCTCTGCTTCATTTTCAGGAACATGCCGGTGGGCGTGCGTGCCGGCATGGCGGCGATGAGCCAGATCGACCGCAGCCTCGACGAGGCCTCGCTCACGCTGCGCGGCCGCGCGCCGCAGACGTTGTTCTATGTCGTGTTGCCGCTGCTGCGGCCGGCCATCGTGGGCGCCCTCGTCTACGGCTTCGTGCGCGCCGTGACGACGGTAAGCGCCGTGGTGTTCCTGGTGACGGCCGAGTACGAGCTCGCCACCACCTACATCATCCTGCGTGTCATCAACGGCGACTATGGTCTCGCCATCGCCTACAGCTGCGCGCTGATCGTGCTGATGCTGGCCGTGATCATGCTGATCCAGTTCGCGGTGGGCGAACGCCGGCTCGGACGGCGGGCCGTAGCGCTGAAGGGAGGCCCTGCGTGAGCGTCCAATTCGACGGCGTCGTGAAACGCTACGGCGCGGCAACCGCCGTGGCCGGCATCAGCTTCACCGTGGAGTCCGGCACGCTGGTGACGCTGCTCGGCCCCTCCGGCTGCGGCAAGACCACGACCCTTCGGATGATCGCCGGCCTCGAATTGCCGAGCGAGGGCCGCATCATGATCGCCGGCCGCGACGTCACGACCCTGGGCGCAACCCAGCGCGACGTCAGCATGGTGTTCCAGTCCTACGCCCTGTTCCCGCACATGAACGTGCTCGAGAACGTTTGCTACGGCCTGCGCCGCTCCGGCCAGTCGCGCGACGAGGCCGCCAGGCAAGCGCGCGAGGGCCTGCTGCAGGTCGGCCTGGAGAGCTACGAAGAGCGCCAGCCGTCGGAACTGTCGGGCGGCCAGCAGCAGCGCGTGGCCGTGGCGCGCGCCTTGGTGCTGAAGCCCGAGGTGCTGCTGTTCGACGAGCCGCTCAGCAACCTCGATGCCCGGCTGCGCCGCCAGATGCGCGAGGAGATCCGCGAACTGCAGCTCCGGCTTGGCCTCACCGTCGTCTATGTGACGCACGACCAGCAGGAGGCGATGGCGGTCTCCGACCGCATCATCGTCATGAACGCCGGCCGCATCGAACAGCAGGGAAGCCCGCGCGACCTCTACGAACGTCCGGCCACACCTTTCCTTGCGCGCTTCATGGGCGAGTCCAATCCGGCGCGCGGCACGGTGCGCCGCCTCGATCCGACGAAAGTCCGGGTCCGCCTGGGCGAGGTCGAGATCGACGTTGAGAATGCGACCGCCCGCGACGGCGACGCCACGGTTGCGATCCGGCCCGAAGCAATTGCCGTCGAGCGGCCGACCGACGCATCCGGTCTGCTGGCGGGCACGATCGCCAAAGCAAGCTATCTCGGCACGCACATGGAATATTCCATCGACACCGCAGCGGGCACGCTGTTCGCCACCTGCCCACGCGTCGAGCGGCCGCTGGCGGCGGGCGACGCCGTCGCGCTACATCTTGCGCCACGTGGGGTGATCGTGGTCGATGCCTGAGATGCGTCTCGTCTTTCTTCTGATCTTGCTTGCCTTAGGCGCCTGCGCGCCGCAGACGGCCCTGGTCCCTGCGCCCAAGCAGGCGAAGGACCTGCCCCCGCTCGGCCCCTGCCCGGCCTCGTCGTGGCGGCCCGAGGCGCCACCGCCCACCGCGAGTGCCAAGACCTCGATGGTTCTGCTCGCGGTCGGCGAATGGGCGCGCTTCGGCCGCCAGATCACGATCTATTCGACGAACGCGCCGCCGCGCACCGAGCAGCTGGGCGTCAAGGAGCGCGACGCGCCCGAACGCATCCATGACTATTGGGCGAGCGTCGGTCATCCCGAGCGCAGCGGCCTCGACGACGTGGCATGGTCGGCGGCCTTCATCTCGTGGGACATCCAGAGCGCCGGCGTGCCACGCGACCTCTTCTGCCCCGACCAGCGCCACACGATCTATGTAGAGCGCATGGTCGAGCGGGCGAAGCGGCCGGGTGCGGCCTTCATCCCGCAGCTACCGTCGCAACGCGCACCGCAGGTCGGCGACCTGATATGCGCCTCGCGCAGCGGCAGCGGCACTACGCTCGACAACCTCAACCGTGGCGCCGGGCACTGCGACATCGTGGTCGAGGTCCGGCCGCGCGAGGTCTACGCCATCGGCGGCAACGTGGGCGACTCGGTGACCCGCAGCGTCTTTCCACTGGACGAAAGCGGGTTTTTGTCGCCCATTTCGGGCCGACCGGTATTCACCGTGATCGAAAATCGTCTGCCCTAGGGAACGTCAATGTCTCGGCTGTCACTCTACGACTACATCATCATCGGCGCCGGATCGGCCGGCTGCACGCTCGCGGCGCGCCTGGCCGAAAAGGAGCTGCGGATCCTGGTGCTCGAGGCCGGACCTCCCGACAAATCCTTCATGCTGAAAATGCCGTCGGGCTTCGCCGCCCTCGGCGAGAAGTCGCCGTACAACTGGCACTACGAGACCACGCCGCAGAAGCATTGCAACGACCGGGTCATGTACTGGCCGCGCGGCAAGACACTAGGCGGCTCGTCCTCGATCAACGCCATGCTCTACGTGCGCGGCCACGCCTGGGACTACGACCACTGGCGGCAGCTCGGCAATGAGGGCTGGAGCTACAACGACGTCCTGCCCCACTTCAAGAAAGCCGAGAACAACGAGCGCGGCGCCGACGATTTCCACGGCGTGGGCGGGCCGCTCAACGTCGCCGACCAGGTCGACCCCAGCAAGCTCAACGAGGGTTTCCTCAAGGCCGCGGAGCAGGCCGGCCACAAGCGCGTCACCGACTTCAACGGCGCCGAGCAGGATGGCGTCGGCTATTACCAGGTCACGCAGAAGGACAAGGCCCGCTGGAGCACGGCCAGCGCCTATCTTCGGCCGGCGATCGCCACCGGCCACTGCCATCTCGAAGTCATCACCGGCGCCTCCGTCGAACGCATCATCTTCGACGGCACGCGCGCCATGGGCGTCCGCTACGTGGTCGACGGCCGCGACGAGGTGGGGCGCGCCAACCGCGAGATCATCCTGTGCGGCGGCGCCGTCAACTCGCCGCAACTGCTGCTGCTCTCGGGCGTCGGCCCGGCCGATCACGTGAAGTCGCTCGGCATCACGCCCGTGATCGACCTGCCGGGCGTCGGCGGCAACCTGCAGGACCATGTCGATGCGGCACTCCTGCAGTTCTGCAAGACCAACGACAGCTACGACAGGGCCAACAAGCTGTTCTCGCTCCTCAACTACGCGGTGAACAAGAAGGGCCCCGGCACCTCGCCGATCGCCGAGTCGGGCGGCTTCCTGCGCACGCGATCGGGGCTGGCGGCGCCCGATGTGCAGCTCCACTTCCTGCCGGTGCTGGTGATGGATCACGGCCGCACCAAGCTGAACAAGAACGGTTTTAGCCTGCATGTCTGCGCGCTCAGGCCCGAGAGCACCGGCACGATCCGGCTGCGCAGCAACAAGCCGCAGGACACGCCGCTGATCGACGCCAATTATCTCGCCGAGCGGCGCGATCTCGATACGCTGATCGCGGGCGTAAAAATGGGCCGCGATATCTTCGCCCAGTCCGGCCTCGATCCCTACCGCGCCGAGGAGCTCCAGCCCGGCGCCGCGGCCCGGACCGACGCCGACCTGGAACAATGGATCCGTGCCAAGTGCGAGACGATCTATCACCCGGTCGGCACCTGCAAGATGGGCCCGAGCACCGACAATATGGCCGTGGTGAACAGCGAGCTGCTGGTACATGGCGTGGAGGGGCTGCGCGTCGTTGATGCCTCGGTCATGCCGACATTGATCGGCGGCAACACCAATGCGCCCACCATCATGATCGCCGAGCGCACCGGCACGCTCATGCATGCGCAGGGGCTCACGAACTAGGCGATCACCTCAGCGCCAGCGCAGCAGGCGGTTCTCCAGCCAGTTCATCGCCGCCATGATGCAGACCGAAACCAGCGCCAGCAGGATGATGATGGCGAAGACGCCGTTGGTCTTGAAGCTGGCGGCCAACAGCTGCAACGCCTGGCCGAGGCCGTGCTCGGCCGCGATGATTTCGCCGCCGACCACGCCCAGGAGCGAGTAGACGAGGCCCAGCCTCAGGCCGTTGAAGATCACCGGCACGGCGGAGGGCAGCACGAACTTGCGGAAGATCTGGAAGCCGCTGGCGCCCAGGGTGCGCGCCAGGGTGATGTGGTCGGGATTGACGCCACGGCCGCCTGCCACCGTGCTCGACAGCACGATGAAGAAGGCCAGGCTGAAGCCCACGGCGACCTTGGAGCCGAGGCCGAGGCCGAACCAGATGAGAAACAGCGGCGCGAGCGCAATGCGCGGCATGGCGTTCAGCGCCATGAAGATCGGGTTCAGGAGCGACTCGGTGGTCGGGCTGGTGACGAACAGCATGCCGACCACGATGCCCGCGGCACTACCCAGCACGAAGGCCAGCAGCGTGCCCAGCATGGTCCAGCCGAGATCGTTGATCAGGCTGCCGTTGACGAACAGCCCTTCCCACAGGAAGCGCGCGATGCCGATCGGGTTGCCGATCAGAATCGGGTCGATCAGTTTCATGTCCGAGACGCGCTCCCAGGCGCCGAAGAACAGCGCGAGGATGAGGAGGCGTCCCAGCCAGATCACGGGGCCGCCGGGCAGGGCGCCGTCCCTCACAGGCCGAGCCCTTCCTCGAGCTTGGACCAGACGTGGGCGTAGAGCTCGTGGAACGCCGGATCCTTCTGCAGCGCGCGCACTGAGCGCGGGCGCGGCAATGTGATCGGCACGTCGGCCACGATGCGGCCCGGCCGCGCGCTCATTACGATGACCCGATCGGACATGGTGACGGCCTCGCTGAGATCGTGCGTGATGAAGAGGACGGTGCGGCCGTCGCGCTGCCAGAGCTGCAACAGCACCTCCTCGAGCTGGAGCTTGGTCTGGGCATCGAGCGCGCCGAACGGCTCGTCCATCAGCAGGATCGGCGAGGTGAGCGCGAAGGTGCGGGCAAGCGCCACGCGTTGCCGCATGCCCTGCGAGAGCTGCTTCGGGTAGGCATTCTCGAAACCTTTCAGGCCGACCTTGTCGAACAGGTCGAGCGCGCGGGCGCGGCGGTCGGCCGCCGGCACGCCGCGGATCTCGCCGCCCAGCTCGGCGTTCTCGAGAGCGGTACGCCACGGCGCCAGCGCGTCGCGCGCCAGCATGTAGGCGATCTCGCGATTGCCCTCGACCGGCGGCTGGCCGCCGACCGTGAAGCCGCCCGAACCGACGCCCTGCGGCAACAGCCCGGCGGCGAAGTTCAGCAACGTCGTCTTGCCGCAGCCGCTCGGACCAACGATGGACACGAACTCGCCCGTCCGGATCACGAGCGAGACGTCGGCGACCGCCGTGACTTCGGGGCTGAACTTGACCGAAACGCGATCGAGGACGATCGATCCGTCAGCGCTCAAGGCGCTTTGTCCCAGATCAGCTTGGCGGGATCGACCGGCTTGTCGAGCACCTTGTTCTCCCGATAGAAATCGAGCGAGGCCTTGACCGCGGCGCGGTCGATCTTGAGGTCCTTGCTATAGGCCGGGATCACGCTCTTGATCCAGTCGCGCCTGAGCTGGTCGGCGCCGGGCAGATCGCCGAAGCTGATCAGCGGCGTGTAGATCGCCACCAGCTCCTCGAAATTCGCCGGATCGTTGAACCAGGCCGCAGCGTCGCGGAAGGCGGCATAGAAGGCATCCATCAGCTTCGGGTTGGAATCGGCCATCTCGCGACGCGCGACGAACACCACGGCCGAGCCGGTCATGTCCTTCACCGACTTCGGTCCCTCGCCCAGCGTCATATCGATCACGGTCGCGCAGGTCTTGTTGAAGGCGCAGAGCTGGGTGAGCGGCTGGAACAGCACCGCGACATCAACCTGCTTGCCCACCACCATCGACGTGTAGGCCGTGGCCGGTCCGCCGACAGCGACGTAGGTCACGTCCGAGGGCTGCATGCCGGCGTCGCGCAGCATGGCGTTGAAGATCACCTCACCGCCCGAACCGCGTGCGGTAGTGCCGATCTTCAGGCCCTTGAAGTCCTTCATCATCTCGGGATAGCCCTTGGCCTTGTTGGGCAGGGGCACGTCGGCACGCACGCTGACCGAGAGCACGACGGCCGGCAGGCTGAGGCCCACCAGCACCAGGCCGCTCTCGCCGGTCGCCGCTGTCAGCTCCGTGCCGGTCTGGGCGATGTCGATCGTCTTGCCGACCAGCGCCTGCAGGCCGAGCGTGCCGGAGTTCAGGGTCTTGGTCTCGCACTTGAAGTTGTACTTCTCGCAGAAGCCCTTCTTCTGCGCGATGACGGCGTGCATGTTGCCGGTGGTGCCGGCGTAATTCTGGACGTTGAGCGTCTCGCCGTTGGCACGCGGCGTCTGTGCTTGCGCCAGTCCTGCCGACATCGCCAGTATCGCCGCGCCACAAAGGGCGGCCGCCTGCATCGTCTTCTTCATCGCGTTTGCTCCCAAAACGTCGCCGTTTGCCGGCGACTCACTTGGCCGCGACTATGCGATGCGCTCCGAAACGATGCGAGAATAAAATGACGCGGCCGTCAGCCGCGCTTCTCGACGACGAGAAACCATGGCCGGCCACCGACCGGCTGCAATCGTCCGCGCGAGTCGACGGGATAGAGGCTCATCGTCACGCTGTTCTTCACATTTCCGCCGACAGCATGCACAAAGCCACCGCGCACGTCGGTGACGACGTCGCAATGGTTCGCCGTACTGTCGATGCGCCGCCGCGCCGTGCGCGAATCGGCGTAGCGCCAGGTCGGGCCGGCCGTACCGCTGCATACGAGATCGCCGGGCTTGGGCGAATATTCGTTGGGCGCGTGCAGCAGGAAGGGAGCGCCCCGCGAGGCATGCTCGCGATCGTAGAGCGTGGCCAGATAGCCGCCGTGGCGGCCGTCGCGCGGGAAAGCGGAAGCGCTGTAGCCTGACTTGGCCATCACCCAGGCGACGAACGCGCCCGACCACGGCTTGCCCGAGGTGCGCCCGTTCCAGTCCGGATGTCCGCAGGAGCCCCAGTAGTCTCCGACCCGGCTGGCCAGAGGCTCGCTGCGCTCGCTGATGCCGGCGCGGTTGGTGTAGCCGTTGGCCTGAGCGCCATAGACGACGGTCGAGCGGCCGAACTTGGTCCACTCCTGCCACGCTGTCAGCGCGACACGGTCGGTCGGCGGGCGCTCGCTATAGCCATGATTGCTACTGCTGCTACCGCAGGCGGCCAGGAATAAGGTGAGTAGAAGGATCGCTGGCAGCCGGAGACCGTACGCACGGGAGGAGAGCGCGACGGGCGGCTGCCAGCAAACACGAACCTCGACGAAGGGGCGGTCGATATTCATGTATAACTTGCAGGAGGTAAAATAAACGATTGTTATTATTATCTTTTAAACTAACACGAATGCTGAACAATGTCACGTCCTCAGAAACTGGATGAAGTCCGCCGCCTGGAAGAGCTGGCCTTCCGGGGATGGCCCGCCCTGGAGAGCCGCGACCTTGCCGGCTGGCGCCTACGTTTCTCCAAGGGATATACAAAAAGAGCAAATTCAATCAATCCCTTGGGGGTCGATGCTCAATGTACATCTGAGGTCGTTTCAGCGCTGGAGGCGCCTTATCTCGGCCTCGGCCAGACGCCGACCTGGCGGCTGACCCCGTTGGCGCCATCCGCCATCGGCCCGCTTCTGGCCGGGCGCGGCTACCGGAGCATCGAGCAGAGCCTCCTGCAAGTCTGCCCGCTCCACCCGGGCTTCGCGGCCGACGCCGCCGTCCGCATCCTCCCGGCTCCCTCTCCGGCCTGGATCGAGGCCTTCTGCCAGTACAGTCCCGTGCCACCGCAGCACCGCGAGACCATGCAACGCATGCTGGCGGCGATCGCCGCACCGGCAGGTTTCGCCTTCGTCGAGGAAGCGGGCCAGCCGATGGCCATGGCGATCGGGGCGATCGAGGGCGACCATATGGGCCTGTTCGACGTGCTGGTGATGCCGCATGCGCGACGGCGCGGGCTGGCGCGACGGGTCACCGAAAGCCTCTACGCCTGGGCCTGGGGCCACGGCGCGCGGTTCGCCTACCTGCAGGTCGTGGCAACCAACGCCGCCGCCCTGCCCCTCTACGCCAACCAGGGCTTCCGTACCGTCTACACCTACGAATACCACGTGCCGCCGACAGCTTGACCCCTCGGCGCCCGCGCTCACATAGTCGGCGCCGGGAGGAAACCAAAAATGTCGAACTACCCTTGGGAAAAGAGCTACCCGCCCGGCGTGAAGTGGGAGCTCGACGTTCCGAAGAAGACCATCCACCAGACCTTCGAGGATAGCTGCGCCCAGTACGGCGACCGGCCGTTCACCGACTTCCTCGACAAGATGCTGACCTTCCGGGACTACAAGGTGGCGTCCGACAAGGCCGCCGCCGGGTTCCAGAAGCTGGGCGTGAAGCCAGGCGTCCATGTCGGCCTCTACCTGCCCAACACGCCGCACTACATCATCGCCTTCTTCGGCGTGCTCAAGGCCGGCGGCATCGTCGTCAACTACAGCCCGCTCGACGCCGCCCGCGAGCTGGAACACAAGATCGGCGATTCCGAGACCGACATCCTGGTGACGCTCGACGTCAATGCGCTTTACCCGAAGATGGCGGCGATGCGCGGCAAGACGCGCCTCAAAAAGCTGATCGTGGGCTCGATCGCCGACTACCTGCCGTGGCCCAAGAACTGGCTCTATCCGATTGCCAAGAAGAAGGAGCTTTCGGCCTGGCCGCGCGACGACTGGCACATGTCGTTCAAGGACCTGCTGGCCAACGACGGCAAATACACGCCCCATCCCTCGAACGAGAACCTGTGGGACGAAGTAGCGCTGCTGCAATACACCGGCGGGACCACGGGCCTGCCCAAGGCCGCCATGCTGACGCACGGCTGCGTGATGGCGGCGATGAGCCAGGGCATGGCCTGGACCAAGCCCTACACGACCCCGGGCACGGAAAAGGTCGTGTGCGTGCTGCCGCTGTTCCATATCTACGCGCTGTCGGGAATCATGCTGGGGGCGGTCGCCAACGGCAACCAGCTCATCCTCTATCCCCGGCCCGACATCGACATGATCGTGGCCGACCTCTCGACCAAGAAGCCCACCTTCCTGCCCGGCGTGCCGACGCTCTACACCGCGATCCTGAAACATCCCAAGGCGCAGGGGCTGGACCTGAAGTCGCTGAAGATCTGCATGTCGGGCGGCGCGCCGTTGCCGGTCGAGGTGCAGCAGAGCTTCGAGAAGCTGACCGGGGCTACCCTGATCGAGGGCTACGGCCTCACCGAGACCTCGCCCACCGGCGCGATCTGCCCGGTCGACAAGACCGTGCGCCGCGTCGGCTCGTGCGGCCTGCCGATGCCGGGCACGATCATCGAGATCCGCGACATGGAGAACAAGGACCGCGTGCTCGCGGCCGGCAAGGACAATGTCGGCGAGGTCTGCATCATCGGCCCGCAGGTGATGAAGGGTTACTGGAAGAAGCCGGAGGAGAGCGAGCTGGTCCTGTTCAGCCATCCCGCGGTCAACTGGAAGGGCCTGCGCACCGGCGACATGGGCTACATGGACGAAGACGGCTGGCTCTACCTGGTCGACCGCTCCAAGGACCTCATCATCTCGTCGGGTTACAACGTCTATCCGCGCATGATCGAGGAGGCGATGTACGAGCATCCCTCCGTCGACGAATGCATCGTGATCGGCATTCCCGATCCCTATCGCCAGGAAGCGCCCAAGGTGTTCGTGAAGCTGAAGCCCGGCACCTCGCTCACCTTCGAGGAGATGAAGGCGCATCTCGCCACCCGCGTCGGCAAGCACGAGATGCCGGTGGCGCTCGAGATCCGCGCCGAATTGCC
>Ga0075369_10000592_pt1 | contig 11477 bp, 11 predicted proteins | sample EndMethybrTD3034_FD_71400 | JGI IMG/M metagenome (GOLD analysis project Ga0075369, IMG submission 71400) | Populus endosphere microbial communities from Tennessee, USA - Endosphere MetaG P. TD hybrid TD303-4 | ecosystem: Host-associated > Plants > Roots > Endosphere | place: USA: Tennessee...
CGGCCTGCAGGCCGGGCGTCATCCAGATCAGGCCGTGCGGACGCAGGGCGCTTTCCATGAACGCCATGTCGGAAGCATAGGCCAGCGCCGCCTGCTGCATCTTGATGTCGTCGCCCAGCGGGGCCTTGGCCCGCATCCAGACATTCTTGGTGCCCGACTTCCTGACTGGGGCGACCGGGTTCTGCGGATCCTCCCAGCGCACGTCGACGGGGCGCGGCTTGCCGGCGATGGCCAGCATCTTGGGATGGATCTGGTCGCCCAGGCTCTTCAGGAACTCGACCTCGGTCGGCAGGCTTTCCGGGTCGGGCGCGTTCGGCATGTCCGACTGGTGCTCGAAGCCCTCTTCCGGCGTCTGGAACGAGGCGGCCAGGTTGAAGATCTGCTCGCCATGCTGGATGGCGGCGACCCGGCGGGTGGTGAAGGTGCCGCCGTCGCGAGCCCGTTCGACCTCGTAGAGCACGGGGGCGTTCACGTCGCCGGGGCGGATGAAATAGGCGTGCAGGGAGTGGCAGATCCGGTCTGGCACGGTCTTGTAGGCCGCCAGCAGAGCCTGGGCGATCACCAGCCCGCCGAAGATGCGCGGGAAGCCGTCGTTGGGACTGACGCCTCGGAACAGGTTCACCTCGATCGCTTCGAGGTCGAGAATGTCGGCGAGGGTCTCGGTCGTCTGCATGACGCAGTGCGATAGGCCCGGTTCGGCGCCGCCGCAAGCCGTCACCTTGCGTCAGGCGAGCCGGCTCCCCATCGTGGGGCGATGTCGTCCTCTCCGCCCGTCATCCATCACCCTGCCTTCCGCGCCGAGATGCCGGCCGGGCACAGGTTTCCGATGGATAAGTTCTCGCGCCTGGCGACCGTGCTGGAGGCCGAGAGCATTCCGGGGCCGGACGGTTTCGTCCAACCCGAGTTCATCGATGTCGAGACCCTGCGGCTGGCCCATGCCGAAGACTATGTCCGGGGCGTGATCGAGCTTTCCTTGCCGGCCGAGGTGGTCCGGCGCATCGGCATGCCCAATACCGACAGCGTCGCCACCCGGGCCCGCGCGGCGACCGGCGGCACCCTGCTGGCGGCCCGTCTGGCGCTGGAGCACGGGATCGCCTGCAACACGGCCGGCGGCAGCCATCACGCCTCGGCCGAGAGCGGCGCGGGGTTCTGCGTATTCAACGACGTGGCGGTGGCCGCGCGGCGGCTGTTGGCGGAAGGCGCGATCGGCAAGGCCCTGGTCGTCGATCTCGACGTCCACCAGGGCGACGGCACGGCGCGGATCTTCGAGGGCGATCCCAGCGTCTTCACCTTCTCGATGCATGCCGAGAAGAACTTCCCGCACCGCAAGGCCGTAAGCGATCTCGACGTCGAGCTGGCCGACGGGACGGGCGATGGAGACTATCTGGCGAAACTGGAGGAGATCCTGCCGGCGCTGCTGGGCAGCGTCCGGCCGGATATCGTCTTCTTCAATGCGGGGGTGGATCCGCACGCGGACGATAAGCTGGGCCGTCTGTCGCTGACCGATGACGGTCTGGGGCGACGAGAGGCCTATGTCCTGGGCGCTTGTCTTTCTCTTGAGATCCCCGTGGTCGGGGTCATCGGCGGCGGCTACGACGCGGATATCGATCGTCTGGCGGCTCGCCACGCCATCCTGCATCGGACGGCGAAAAGTCTTTATTCTTCAAGCAAGTCTTAGTCGTTCGGGGCGACCTGGAGATCGCCATCTCCGTCGGGGCGGCTCTCTGGGAGCGGCCCGACGGAGGCTAAGCGGCGATCACTTACAGGCTCGAAGCGAGCGAACCGGCGATAACGACGAGCGGCAGGACCGCGAGAACGAGCGAGGCGAGGCCGGCGACGGCGTTGGTCTTGAGAGTCATGGTCTTGATCCCTGTTTTCTTTAGGTCGGCGCCACGTCGGCGTCCGATGAGCAAGGATATAGGCGCTGACTCTCGTTAATGCACGTTACCCTTGCTTCATGACGCCGATTTAAGAAACTTTGTCGCACCTAACCGGCATTACAGGGGATTAATGTGGTCGTCTGTAACTGTTTCATCGGAAACTTTATCCGCTGAGACGATCCAGCGGGCACGTCTCCGTTAATCCTCGCTGGGCGCCACCAAAAAGAGCCCACGCAGGGTGGCGATCGGGGCCGAACGGGTCTCCTGCCAGGCCTCGACATGGACGTTGGCGATGCGCCGGCCCAGCTTCTTGATGCTGGCGCGGGCGTAGGTGGTCAGGGGGCGGCCCGAGCGCAGGTACTCGATCGAAACGTCGATCGTGCGCGGCTGGCGCTTCATCGGCGCGGCCACCGACAGCTGGGCCAGGGCGGTCATTTCCATGAAGGCGCCCAGCACCCCGCCGTGGATGGCGGGCAGCATCGGATTGCCGACGATGTGGTGGGCGAACGGCAGGATGGCGGTCATCTCGTCCCCGGCCAGCTCGGCCTTCACGCCCAGGAAGCGGGCGTAGGGAATGGCGTCCAGCATCGAGACCAGGCGGGTGTCGGCGTCGCTCATCAGTCCACGCTTCCCGTCTTGGCGCGCGGCTGGCGCGAGGGCTTGAGATTGGCGCCGGGCTTCTTGCCAGCGCTGGAGTCCAGCATGAAGGTCGCCTGGGCGGTGGCGACCGGATCCTCCGGGTCGTGGTCGTAGGCGACGGCGCGCACGAAGGCGATCGAACGGGTCATCTTGTAGCAGTGGGCGCGGGCCATGACGTCCAGGCCCGGCTCGGCCGGCCGCATGTAGTCGATACGCAGGTCCAGGGTGGCGATCGAGGTCCAGGTCTCCATGGCCGCGTGCACGGCCTGACCGCTGGCGTGGTCCAGCAGGGTGGTGACCACCCCGCCGGCGATGACGCCGGTCTCTGGATCGCCGACGATCTCGGGGCGGTAGGGGACCTTCAGCACGGCGACCGCGTCGCCGATCTCCAGGGTCGAAAAGCCCAGCGCCTTGGCCTGGGGGCTGCCCTCGTTCATCGCCGTGGCGATCATGCGGCTCTGTTCGTTGTCGCTCATGAGGATAGGCTTAGCGTCTCTTGCGTTGTCATATCCAGAAGTGATCAGGCCCGAAGATCTTCTCTGTCCCCGACCGGACGGTCTCTACTGTCCGCCGGGAGACTTCTATATCGACCCCGTCCGCCCCGTGGACCGGGCCGTGATCACCCATGGCCACGCCGACCACGCCCGCGCCGGCCACGGGGTGGCGGTCGCCACGCCCGAGACCCTGGCGATCATGGCGGTCCGCTATGGCGAGGATTTCGCCGGCCGCCGCGAGGCCGTGGCCTATGGCCAGAGCTTTGTGCGCGATGGGGTCGAGGTGACCCTGGTCCCGGCCGGCCACGTGCTGGGCTCGGCCCAGGCGGTGGTGCGCTGGAAGGGGCTGACCATGGTGGTGTCCGGCGACTACAAGCGCCGCCGCGACCCGACCTGCGCCCTGTTCGAGCCCGTCCCCTGCGACGTCTTCATCACCGAGGCCACCTTCGGCCTGCCGGTCTTCCGCCATCCCGACGACGCGGGCGAGATCCGTAGTCTGCTGGCCTCGGTCGAACAGTTTCCCGAGCGCTGCCACATCGTCGGGGCATACGCCCTGGGCAAGGCCCAGCGGGTGATCAAGCTGCTGCGCGAGTGCGGCTGGGACAGGCCGATCTTCGTGCACGGGGCGCTGGAGCGGCTGAACGCCCTCTACGAGGCGCACGGGGTCGAGCTCGGGGCGCTGGCGCCGGCGACCGCCTCGGGTCCGAAGGACGCCTTCGCCGGCCAGATCATCATCGCCCCGCCCAGCGCCGTGGCCGACCGCTGGTCGCGGCGGTTCCCCGATCCCGTCGACTGCTTCGCCTCGGGCTGGATGCGGGTGCGAGCCCGCGCGCGGCAGCGGGGCGTCGAGCTGCCGCTGATCCTGTCCGATCACGCCGACTGGGACGAGCTGACGGCGACCCTGAGCGAGCTGCGCCCCGGCGAGGTCTGGATCACCCACGGCCGCGAGGAGGCCCTGGAGCGGTGGTGCGAACTGGAAGGCCTGCCGGCGCGGGCCTTGCGGCTGGTCGGTTACGACGAGGAGGAGGGGGAGTAAAATGTCCTTCCCCCATCAAGGGGAGGGGATTGGGTTTTCCCCCACATACCGCGCTCTCGGCCGGATCAGCCGTCCCGTCTGCAACTGCTCGATCGCGTGCGCCGCCCAGCCCGCGCTTCTTGCCGTGGCGAACAGGATGAAGGGCGCGTCGGGCGGCAGTTTCAGGGTTCGGGCCAGACTGACCAGGGCGAAGTCGATATTGGGCGCGAGGCCGGTGGCGGTTTCGGTGGCCGCGCGCAGTTCGGCCAGCAGGGGCGGGGCCTCAAACGCCGCCAGCAGCGCCGCGGCGCGCAGGTCGCCATCGGGATAGAGCGGATGGTCGAAGCCGGGCATCGACGCGCCGCGCGCCAGCCGGGCCGAGACTGCATGGGCCGCATCGCGCCGCTCGGCCTCCTCGACGAAGGCCTCGACCCGCGCGGCCATCCCGCCGTGCAGGGGGCCTGACAGGGCCGAAAGGCCCGCCAGGCAGGCCGCCGACAGCGACGCCCCGGTCGAGGCCGCCACCCGCGCGGCGAAGGTCGAGGCGTTCAGCTCGTGGTCGGCCAGCAGGACGAGCGTCCGGCGGACGAGGTCGGCGCCGGCGGCGTCCAGGCCCCAAGCGGCGGCGAAGCGGGCGTGGGCCGGGCCTTCGCCAGCCTGGCCGGTCGCGGCGTCGACCACGGCCTCCAGCAGGTCGGCGGCCTCCATGGCCAGGGCCAGCGGCGCGCGGCCTCGCGCGGGCGGCTCGCGACCGGCGCGGGCGGCCAGGGTCAGGAACAGTCGCGCGCGGGCGCTGTCGGCGACCGGCGGCTCGGCACGTCGGGAGGATTTCAGCGCCGCGCCGTGGCCGCCGCGCAGCAGCCGGCCGACATTCTCCAGCGTCAGGCCCTGCTCGGCCAGTTCGACGGCGTCGCGGCCGCGATACCAGAGACGGCCGCCGGCGATGGTGGTGATGGCCGAGGGCAGGACCGGCTCGCCCCAGGCGATGGCCTCGGCCGCGACATCCGCGGCGCGGCGGCCGCGCGCCTTCTTCTGGGCCAGGGCCGCCACGTCCGAGGCGCGATAGAGGCTGCGGCGCGGGTCGTGCGGATGGGCGGCGGCCTCGATCCGCCCTCGGCTGACATAGGCGTACAGGGTCTGCGGCCGGATCCCCAGCCGCTCCAGCACCTGATCCGCGTCCAACCAATCGGCCATATAGATTGATTATATTGATCAAGATTGACGATCAAGCCTTGAGCGCGTGTTTTGCCGCTCGAAAGGAGACCGCACATGTCCGATGGTCTTGAGGGCGTCATCGCCGCCCGCACCGTTCTGTCCGATGTCGACGGGGCCAAGGGCCGCCTGGTGATCCGGGGCTACGCCGTCGAGGATCTCTCCGGCCGCACCCGCTACGAGGAGGCCGCCCACCTGCTGTTCGACGGCTTCTTCGAGGACGCGCCGTCGGATCTGGCGCCGGCCCTGGGCGAGGCCCGGGTCCGCGCCTTCGCCGAGGTGGCCGCCTTGGACGAAGCCCTGGCCCGCCGCGATCCGGTCGAGGCGATGCGCGCCCTGCTGGCCCGCCTGCCCGACGGCGACGACCTGCCGACCGCCCTGCTGCTGATCGCCGCCCCGGCCGTCCTCACCCCCGCCGTGCTGCGCGTCGCCAAGGGCCAGAGCCCGGTCGCCCCCGACCCGGCCCTGTCGCATGCCGCCGACATCCTGCGGATGACGCGCGGGACGCCGGCCACCGACGCCGAGGCCGCCGCGCTCGACGCCTATCTGGTCACGGTCTGCGACCATGGCCTCAACGCCTCGACCTTCGCCGCGCGGGTGGTGGCTTCCACTCGCGCGGGCCTGACCTCGGCGGTGCTGGCCGGCCTCTCGGCCCTGAAGGGCCCGCTGCACGGCGGTGCGCCGGGGCCGGTGATCGAGATGCTGGACGCGATCGGCGCGCCGCAGAACGCCCGCCCCTGGCTGGAAAAGGCCCTGGCGCGCGGCGACCGGCTGATGGGCTTCGGCCACCGCATCTATCGCGTCCGCGACCCGCGCGCCGACGCCCTGAAGGCGGCCGTGCGCAAGTTGGCGGCGGCCTCGCCCAGCCTGCCCGGCCGCGTCGCCTTCGCCGAGGCGGTGGAGCAGGCGGCTTTGGAGATCCTGCGCGAGCACAAGCCCGACCGGCCGCTCGACACCAATGTCGAGTTCTACACGGCGCTGCTGCTTGAGGCTTTGGGCCTGCCGCCCGCCAGCTTCACCTGCGTCTTCGCCATGGGCCGTGTCGCCGGCTGGCTGGCCCACGCCCGCGAACAGCTGGCCGGCGGCCGGCTGATCCGGCCGCAGTCGGTCTATGTCGGTCCTGAAGTGCGCGCGGCGGCTTAGCCTTCGGCGCGGGGTGCGGTAGATAGGGACCATGTCCCTATCCGCCGCCTCGCCCGAAACCCGCGCCGCCACCCAGCGGGTCGCCCTGCTGTCGGTGGCGACGGCGGCGGTCCTGATCGTGGTCAAGGCCATCGCCTGGCGGGCCAGCGGCTCGGTGGCGATCCTGGCCTCGCTGTCGGACTCGGCCCTGGACCTGGTCGCCTCGCTGATCACGGTCTACGCCGTGCGCTACGCGGCCGTGCCGCCGGACGCCGAGCACCGGTTCGGCCACGGCAAGGCCGAGGCCTTCTCCAGCCTGCTGCAGGGCGGCCTGGTGTTCGCCTCGGGCGCCCTGATCGGCCGCGAGGCCATCGCCGCCTTCCTGCACCCGCGCCCGGTCGAGCACGGCCTGGCCGGCGTGATCGTGATGATCGTCTCGATCGTGCTGACCCTGGCCCTGATCACCGCCCAGAGCCGGGTGCTGAAGGCGAGCGGCTCGATCGCCATCGCTGGCGACCGCGCCCACTACGCCGCCGACCTGGGCTCCAACGCGGTGGCCCTGGTCGGGGTGGCGGCGGCCGGTTGGCTGGGCCTGTCCTGGGTCGACGCGGCGGCGGGTCTGATCGTGGCGCTGTGGCTGATCTGGGGCGCGGTCGGCGTCTTCCGCGAGGCCTCGGACCAGTTGCTGGATCGCGAGCTGCCCGAGGCGGAGCGCGAGCGGATCGTGACCCTGGCCACGGCCGATCCACGCCTGCTGGGCGTGCACCAGCTGCGCACGCGAGCCTCGGGACCCTATATCCACATGCAGATGCACGCCGACCTGCCCGCCGACATCTCGCTGGCCGAGGCCCACAGCGTCATCGTCGCCGCCGAGAACCGCCTGCTGGAGGCCTTCCCCTCGGCCGACATCATCATCCACCCCGATCCGAGGGGCTTGGCCGAGAAGCACGGCGGCGTCTTCGCCGAGGGCGTCGAGGGTTGAGTTTTCGGGGCGGGCAGGTACGAAACTCCGCATGAACGACACCCTCGCCCACTTGCCCCGCGCCTTCGCCGGCAAGACCGTGCTGGTTCTCGGCGACGTGATGCTGGACCGCTTCATCTACGGCGCGGTCGACCGCATCTCGCCCGAGGCCCCAGTGCCGGTGATCGCGGTCGAGAAGGAGACGGCCATGCTGGGCGGGGCGGGCAATGTCGCCCGCAACGTCGCCGCCCTGGGCGCCAAGGCGGTGCTGATCGGCCTGATCGGCCAGGACGAGGCCGGCGCGGCCCTGCGCGGCATGATCGACGTCGAGCACGGGCTGGACGCCGAACTGGTCGCCGATCCCGCGCGTCGCACGACCGAAAAGGTCCGCTACATCTCCGGCGCGCACCAGATGCTGCGCGTCGACCGCGAGGATCGCGGACCCGGCGACGGCGCGGCCCTGCTGGCGGCGTTCAAGGCGCGCCTCGCCTCGGCGGATGTCGTGGTGCTGTCCGACTACGCCAAGGGCGTGCTGACGCCCGAGGTCGTGCGCGGGGCGATCGACGCCGCCCGCGCGGCCGGCAAGCCGGTAATCGTCGACCCCAAGAGCCGCGACTTCGCCCGCTACGACGGCGCGACCCTGATCAAGCCAAACCGCAAGGAGGCCGCCGAGGCCACCGGCGTCGTCGACAATTCCGACGAGGCTTCAGAAGAGGCTGGCGCGGCGATCCTGGCCATGGCGCCGGGGCTGCAAGCCGCCCTGATCACCCGCGGCGGCGCGGGCATGACCCTGTCCGTGCGCGGCCAGCCGCACGTCCACCTGCCGGCGACGGCGGTCGAGGTGTTCGACGTCTCGGGCGCGGGCGACACCGTGGCCGCGACCCTGGCCCTGGCCGTGGCGGCCGGCGCCAGCCTGGCCGACGCCGCCCACCTGGCCAACCTGGCCGGCGGCCTGGTGGTCGCCAAGCTGGGCACCGACGTGGTCACCGCCGCCGAGCTGACCGCCCAGGCCGGCTCGGCCCAGGGCGAGCCCGGCGAGATCAAGATCGCCGATCGCGACCACGCCGCCGAGATCGTCGAGGGCTGGCGCGCCCGGGGCCTGAAGGTCGGGTTCACCAACGGCTGCTTCGATCTGCTGCATCCGGGCCACGTCTCGCTGCTCAGCCAGGCCAAGGCCGCCTGCGACCGGCTGATCGTCGGCCTCAACACCGACGCCTCGGTCTCGAAGCTGAAGGGCCCGACCCGCCCGGTGCAGAAAGAGCAGGGCCGCGCCACGGTGCTGGCCTCGCTGTCGTCGGTGGATCTGGTGGTGCTGTTCGACGAGGACACGCCGCTGGACCTGATCAAGGCCTTCCATCCCGACGTGCTGGTCAAGGGCGCGGACTACACGGTCGAGACCGTGGTCGGTTCCGACATCGTGCTCGGCTACGGCGGCAAGGTGGTGCTGGCCGAGCTGAAGCAAGGCCAGAGCACGACCAACCTCATTGCTCGCATGAACAGCTGACTCTGAGTAAAAGCGCCGCGCAAAAGCCTGGATTTCCAGGCTAAACGCCGTTCGGCAATCTCTTGTTAAGCAAAGCGGCGCATCGCTCTTTCGATGCAGCCTGAGCGCACCTGGGCATGAGCGTCGAACGCACCCTCCACCATTTCCCCCTCGACCCCGCCTCGCGACAGGTGCGTCTGGCGCTGGGCGAAAAGCGGCTGCCGTTCGTCGAGATCCAGGTCCGCTACTGGGAGATGCCGCCCGAGTTCACCGCGCTGAACCCTTCGGGCCTGCCGCCGGTGCTGGTCGAGACCCGCAACCAGCGCAACCTGGTGGTCTGCGAGACGCGGGCCATTCTCGAGCACATCGAGGAGACGGAGACCGAGCCGCCGCTCTTGGGCCGCGACGCCGGCGAACGCGCCGAGGCGCGGCGCCTGCTGCAGTGGTTCGACCGCAAGTTCGACAACGAGGTCAACGGCTTCCTGCTGCACGAGAAGATGGAGAAGCGCCTGCTGCGGATGGGCGCGCCGGACCTGGCCGCCCTGCGCCAGGGCCGCGAGGCGCTGCGCATGCACCTGGGCTATGTCGACGGCCTGCTGCAGACCCGCGACTGGCTGGCCGGTCGCCGCATGAGCCTGGCCGACTTCGCCGCCGCCGCGCACCTTTCCGTCATCGACTATTTCGGCGACGTGCCGTGGAAGGACTTCCCGACGGCCAAGACCTGGTACATGAAGCTGAAGTCGAGGCCGGCCTTCCGCCCGATCCTGGCCGACCGCTGGCCCGGCCTCGCGCCGGCCGCGCATTATGACGACCTCGATTTCTGAACCTTCTCCTCCAGGCGACTTTGGCGCGATCAAGGACGAGATCCGCGCCGAGGCCCTCCAGCTAGGGTTCTCGACCTGCGGCTTCGCCGACGCGGCGGCCGCCTGGCCGAACGGCGAATGGCTGCGCGAATTCGTCGAGGCCGAGCGGCACGGCGACATGGGCTGGATGGAGGAGACGCTGGACCGGCGTTCTCACCCCACGGCCATGTGGACCGAGGCCAGGTCGGCGGTGGTGCTGGGCGTCAACTATGGCCCCGACATCGATCCGTTGGAGCAGCTGGCGGCAAAGAGCGGCGCGGCCATCTCGGTCTACGCCCAGGGCGACGACTATCACGACGTGATCAAGAAGCGTCTGAAGGTGCTGGCCGGCTGGATGCACCGCCGGTTCGGTCAGGACGTGAAGGTCTTCGTCGACACCGCGCCGCTGATGGAAAAGCCCCTGGCCCAGCGGGCCGGCCTGGGCTGGCAGGGCAAGCACACCAATCTGGTCTCGCGCCAGTTCGGCTCGTGGCTGTTCCTGGGCAGCGTGCTGACCACCCTGGACCTGCCGCCGGACGAGGCCGAGGTCGACCATTGCGGCCGGTGCAGCGCCTGCCTCGACATCTGCCCGACCAAGGCCTTCCCGGCCCCGCGGCAGCTGGATGCGCGGCGGTGCATCTCGTACCTGACCATCGAGCTCGCCGGGCCGATCCCGGCCGAGTTCCGGCCGGCCCTGGGCAACCGGATCTACGGCTGCGACGATTGCCTGGCGGTGTGCCCGTGGAACAAGTTCGCCTCGCTGTCGAACGAGGCCAAGCTGCAGGCGCGCGAGGGCCTGCGGCAGCCGTCGCTGGCCGAGCTGGCGGTGTTGGATGACGCCGAATTTCGGACTCTGTTCTCGAAGAACCCGATCAAGCGGATCGGCCGCGACCGCTTCGTGCGCAACGTGCTCTACGCGATCGGCAACAGCGGCGACGCCGGTCTCATGACGGTGGTCCAGCCGCTTCTGGCCGACCCCGCGCCGGTGGTGCGCGGCGCGGCCGTCTGGGCCGCGCGCCGCCTCATGGGCGAAGCGGCGCAGGCCCTCAAGGCGAACGAGGACGACGACGTCGTCCTCGCCGAATGGGCCTAGGCCTTCAGGGCCGCTTCCACGGCCGCGCGGGCCGCCGCGCCCAGGTCGGGACGCTTCAGGGCCAGGGCGACGTTGGCCTTCAGCAGGCCGATCTTGTCGCCGCAGTCGTGGGTGGCGCCTTCGTAGACATAGGCGTGGAACTTCTGCTGGGTCATCAGCTTGGCCATCGAGTCCGTCAGCTGGATCTCGTTGCCCGCGCCCTTCTCCTGGCTGGCCAGCAGGCCGAAGATCTCGGGCTGCAGGATGTAGCGACCGGCGATCGACCAGTTCGAGGGGGCCGTGCCCTTGGCCGGCTTCTCGACCATGCCGGTCATGGTGGCCAGGCGGCCGTTCACTTCGCCCGGGGCGACGATGCCGTACTTGTGGGTCTCGCTCTCGGGGACTTCCTCGACGCCGATGACGTTGCCGCCGCCGACCTTGTCATAGACCTCGATCAGCTGGCCCAGCGCCGAGGGATCGGCGTCGACGATGACGTCGGGCAGCATGACGGCGAACGGCTCGTCGCCGATGATGTCGCGGGCGCACCACACCGCGTGGCCCAGGCCCAGCGGGGCCATCTGGCGCACAAAGCTCATCTCGCCGGGACGGGGCAGCTCGTCACGCAGTTGCTTGAGGATGTCGGTCTTGCCCTTGGCTTCCAGCTGGGCTTCCAGCTCGACCTGGTGGTCGAAATAGTCCTCGATCGCGCCCTTGCTGCGGCCGGTGACGAAGACGAAGTGCTCGATGCCCGCCTTGC
>Ga0075369_10000594_pt1 | contig 11460 bp, 7 predicted proteins | sample EndMethybrTD3034_FD_71400 | JGI IMG/M metagenome (GOLD analysis project Ga0075369, IMG submission 71400) | Populus endosphere microbial communities from Tennessee, USA - Endosphere MetaG P. TD hybrid TD303-4 | ecosystem: Host-associated > Plants > Roots > Endosphere | place: USA: Tennessee...
GCGAAGCGTTTTGGACGGCGCTGCCGGCGAACACGATCGCGTCCTGAACCCCGAGGGGAGAGGTCTGCCCCGTCGTTTGCCCGAAGTCGAACGACGCGCAAACAATCCGCGGATATTCGCCTGTCACTGACCGAAGCTTGTAGCGGCAACTGCTTGGGCAAAGCAGCACGCTGGGCTCTCGCAGGCGCACCACCGGCGCTCGAGGCCGGACGAGATCCATGTCTCCGCTTTCCAGGATGAAGATGAATGCCATGCCTGGCGGCTTCTTCAGGTCGAGCACACCCTCGACGGTGCCCGCATAGAAGAACTGCCCTTTCAAGCGCACTCGCTCGAAGAAGTCGGACAGCAGGTCAGGATTGTTCAGTCTGCTAACACTCATGGACGCGAGGGAAAAACGAACCGCTCGGCATTGCCTACTCTTGGTACGTCGATCCTACCGCTCCGCGGAGACCGATATCCCACCACCCTCTAGGTCAACTCTTTTCAGGAGAAAGCAATGCCCACGCAAACCAAGGCCACCATCGTCTTCTGCCACGGCATCTGGGCCGACGGCTCGTGCTTCAACAAGGTGATTCCCGCCCTGCAGAGCGCGGGCCACCAGGTCATGGCTGTCCAATATGGTCTCGACTCTTACGCCGAGGACGTCGCGGCGATCAAGCGCACGCTCAACCGCGTCAGCGGCCCGGTCCTGCTCGTGGGACACTCTTACGGCGGCGCGACCATCACGGCGGCCGGCGTTGACGAGCGCGTAGTCGGTCTGGTCTACATCGCCGCCGTTGCGCCGGACGCCGGCGAAACCGTCCAGAGCCAGCTCGACAAGTACCCGTCCGATATCTTCGGCCGCATCGAAGTTGCGGACGGCCGGGTGTGGATGCTGCCCAATGGCACGGAGTTCTTCGCGGGCGATCTGTCGCTCGAAGAGCAGAAGGTCGTGTGGGCCACCCACTACGCGCCGGCGGCCTACCTGTTCCAACAACAAAAGCTGACCAGCGACGGCGTCGCGTGGAAGACCAAGCCGAGTTGGTTCATCCTGGCGAAGAAGGACCACACCGTGCATCCCGAATTGCAGCGCTTCCTGGCCACACGCATGAAGGCTCGGATCACCGAGGCGGACACGAGCCACGTTCCGATGCTGTCGAAGCCGGAGCTCGTCATCGATGTCGTCCTCAAGGCCGCAACCGAAGTGGTGCGCTGAAGACGCGCTGTTGGCGCGTCAAGTTGAGTCCGCAGAAGCCTGTTAGCGACGATCGACATGTCCGAACGATCACGCCTCAAGAGTTACTTCGAACTCTTCGCGGCACTCTCGATCACTTCGACGACGCTTTGAGGCTTCGAGATGTACACCGCATGACTCGCGACTACCTCCCTGACGGTTGCGTTGGCGCGCTTTGCCATCGTCGCTTGCAGGGAGGGGGGAATAGTCTTGTCTTGCGTTGCAAGGACGTACCAAGCCGGCTTCTGCTTCCAGGCCGGCGTCGTTACGGTCTGGACCGCCGCTTCGCCACCCCATGGCAGCTGGGAGTCCGCCAAGAAGCCGGCGTCCGTCGCCGAGAGGTCTCCTGCGAAAGCATTGTGGAACTTGTCGCGTTGAATCGCAAAGTAACCCCCGGCAATGGGAGCGATGGGGGGTGGGTTGTCGCGAGTCGCATCACCGAGCAGCCCCTTCACCGACTCACCGGTGTCAGGAGCGAAAGCCGCCACGTAGACCAAGCTGGCGACTTTAGGGTCAGTGCCTGCCTCGGTGATGACAGCACCACCGTAGGAGTGACCGACCAGTACCACAGGACCGTCTTGCTGGGCGATCACTTCCTTGGTGAGGGCGACGTCATCCATCAGGGATACGGTCCGGTTCTGTACCACGGCGACGTTGTATCCGTCTTTCTTGAGTCGCTGGTAGACGCCTTGCCAGCCAGAACCGTCCACAAACGCGCCGTGCACGAGAACCACGTTCTTGACCTTGGCAGTATCAGCAGCGAAAGAGTGGCCAGCCGCCACGACTAGGCTAAGCGCCAGCAGGACGTTAAAGATTTGCTTCACAAATATTGCTCCTAAGAAGTTGAACGTTGCCTAGCCAGTTGGGTGGCTGCGTGGTCATGTAGTTCGTTTGATCGCTCGACAAGATGCGAGCCATGAAGAAGATACTGATCTCATTCGTCTCCGACCACGACTTTGTGTGATCTGACGTATGCCTCGGAGGCATAGCAGGAGAGCTCGCATGGAACTACGGCATCTGCGCTTCTTCGTGGCCGTTGCGGAGGAAGGCAGCCTCTTGGCTGCTGCCCAGCGCCGACTGCACACCTCGCAACCTTCGTTGAGCCGACAAATTCGCGATCTCGAAGCAGAGGTGGGCGTGAAACTGCTGGAGCGCCAAGTGCGTGGTGTCGCGCTCACCCCCGCAGGAAGAGTGTTCTTCGATCACGCGCGCTTGGCGCTTGCACAGGTCGAGGCCGCTACCGACGGCGCACGGAAAGCGGACCAGCCGGAGAAGGTCTCGTTGTCGCTCGGCTTTCTGGCCGGCCAGGAAGTTGTTTGGCTGCCCCATGCGCTACGCATTCTTCGGGAGGAATGGCCGGGAGCCGAAATCACACTGTCCAGTCAGTCGTCACCCGATCTCGCAGCGGGCCTGATGCGCGGCAAACTGGACATTGCCTTTCTGCGTCGGGAAGCGAACGCTACGGACCTGTCGTTCAAACTCCTGGCAAAGGAGCCACTCATCGCGGTGTTGCCCGCGGGCCATCGTTTGACAACACGCAAGAAGATCAGGCCACAAGACCTTGCTCGGGAGATCTACGTCAGTTCCGCCCGGATCTCTCCCGTCCTGAAGTCCGTGATCCACGACTACGCGCTCAAGAGCGGGATCACGCTCAAGGCCGAGTACGAAGGCGAGAACCTCCCGGCAGCGATGTCGCTCGTGACGTCCACCGCCGGGGTCACGCTCATCCCGCTGTATGCCCAGAACATGCTGACGCCGAATGTGGTTGCCCGGGCTCTGGATGGCGTGCCGCCGACGATTGACCTCGTCCTGGGATACAGGAGCGAGAACTCGTCACCGCTCCTTCACCGGTTTTTGTCTCGCGCCGACGAGTTGGTCGCAAACGTCGAGGGTCAAAGCGTCATCCAATATGCCGTGTAGGGATGGATCAGCTGCGCCATCAGCTTTAACACCGAGCGCCCACTCGCTGAGCGTCCGGTTCCTGATGCTGATCGGTCAACCAACTCGCGAGCGCCAACGGCCGTTGACGCTGCAAAGCGGTACTCACCGCGACCCGTTACCAACCGTTGACCACGCCACCGCAATCGAACTACGCCGCGATCGGATCCAACGAACTGTGCTCCGCTCCTTGCATCACCTGCACCTGATTGCGCCCCGCGCCCTTCGCACGGTACAGCGCCTGATCAGCCCGCATCAGCAACCGCGAGGGCTCCTCGCTCGGCCCCATCCACTCGGCCACGCCAAAGCTCGCCGAGAGCGTCAGCGGCCCTTCGTCGCGCGGCAGTTGCTGCGCCGCGAGGCGCGCGCGCAGCGCCTCGGCGGCTTCGGCCGCCTGCGCGAGCCCCAGCCCCGGCAGCAGCACCAGAAACTCCTCGCCGCCGAAGCGGCCCACGCGGTCGACTTCGCGCACCGAGGTCTGCAGCAGCGCGGCGGTGTGCTTGAGCGCCTGGTCGCCGGCGGCGTGGCCATGGCGGTCGTTGATCGCCTTGAAGTGGTCGATGTCGAGCATCACCACTGTGAAGGTGTCGCCGGCGCGGCGGCTGCGGTGCAGTTGCTGGTCGAGCGTCTCCTGCATCGCGCGGCGGTTCAGCAAGCCGGTGAGGCCGTCGTGGCGGGCGCGCCAGTGCAATTGCTGGATCAGCCGCGCCACCACCAGCGCCATCAGCGTGGCATGCAGCAGCGCGATCACCGCGACCACCGCCATCGCGGTGCCGACGTTCAGCGAGCTGTTCGCCGCGATCTCGGTGGCCAGCGCCTCGGGCTTCAGCGCGGTGCGCAGCGCGCGGCCCGCCGCGTTCAGCCCGGCGAGCAGCAGCGGCACCGTCATCAGCACCGGGAAGCGCAGCGCGAGCCGGTCGCGCGCGTAGCGGTAGAGGTCCCAGCCGATCCAAAGGTACAGCGTCGCGGTGATCGTGTAGTGCACCACTGCCTGCGCCGGGCGCCATGCTGGGTCGACGCCGATCCACGAAGCGAGCGCCGCGAGCACCAGCATCGCCGCGTGCACCGCATGGCGGCGTGGCTGCCCGGTGAAGTGCCAGACGCCGTGCTGCAGCAGCATCAGCCCGAGCATCGCGAGCAGCACGCCCGCCATCGGCAGCGACTGCAGGTTGGTTCCGAGGTAGAGGAAGGTCGCGGCGCTGCAGACCGAATAGCCGGCCCAGTGCGCCGTGGCAGCGCGGGTCTCGCGGATCCACCACGAACCGACGGCCCACATTACCGCGGCCACGGCCTGGATCATCGCCAGCATCAAGAACGCAAGTTCCGAAGGCGTCAGGCTGGACATCACCGTTTGCTCCCCCATCCATCCCCTGGATTTCGCGGATGGGGGTATAGCACGATGCGGTGATCCGGCGGCGGCTGCGTCCGCCCGATCAAGCGGGCAGACGCACTGCTCAGCTCAGCTCAGCTCAGCTCAGCTCAGCGTGGCGATGATCGCGTTCGCCGCGTCGGTCAGTGCAGCCGCGGTGGTGCTGGACAGCTTGCCGTTCTTCCATTGCGTCTGCACGGCGCTGATGAACGCGTTGAGCTGATTGATGGCCTGCTTGTTCTGAGCCGCCTGGATCGACGCGAGCGCGTTCGTCAGCTTGTCGCTCAGGCTGGCAACCTGGCCGGCGGTCAGCGCGAGCGATGCATCGGACAGGGAGGCCAGCAAGGCATCCGTCGCGACGTCGCTGGGATCCAGGCGCACCGCGTGATAGACGAACTGCACGCCGTCCTTCGTCGCATCGGCCACGATCTGGCCGCGGCCGTTGATGGCGCGCGCGAAGGTGATGACCCAGGGCGAATTCGCAGCCACCAGCGCGTTGAGATCCACCATCGTGCCGCCCACGGCATAGCTGCCGGTCCAGACGAAGCCGTGTGCGGCCGGCGCGGCGGTGCCCGAACGGCCGACCACCTGGCTGGGGCCGCCCGACAGCGGCGTGTTGATCGCGGCGGCCGAGGCCCAGCCTCCACCGAGATCGCCCAGGTCGAGCAGCGGGTTGCTGCCGGACTTCAGGATGGCGCGCATGAATCCCGAGAAGGGGTTGCCGTCGAATTGACTGTCTCCAACGACCTCGCCGCGATCGTTGATCGCGAAGGCGTTGCTGTTCGGGCCCAGGGCAAGCGCGGAGAGGTCTGTCATCGGACCGCTGCCGCTGAAGAGGAAGGCATGGTTCGGCGTTCCGGTGAGCAAGGTCGTTGCCGAGTTGCCGACGACACTGCCGGCACCGTTGACGCCCCAGGCAATGCTCGAGCGCACCGAGGGACAGCTCACGGTCGGCGGCACGAGCGTGCCGAGGTCGTCGGTGGAAGGATTGATGGCGGCGCCGGGCGCGGTGCGGAAGGCACGCGAGACCGAGACGCAGATGTTGTTCGGCACCCGGGCAAAGCCGACGACGACGCCGGCATCGTTGATGTTGCGCGCGCCGCTGCTGTTGTTGAGAACCGTCCCTTCGGCGGCAAAGGTGCCCAGGTCCACCATCGCGCCGCCCGGATCGATCCGGAAGGCACGGCGCGTGCCGTCGGCCCGGTCGGCATCGCCCACCACCTGTCCGGAACTGTTGATGGCATAGGCGAAGCTGCTCGCGCCGCCGAGCGTGCCGAGGTGGTCGGTGGGTTTGATCGCCTGGTTCGGCGCGGTGCGGAAGGCACGGCTCGGGTCGCTGAACGAGGATCCCAGCCGCGTGTAGCCGACCACCTGGCCGGCGTTGTTGATGCCCAGCGCGATGGTGTTGCCGATGCTGCCGTCGAGGCTGCCGAGTTCGGTGACGACGTACTTCTTGGCGGCAACCTGCGCGCTGGCGCCGACGCAGAACAACGATCCGGCGGCCAGGGCCGCCGCAAGTGCAAGCGTTGCGAGCTTCATGTCCGTTCCTTTCTTGGTGGGGCCGTTCGCGCACGGCCTCGCAAGCGAGCCGTGTGCGGGGCACCTTAGGACTCGGTGCGTTACTGGTGAGTTACCGGCGGGACCCGGATCGGCACCGCCGATGCCGGCTCATTGCGTCGAGCGCCGATCGGCCGCGGCAAGCAGCGCGCGGTTGGTCGCGTTGCGCTCCAAGAAGCTGTGGTGGAACTCCTGCGGCACATGCGGCAACGCGACGCGCCGCACCCACTGCGCGCCGCGCGCCAGGGCCATCAGGGCCTGGTCGCCGTCGCCGCTGGCCTCGAACACCTGCGCCGCGATCCACCACGCCTCACCCAGGTACAGGTCGGACGGCTGCACCTCATCGATCTGCGGCACGATGTCGCGCATCTCGCATGCTGCGGCCTGCGCCTGGCCGCTGCTGCTCAGCGCATGTGCGTGCAACAACCGCGCCTTCATCGCCACGCCGGCGAACTCCAGCCGCGTGGCCATCTGCAGCACCTGGTCGCAGCGCTGCACCTTGGCGGCAGCGTCGTCCCCCTCGAGCTCGTCGAGCAGCACGTGCATGCGGACGTGCGGATCGGCACCAGCTGGCAGCGACGTCAGGGCCAGCTGCATCTGCGGCTGGCCCGACTGTCCCAGCTGGCGATCGATTCGCGCGGCGATGTTGCAGCGGCGCGCCCAGGTCATGTCGACCGGCGGGCGCTCGTAGGCGAGCGTCTGCCGCGCGCGGGCGAACTGTCCCAGCTCGATCAGCAACTGGGCCTTGTGGTTGGACGCGACGGCAATCCACACCGGCTGCTTGTCGCGCTCGAAACAGGCCAGTGCGGCGTCCAGGCGCTGCAAGGCCTCGCGATACTGGCCGGCCATGCCGCAGTACAACCCGACATAGGTCTCGACGATGGCGCCCTCCGGGCCGTCGGTGCTGCCGAGTTGCGCCTGCAGCGCGAGTGCCTGGCGCGCGAACGCCAGCGCCTCGGCGGTGTTGCCGAGGTTGCCCTTCACGGTGGCGAGATTCGACGTGAGCGTCGCCAGCTCGGCGAGGTCGCCCAGTTTCCTGGCGTTGTCGATTGCTTTCTGCAGCGCGAACGCCGTCTCGCGCAGACGCCGCCCCGCGTTGAGCACATAGGCATAGTCGGCCCAGAAATGGCCGCGCTGGGCGTCGCTTCCGTCGCACTCGACCCGCTCGCGATACGGCTCGATGACCGCCAGCGCCTCGTCGGGCCGTGCTGCCAGCGCCAGCCCCACTGCATGCAGGCGCGCCGCCTCGAAACCGGGCCAGGGCGACTCGAGGTGCCGGGCCAGCCCGGCCGCCTCGAGTGCGGCCGCGATGCCGGTCTTGTGATCGCCAGCCATCAAAGCCGCGGTGGCGCGAGCGGTGAGCGCCGCGATGCGCTGCGCGTCGGTGTGCGCCTGGGCCATCAGCTCGTCGATCACGCGCTCGGCGTGGCTGACCCCCATCACGATGATCAGCGCGTGGATGCTTTCGCAGCGTGCGTCGAACGCACGCTCGCCCGCTCCGCCCTGGTCGTAGGCCGATGCCGCGAGGCGCCAATGCTCGACCTCGTGCGTGCGCTGCGATGCGCTTTGTGCGCGCCGCGCTGCCGCCGCGTAGGCATCGCCGGCAAGCAGCCATTCCCCCGCGCCGGCCCAGTGCGGCGCGATGCCGGCAGGCGGTGCCCGACGCAACTGCAGATGGCCGGCGATGCTCTTGTGCAGCAGCGCGGCGATCGGCTGCGGCACCGAGGCGCGCGTGGCTTCGAACACGAGGTCGTGTGCGAACGCGCCGTCCCGGATGACCTGGGCCGATTCCAGCTCGCGCCACGGCTCCGCCAGGTCCAGCGGATGGGCCTGCAGCACCGCGGCCGCCAGCTCGGCATCGAAATTCGCACCGGCCAGCGCAGCCACCCGCGCGAGCTTCAATGCGGGTGGCGAAAGCTGCGCCAGGCGGCGCTCGACCAGCGCGCCGACCGATGTGGGTTGCGGCAGGCTGACGGGGCCGCCGCCCGCCGTGCCCGCGGGCGACAGCACGAGATCCTTCAGCGTTTCGAGCGCGAACATCGGATTGCCGCCGGTGTGCCGCAGCAAAGCAGGCGCCAGCCGAGCGGCGTCGAGCTCCGCGATGCCGAGCGACTCCACCAGCTGCGTCATCTGCTCGAGGTCCAGCGGCTGGAGCGTCACAGCCTCGACGTGCTGCGTGTCTTCGAGCGCAACGCGCAGCGCGCGCGTCGCCGCACCGCCTTCGGCGTTGCGCTGCGCGAGGCCCCAGTGCAAGGCTGCCAACGGCTCCGACAGGATCAGCGCCTGCACGCACTCGGTGCTCGCATCGTCCGCGAAGTGAAGGTCGTCGAGCAGCAGCGCCTGAAGCCCGCGGCGCATCGCATCGGCAAGCACCTCCTCGACGGTGCGTTGCAACAGCAAGCGCTGCGCCCGACCCGACAGTGCGATCGGCGCACCCAGCTCCGGCAACACCAGCGCCAGCGCCTCGCGCCGTGCACCCGGCATCTCGATGTCGTGGGCCGCGAACACGGCTCGCAACAGCCGCGACAACGCCGCATAGGCAATGCCGGCATCGCCGGGGCGTGCCAGCGTGGACACCACGCCGGTGCGGCCGGCGATGAAGTCGCGCAGCAGGCGACTCTTGCCGATGCCCGCCTCGCCCAGCACGACGAACACGCGGCCCGCGTGCCAGGCGCGCTCCAGCAGTTGCAGCGGCTTTTCGCGCCCGATCAGGCGCGGCGGGCGCAGCAGGCTGGCCGGCGCGACGGCACGCCGCTGCGGCAAGCGCGCGGCACCCCGCTCGACGGTGCCGAGCAGCTCGATGGTCTCGGCCGACGGACGCGTGCCGAGCTCGTCCTTCAGGCGTTGCTCGAGCCGCTCGAATGCGGCGATGGCCGCCGCCGGATCGCCGCGCAGGTAGTGCAGGCGCATCAGCCGGCGGTGTGCATGCTCGGCCAGCGGATCGCCGTCGATCAGGCGCTGCGTGTAGACGATGCCGCGCGCGATCGCGCCGTCTTTCTCGCATTGCGCCGCCATCGCAGCCAGCACGTCGTTGCATTGCATGCGCCACTTGCGGCGCTCGTGCCGCAGCCATTCGGCGAACTCGGGCAGGTCGTCGAAATCGAGGGCACCGAGCAGTTCGCGTGCGCCGAGCTGCTCGTCGGCTCGCAGGCGCTCCAGTGCGGCAGCCAGGTCGGGCTCGACGTTGGGCGCGAGGTGCAGCAGCGAGCCGCTGCCGACCAGCGGCGTACCGGCCTCGCGGCGCAGGCGGAACACGCGTTGACGCAGGCTCGTGTCCGCTTGCTTGGCCGTGGCCTTGGGCCACAGCAGCGCGGCCACGCGCTCGGCACTGATCGGACCGCTGAGCGCGATCAGCGCCAGCAGTGCCGCATCCTTCGGGCGCAGGTCGATCGTGCGCGCGCCTGCTCGGGCGACCAGACCCGGCTCGCCGAGCAAGCGCAAATTCCAGGCGGGCAGCAGCTCTTGGGGAGACGGCATGGTGCGCAGTGTGTGCGATTCGCCGGTATAGCGGCAGCTGCGTTACCGGCAGGTTACCGGGCGGCCGCCGAAGCACGATGCGGCCGTAGGGCTCCTCAAGCTTTTGCGGCCGGAGCCGATAGCCACCTGATGACACCCAGCGGCCTCAAGACACGTACCTTGCTGGCGCTCGCCTTCGGCGCGCTGCTGGCACTCACCACCACGATGCTCGCCGTCGCGCTGCCGGCGGCGACGGGCAGCACGCGAATCCTGTTGTGGACGCTGGGCGGCGCCGCCGCCGTGACGGCGTTCGTCAGCGTGCGCCTGCTGGCGCGCGCCATCGAGCGCCCGCTCGACGACGCGATCCACATCGCGGAGACCGTCGCCTCGGGTGACCTCAGCCAGGAATTCCACACCGACCGCGGCGGCGACTTCGGCCGCCTGCTGGGCGCGCTCGGGCGCATGGAAGACACGCTCACCGACCTGGTGACGCGCATCCACGGTTCGACGCAGTCGATCGGCGTGGCCGCGCGCGAGATCGATGGTGGCAACGGCGACCTGGCGCGCCGCACCGGAGAGCAGGCGCGCGAGCTCGAGCAGACGGCGCAGAGCATGCGCGCGCTCACTGCCGCACTGAAGCAGAACGCCGAGCGAGCGCTGAACGCGAGTCGCTCGGCCAAGGGCGCTTCCGGCGTGGCCGCGCGCGGCGGCGAGGTCGTCGGCCGCGTGGTCCAGACCATGGACTCGATCAGCGGCAGCTCGCGCCGCATCGTCGACATCATCGAGGTCATCGAAGGCATCGCCTTCCAGACCAATATTCTTGCGCTCAACGCGGCCGTCGAGGCCGCGCGCGCTGGCGAACAGGGGCGCGGCTTCGCCGTCGTCGCCAGCGAAGTGCAGAGCCTGGCGAAGAAGAGCTCGGTCGCGGCGAAGGAGATCAGGGCGCTGATCGCGAGCGCAGTCGAGCACGTGGACAGCGGCGCGGCCCTCGTCAAGCAGGCCGGCGGCACGATGGGCGAGATCGTCGACGAGGTACGCGGCGTCGACGCCCTGCTCGGCGAGATCGCCTCGGCGCTGGCTCAACAGAGCCAGACCATCGAGCAGGTCAGCCAGGCCATCGTGCGCATGGACGCGACGACGCAGCAGAACGCCACGCTCGTGCAGCAGGCGGCAGGCGCCTCATCGGCGCTGGCCACGCAGTCGCGCGAGCTCGAATCGCTCGTCGGCCAGTTCAAGATCGACTGACGCCGCCGCGGCCGACGGAAAGTCAAGACGACAAGCGGCATGTCGTCAATTTCGACGACAGACGAACTCGACCCGCAGTCGACACAATCTTCCCGGCCCTTTCTCGGGCGAGGAGAGTGACGATGAACGCGTATCGAATCGGTTTGTATGCGGCGTGCCTGCTGTGCGGAGGTGCCGCCGCCGCCGAACCGCCAACCCTCGCCGAGTCCGCCGCCTCGGTCTGCAAGGGCAGCGCCAAGAGCGAGCAACTGGTCGCCGCATCGATCGAGCGCGCGAAGGCCAGCAGCGCTCTCAACGCGATCATCACGCTCGACGAATCGGGCGCGACCGCAGCCGCGCAGACGATCGACAAGTCCCCCGCCGCCACCCGCTGCCGCCCGCTCGCCGGCGTGCCCATCGTCATCAAAGACAACATCCAGGTCGCCGGCCTCCCCAGCACCGCAGGCACGCCCGCGCTGAAAGGCTTCGTGCCGAAAGCCGATGCACCAGTCGTCAAGCGCCTGCGCGATGCGGGCGCCATCGTCGTTGCCAAGACCAACATGCACGAACTCGCGTTCGGCATCTCCGGCCACAACCCGGCCTTCCAGAGCGGGCCCGACGCCGGCGTGCGCAATGCGTATGACCGCACGCGTGCGGCCGGTGGTTCGTCGTCGGGCACCGGCGCGGCGTTGGGCGCGCGCAT
>Ga0075369_10000595_pt1 | contig 11457 bp, 14 predicted proteins | sample EndMethybrTD3034_FD_71400 | JGI IMG/M metagenome (GOLD analysis project Ga0075369, IMG submission 71400) | Populus endosphere microbial communities from Tennessee, USA - Endosphere MetaG P. TD hybrid TD303-4 | ecosystem: Host-associated > Plants > Roots > Endosphere | place: USA: Tennessee...
TCGACCTCGTCCTTGAACGGCCGGATCTGCTGGCTGTGGCAGGTGTAGCAGCCCTCGCGGACGTAGATGTTGCGGCCGAGCAGCTCGAGCGGCGTGTAGGGCCGCATGCCGTCGACGCGCTCGATCGTGGTCTCGATGGTGAACAGCGGGATGATCTGCACCAGACCGCCGATCGAGACGGTGATCAGGGTCAGGACCACCATCAGAATGACGTTCTTCTCGATCGTCTCGTGACGCATGAACATCGATCGCCTCCTAAGCCGCGATGGCCCGGGGCGCCTCGACGGCGGAGGCCGAGACCTCGCCGCGTATCGTGCGCCACATGTTGTAAGCCATGATCAGGCCGCCGCTCAGGAAGAACAGGCCTCCCAGCAGGCGGATCATGTAGAAGGGCTGCATCGCCGCCACCGTCTCGACGAACGAGTACTGCAGGAAGCCCAGCTCGTCGTAGGCGCGCCACATCAGACCCTGCATGATGCCGCTCACCCACATCGCGGTGATGTAGAGAACGATGCCGAGCGTGGCGATCCAGTAGTGCCAGCTGATCAGCCGCACCGACCACATGGTGGGCCGGTTCCACATCTTCGGCGTCAGGTAGTAGAGCGTGCCGAACACGATGAAGGCGACCCAGCCGAGCGCACCGGAATGGACGTGTCCGATCGTCCAGTCGGTGTAGTGGCTGAGCGAGTTCACCGCCTTGATCGACATGACCGGTCCCTCGAAGGTCGCCATGCCGTAGAAGCCCACCGCGGTGACCGAGAAGCGCAGGCCGGGATCGGTGCGCAGCTTGTCCCACGCGCCGCTCAAGGTCATGAGGCCGTTGATCATGCCGCCCCAGCTCGGCATCCACAGCATGACCGAGAACACCATGCCGAGCGTCTGCGCCCAGTCGGGCAGCGACGTGTAGTGCAGATGGTGCGGGCCGGCCCAGATGTAGAGGAACACCAGGGACCAGAAGTGGATGATCGACAGCCGGTACGAATAGATCGGCCGGTTCGCCGCCTTGGGGATGTAGTAGTACATCATCCCGAGGAAGGCCGCGGTCAGGAAGAAGCCGACGGCGTTGTGGCCGTACCACCACTGGATCATTGCATCCTGCACGCCCGACCAGGCACCGTAGCTCTTGCTGCCGGTGATCGACACCGGCACCGCGAGGTTGTTGACGATGTGCAGCATCGCGATGGTGATGATGAAGGCGAGATAGAACCAGTTGGCGACGTAGATGTGCGGCTCTTCGCGCTTCAGTACGGTGCCGAGATAGGCCACGAGGTAGGCGACCCACACGATCGTCAGCCACAGGTCGATGAACCATTCGGGCTCGGCGTACTCCTTGCTCTGGGTGATGCCGAGCAGGTAGCTGGCCGCCGCCGTGACGATGAAGAACTGGTAGCCCAGCAGCACGAACCAGCCGAGCGGCGCGCCGCCGAACAGGCGGGCGCGGCAGGTGCGCTGCACGACGTGGAAGGCGGTGCCGATCAGCGCCGTGCCGCCGAAGGCGAAGATCGCCGCCGAGGTGTGCAGCGGGCGCAGGCGGCCGAACGTCAGGTACTGGCTGTCGAAGGAGAGCTGCGGCCACACGAGCTGGGCTGCGATCACGACGCCGGCGAGGAAGGCGACGACGCCCCAGAACATGGTGAGCACCACGGCGGCGCGGATGACGTCTTCGACGTATCGCGGTCCGCGATGGTCGGCGCGCGCGACGGCTTGGCTGGACATCTTCTCTCCCGCGGCTGTGTCGCGATGAGGTCTACGAGGCGTGCCTCCGCGCCTCCTTGATCTGGGTCAAGGACCGCGGCCACGCGAGGCGCTGGATTCGCAGGCAACAGGAGGAAACTGCATGAGCGACACGATTGCCGTGTTCCGTGCGCAACCGCGCATCCGCCAAGTCGCCGTCGACCGTGCCTGGTCGTGGCTCGGCGCCGGTTGGCGCGATCTCTGGACGGCGCCACTGCACAGCCTCGCCTTCGGCGCCGCCGCTGTCATCGCCGGCTGGCTGGTCATTGCGCTGCTGCTGTGGCGCGACCTGCCGTATCTCGTGCTGCCGATCAGTGCCGGGTTCTTCTTCGTCGGTCCGTTCATGGCGGTCGGCCTCTACGAGATCAGCCGCCGACTCGAGAACGGGCTTCTGGTCGACGCCGAATCGACCTTCTTCGCTTGGCGGCGCAACCCCGACCAGATCGCCCTGATGGGTACCGTGCTGTTGCTGCTGCATCTCGCCTGGATGCGCGCGGCCCAGCTGCTGTTTGCCCTGTTCGACTGGCGCACCGTGCCGTCGTGGGGCCAATTCCTCGATCTCGCCTGGTACTCGGCGCGCAACCTGCCGTTCCTCGCGATCGGCGTAACAGTCGGTGCAGGCCTGGCGGCGCTCGCCTTCGCCATCGGCGCCTTCTCGATGCCCTATCTGCTCGATCGTCGCGATGCCAACCTGTTCGAGGCGATCGCCACATCGGTCGCCGCGGTGCGTCTCAACCCGCGGCCGATGCTGCTGTGGGCCGGCCTGATCGTCGTGCTGGTGGCGCTGGCCATGGTGCCGGGCCTGCTCGGCCTGGTCATCGTCCTGCCGGTGGTCGCGCATGCGAGCTGGCACGCCTATCGAGACATCGTGCGTTTCCCGCCGGACGACGCCTGACGCCGATCGTCAGAGGCGTTGGCTTGCCAGCCCCAGCATCATCAGGCCGTTGACGAGCAGCAGCGGCGTCGCGACCCAGTGCGCGATGCCGCGCAGCCGGCGACGCAGCAGCAGGCCGAGCCAGCCCACGCCGATCAGCGCCGGCATGGTTCCGAGCCCGAACGCCAACATCGCGATCGCGCCGTCGCGGACGCCGCCCGTTCCCGCCGCGGCGGCCAGCGCGCCATAGAGCAGGCCGCAGGGCAGCAAGCCCAGCACCAGGCCGAGGGCATAGCGGCCGGCCGGATGGCGTGAGGCGCTGAGCGGCAAGGCAAAGCGCGTGACGAGACGTGAAAGAGGAGAGGCGGCACCCAACGCCAGGCCGAGCGCTTGCAGGATCATCAGCAGCGCGCCGAGCACCAGCAACCCGCCTGACAGCCAGGCGAAACCGGTGGTCGCGGCAAACAGCGCGGTCGCCGCACCGGCAACCGCCCCGAGCGCGGTGTAGGTCGTGAGGCGGCCGAGGTGATAGGGCAGAAGGGCGGCGCCGGCGAGGCGTTGCCATTCACCGTATTTGCCTCGTGCGTGCTCGCTGTCGGCGACGACCTGCCCCAGCACGAAGGGACCGCACATGCCGACGCAGTGCACCAGGCTGCCGGCGAGGCCGGCCAGCAGCAGGGCCAGCGGCAGGCCAGGCGACAACGACGCCAGCACATGCAGCTTCTCGCCGCAGAGCGCGGTGAAGTAGGCGATCACCTCCATCACCGATACCTCTACTGCCGCGTCTGTGGGCCGTTCTTGACCTGGGTCAAGGCCACAGGATACGCGCCGCGACATTCTCCGGCCCCATCGCGCCAAATCGGGGACCGACATGACCTACAAGACCATTCTCGTGCATTGCAGCGGCCGTCCAAAGGTCGAGCAGAGGCTGGCCGTCGCGGTCGAGTTGGCGCAGCGACACGGTGCCCTTCTCGTCGGCGTGTACGTTCAGGAGCCGTTCATGACGCCCGCGATGTTCGACGGCACGGCCGCCCTGGACGATCTGTTTGCGGCCTACGAGCAGAGGGCGCAGGCTGACGTGACGGCTGCGAAGGCAGCCTTCTTCAAGGCCGTGAAGGGCACGCACCTTTCGACGGAATGGCGATCGGAAAGCGGCTTTGCCGCCACCCAGCTCGGCATCCACGCCCGCTATGCTGATCTGGTCGTGCTGGGGCAGGCCGATCCCGACGGTGATGACGACGCGCCGACCGATCTTCCGGAAACCCTTGCCCTGTCGAGCGGACGGCCGGCGCTCGTCGTGCCGCACATCGGCGCCAAGTCGCCGGTCGGCAAGACGGTCATGCTGTGCTGGAATGCCAGCCGCGAAAGCGCTCGGGCGGCGTCGGACGCCCTGCCGCTGCTGCGCGGCGCCGACAAGGTGATCGTGCTGTCGGTCGATCCGAAACCCTCCGCCGGCGGCCATGGCGCCGAGCCGGGGGCCGATGTCGCGACCTGGCTGGCGCGCCATGGCGTGAAGGTCACGGTGCAGCGCGACGTTGCTGCCGATTCCGATGTCGGCGGCATCATCCTGTCGCGTGCGGCCGATCACGACGTGGACCTGATCGTCATGGGCCTCTACGGCCATTCGCGCCTGCGCGAGATGGTGCTGGGCGGCGCCAGCCGCACGCTGCTCGCCAGCATGACCGTCCCCGTCTTCGTGGCGCACTGAGTCCGGCCATGGATGCCCACACTGTCGCGGCCTACGACAGGCCGGTGCCGCGCTACACCAGCTATCCGACCGCCGCCCAGTTCGGACCGTCGGTCGGGCCGGCCGAGGATGCGGCGTGGCTGGCCGGGCTTGGATCGCGCGCGGCCACGTTCTATCTGCACGTCCCGTTCTGCCGGCGGCTCTGCTTCTACTGTGCCTGCCACACCGTCGCGATGAACCGGCAGGATACGCTGGAGGACTACGCCAACGCCCTGAAGGCCGAGCTCGAGATCGTCGCACGGGCCGCGTCGGACGTCGTGGTCGGCTCGGTGCAATGGGGCGGCGGCACGCCATCCCAGCTCGGCGCGGAGCGGCTGGTGTCCGTTGGTCGCCGGCTGTCGGCGTTGTTCGACGTCCGCTGTGGCCGCGAGATGTCCATGGAGGCCGATCCGCGCTTCTGTGACGAGGCGCTGGCCGATGCCATGGCGGCGCTCGGCGTCACGCGCGTCAGTCTCGGCGTGCAGGATTTCGACGTTGCCGTACAGCAGGCCATCAATCGCCTGCAATCGCCGGAAGACACGGCGGCCGCCCTGCAGAGGCTGCGGCGCGCCGGCATTCGCCATTTCAACATCGATCTTGTCTATGGCCTGCCGCTGCAGACGCTGGAAACCCTGTCGAGCACCCTCGACGCGGCGATCGCGCTCGGGCCCGATCGCTTTGCCGTGTTCGGCTATGCCCATGTTCCGTGGATGAAGCCGCGCCAGAAGCTGATCGATGGCGCCACGCTGCCCGACGCGATGGCGCGGGCGGCGATGGCCGATCTGGTCGAGCAGCGGTTGCTCGCGGCGGGCTACGTGAAGGTGGGGCTCGATCATTACGCCCGGCCCGGCGACAGCTTGGCGCGCGCGGCGGCGGAACGCAGGCTGCGCCGCAATTTCCAGGGCTATGTCGCGGATGAGCAGCCCTGGGTCGTCGGCATCGGCGCTTCGGCGATCTCCTGCCTGCCGCAGGGCTACACCCAGAACGCGGCCGAGGCGGGACCCTACGCGCGGGCCGTCGCACAGGGCGTCCGGCCGACCGTCCGCGGCATCGCCTGGTCGGAGGCAGACCGCCTGCGCGGCGACATCATCAACGAACTGATGTGCCACTTCGAAGTCGATCTGGGCGACGTCTGCCAGCGCCACGGCGCGACGCTGCAACCCCTGCTGTCCGACGTGGCGGCATTGCCGGCGCTGATCGGCGACGGGCTGGCGGCACTCGACGGCACGCGGCTCAGCATCACCGAGCGGGGACGGCCGCTGGTGCGTTCGGTCTGCGCCGCCTTCGATCGCCATTACACCGGCGGCGAGGGTCGCCATGCCCGTGGGATCTAGCGCGAGGAGAAGGGATATGAGCACGCATCAACTGGTTGCCCGGCACGTCGAGGCTGCGCTGGCCGAAGCGGCCGAGCGCAAGATCGACGAGGATGTCGTTGCCCGATGCCTGCTGTCCGAGGCCATCCGGATTTTCAAGCTTGGCCGTTCCAACGACGATATCGCGGCCGAGCTGACGGCTGCAGCGGAGAACCTCGACGACGACAGCCCGCTGGTCTTCATGCGGCCGTGATGCGGCGCGCTAGAAGCCGCCGTCGAACGCTGGCGGCATGACAACGATATTGTTGGCCACGCGCCGCACGCCGGTCACGTTCTCGACGGCGATGCGCACCGCTTCCTTGGCGGGAGGGCAGTGGACATGGCCCCACAGGCTGACCGTGCCGTTGTCGACGACGATGTTGGTGATGTCGGCCGCCCATGAATGGCGGGCGAGCTCCCTGTAGACCTCGCCTCTGATCTGGTCGTCGCCAAGCGGTGCGTCCGCCGGAAACGGCTCGCGCGCCAGCAGGCCTTGCAAGAGATTGGCGCGGCTGACGATGCCGACCACCTTGCCATCGCGCATGATCGGGAGGCGTTTGACGCCATGATGCTGCATCAACAGCGCGACATCGTGCAGCGGCGTGTGCTCCTCCGCCGTCACCACCTTACGGGTCATGACATCGGCAACATGATGGGAATGCGACCGTACATAGTCGCGCGCCAGCCGGGCATCGCTGGCAAGCAGGCGCTGCAGCCAGGTCCTGGTCGGCACCGTCCCGGTTTCCGGCCGGTTCATGAGGTCGGCCTCGCTCACGATGCCGACCATCCGCCCGTCGGCATCGATGACGGGGGCGGCGCTGATGCGCGAGCCGAGCAGTATGTCGGCTGCGGCGTACACCGTCGCATCGGCCGGCACGGTCACGACCGATCGTGTCATTACCTGCGAAGCGTGCATGGTTCTCTCCCAGGCGAAAGTCGCCCGGCTCGCTTTCTTCCATATGGCCGGCAGCGGCGCTTTGCTGCAGATCAAGCCAGCGGCGTCCATCGCTGCGCATGCTAGATTGTAGGCGAGAAGTGGCATGATGAACCAATCCCCAGCCAGCCCGTCGGATTCTTTCGACATCGCCCGTTCGGTCTCACTGTCGTCCGAGCCGGAGTTGGCGTTTGCATCGGACCTCACCGTAGTCGCATGCAATGCCGCTTATGGCTCGAAGCTCGGCGTGCCGTGCGAGGCGATGATCGGCCGGCCGGTGCGCGAGGCCTTTGTCGACAGCCCTGCGCTCGAGCGCCTGATTGAGTCGCTGCAAACCGTCCGGCAGTCGCGCCGGCCGCACTGGGTCGCGGCGCCTGCACCGTGGCCCGTGGGAGGGGAGGGAACGGCGGCAGACTTCGCCATGGTCAACATGCCAGTATTGGGCGCCGACGGTACGGTGCAATGGATCCTGCACAGTCTCGAGGCCGTGCCGGCGTCGGCTGATCGCGCCGCGCTGGAAGCGGCCGAGGCGCGGCTGCGTTCGATCCTGCAGACCGTGCCGGATGCCATGATCATCATTGACGAGCGTGGCCGCATCGAATCGCTCAGCACCACGGCCGAGCGCCTGTTCGGCTACTCGGTGGCCGAGGTCGCCGGCAGGAACATCAGCCTGTTCATGCCGTCGCCGGACCGCGAGCAGCACGATTCCTATCTCAAGCGTTACCTGTCGACCGGCGAGCGGCGGATCATCGGCATCGGCCGCATCGTCGTCGGCCGGCGCAAGGACGGCACCACCTTCCCCATGCATCTGACGGTGGGCGAGCTGAGATCGGCCGAACGCCATTACTTCACGGGCTTCATCCGCGACCTCACCGCCCAGCAGCTCACCGAGGCGAGGCTCAATGAGCTGCAGTCGGAGGTGACGCATATGTCGCGCTACACGGCGCTGGGCGAGATGGCCTCGACCTTGGCGCACGAGATCAACCAACCGCTTACGGCGATCAGCAACTATCTCAGGGGCTGTCAGCGGCTGCTCGACCGCCTCGAAGCCGAGCCCACGCCGATGCTGCGCGAGGCACTGGGCAAGGCCGCCGACCAGGCGCTGCGCGCCGGCCACATCATTCGTCGGCTGCGCGAGTTCGTGGCGCGTGGCGAGGGCGACCGCCGTATCGAGGACCTGCCGAAGCTGATCGAGGATGCAAGCACGCTGGCCCTTGTCGGCGTCCGCGAGGCGGGGATCGCCGTGTCTTATCGCCTCGATCCCAAAGCCCAACTCGTGCTTGCCGACCGCATCCAGATCCAGCAGGTCCTGGTGAACCTGATCCGCAATGCCATGGAGATCATGATCGAGACCGCGAACGATCGGCGGCTGGAGATCGCCACCGTCGCCATCCCCGGCGACCTCGTCGAGGTGAGCGTCGCCGACACGGGCGCGGGCCTGGCGCCCGAGGTGGCGCGGAACCTGTTCCAGCCATTCGTCACGACCAAGCGGCAGGGCATGGGCCTGGGCTTGTCGATTTGCCGGACCATCGTCGAGGCGCACGGCGGCAAGATCTGGGTCGAGAACCGCTCGGGAGGCGGCACGATTTTTCGCTTCACCCTGCGCGCTGCCGCGATCGAGGAGGCGGAACATGTCGGCTGAAGCGGTTCACGTCATCGATGACGATGCCGATGTGCGCCAGTCCATGGCTTTCCTGCTGACGGCCGCGGGCTTCACCGTGCGCGTGCACGAGTCTGCGGTCGCCTTCCTGGCGGTGCTGGCGGAGGCGAGGGGAGGCTGCGTCATCACCGACATCCGCATGCCGCAGATGAACGGCCTGGAGCTGCAGCGTCGCCTGGACGAGCTGAAAGCCGGCCTGCCGGTGATCGTGATGACCGGTCACGGCGACGTGCCGCTGGCGGTCGAGGCGATGAAGGCAGGCGCCGTCGATTTCATCGAAAAGCCGTTCGACGACGAGATCCTTCTGTCGGCCGTCCGGGCGGCCCTGGCGCGCCGCGCGCGAGAGAGCGCCCGCGACGCCCGCACGCTTGAAATCCGAGGTCGGATTGAGCGGCTATCGGAGCGTGAGCGCGAGGTGCTGGACCGGCTGGTCGCCGGCAAGGCCAACAAGGTGATCGCCTTCGAGCTCGGCATCAGTCCGCGCACCGTCGAGATCTACCGCGCCAACGTCATGACCAAGATGCAGGCCGACAGCCTGTCCGAACTGGTCCGCATGGCGCTGATCGAGGATCGCGCGCCCTGAGCCGTGCTGCGACCGATTTGCGCTAGATCAACGCGGGCGAGGGGTTGGGCGGCCAGATTGGACTGATGCCACCTGTGCCAGAAATCGTATTGGTCGTCGATGACGACGCCGCCGTTCGGGCGGCGCTGAAGTTCGCCCTCGAGGTCGAGGGGTTCCGTGTCCGTCTCTATGACAGCGCCGAGGCGGTGCTGGATGATTTCGAGCTCCCCGAGCGCGGCTGCCTCGTCGTCGACTACCGCATGCCTCGTATCGACGGCATCGAACTGATCGAACGCCTGCGCGAGCGACAGGTGGCGCTGCCGGCCATCCTGATCAGCGCCCGGGTCAACACGCAGCTTCGTCGTCTGGCCGAGCGCATCGGTTTGGCGGGCGTGCTCGAGAAGCCGCTGTCGGACGCCGCTCTGGTCGACAGCATCCGCAGCGCCCTGGCGCCCCAGCCTGATCGGCCGTCTACGTAGAATCCCTTAGGTGAAGACCTGAATAGCGACCTCCCCGACAGAAGGGCTACTCCGGAGCTGCCGGACGCTTTTTGAGGGAGACCACGATGCAAGGCCACACCGCCACCGCCACCGCAACCCGGGCTGCGAAATTCCCCGCGACGATCGGCCTGCGCAGCCCGATGGCGGCCGGCATGCAGATGGTGCTGACCAGGGGCGAGGAGCTGTTCGCCGAAGGCGACGAGGCCGAGTATTTCTACAAGGTCGTGTCGGGCGCAATTCGCTCCTACAAGCTCCTGAGCGACGGCCGCCGTCAGATCGACGCCTTCCATCTGCGGGGCGACATTTTCGGGCTGGAAGCCGGCAGTGAGCATCGCTTCTCCGCCGAGGCCGTCGGCGACGTCCAGGTCATTGCCTATCGCCGCAGCCGGCTCAGCGCCATCATCGAGCAGGACGCGGTCTTTCGCGACCGCATCATGACGGCGACCCTGCGCAACCTGCAGCGCGCCCAGGACCACATGCTGCTGCTTGGCCGCAAGACGGCGCAGGAGAAGCTGGCGACGTTCCTGCTCGACATGGCGGAGCGCCTGTCCGGCGACGACGAGCATTTCGACCTGCCGATGCAGCGGTCGGATATCGCCGACCATCTCGGCCTCACCATCGAGACGGTGTCGCGCACGCTCACCCAATTCACGCGCAGCGGCCTGATCCGGCTGACGCCGGCCGGCCGTTCGATCAGCCTGTGCAACCGGATGGCCCTGAAGAGACTTGATGCCTGAGGCTTGCGGCCAGCAGTGGAGGGTACCATGAGCGAAGCGACAGATCCGGCCGTCACGGCCTGGATGCAGGCGATCGATGGTTACCAGGCCTGCCTGCAGGCCTGCATTGGCTGGCAGCAGGAGCTGGCGCGGTTCGCCGACCTCAGGTTGGCCGGCAATCGCCGCACCTGGGAAGCGCTGATGTCCACGCGCGACGGGGCGGACACGCTGAAGATCCAGCAGGACTGGGCGGCGCAGGCCGCGAACGACTACACCGAAGAGGCCACGCGGCTTGCCCGGCTCGTCACCAGCCTCTCGCTGACTGGTACGACGCCGGACGTGCAACAGGCAGCCACGCTGGTCGCCTGACCGATGGTCAGGCCGGCGAATTGGGCAGCATGCGATCGATCGTCTTGAACGCACGGCGGGCGTGATCGAGCAGCTCGCCGTCGGTCGGATGATCCAAGGTCTCGGTCCCGACCAGGCTGCGGCGCAGCTCGGGCTTGTGGGCTTCGAGGTGCTTCACAAGCTGCAGCTTGGCGGTCGACGGCCCCACCAGCAGCCATTCCGTCGCACCCTGCAGCGCCTCCATGATGTGCTCGAAGAAGCTGGCATCGAGGTCCATGTGGCCCGCGCCGATCACGCCCGCCTTGTGATGGACTTGGCGAAACGGATTGTGCGCCTGGATGTGCGCCTTCTCCACGTCGGATGCGTTGAAGCGGAAGATACGGGCTTCCTTGGAATCCATCCAGACGATGGCGTGACTGTGCGACATGCAGGCTCCTCGGAGTTTTTCGCTGGCGAAGGTATACGCTTTGCTACCGGCCAGCGTTGATGCAGGTCAAGCGGCGCGAGCGTGATTCGCCGCGCCTACATATAGCCGCCGCGGAAGCTGATCAGCGGTTCCTTCATTGAGGCGCTGTAGGCCACGACACGCCCCAGGGCGATGACGGTGCCGTGGCGCTCGATCAGTTCGTCGAGCTGGCAGTCGATCACGCCGACGGAGTCGACCAGCGTCGGCGCGCCGGTCTTGAGCTCACTCCAGGCGCCGGGCAGGAAGCGGTCGGCGCCTTTCAGCGAGCCCTGGCCGCCGAATTCCTTGACCAGGGCGTCGGCGCCCTTGGGCACATAGTTGATGGCGAAATGGTTGGACTGCCGCACGGCGCCCAGCGCCGACGTCGTGAGGCCGATCGACACCATCATCATGGGCGGGCTGGCCGACAGATGCGTGGCCGACAGCGCCAGGAAACCGGCCGGCCCGTCGGCGCCCTTGGCGGTCACGATGGCCACGCCGATGGCGCGGCAGCCGATCGCCTTCCAGAAGGTCTTTGCGTCGATCTCGGTATCCATCGAATGCTCCTGTGCTGTCGCCGCAGCTTAAGCGAAAAGAGTGCCGAAC
>Ga0075369_10000600_pt1 | contig 11425 bp, 12 predicted proteins | sample EndMethybrTD3034_FD_71400 | JGI IMG/M metagenome (GOLD analysis project Ga0075369, IMG submission 71400) | Populus endosphere microbial communities from Tennessee, USA - Endosphere MetaG P. TD hybrid TD303-4 | ecosystem: Host-associated > Plants > Roots > Endosphere | place: USA: Tennessee...
GCGGCGTTGGTCTCGTCGACCCCGCCATAGGCCTCGACCCGCAGCGAGGCCTTGCTGACCGGCGCGCCGGTGGCCAGCCGCGTCGAGCCGCCATCGCCGGTGCGGGTATAGATGCGGTTCAGCGTGACCATGCGTCGCGGACTCCCGTTATGCGAACAGGCTTACAGTTCCTAAGCGCCCTTGCGCCACCAGAAGGCGGCGGCGACCAGGACGATGATGGCGATGAACTGCAGGAGCACGCGCAGCCGCATCAGCTTGTTCGAATAGGAGCGGCCGAAATCGCCGCCCCGGAACAGGGCGTAGAGGCCCGCCGCCAGGGCGACCAGAACCGCGAGCAGCGCGGCGGGGACGAGAAAGTCGAACAGGTGGTTCATGGGCGCGGAAGATAGGCTGGGCGGGCCGCTCGCGCCATAGAGCCCGGAGCCGTAAGGGCGCTGTCACGTTCGCGCCGCTTCAGGGCCTTATCGCCGCCCGATCGAGGCCTAGCCTTAAGGGTGCGACTCGGTTCGCTGACCATCGTCCGTTGAGTCAATTCGGCGAACCTGTTCGGTGAGCGCATTTGTCGCAGTGACGCTTTGAGAGCGCTCTCATATGTACGAACCGCGTCGTTGTTCGACGATTTTAGTTCGATTTCGCGGTTGCAATAGCCTCCCCCTAGCGTTATTGCGCCCGCTTCCTATTTCTCAGTGCGCGTTCGTTGAACACGATCAACCTCCCCCACCGCGGATCGGTTCGACGCTTTTCCACCCCAGCGGGGAGCAGGAGATAACCGCATGAGCGCTCGCCTAGCGAACGCCGCCGCGCTCTCCGCGTCCGATCGCGAAGAAGCCATGGCTGAAGTCCGCCAGCTGATCACCGACCTGCGCGACGCCGCGCAGGACGGCCGCCAGCTGGCCCGCCGCTACGCCGACGTCCTTCAGAACGTCGTCGATGAATATTGCATTGAATTCGAGAAGCGCGCTGAGGCCGCTCTCGCCCGCCTGGAGGCCGCCGCATGAGCTTTGTGTCCGTCAACATCGAGTCCGCCACCGACTCTCCGGTAAAGCTGACCCGCCGGGCCCTCGCCAAGCAGCGCACCCGTGAGCGCGTCCTGGCCGCCGCCCGCCGCCTGTTCAGCGAGCGCGGCTACGAAGGCGCCACCATCCGTGACATCGCCCAGGCCGCCGGCATGTCGACCGGCGCCGTGTTCGCCAGCTTCGCCGACAAGTCGGAGCTGTTCGAGGAAATCCTGACCGCCGACTACGAAGTCATCTACGCCCAGATGACCCAGGCCTCGCGCAACGCCAAGACCGTCGACGAAGCTCTGATGGGCCTGTTTGGCGTCGCCTATGGCTTCCACGTCGAGCAGCTGCCGCTGCTGCGCGCCAGCATCGCGGTGTCCTGGACCCGTTCGGAAGCCGCCGAGCGCCGCGCCCGCACGGACCTGAAGCACATCTTCCGCCTGATCGCCGACGCCCTGCAGCGCGGCGTCGACGAAGGTCAGTTGAAGAAGGATATCGACGCTAAGCTCTTGGCTGAGATCACCTGGGACGTGTATGTCGCCAACTATCGCCGCGCCGTCTATGACGGTTGGTCGGTGGAGGCTCTGCTGGCGCGGCTTTCGGAACAACTGAAAGTCATCTTCGCGGGCGCTCGCGCTTAACCAAGTCCGGAGACCGCTCCGTTCGGGGGAACGGAGCGGCTTCGATTCAACAATGACGCTGGCGTGTTCGAGGGGGACGTGCGTGGGCGTAAGAGATGATCAAAAGGCCGCGACGCGCGAGAAGGTTCTCGACGCCGCGCGTGACCTGTTCAACGAGGTTGGCTACGACGAGACCACCATCCGCGCCATCGCGGAGCGGGCGGGGGTCTCCGTCGGCAGCGTGTTCACCACCTTCGCCTCCAAGGCGGAGGTGTTGAGCCATGTCATGGATCATCGCCTGAGCGAACTCTACGCCGAGTTCGATCGGGTGGTGCCGTTCCTGCGCGGCAGCACGGCCGATCGCCTGTGCTCGATCTTCGCCATTCACTACGAGTTCGAGACCCGGCGGGTGAAGCTGTTCCTCGCCCACGTGGCTGCCTCGTACAATCCCAACAACGATCCGGGCGTCACGCCCTACGGCCGCAATCCGCGCCTGACCCAGATGCTGCTGGACGTCCTGGAGGACGGGGTGCGCAAGGGCGAGGTGCGCGACGACCTGGACCTGCGCCTGATCGTCGACACCCTGAAGGCCGCCTACGCCTGGAACTACCGCATGACCGCGGCGGCCGGCGGAACCCTGCCGGCGGCCGAGATGTCGGCGGTGATGGACAAGCAGATCGCCGTGATCGCCGAGGGCTGGAAGCCTCGGTAGGGGCTGGCTCCAAAGCTCATCCCCGTGTCATCCCGGATAGCCTCTTCGCTGCGGCCGGGATGACACGTGAGTGCTGTTTAAAGGAGGGCGTTCAGGCCTCCTCCCACCCGTACTTCCGATCCAGCTTGGTCAGCTGGCTGGCGAAGCCCTGGACCGCCATCTTCGTCCAGTGCGGGTCGCGGTGCGGGTGGATGGTGACGACCATCCGCGCCTCGTCGCCCTTTGGGTAGAAGTCGACCTCGATGATGCTCTCGTAGGTCTCCATGCCCGGCACGAAGTCGATGTCGTGGACCAGGACGAGGCGCGTGTGCGGCCGGAACTGCGTGTAGCGGCCGTGGGTGCCGTGCGAGATCGGTTGGCCCATCTGCTTCATCGCCGCGATCGCCTCGGGCGCGTCGGCGATCATGTCGTAGTCCAGCTTGCCGCCCTCGCGCGGCTCCAGGGCGTGGACCTCGACGCGGAAGCCTTCCGGCCCCCACCACGACTCGAAGCCGTCCTTGGTGGCCCACAGGGCCCAGAGGTCCTCGACGCCCGCGCGGTAGGTGCGTTCGACGACCACGATGGCTTGCGGTTCCTGGGTGTCGGTCATGCCTTGGGTTCCTCTGATGGCGTTTTCAGGCGTTGCTCGAGCGCGGCCCCGAAACGGTCGAGGCGGGCCTCCCACAGCCGCCGGTAGGCGGCGAGCCAGGTCTCGAATTCCTGGAAGGGTTCGGGCCGCAGGGCGTAGAGGCGGCGCTGGCCGCTGGGGCGCACCGACACGAACCCCGCCTCGTGCAGGATCCGCAGGTGGCGCGAGACGCCGGACTGGTGGACGCCCGCCGCCTCGACGATGTCGCCCACCGGGCGCTCGCCGTCGCGCAGCGCCGCGAGGATGCGGCGGCGGGTGGGGTCGGCGAGCGTCTCAAACGGATCTATCTGTGTCATCGTGTATATGCATATTGATGCATATATGTGACGTCAAGAGACCGCCGCGGACTTGGGGCCCGCGGCGGTCGGTTCTAGGATCGGAAGAGGCGAGGCCCTACAGCGTCGCCATGTCGATCACGAAGCGGTAGCGCACGTCGCTCTTGTGCATGCGCTTGTAGGCCTCGTTGATCTGGTCGATCGAGATGACCTCGATGTCGGCGACGATGTTCTTCTCGCCGCAGAAGTCGAGCATCTCCTGGGTTTCCTTGATCGAGCCGATCATCGAGCCGGCCAGGGTGCGGCGGCCGGGGATCAGGGCGAAGGCGTTCAGCGGCACGGGCTCTTCCGGCGCGCCGACGATGACCATGGTCCCGTCCACCTTCAGCAGGCTGAGATACGCGCCCCAGTCCAGGGGCGAGGAGACCGTGCAGATCAGCAGGTCGAACGTGTCGGCCAGGGTCTCGAAGGTCTTCGGGTCATTGGTGGCGTAGTAGTGGTCCGCGCCCATCTTCAGGCCGTCGGCCTGCTTGGACAGGGTCTGGCTCAGCACCGTCACTTCCGCGCCCATGGCGTGGGCCAGCTTGACGCCCATGTGGCCCAGGCCGCCCATGCCCAGGATCGCGACCTTCTTGCCGGGACCGGCGTTCCAGTGGCGCAGCGGCGAGTACAGGGTGATGCCGGCGCACAGCAGCGGCGCGGCGGCGTCCAGCGGCAGGTTTTCCGGAATCGACAGGACGTAGTCTTCCTTGACCACCATGTGGTCGGAATAGCCGCCATAGGTCGGGGTGTCCGAGCCCGGCTCGAAGGCGCTGTAGGTCAGGACGAGGCCCGGCTGGTACTGCTCGCGATCCAGGTCGCGGGCGGCCTTGCAGGTGACGCAGCTATCGACGAAGCAGCCGACGCCGACATGGTCGCCTTCCTTGAACCTGGTGACGTTGGCGCCGACGGCGGTGACCACGCCGGCGATCTCGTGGCCGGGGACGATCGGATAGACGCTCTGGCCCCAGCCGTTGTCGACCATGTGGATGTCGGAGTGGCAGACGCCGCAGTACTTGATCGAGATGACGACGTCGTCGGGATTGGGCTCGCGGCGTTCGAAGCTGAACGGAGCCAGGGGCGCGCCAGCGGCGGGCGCCGCGTAGCCTTTAGCGGTGGCCATTCGGATGTTCCTTGGATCTTTGTAGAGCATTTGGGGCAGGACGATCGGGGAGGATCGAACGACAGGAGATTTGCCACGCCTCGCGGCGCCGGCGTTACGCCAATCCTGCAAAGCTCATGCACGATCCTGCAAAAGGCGCCGGGAACGGTTTTCCCGCCGGGCGCCCGAGCGTAGAACCAGGATGTCCTGAAAGCCTGGAAAACCAAGCCGTTGAGATCGCCCGACACCGCCGACGCCTATGCCGAGATCGCCAGTCTCGTCGCCCGTTACGCCGACGACGAGCGTCCCGAGTCCGCGATCGAGGGGCTGTACCTGACCCGTCGTTGCTCGCCCAGCGGTCGGCTGCACGTCGACCAGCGGCCCTCGTTCTGGCTGGTGGCCGGCGGGCGCAAATGCCTGACCGTCGGGGACGAGGAACTGCACTACGGTGTCGGCGACTGCCTGCTAGTGGCCGTGGACCTGCCCGCCACCGCGCGGATCCTCCAGGCCAGCGACGCCGATCCGCACCTGTGCGTGGGCGTGATGATCAATCCCGCCCGCCTGGCCGAGCTGATCGGCCGGCTGCCGGAGCAGATCTCGGCGGCCCCGGCCGGCGTGCGGGGTGTGGCGGTCAATCCGGCCTCGCCCGAGCTGCTGGACGCCACTCTCCGTCTGCTGCGCCTGCTGGAGCGTCCTCGTGACGTCGCGGCCATGGCTCCGCTGATCGAGCAGGAGATCCTTTACCGCCTGCTCAGTGGGCCGCAGGGCGCGCGGCTGCTGCACATCGCCGGGGCCGAAGGACAGGGGCGGCGGGTCACCCGCGCCGTGGCCTGGCTGCGCGATCACTTCGCCCAGCCGCTGCGCATCGAGGTCCTGGCCGAGCACGTGGGCATGAGCGAGAGCTCGCTCCACCACCACTTCAAGGCCGTCACCAACATGACGCCGATGCAGTACCAGAAGCAGCTGCGGCTTTACGAAGCGCGGCGGCTGATGTTGGCCGAGGGGCTGGACGTCGGCGCGGCCGGCTTCAGCGTCGGCTATCAGAGCCCGTCGCAGTTCAGTCGGGAATATCGCCGCCTCTACGGCCTGTCGCCGGCTCGCGACGTGGAGGCCCTGCGCTCGCCGCTCGCGGCGGAGTAGTCGCCGCCTCCTAGTGGAGCGTGGCCCCCGGCGGCATCCAGCTGGTGAAGGCGCGCGCCTCCAGGGCGTCCTGCTCCTCGGCGTGGGCCAGGTCTTCCAGCGCCATCGCGGCCAGCAGCCATTCCTCGAGTTCGGCGGCCGTGGCCTGGCCTTGCTCGATCGCCTCCTGGACGACGTCGATCAGCCATTCGACGGCTTCATCGGTGGTCTTGGTCATGGCGCTATCCTCGTTAACCACGAAGATAGCGACTGCTTGGCTTGAAGGCGCTGCGACATAAGGTCGGAGGGCGTGCGCCCTTCGCGGCGAGGTCGCAACGAAGGGCGCTGCCCGTGGACTATTCGCCCTTCAGCTTGCGGCCGAAGAACTCCAGGTGCGTCTTCAGCACGCTGAGGCCCTTGGTCTTGCTGCGCGGCGCGCTGTGGCGCTCGCCGGGATACAGCGCCATCTCGAACGGGATCGCCTTGGCCTGCAGGGCCGACATCAGCCGGGTGCTGTTCTCGAAGATCACGTTGTCGTCGGCCATGCCGTGCAGCAGCAGCAGGCTGCCGGGCTTGAGCTTGTCGATCCGATTGTTGATGTCCGAATAGGCGTAGCCGGCCTTGTTCTCGTCCGGCTTGCCCATGTAGCGCTCGGTATAGGCCGTGTCGTACAGGCTCCATTCGGTCGGCGGCGCGCCGGCCGCGCCGGCCTTGAACGGCGTGTTATCGGCCGTCAGCAGCATCAGGGTCATGAACCCGCCGTACGACCAGCCCATCACGCCCAGCTTGTCGGCGTCGACATAGGGCAGGCCGGCCAGGAACTTGGCCCCCAGCAGCTGGTCCTCGACCTCGACCGTGCCGAGGTTGCGATCCAGGGCGCGCATGAACTTGGCCGAACGATTGCCGCTGCCGCGGTTGTCCACCCGGAAGACGACGTAGCCGGCTTCCAGATAGGTGCGCTCGGACGGGCTCTGCCAGGTCCGCTTCACCTGCTGGGCGTGGGGCCCGCCGTATACCGCCAGGATGGCCGGATACTTCTTGGCCGGATCGAAGCCCTGGGGCTTGAGGATCTCGTAGTACAGGGTCTCGCCGTCCGAGGCTTTCAGCGTGCCGTATTCCGGCGTCGGCAGGGTCGAGGCATAGGGCCAGTAGGGGTGACCCTCGGCCAGTCGGTTCTCCTCGATCCAGCGCACACGCTTGCCGGCGGCCGTGTAGAGGGCCGTCTGGGGCGGGGTCTTGGGATCGTCATAGGTCGCCGCGAAGGCGCCGCCGGTGTCGGCCACCTTGGCCGTCCACCAGCCGCCGGCCGGGGTCAGGGCCTTGGGCTCGCCAGGCTTGGAATAGCTCACCTCGTAGATGCGGCGCTCCAGGGGCGTGTCCTTCGAGGCGGCGAAGATGGCGACCTTGCGGGCCTCGTCCACGCCTTCCAGCCCGGCCATCGGCCAGTCACCCTTGGTGATCTGGGCGATCAGCTTGCCGTCGGCGGCGTGGCGATAGAGGTGGCGGTTGCCGTCCTTCTCCGACGACCACAGGAACGAGCCGTCCTTCAGCGGACGGAAGTCGTCGCTGATCTCGATATAGTGCGGGTCGGTGTCGGTCAGGATCGTCTTACCCGCGCCGGTGGCGGCGTCGAAGGCGATCAGGTCCAGGGTCTTCTGGTCGCGCGACAGGCGCTGGGCGTAGACGGTCTTGCCGTCGGCCGACCAGTCGACGCGGGCCAGATAGATGTCCTTGTTGGCGCCCAGGTCCAGCTTGCGGATCTGGCCCGAGGCCAGGTCGCGGACGAAGAGCTCGACCACGGCGTTGGGTCGGCCGGCGCGCGGATAGCGCTGCTCGACCACGGTGGCGCCGCGCGGGCCGATGTCGGCGCGCGGCACGACGTCGACGGTGCTCTCGTCGACGCGGGTATAAACGATGCGGCTCTCATCGGGGCTCCACCAGTAGCCGGTGAAGCGGTCCAACTCTTCCTGCACGACGAACTCGGCCACGCCGAACGACAGCGTATCCTTGCCCTCGGTGGTCAGGGCCGTCTCGGACCCGCCGGAGACGGGCTTGATGTAGAGGTTCTGGTCACGGACGTATGAGACGAAGCCGCCCTTGGGCGAGACCTTGGCGTCGACCTCGTCGCCGGGCGTTTCAGTCAGGCGGGTGACCTTGCCGTCGGCGACGCTGTCCAGATAGAGGTCGCCGTCCAGCGGGACCAGGATGAAGCGGCCCTGCTTGTCCCAGCTGTATTCGACGATGCCGCGCGCCGAGACGCGGGCCCGTTCGCGACGGGCCTTCTCGGCTTCCGACAGCTCCTTGGCGCCCGACGACAGGGCCGCCGAGTCGATCAGGCGGTAGGGTTCGCCGCCCTTCACGTCGGCCGCCCACAGGTCCTGGACGTTGGCCGCTTCCGGCTTGGCCTTCAGGTAGGTGACGCGCTTGCCGTCCGGCGACAGGGCCACGCCCTTGGCCGTCGGGCCCGACAGCGCCGGATCGGCGAAGATGCGTTCCGGGGTGAGTTTTTCCGCCATGGCCGGCGTCGAGAGGGCGAGGACGGCCGCGAGCGCCGTCAGCGAGGGGCTTTTCATGGCGCGGGACGCTATGCGCCAGCGTCGCCGTTGTCAGCAGGGAAGTTGTTGCGGGATTGAAACGCAGTGTGGGCTATTGAAGGGCGCGCACGGTGTAGGCTGCGCCTTTGTTCAAGTTGTGGAACGCGTCGTGCGGAGCGTGTTGAGCGGGGCTGTGATGTGGTGGCGGTTCAACGAGACGCTGGGAGGTTTCATCCTGCTCGGCGCGGTGACGGCGGTGTTCGCGGCCGTTCTCTTGGTGGGCTCGATCGGTCGTGGGCCGGCCGTGGCGGCGACAGGCGTGGTGTCCGGCCTCTGGGGCGGAGCGGATGAGCTTGGAAGCCGTAGCGGTATACTCGTGCGCTTGACCGATGGCCGGGTCGCCCGCGTGGCTCAACCGGCCCGCCGCAATTGTCAGCAAGGCGACGTTATCGATGTCTGGGACCAGCCGGCGCTACTAGGTCACCGCGTGCTGCTCCGAAGCCAAAGCTGCAGAAGGACCTAGCGGCACATCCCCTGCACCGCCGCCAGGTCGATCGGCAGCGTCGGGACCGGCAGGCCCTTGGCCTTCAGGGCGTCCTCCAGCGTGGTCGGCTGCGGCGGCAAGCTGGGATCGACGTCGGTTTTATAGAACGGATGGCTCTCGGCCTTTTCCAGGGTGGTGAAGCCGTAGCCCTTGTCCTGATAGAGCTTGAACAGCCGGGTCGCCATGCGGGCCTCGAAGGCGCCGCCGTGCATCAGCAGGACATAGGGAATGTCCTTGCCGTACAGGGTCTTGGCCATGTCGCGCGAGCGGTCGGCGACGGCGGCCGCGCCGTCCAGGTAGCGCTTTTCCAGGTCGGCGATCGCGGCCTGGTCGCCCTTGGCCACGCAGCGGGCGTAGGGATCGCTGAAGGCCCAGTCGCCGAAGCTCATGGTGACGCTGGCGATCCTGTAGTGGTTGGCCGCCAGCCAGCCGCGCACGGCCATGCGCTTCTCGGGCGTGTCGCCTTCCGACAGGAACGGATAGCGCAGCCAGCGCCAATCCTGGTCAGCCATCAGCTCGGTCAGCATCGGTTCGTTCTGGGCGGTCTCGGCGATGAACTGCTCGGCCGTCAGGCTGGCGATGTTCTTGTGCGACCAGGTGTGGTTGCCCAGCGGCTGGCCGGCCTCGCGCCACAGCTTCAGGGCCGCGTCCGAGCCGGGCTCGCGCTCGGTCTGGACGCCGTTGATGAAGCCGAACGCCGGCGCCTTGGCGTCGGCGGAGGCCTTCAGCAGGTCGGAGGCGACCTGGACGCGGGTCACGCCCGGCGGCAGGGCCGCGTGGGCGGGTAGGTCATCCCAGGTGAAGGCGATTACGGGCTTTTCAGCGGCTTGGGCGGTGGTGGCGATCAGAGCGAGGGCTGCGGCGAGCACGATGCGCATGGACTATTTGCTCTCGAACAGGCTGAGCGGAATCGCGTCCGCCATGGCTTTGTAGCCAGCCATATTGGGGTGCAGGCCGTCATTGTCATAGGCCGGCAGCAGGAAGGTGGGGCGGGCCGGATCGCGCAGGGCCTTGTCCCAGTCGATGACGCCGTCAAAGGTCCCCGGCGCGCGGATGAAGGCGTTGATCGCTTGGCGGTCGGCCTCGCTCTCGGGACCGGGGTGGTAATAGGCCGAGCCGGCATAGGGCAGGATGGTCGCGCCGATGACCTTGATCCCGCGCGCGTGGGCTCTGGTGATCATCTGGCGGTAGGCGGCGGTGACCTGCGCGACCAGGGCCTTGTGCGCCTCGGGCGTGGCGGGGGCGTCGCGGGTCAGGGTCCCCAGGTCGTTGACGCCTTCCAGCAGGATCACGTGGGTGACGCCTGACTGCGAGAGCACGTCCCGCTCGAACCGGGCTAGGGCGTTGGGGCCCAGGCCGTCCAGCAGCACGCGGTTGCCGCCGATGCCTAGGTTCAGCACGCCGATGTTCCGGCCCTTCAGCCGCTCGATCAGGCCGTCGGTCCAGCGCAGGTTGGTGTTGGGCTGGACGCCGTAGCCGTCGGTGATGCTGTCGCCGAACGCGACGATGGCGGCGGCCTTCCTGGCGGAGACCACGTCGACGCTGGCGATCTGGAGCCAGCGGTCGGCGGTCTTGGCCCCCGGCAGGTCGGCGTCGGCCGTGTGGTCGCCGGCCAGGACGTACGAGGTCGCCCGCGAGCCGGGGTGGCCGGTCTGGACGTTCGGCGCGGCGGCGTAGTGCAGACTGATCGCCAGGCTGGTCAGCGGCGCGACCTTCAGCGCGACCGGATCCGACCAGTAGTCGGCGCCGGCCGGAATAGTCACCTCGGTCCGGCCCGAGAAGGTCAGGGCGCGGTCGGTGGCCGGGTCGATGCGGGCGGAGTTCAGCGCCGCCGAGACCGCGACCCGCGCGGCCTTGAGGGTCAGCGGCTGGGTCCCGAACGCGTTGGACAGACGGACCCGGACCTTGTCGCCGCCGATCGACAGCCGCACGACCTGGCGCAGGGTGGCGTCCGGGTAGTCCTGCGGATCGAGGCTGTTCTTGGCGTCCGGCGCCATCTGGGCGCTGGCCCAAGCGCCGACCCACTTCGGCGTCTCGGCGTGGACGGGCAGGGCGAGCGCCAGGGCCAGACCAAAGGCCGCGAAAGCCGGCCGCGCGAACATCTTCATCGACGCTTCTCTCCCGCTCCGACTTGCTGCCGGTAGCGGTAACATTGGTATGACCTCTAGGCCGCGTCGTAAAGCGTCGAGCACGAAAACCGCGTCAAGTCGCCGCGCTCGATAGGAATCGCTTGCATCTACACCTGTGTTAGCGCTACCAACATCCCGTGAGGCGCCGAGCGCCTCTGCCCTTCCTGGGCGTTTCCTCCCTATAACTTTCAGCCCGGTCGTTTTGGCCGGGCTTTTCTTTTGCCCCAGACTCGGCTTCAGGCGGTGGTTTCCGGGGCGAGAAAGGCCGTGTCCTCGGCCTGTTTCGCGCGGCCCAGCCGCTCGGCGGACAGGATCGCCGCCAGCATAGCCAGCGCCAGGACGGCGACGCAGACGCCCAGCCCCTGCCAGCCCCATCGCCCCACGTCCAGCCCGCCCAGCGGCGGTCCGATCAGCGCGCCGCCGGCCCCGAACTGGGTCAGAAGGCCGTTGGCGGCGGCGATGCGGGGATCGTCTGGCGAGGTCGCGCCGGCCAGGCCGGGCAGGCGGGCGAAGACCAGCGGCGAGGCGACGCCGCTCAGCAGCAGGGTCAGGCCGGCGACCAGGGTGACCGCCACGGCGTGTCCGGCGACGGCCGGGTGGAAGATCAGCGGCGCGATCGCGGCCGTGGCCATCAGCGCCGGGATGACCGTGGCGACCACGCGGCGCGGCGCGGAGGGCGCGCCGTGCAGGATGCGCACCGCGATGGCCGAGGCGGGCAGGGC
>Ga0075369_10000601_pt1 | contig 11423 bp, 10 predicted proteins | sample EndMethybrTD3034_FD_71400 | JGI IMG/M metagenome (GOLD analysis project Ga0075369, IMG submission 71400) | Populus endosphere microbial communities from Tennessee, USA - Endosphere MetaG P. TD hybrid TD303-4 | ecosystem: Host-associated > Plants > Roots > Endosphere | place: USA: Tennessee...
TCGCGGCACCCTTCATTCCGTCGTCCAGAACGCCGGTTGCGACAAGGATGCCCGCCGCAAAGATCATCGCGATGAACGTGTAGAGCGTCACCTTGCCGCCACCGATGCGGTCAGACAGCTTGCCGCCGAACGGCCGCGAAATCGAGCCGAGCAGCGGACCGATGAACGCGATCTGCGCCGCGTGCAGCGATGCCTGCGCGGCATTGTCACCGCCGGCAAGGAAGTTGATCTGCAGCACCTGGCCGAAGGCGAACGAAAAGCCGATGAACGACCCGAACGTACCGATGTAGAGGAAGCTCATCACCCAGGAATGCCTGTAGCGCAACGCCTCCGCCATCGCGCCCAAGTTCGATCGCTGGTTACCCAGGTTGTCCATGAACAGCGCCGCGCCGGTCGCGGCCAACGCGATCAGGACAAGGTATATGGCACAGACGATTTCGGGGGATCTGTTGCTGACGACGGCGATGACCAGCAGGCCGACAAGCTGGATGGCCGGCACGCCGATGTTGCCGCCGCCGGCGTTGAGCCCGAGCGCCCAGCCCTTCAGCCGCTGCGGATAGAACGCGTTGATGTTCGTCATCGACGACGCGAAGTTGCCGCCGCCGAAACCGGCGAACGCCGCCACGATCATGAACGTCGTGTAGGTCGTATCCGGGCGCTTCATCACATACAGCGTCAGCAGGGAAGGTATGAGCAGCAGCAGGGCGCTGACGATTGTCCAGTTGCGCCCGCCGAACTTGGCAGGGGCGACCGTGTACGGGATCCGCATCGCCGCGCCGACCAGCGTCGGCACCGCGACCAGGTAGAACTTGCCCGCCGCGTCGATGTGGTACACGTTCTGCGGCATGAACAGCACCATCACCGACCAGATCGACCACACCGAAAACCCCACGTGTTCGGCGAAGATCGACCAGATCAGATTGCGTTTCGCAATCTTCTTTCCGCCCGCCTCCCAGGCGCCGAGATCTTCGGCATCCCAGTGTTCGATGTTGCGGTCGCGGGACAAGATTGTCATGAGGGCCTCCCCAGCAGCAGTTGAAATAGTTGTACTGACAACCCGTTCCGCGTCGATTGCACCGCCGTATCGGAATTGTCAACACCCGCTCACACGGACGAAACACCCCTCGGTGGGTAATGGGACTCATTGCCGACTCATCGGCGAAACGGCCGCGAAACAAACGCGCCCTAACTTCGGTGAGGGTGAGCGACGGCAGCACTCCCCGATTCCTGCAGGGTCCGTTCGAGTTTGAGGGCAACGGCCTGGACAAGCCGTCGCTGATCGACGAATCGTTGCGCTACGTCGTCCCTCCTGGTTCCGTGACGCAGCCGGTGTACTTTCGCGGCGGCAACTCCAGCAAGCAGATGATCACGGTGGTGCTGTTCCGCGACGGCAAGCCGATGCGCTACTTCCCGATCGCCGCCAAGGGCGCCACTCATGTGGCTCTGCGGGTGGTCGAAGACCTGCTCGGCGACACAGTGCTGGAACTGCACGTCGCCGCCCCGAGTGGTTGCAGTGGGACGGTCGTGGTCGACCTCGGGCTGGTCGAAATCTGATGGCGCAGAAGCTGGTCGTCGTCGGCAACGGCATGGCCGGCGTGCGGGCGATCGAGGAGATCCTGCTGCGCGGCGGCGCCGAAACGCTCGAGATCACGGTGTTCGGAGACGAACCGTACGGCAACTACAACCGGATCCTGCTGTCGAACGTGCTGGCGGGCAGCGATGATGCAGACGAGATCTACCTCAACGGCCTCGATTGGTACAACGACAACGACATCGACCTCCGCGCCGGGGTCCGGGTGGTGCGCATCGACCGGTTCGCCCGGCTGGTGCACGCCGACGACGGATCGGTCACCCGCTACGACTACCTGATCCTGGCCACCGGCAGCCGGTCGTTCTTCCCGCCGATGGCCGGGCTGTGGGCGGACGACAAGACGTTGACTGACGGGGTCTTCGGCTTCCGCACGCTCGACGACTGCGTCGGCATGATCACCCAGGCCGCACACCGCACCAAGGCGGTGGTGATCGGCGGCGGACTGCTCGGGCTCGAGGCGGCGCGTGGCCTGCAGAACCGGGGACTCACCGTCGACGTCGTGCACGCAGGTCCCACGCTGATGAACGCACAACTCGACGACACTGCAGGCGCGATTCTGCGGAAATCGGTGCAGAACATCGGGATCACCGTCCATCTGGACAAGCGCACCACCGAGGTGCGCACCGGCGAGGACGGCAAGCTCTCAGGAATCGAGTTCTCCGACGGCAGTTCGATCGACTGCGACATGCTGGTTATCGCGGCGGGCATCCGGCCAAACGTCGGCCTGGCACAGAGAGCAGGGTTGACCGTCGAGCGGGCGATCGTCGTCGACGATCACATGCGCTCGATCGACGACGACAACGTCTACGTGGTCGGCGAGTGCGCCCAGCACCGCGGCCAGGTATACGGGCTGGTGGCGCCGCTGTGGGAGCAGGCCACCGTGCTCGCCGACCACCTGACGGGCACCGACCGCACCGCGGCCTATCACGGGTCAAGAACCGCCACCAAGCTCAAGGTGGCAGGGGTCGACGTCGCCTCGATGGGCATCAAGGCGCCCGAACTCGAAAACGACGAGTTCGTCCAATACTCCGAACCCCGGCACGGGGTGTACAAAACCATCGTCATCCGCGACGGAAAGCTGGTCGGCGCAACGCTGCTCGGCGACGTCAGCAAGGTGTCGTTCCTGACGCAGGCCTTCGACAGCGGCCTTCCCTTGCCCGACGAACGGGTGTCGCTGATGTTCGACATCGGCACCCCGGATGTCGCGGTCGGCGTGGCCGAACTGTCCGACGACGCCCAGGTCTGCAACTGCAACGGCGTGAACAAGGGTGCCTTGGTGGCCTGCGTACAGGGCGGCGAGACGTCCGTCACCGGCGTGATGGCCAAGACGAAGGCCGGCAAGGGCTGCGGCTCGTGCAAGGAACTCGTCGGCCAGATCGTGGAATGGGCGGCAGGCGGCGCGGTCAGCGAAGACCCGTCGGCGTCGTGGTACGTACCCGGAATCCCCTACGACAAGCCGACGTTGATGCGGCACATCCGCGAGCTCGAACTGCATTCGGTGTCATCGGTTTTCGCCGCACTGGCACCGGACGGCCAGGAAGACGCCAACTCGAAGATGGCGCTGGCGTCGCTGCTGGAGACGATGTGGGCCGACGAGTTCGTCGATGAACGGGATGCCCGGTTCATCAACGACCGGGTGCACGCCAACATCCAGCGCGACGGCACGTTCTCGGTGGTACCGCAGATGAAGGGCGGCGTGACCAGTTCCTGGCAGCTGCGCCGCATCGCCGAGGTCGCCGACAAGTACGCCATCCCGATGATCAAACTGACCGGCGGCCAACGGATCGACCTGCTGGGTGTGCGCAAGGAGGATCTGCCCGCGGTATGGGCGGACCTGGACATGCCGTCGGGTTACGCGTACGGCAAGAGCTTCCGGACCGTGAAAACCTGTGTCGGCAGCGACTTTTGCCGCTATGGCCTGGGTGATTCCACCGCACTGGGCATCGCGATCGAGGAGCGCTACCAGGGCCTGGCCAGCCCGGCCAAGATGAAGCTGGCCGTAACCGGGTGTCCGCGCAACTGCGCGGAGGCGTTGTGCAAGGACCTGGGCGTCGTGGCGGTCGGCGACGGCCGGTGGGAGATCTACGTCGGCGGCGCGGCGGGCGCGCACATCCGCAAGGGTGACCTGCTCGCCACCGTCGACGACCCCGAAACCGTCCTCAGGCTCACCGGCCGGTTCCTGCAGTACTACCGCGAGAACGCCAACTGGCTCGAGCGCACCTACGCGTTCGTCCCCCGCGTCGGCATCGACACGATCCGCACCGTAGTGGTCGACGACGCCGAGGGCATCGCCGAACAGCTCGACGCGAACATGCAGAAGTCGGTCGACGCCTACCGCGATCCCTGGCAGGACGGCCGAGAACCCGTGACAGAAGGCCAGTTCCGGACGTCGCTGCCACTGCTGCCGCTCCCCCAAGTGCCGGTGCGATGACGGACGTGGTCGTCGGTTCGGTCGACGAGATCCCGGTCGGAGAGGCCCGCACGTTCGCGGTCGACGGTGAGCAGATCGCGGTGTTCCGGCTCCGCGACGGCTCGTTGCGCGCCATCGATGCGGTGTGTCCGCATAAGGGCGGCCCACTGGCCGACGGTCTGGCCGACGAACGGGTGGTGGTGTGCCCGCTGCACGGCCACACGTTCGACATGAGCACCGGAGCCGAGGCCGGCGGCAGCGACATGTCGGTGCGCAGCTACCCGGTGTCGGTGTGCGACGGGACCATTCGGCTCACGACGTGATTCATGAGCGTCAGACGAAGTAGAACGTCAGCCCCAGGACCGTGTAGATGGCAAGCAGTTGCAGGCCTTCGTACCAAGTGGACTCGCCGCGTTGGGTGACTTCGTTCGCGATGATGATGGCCAGGAAGATCGCGCCGATCTCGAAGCCGTTGAACACCAGCGCCATTGGGAACGGACCGATGAAGAACGACGCCAGCACCAGTACCGGGGCGACGAACAGCGCGATCTGCGCCGCTGATCCCACCGCGATGTTGATGGAGATGTCCATCTTGTCGCGGGCAGCGAAATATACCGCGACCCAGTGTTCGGCGGCGTTGCCCACCACAGCCACGACGATGATGCCGACGAAGAACGGGGACAACCCGATAGCCGCCGACGCCTCTGTGATGGAGTGCACCAGGATCTCGGACATCCATCCGACCGCACCGCCCGCTACGGCCAGCATGAGCACGCTCTTGCGCACCGACCACGGCTCGCCGCCGTGGTCGGATTCGTCGTGGGACGGATTGAAGAGGTGCGCGTGGGTCTTCAGCGAGAACACCAACCCTGCCGCATATGAGGCAAGCAGCACCAGCGCGACGCCAACCGACAGCGCCTGCAGATCGCCGGAGAACGCCACCGCCTTGGCCGTCGGGTTGGGAAGCCCGCCACCGGCCACCAGCTGAAATATCGCCGGCATTACCAGCGCCACGGTCGCAAGCAGCAGCATGAGCGACTGGGCGGTAGCCGCCCGCAGTTCGAAGCGCTGCCGCTCCCGTCGCAAACCGCCCGCCAGCATCGACATCCCGAGGACCAGCAGGATGTTGCCGAGGATCGAACCGACGAGCGAGGCCTTGACCACCTCGTGCAGTCCGGCACCCAGCGCGAACAACGCGATGATCAGCTCAGGGGCGTTGCCGAACGTGACGTTGAGCAGCCCCCCGATCCCGGGACCCGATCGCGCCGCCAGCTCCTCGGTCGCCCGGCCCATCAACGCGGCCGTGGGGATCACTCCCAATGCCGACGCCGCGAACACCGGCACCGCGCCGGCGTGCATGAATTCCAGGACGATTGCGATGGGGATCAGCGGCACCAGTAGATACGGCCAGCCCTCCCCTGTCAGCAGGAATGACCTACGACGCTCGGCGGGCGGGCCCTGATCCTCCATGCGCCGTTCTTACAGGTCGTCGGGTTTGACCGCGAGCACCGGCTTGGGGCATTCAAGGAGAAGCTGCTGCGAAACGCTTCCCAGCAGCAGTTTTCCCACCGGCGTGCGGTGCCGGATGCCGATCACCAGCAGCTCGGCATCGGCGCCGTCCATCGCCTTCAACAGCTCCTCGGCCGTGTCGACGCCGACCGGCTGGGTCAGCTCGAATTCCACCCCGCAGTCGGCGAGCCGCTTCTCGACGTCGTGGACCTCACCGGACCTGGCGAATCGGGGATCCGCGTAGGCTTCCCCCGTCGTCGAGTTGATCACCTTCAGTGTGGTGCCGCGCCGCTTCGCCTCTTCGATGCCGTGCTCCAGCGCGGCCCTGCCGTACGGGTCGGCGCTGTATCCGACGACGATCATGCTTCCGCCTTCTCTCTCTGATCCTTGTCGTCTTCGACGATCAGGAGTGTTTCTTCGGGGCGATGCATCAGCTTGAGCACCAACGGCATCAGCAGGAGGATGGCCATCAGGACGTACACGATGATCGCGACGGGTTCCTTGAACAGGCTTATCCAGTCCCCGCCCCCCAGTTGCAGGGATTGCCGCAGCTGGCGCTCGATGCGTGGGCCAAGAATCACTCCGATGATCAACGGCAGCACCGGAAGTCCGAACCGCCGCATCATCAGGCCCACCAATCCGAACACCAGCAGCAGCGCCAGGTCCAGCGCCTGCACATTGACGGCGAGCGCGCCCAGCGTGGCGAAGAACAGGATCCCGGCATACAGGTAGGGCCGTGGCGTCCGCAGCAGCTTGGCCCACAGCGGTGCCAGCGGCAGGTTGATCACCAACAGCAGGAAGTTACCGATGAACAGGCTGGCGATCAGCGTCCAGATCAGCAGCGGCTCCTTCTCGAACAACGTTGGGCCGGGCTGAATCCCGTACGACACAAACGCGGTCAGCATCACCGCCGCGGTGGCGTTGGTCGGCAGACCGAGCGACAGCATGGGCACCAAAGTGCCTGCAGCCGAAGCGTTGTTGGCCGCCTCAGGTCCGGCGACACCTTCGATGGCGCCCTTGCCGAACTCGTTCTTGTGCTTCGACAGCCGCTTCTCGGTGATGTAGGACAAGAACGTCGGCAGCTCGGCTCCGCCTGCGGGCAGGGCCCCGAACGGGAATCCGAACGCGGTGCCGCGCAGCCAGGGCTTCCAGGACCGCCGCCAATCGTCGCGTCCCATCCACGGCCGGCCCACCGGAATGACGTCAGCTGGCCGGCGCCGCAGATGCGCCGCCACCCAGAGCGCCTCGCCGACCGCGAAGATCGCGACAGCGATGACCACGATGTCGATTCCGTCAGAGAGCAGAGGCAGGCCGAACGTCGCACGTGGCTGACCCGTGAGGAAGTCGATGCCCACGACGCCGATCGCCAAACCGAGGAAGAGGGAGATCGCCCCGCGGAGCTTGGAGGCACCCAACACCGCGGTGACAGCGACCAGCGCGAACAGCATGATCGCGAGATAGGACGGCGCGCCAAGTGACACAGCGAATTTGGAGATCGGTGGTGCGAAGGCCGCCAGCAGTGTGGTGCCGATGGCACCGGCAACGAATGAACCGATGGCCGCGGTCGCCAGCGCCTGCGCGGCCCGGCCCGCCTTTGCCATTTTGTTGCCCTCGATCGCGGTGATGACCGACGACGATTCACCGGGTGTGTTCAACAGGATCGATGTCGTCGACCCGCCGTACATGCCGCCGTAGAAGATGCCTGCGAACATGATGAACGCCGCGCTGGGGCTGACGTTGTACGTGATGGGCAGCAGTAGCGCCACCGTCATGGCGGGGCCGATGCCCGGAAGCACGCCGACGGCGGTGCCAAGCAGCACGCCGATAACGGCGTACAGCAGATTCATCGGGGTCGCGGCCTCCGCGAAGCCCTGGAGCAGCCAGTTGAAGTTGTCCATTTCAGAGAATTCCATCCAAAATGCCTGCGGGCAGCGGGATCCCGAGTCCGGAGTAGAAGGCGTAGAAGCTGATCAGCGACAGCACAGCGCCGATGGCGATGTTGCGCACGTAGTGCCGGTTGCCAAGAATCGTTGCCGCGCCGGCGAACAACAGCGTGGCGGTGATCACCCAGCCGAGCGGGTCGACAAGCAGGATCACCAAAACGAACAAGCCGACGAGCATCCCGACGGTGCGCCAGTCGCCCGGGCTGTTCGGGTCGACGTCCTCCCCCGCATCGGCCTCACCGACCGATCCCCGCGGGATCGCGAAGGCAAGGCCGACCGCCAGCACGATGAGGATGATGCCTATGGCCAATGGGAAGAACCTCGGCCCGACCGGGTCCACCTTGGCGAAACCGGCGTCGAGCGTGAGGGCGTCGTAGGTCAGGAACGCACCGACCGCGACGAGCACCACACAAACGATGTACTGCGCCTTGTCGACGCGTTTGCCGACCTCGGGCTCCTTCGACTCTTCGGTGGTTGTCATATCAGCCCCAACTCGGTCAGGGTCGACGAAACCCGGTTGTCCTGATCCTTCAGAAACTGTTCGAACTGTGCACCGGTTATGAACGCGTCGGTCCAGCCGTTCTTCACCAGCGCCTCCTTCCATTGCTGCGTGCCATGCAACTCCTCGAGAACCTTCACCATCGCCTTCTTGGCGTCATCCGAAATCCCCGGTGGCGCAAGAACTCCACGCCAGTTGGCGAACGTCAGGTCGATTCCCGCTTCCTTCAGGGTTGGGGCGTCGATACCCTCGATTCGTTTCTCACTGGACACCGCGAGCACCCGCAATTGACCGGCCTCGATCTGGTCGATGAGTTCACCAGGACTCGATGTGCCGACCGTGATCTTCTTGCCGAGCAGCGCGGTCAGCAGGTCCCCACCGCCGTCATACGTGACGAAGTTGACGGATTTCGGCTCGACACCTACGGCTTTGGCAAGCTCCATCGGGAACAGGTGGTCGGGCCCTCCTGGTGACGAACCTCCGCCGATCGTCACCTTGCTCGGATCCGCTTTCCACGCCGCGACGAAATCCTGGATCGTCTTGAAAGGCGAATCGGCAGGGACGAAGACCGCACCCGGGTCCTCGATCAGCTTCGCGAGCGCCGTCGCGTCGGACGCCTTGATCTTCGATCCGTTCGTGTAAGTAGCGCCGACAACGCCGAGCCCCATCGTCATCATGAGGTCGTTGTTGCCCTTTTCGTTCATCAGCCGGGCCATCGCGACGGTGCCGCCGGCGCCGATGACGTTGAACACCTCAACGCGCCCGGTGATGTCGTCGTCTTCCATGATCTTCACGGCGGTGCGCGCGGTCAGGTCATAGCCACCGCCGGGGCTGTTGGGCACCATCATGCGCAGCCGGTGGAAACCGCGCTCCTCCTCGCCGCGTGTGACACCACAGGCCGTCACCAGCAGCGCTGCGATCATGGCGATGACAAACATCGCCCGTGTCCGCTGCATCGTTTTCACGTCGTCCCCAATCACCGATTTGTGATGCTCAGCAATACTGGACCCCGGCAGTGACCTACGTCACTGATGAGAACGCAAAGGAAGTTTTGGTCATTTAGGACAGTGAAGTCACCGATTCGCAGCTTTCGTAGCCTGGCAGGCCAGTTTCTGGTGTTCCAGGTGCTGGTGGTCGCCGTGGTTCTGGTCGCGGTGGCCGCCGTGTCGGTGGCGCAGTCGACGCGCGAGTTCCGCGACGTGCGGGGGCAGCGGATGATCGCAGTCGCCGAGAACATGGCATCGACGCCGGTGGTGCGGGACCGCTACGGCGACCCGTTTGCCGCACGGGTGCTCGCGCCGGAGGTGGATCGCGCCGTTGCGCTGTCGGGCGCGGGGCTGGCGGAGATCCTCGATCCGGGTGGCACCGTGCGGGTGTCGTCGGACCCGTCGCGCGTCGGCCGGCGGATGGACCTTGGGCCAAGCCGGGCCGACGAGGGCAGGGCCTGGTTCGGCGACGACGACATCGACGGTGTGCACAACATGGTCGGTCAGGTACCGATCCTGTCCACCAACGGCGATGTGCTGGCGGTCGCGTCGGTAAGCGAGCGGTACCCGTCGGTGTGGGAGCTGCTCAGCGGCGCCGGAGAGCGGCTGCTGATCTATCTCGGACTGGGTGCGGCTTTAGGACTTCTGGCGTCGTGGCTATTGTCGCGAAGGATCAAACGGCACACCCGCGGACTGGAGATCGCCGAGATCGCCGGCCTGGCCGAGCATCGGGAAGCGTTGCTGCACAGCATCCGCGAGGGTGTGGTCGCGGTCAACAACGAGGGCGACATCACATTGCTCAACGACAGCGCGCAGGACCTGCTCGGCGTCGGAGCGGAGGCCGTCGGGCGCCGCGTCGACAGTGTCGGCCTCGAGCCCGCGGTGGTCGAATTTCTGTTATCCGGCGAGGACGGGCGCGATGTTGTGATCGCCACCAGGACCCGCGTTTTGGCGTTGAACCGGCAGGCGGCGACGAGTCAGGGTCAGCGGATCGGAACCGTGACGACCATGCGTGACAGCACCGAACTTGCTGCGCTGCAGGGGCAGCTGTCGTCGCACAAGAGTGTCACCGACACGCTGCGGGCCCAGACTCACGAGTTCGCCAACCAGCTGCACACGATCTCCGGCCTGGTGCAGCTGGGTGAGTACGACTCGGTGCGTGACCTGGTGGGAACACTGACGCGGCGGCGAGCGGAGATCAGTGACGCGGTGACGCAACGGATTTCCGATCCGGCTGTCGCGGCGTTGTTGATCGCCAAGACGACGCTGGCCGCGGAAAGCGGCGTGTCGCTGGAGATCGGACCAGAATCACACCTAGGTACGCTGGACCCCGCACTGGCTACCGACGTGATCACCCTGCTGGGCAACCTCATCGACAATGCGGTCGACGTTTCCGTTGGCGCGGACCGGTCGAAGGTCGCAGTGGACATCAAGGATCACGATGGCCTGACGATTTCGGTAGCGGACTCGGGACCCGGTGTCCCCGAACATCTTCGGGAGGCGATCTTCGCCCGCGGCGTCACATCGAAACCCGACGTCCCGGGCGGCCGAGGCATCGGTTTGGCATTGGTGCGACTGGTCACCGCACAGCACGGTGGCACCGTTGAGGTGAGCGACGACCCTTCGGGGGGCGCACAGTTTGTGGTGCGGCTGCCGGTCGGCACTGCCGCGGTTTCGGCGGAGAGGGCAGCACATGCGTGACGTGCTGGTGGTCGACGACGATTTCATGGTCGCCGAGATCCACCGCCGGTTCGTCGAACAGGTCGACGGCTTTCGGGCAGTGGGCGTCGCCCGGACCGGTGCCGAGGCGCTGTCGGCGGCTCGAGAGCTACAGCCGCAGCTGATCCTGCTCGACGTGTATCTCCCAGACATGACCGGCCTTGAGGTGTTGCAGCGACTGCGATTCGAAGGTTATCGGGTGGGCGTCATCATGATCACGGCGGCCCGCGAGCTGGACACCGTGAAGGGCGCCCTGGACGGCGGAGCTGCGGACTACCTGATCAAGCCGTTCGAGTTTGCGCAATTGAAGGCGAAATTGGAGGCGTTCGCCGCGCGCGCCGATGCACTGGAATCTACTGGCGGCGCCGATCAGTCGTTGATCGACTCCCTTTTCGGCGGACCCTCCGCCTCCTCGCCGCAGCAGGTGCTGCCGAAGGGACTTGGCGCCGAGACAGGCCGGTTGGTGTTGGACGCTGTGCAGGATGCCGGCGAGGTGTCGGCAGCCGAATGCGCTGACTTGGTGGGTATTTCGCGTGTGAGTGCACGCCGCTATCTCGAGCATTACCTCGGCACCGGAGCTCTGGAGTTGCGACTCCAGTACGGCGTAGGCCGACCCGAGCGGCGCTACCGCTTAGGCGGCGTGTAGGTCAGCGAGGGCGACGCCGATTCTGAGTTCGACTTCGCTGACCGCGATCATCGGTGCTCCGGGCAGCGGTGGTGCCGTCGAGCGATACCGCGCACCCGTGGGTGTGACGAATTCAGCTGT
>Ga0075369_10000602_pt1 | contig 11418 bp, 8 predicted proteins | sample EndMethybrTD3034_FD_71400 | JGI IMG/M metagenome (GOLD analysis project Ga0075369, IMG submission 71400) | Populus endosphere microbial communities from Tennessee, USA - Endosphere MetaG P. TD hybrid TD303-4 | ecosystem: Host-associated > Plants > Roots > Endosphere | place: USA: Tennessee...
GTTGACGAGCCCCTCCGCGTTGCCGTCTTGGGTGCGCTGAACGTGTCGAAAGGGCTCCGCGTCGTGCGGGCGCTGGCTGAGGCAGTCCAACGCACCGGTGCCCCCCTGTCATTGTCCGTATTGGGGCCGACCTCTGAGCGCCTGCCGCCAAGCGTGACGGTGACCGGTTCCTACCGCCCGGACCAGCTCGATCAGATGATCAAAGATGCCGCGCCGCATGTGGTCTTGTTGCCGGCCGTTTGGCCGGAAACGTGGTCGTTCGTCTTGACCAATGCCTTGCGTAAGGGCTTGCCCGTCGTGGCGTTCGATATCGGTGCCCCCGCAGAGCGCCTGCGCGGCTTGAGCCGAGGTCATCTTTGGCCGCTCGCGATGTCGAAGAATCCCCAACGCCTTCTTGCGGCGTTCTTGGAGTTGCGCGACCGGTGGATGCGATGAGGGCGGCAGCGGACCACCGCCTTCAGCTGTTGATCACATTGATCCTTGTCGCTCACCGATCCCATCGATGGCGCCCATCACCTTGTCGAAATGGCTCTGCCAGGTCGGCGGACGCCACGTGCGCAGTCGCTTTAGTTGGGCCTGGCGGCGTATGGAATCCGCTGGCAGGTAGTCGAGGATTGCCCGGCGCCAGCCGGGACCGTCGAGCGGATCAATGAACTCGGGCATCTCACCGCCAACCTCGCGAAACACAGGAATGTCGCTGCACAGTACAGGCACACCGAGCGCCAGCGCCTCGGCCAGGGGCAATCCATAGCCCTCGGCGAACGAGGGCAGCAGCAGTGCGCTTGCGCCCAGAAGAAGCTTCGTCATTTCCTGATCGGAGACACGGCCACGTTCCTCGACGACTCCTGCGAGGGCGGGGCTGCGCTCCAGCATGTCGACGATGTTTTCGTTTTCCCAGCCGCGACTGCCGATCAGGACCAAGCGTGGCATGGGCTCGACTCGTTCGGCGCGCAAGGCCCGCCAGAGATTGAGAATAAGCAGGTGATTCTTGCGCGGCTCTATGGTGCCGACCATGACGAAATAGGGTGACGAGGCCGGTATTTCGGCGGGGCTAGAGGCCAAGGGGATGCTGAGACCGGGTGGGGCGACGACAATTGAGGCGGGCGCGCGCTCTCGCGCGAAATTCTGGAGAAAGGCGTTCGCCGTGTCGTTCGAGCTGGCAATGATGATGTCCGCAAGTCGTGCGGCCGCCTGCATGCGTCGGCGGCAACGTTCTTCAGCATCAGGCGGGAAATACTCCGGAAAGGTCGTTGGAATGATGTCGTGGACGAAATAGGCTACGCGCAGCTTGCCGCCTGCCTTGAGGCGCTCGATGGAGCCTGCACGCTCCATATGCAGCTGCGAGGAGATGATGTAGACGCTGGGGCCATCATGGCTTTGGATGGATTCGGCGAAGCCGGCTCGCCTCGTGAAAAGGAGTTCGGTATGCAGGAGCGCGTTGCGCAGCACGATCGAGACGTAGGTCTGGTTGCGCTCGACGTCGGCGTGCCAATAACGTGCAATCGCGTTCACGAAATCCGTCGCTCGGCGATGCCCGAGGATGCGTAGCCGGCCGACCGAGTCAAGAATGACGAACTGCAGCCTCTCGGGAAAATGGCTTATCAAGTACTCTGCATAGGCGAGCTCTATTCGCGGAATGCCGACAGGAGTCCGATTGAAGGCCGCAAAGAGCAGACGCGACAGATCTAGGTACAGTCGCGGGGGCATTTGGCCTTGCTGCCGACTTTCAGCCGTAGCGTGTGGGAGGTCGGTATTTCGACGAATGGACGAAGCGGCAAGCGGCCTCTTTGATGAACAGCCATGACTTCCACAAATTGGTACCGCTACCGACGGTCAGGCACATGACTTTAGACCGTGGACTGGGCAAGGTCACGACCCAATGGCGATTTTAGCCAACCTTTGGGCCACCTCACTGTCGGTAGCATGACATCATTCGACGATTTTCGGCCAGGCCGGTGGCTAGCCGCCCGGGCGCTGCGTCGCACTCGGGCTGGCTGCTGATGGTGGTCCGGCTGCCCCGAATACTATCGACGTTCGTTGACGCCACCCCTCAACGTCGCAAGCGGACAGCGGTGCTGCTTCCTGTTCTGCTGCCGTGGGTCGCGCGGCAAGCCTGCGAGGAGGCGGGGCTTGGGCGCGCGTTGCTCGACCCCGAGGGCTTTGACGACGCGTATTATAGCGCGGCCGTGGGGCGGAATTTTCACTCGCCCGAAGCTGCGCTGTTTCACTACCTGCTGGTCGGCGCCCGTGACGGAGTCTCACCGCGCCCGGGTTTTGATCCACGGGCGTATGGGCAGCGCAATCCGGATGTCGAAGCCGCCGGCTATGAGCCGTTCGCTCACTATTTCAATTTTGGCCGGCACGAAGGACGCGGAGCCACGGCAGAGGCCGACGCGCCCGACGACAGTCTTTTGCCTTCTCCCGACATTGCCAGAATGCTGATGCGTCCCGCTCGCCGTGCCGTCGCCGCGTCAGTCGACGTGATTGTTCCGGTTTACGGAAGCCGACGCCTGACGATGCAGGCACTCGACAGTGTGCTGCAGTCCCGGGTGTCGATTCCCTACGAACTCGTGGTCATCGATGACGCGTCGCCAGATCCGGTGTTGCGCCAGGAACTCGAGGTGCTTGCTGCGGCCGGGCACTTAACGCTGCTAACCAATCCCCGCAACATGGGCTTCGTTGAAACAGCAAACAGGGGCTTCTTGCTGCATCCCACACGCGACGTAGTATTGCTCAATTCAGATACGAGGGTTTTTGGCGACTGGCTGGACCGTTTGATAGCGGCGCTGCACAGCACGGACCGAACGGCAACGGCATCGCCATTGTCCAATGCAGCCACGATCCTCAGCTATCCTGTCTTCTTGCGAGATAATCACGCAACGGGCGTTGACTTGGTGGTCCTCGACGATCTCTGTGCGCAGTTGGCTCATGCACCGGTTGAACTGCCTACCGCTCATGGATTTTGTATGGCGGTGAAGCGGCGCTGCCTGGACGAAATCGGGCCGTTCGATCATAAGAATTTTGGCCGAGGCTACGGCGAGGAAAATGACTTCTCGTTACGGGCTATGGCAGCAGGCTGGCGCCACGTTGCGGCAACGAGCACTTTTGTCTGGCATCGGGGAGGCGCTTCCTTCGGATCGGAGCGCGAAACGCTGATCGAGGGGGCGCAGCAGACGGTTGAACGACTGCATCCGGGGTATGCAGCGTCCATTCAAAGATTCATTAAACGAGATCCACTTGCCAAAGTCAGAACTGCCTTAGACGTCGCGCGCATTCGCCACGATTCGCGACCGAAGGTCCTTTGGGTCGGAAGTGGCGCGCCGCCGAGGAAAGAGGGCGTGTTGACCCTGGAACTGGTGCCCGACATAGGTCCATACGCCACCAGTCTTCGAGTTCTTGCCCCGGACCTTGGACCATTGCCGAATCTCGGTCGGACCTACAAGAAATCGGTGGATGACCTAGCGCAGCTGATTCAGAGTCTAGGCGTGCATAAAGTGGCCGTCCCGGCTGGCGGCGGGACCGGTCGGGCCCGTGTCGTGCTCCGCGCGGCTCAAACGGTTGGTATTGCAAGTGGGGAAGTTTAATCGCGCTAGAGTGCCCGCCGATGACGGGGATGCTTGAATTGGGGCGGAAACGCGATACGCGTAGGGGGCTGGATTACCGAGGCTTTGGCATCTTGGTTGCGTGGGGCGACGAGGTCGCGTTCCGGACAACGCCGTGTGCGTCGTGATAGGCGTCAATTGGGGATTTGCACACACATGATACTAGCGTAGTACTTGCTACGACTGTCACGGAGCACCTGGGTTGGACCATATTACGAGCATCGGTTCTGTAAAACTGGGCAGCGCCGCGCTTGAAGATATCCTCTGCCGGGTGGCCCCCGTTGGGGTGCTGGGCGAGCTCATTCCCCATGCAATCGACTCCTGGTCGATGGAGTTGCCCGGTTTGGACGCGTTGCCGCGCTTCGAAGGCGAATCGACTCGTCTGCGGATCTGCATCGCGACGGAGGACATTGTCGGTCCGGTCCGCAACGGTGGCATCGGCACAACCTACGCAGCGCTGTCCGAACTACTGGCCAAATTGGGGCACGATGTAACCATTCTCTATCTCAAAGGGCAGGAGGTGGAGAACGGCACGATAGAGCAGTGGATCGATTTCTATGCTGCCAAGTCGGTACGGTTCGTTCCTGTCCCCAACTATGCCGCAGCGGATCGCTTTCAGACCGGGGCGGATCGTTGGCTGCACGCCCCGTACAACATGCTCAAATATTTGATCGACCATCCGATGGACGTAGTGCACGTCTCGGAATGGCGCGGGTCGGGCTATCTCAGCCTTCTTGCCAAACGTCAGCGTCTGGCCTTCCAGGATACGTTGTTCATCGTCAAGACGTCATCGCCCTGGATTTGGAACCGCCTTTATGGCTCCCAGCCGCTCGACCGCATCGACGATCTGGCGAAAGTTCATGCGGAAAGGCGCAGCGTTGAATTCGCAGATATGGTCATTGGCGGCAGCCTCCATTTGCTGCGATGGATGGCCAGCCAAGGTTATCGCATTCCACGCGATCGGACTTTCGTCCAGCCGAACGTGGCCACCTTCGACCACCTCGCCGATTTGCTGACGCAGCGGGATTGGGAAAAAGGCAAGCGTCACCCCATTGACGAGATCGTCTTCTTCGGGCGGCTCGAGGCCCGCAAAGGGCTTTTCACATTTGTCCAGGCCATCAAGCGTCTGCTACGCGAGGGTGTCGAGCTGCCGAGGCAGATCAGCTTCATGGGTAAGCCTGGTGCGCGACTGATGGCGCGACCCGATCAGGACATTGTGGACTATATCGCGTCGGAGACGGCCAATTGGCCGACCAAAGTCGAAATCCTGAGCGAGTTCCAGCAGTACGATGCGCTGAAGTACCTGTTGAGCGGCAATCGGCTGGCCGTGATGCCCTCGACGATCGAGAACTCCTCGCTGGCGGTCTATGAAGCCGCCATCTGTGGCATTCCATTCATTGCCTCGACCTCGGGCGGCACGCCCGAATTGATCGCGTCGATCGATCACTCGCAAGTCCTTTGTGAAGCTCATCCGATTCCGCTGGCGGACAAGATCGCCGAGGCACTGAAGCTTGGCGGCTACGTCGCGCGCCCGAGCTTCGACAACGAAGAGGTTCTCGAACAGTGGCGGCGATTCCATCTCGACCTCGGCCGAGGGCTGCTCGAGCGTCTGCAGTTGCATAGCCCAGCCGGACCTGAATTGGTCTCGACTGTCTCCATTTGCATCTATCATTTCGGTTCAACCCGAAGCCTTCGATCGACGCTGGCCTCGATCAAGGAGCAGGATCAGTCGGCCGCAGAAGTTCTGATCGCCGTCGATACGGATGAGCTGTCATCGCTCGATGAGGTACGCACTATCGCCAGCGAGCTGGGTGTTGCAGTCATAGTCGTGCCTGCTTTCGACTTGGATGCTGGCCAGTCTTTCAACCTGCTTGCCGAAAGGTCGACTGGAGACTTCCTGCTGTTCCTGTGGGCCGGATCTACGATCCGCCCGATGGCGCTTCGGGCGCTCACCAAAGTCGCGGCATCGAGCAGTGCCGAGTTGGTCAATTACTTCTTCCGAGTGACACACGAAGGAGACGATACGGTCAAAGACTACTTGAGCGCCATTGTCTTCGGGAATATCGCGCAGAGTTTCTTTCGTACCGATGTGACGGCGCTGCCGCTGATGGTGCGTCGACGCACCTTTGCCGAACTGGGCGGGTTTACTACCGATTACCGCGTCTTGGCTCAGGATCACGAGCTTGTCGCCAAGGCTCAGATCAGCGGCGTCCATTGTGAGACGGCTCTGATGGAGTTGGGTACCGTCCCAGCCTGGGATGACGAGTGGCTGAAGGCGAAGTGCTATGACCAATCGGTCGCACAGTTCCGGGCGATTCGCCCCGAACTTGCCGCCACTCCTCTGGCCCTGCGCGAGCTTCTGTTGATGGCCAAGGGGCTGCAGCAGTCGAGCGGCCGTCGACGGGGTCCCAAGAAGCAGCGCGTGCAGAAGGTCGACATGGAGGCCGAAGGGCCAATCGGGAAGCTGCTCATGGCTTTGTCGAAGGAGGTGCTGGAGGCGCCAGCATCGGACAAGCCAAAGCCTGCCGCGCCGCAGCAGAAGGCGGTGCCCCAGAAGGCGGTGCCCCAGAAGGCGCCTCAGCCGAAGGCAAAGCCCGTGGCAGCGCCACCAGTATCCAAGAAGCCTGACGGTGTTCCTGCGATCGTCGAGCCGAAGCAGGTCGCCACGGAGCTTCGCAGGGACGTAGCGGCCGCGCGGCAGGCCGCGGGACGGGGCGCGGGCCTCGTAAAATTGATCGACGAGCTTTCGGCCGAGACCATTGAGATCGAACCTGAAAAGCCAAAAACCCCTGCCAAGCCCAACGCCGGTCCCAAGGCAAAGCCGAAGCGGCCTAGTGTCAACGATCCGCGGCCGCCGGTCCGTCCCGCGACGCGCCCACAGCCACCTCCCTATCGATTGTCGTCGGTGGATGGACACAGGTACTCCGGCCGACTGCTCGGTATCTTGGATGGGATGGCCTATGGCTGGGTACGCCATGACGACCGCCCGGACGTACCGGTGGACGTCGATGTCATCGTCAATGGCAAGGCGAATCGACTGTTGCGAGCTGATGCAAACTTCCCGACGGTTCTGCCGTTGCCCGCTCAGGCGCGTGACCGCGGTTTCTCCCTGCCGCTATGGGACAAATGGGAAGGCGTTGTGCGCAAGGCTGCGCACAAGAACGTCGTCTTGCGCGTCAAAGGCACGGAAGTCCCGATCGCTTCCTTTTCGGTCAGGCGCGATGTGTCTGGTCTCGAGGCTGCTGGTTTCGATGGTTATTGTGACATCGTCGATGCCGCCGTGCGGGGCTGGGTGTGGCGACCGGCGGAACCCCACGACGCGGTGGATGTCTCGGTCTTCGTCGACGGTGCATTCCTTAGCCGCTCGACGGCCTCGGATGTCCGCGATGACTTGAGGGCGGCGGGCATTGGCGGCGGCGCATACGGGTTCACCGTTCCGCTGCCCAAGCAGCTGCGCGACGGCACGCCGAGGCGAATCGACGTCGTCGTTGCCGATGCCGGCGTGTTTTTGAAGCACGGCAGACTGATGCTGGTCGGCGAGGAGTTGAACGTCGTCGAGGCGCCACGGAAGCGTCGGCGGCTCCTGAGGTTTTCATAGTTCGTCGAGCTGTAGCTTCTGCGCATATCGGGCGACGAGCCGGGCGTCAAAGGCGTCGCCATAGACTTCGAATACCAACGAGCGCGCCCCTTCCTGGTCGATCTTGTGCGGCACGAGATCGGCGCCCGCCGTGTCGCGACGGTAGCGCACGGCGGACCATTGCATGACGCCGATCTGCAGTCCGGCTGCTTGGGCCTTGGCTAGGGTGACCCAATCCAGGCAGGGATAGCTGTGCCCTGGGTCATGGAAGCCGCCGATCTTCAGGAACGACGAGCGGCGCACCGCCATGGCAGTATCGCCGAAACCGTTGAAGAAAAGCCCGGCAGAATGCGCGGCGCCGAGAAAAACGAGTCGGCCGGCGTGTGCCGAATCGCCGTCGACGTCGTCGTCGAAGATCTCGAGCGGCGTCACGACGACATCGAAGTTGCTGGTGCCAATGGCTGTTGCCAGCCGCGCCACACCGTCCGGTGTATAGGCATTGTCGTCATCGAGGAAAAGCACCGTGTCGAAGCGGGCTGCGGCAAGGCTGCGGTTCCTGGCCGCGGCCTGCGGGAGCGGTGTGGGCGAGGCAATGATCCGAAGGTGTGGTCGGGGCCCCGCACGGCGGCGGATGTCCTCTTCGATCGAAGGCCCTTCGCTCGCATTGTCCAGGACGATGATCTCCACCGGGATATCCCTGACGAAATCTGGGATGCTCGCCAGAGCGGTCTCGAGGAATGGCAAGCGATTGTGGTGGAGAATGCAGACCGTAATGCCGTCGACCGTCGTCTCGGCCCGTGGCCGGCGGCACGGCAGCCCGCGAATATGGTGGATGAGGCTGTTCCAATCGGTAGAAGGTGCCGCCGTGACGGTCTTGTTGGGAACCGGCTGGAGGGCTGCTTTCACGCTGTCTCCGATGCGTTCGACCAGGCGCGGCGTTTCCGGAGAACGGAGGAGCAGGCAATGATGTTCGCCGCTTTGCCGAACCAGTTCGAAGTCTTCAGGATCGTCGCCGATGGCGACGGCCAGGCGGCGAGGGGTCGACAAGTATTGAAGAATTGTTTCTGCCCTATGCTCATCGAGGACCTTGAAGGGGAACGTCCAGGAGGCAGCGGTAGCGCCTAGCCATTCTGCCCCGATGCCCTGGACATCTTTCCTCATCGGACCAAGGAAGGTCACGGTGCGAGCCGCAAGCAGCCCTTCTCCTGCGAGATTCTGGACCGCTTCGATGAACTCGGCGATGCCGCTGCCGCCGGCGATCGGGCCGACGAAAACGATTTCCTCGATCTCCTCGCTCGCTCGTCCATGCCGCGGCGCTACTGTTGTCGGTCCGGCAGGCAAAGCGGCCTTGAATGTGGGTTGCAAAGGTCGGGAGAATCCCGCGAAGCGATCCGCTTCGATCGCATCGGGCGTGATCAGGGCATCGGCAAGTGCCAACGCCTGGCGCTCGAGCGCATCGGCGACGAGAGCTCCTAGGCTCGGAGGCCCGTCCTCAGCGGTGGCGAAGCGTGCATGGCTTGGCGTGTCGCACCAGAGTGCCACCCGTGCGTTGGCAAATGCCTCTCCGCAGGCACGGGCCATGAGGACGCCCTGAGCGATGCCACCCCTCAGAGGGGCCAGGATGACATCGGCATGGTATGACGCGAGGGTTCTCGCGGCGAGATGCGCCTCGACGAGCGGTCGCGCCGACAAGGCGCGGTTGCAACCTATCAGGATGGGCGGTGACAGGATCGATACATCGGGCCAGTCGATCAGCCGGACCTCGTGACCGTGACCGCGAAGATGGTCGGCCAAGCCGGTGAAGCGATTGAGCGGGATCCTTCCCCCTCCATCAGGCCGGTCGATCAGTGCCAGACGCATCGCAACGCTACCTCAGCTCGAAGGCGTCGCCGAAAGCAATGACCTCGCATCTTTCGGAGGGCGAGTGGATCGGCAGGGGGATGACGAAGCCGTGAAACCCGTCGCAGGACCTCGAGACGAGTTCCGGCCGGAACAGTGTCGCACGCCGCGTCTGGACAACCTTTCCGTCGAGTTTGATCTGTATGGTGACCCTGCTTTCGGGCTGAGTGTCCTGGCGCGCCCAGCCGCTGACATGGTCACGGCGCGCGGTATCGTCGATGTGAAGCTGGCCGGTGGCGGCATGGAAGGTCTGGGCGGTGGCAGACTCGGTATCCGAGGCCGCCGCTGCAGCCCGCTGTAGCGGTATCGCATCACCCTGACTGATCACGTGCGCGGCAATTTGCGAGCCAAAGTCAGGGGAAGCAGGAAACGAAAAGCCATAATGCCCGTCACCGTAGCCCTGGCGCTGGAGGTCTGCCCTATATCGGTCAGCGAGCACGATGCAGGTTTGCCCGTTCGGAAGGTCGATCGCCACCGTCAGCCGGCGCCCCGGACGGTGCGGATCGAACGCCCAGCCATGCAGCCGCCCGCGGCTTACGCCATCGACAAAGCCTATGATGTCCGAATCTGTCATTGTGGATGGCCGGCCGTTCCCAAACGCCTGTCACTCCTCTGCAAGGTTCCTGCAAAGGCACAATATCATGTGGTTTCACTGAGGCGTCGACGCTGGAGCTTTTAGTGATGATTTGGTAACATCCAGTTGATAGAATATTTTCTGCTGTTCTTGGCCAAGTTGGGGGACTTTGATGCTGCTATTCATCGATCAACCGAAGCATATCCGTGTGTTGCGGAGCATACCTGATGCATCGGGAGCCATGAAGCGCGAGCGCCTCGGCCTGATTGCCAAGTCGTCCTTGGAGCCGACTCCCGAACTCGAAGGCGCGGTACAGGCCGATGAGAAAGAGGAGCTGATCAAGGCGATCGAGATGTATCGCACTTCGCAGGAGCTGCAGAAGAAGGCCGCCGCTCTGAACTTTCCGGAGACGATGCGCCATGTCCTGGACTATCTCCAGGACGGCGCGACCGAAAGTGAGAAGAAGATCATTGTTTCGGCGCTGATGGAAGGAGTTCGCTTGATCCGCAAGGCGGCGAAGCAGGAGGCCGAGCAGGGACTGTGACCGCTGCTGCCGTCGCAACAGTCTTGTTCGGTGGAATTGCGAGAGAGGTTTGCGACCTGAGTTGGCAAGGTCAATGAATGTCGTTGAATTGTCGATCAGCGGCCCCTTGCTGATCGAGCCCCCCAAGTTCGTCGACGAACGCGGCTTTGTGTCCGAGACGTACAACGCTCGGGCCTTGAAGCAATTTATCGGCGATGTCTCTTTCGTGCAGGACAATCACGCCTTTTCGAAGGGCGGCGGCACGGTCAGGGGACTGCATTTCCAACGGCCACCCCACGCTCAGGGCAAGCTCGTTCGGGTTGTGCAAGGCAGCATCTACGATGTTGTCGTTGATATCCGCTGTGGGTCACCCACGTTCGGACGCCACTTGGCCGTTGAGCTGAGCGCCGCGAACTGGGCGCAACTTTGGATACCGGTCGGCTTCGCCCACGGCTTCTGCACGCTCGAGCCTGACACCGAGGTCATCTACAAGCTCACAGCGAACTTCAGTCCTGAACATGAGCAGGGCGTCATTTGGAACGATCCGGCGCTCGAGATCGACTGGCCGGTGACTGCCAGCAGAGCCATCGTGTCTCATAAGGACCAGGCTCAGCCTCGGCTCGTCGACCTTCCTGCATATTTCGACTTCGAACTAGAAGAAGAAAAAAGGAGAAGGGCGAGATGACCTTGACCAGGCGCGGCGCTGTTGCCTTCGGCCTCTCGTTTGGCTTGACGGGCTGCGGAATTCCTTCCATGGCACCGACATCAGTCGAGCTGTTGCAGCGGCAGGATCCCGAATGGGAGGTTTACAGGGTCAAGGCGACGCCTCGCGTGGTCCAGGCCCTGAAGAACTACCAGGAGCCTGGTTTCCCGTCGTCTTTCCGGGTGAGCAACTATACGCCGAGCGTCAACCTGAAGCCTGGCGACACGATCGGCGTGACGGTCTACGAGAACAGCGGTCAACCTCTGTTCGGTACCGTCGTGCCTCCGTTGATAACGGGAGTGCCCGGCCAGCCGGCCCCCCAGGCGAGTACTCTTCCACTGCAGATCGTCGAAGCTGATGGGACCATCACGGTTCCTTACGTTGGGCGTGTTCGGGTCGCCGGCAGGACGCCAGCCCAGGCGGCGACGGTCATCCAGGACGGCCTCGACAAGGAAACGGTGCGGCCGCAGGTCGTCGTTTCCCTGGTAAACAATGTCGCCAACACGGTCTCGGTGGGCGGCGAGGTGAACAAGGCAGGCC
>Ga0075369_10000604_pt1 | contig 11413 bp, 10 predicted proteins | sample EndMethybrTD3034_FD_71400 | JGI IMG/M metagenome (GOLD analysis project Ga0075369, IMG submission 71400) | Populus endosphere microbial communities from Tennessee, USA - Endosphere MetaG P. TD hybrid TD303-4 | ecosystem: Host-associated > Plants > Roots > Endosphere | place: USA: Tennessee...
GGCCAGCTGGGTTTCGAACGACCGCGAATCGTCGGCGTCGTAGTGGACCAGCAACCCGGTTTGTCCGTCGGCGACCACCTCCGGGATGCCTCCGACGTCGGAGGCCACCACCGCAGTCGAGCAGGCCATCGCCTCCAGGTTCACGATGCCCAACGGCTCATACACCGAAGGGCAAACGAATGCCGTTGCTGCGGAGAGGATTTCACGTATCTTGCCGATCGGCAGCATCTCGCGAACCCAGTGAACGCCGCTGCGGACACGCTGCAGTTCCTGCACCGCGGCGGTTACCTCGGCGGCGATTTCAGGGGTGTCCGGTGCGCCAGCACACAGCACCAACTGCACATCTGGTGCGAATTGGTGGGCCGCGGCCACCAGGTGCGCAACGCCCTTCTGCCGGGTGATCCGCCCGACGAAGGCCACGATCGGCTTGCTTTGATCCACCCCCAGTTCGGCGAGCACCGACTCACCCGGTTGCGGCTGGGCGGGGTACCACACCTCGGTGTCGATCCCGTTGCGCACCACGTGCACTCGGTTCGGGTCGAGCGCCGGATAGGTCCGCAGGACGTCGTCGCGCATACCGGAACTGACCGCGATCACGGCGTCGGCGGCCTCGACCGCGGTGCGCTCCACCCACGACGACACTCGGTAACCGCCGCCCAGTTGCTCGGCCTTCCACGGCCGCATCGGTTCAAGCGAATGCGCGGTCAGCACATGCGGAATGCCGTACAGCAGCGCACTGAGATGACCCGCCAGCCCGGTGTACCACGTGTGTGAATGCACGACGGTGGCTTCCCGGCCGGGAACGGACGCACCGTTGACCATGTTCAGGTCGGCGGACAGCGTCGACAGCGCCGGGTTGGCGCCCTTCAACGCGGGGTCGGGCTGATGGACGAAGGCGTCGGTACGCGGCGCCCCCATGCAGTGCACGTCGACCTCGCAGAGATGACGTAGTTGAGCCACCAGCTCCGTGACGTGTACGCCCGCTCCGCCGTAGACCTCGGGTGGATATTCCCGCGTCATCATCGCCACTCGCATGCGTACGACCGTAGTTGGCGCACGGCGCCGCCGCAGGCGAGTTGGCAATGCGGTGTCGGCGATCCGGGTCGCGACCCAAAATCCTTGATGGAAGGCCCTATCGATGTCATCCTCAATCGCGTCAATGGCTGGCCCTGGTGCGTGCCGCCGGATAGGTTTGAACCATGAGGGAGTTGCCACATGTGCTGGGCATTGTCCTGGCGGGCGGGGAGGGCAAGCGGCTGTATCCGCTGACCGCGGATCGTGCCAAGCCGGCGGTTCCCTTCGGCGGTGCCTACCGGCTCATCGACTTCGTGCTGTCGAATCTCGTGAACGCCCGATATCTGCGAATCTGCGTACTCACGCAGTACAAGTCGCATTCGCTGGACCGCCACATCAGCCAGAACTGGCGGCTGAGCGGGTTGGCCGGCGAGTACATCACGCCGGTGCCCGCCCAGCAGCGGCTCGGCCCGCGGTGGTACACCGGTTCGGCCGACGCGATCTACCAGTCGCTGAACCTCATCTACGACGAGGATCCGGACTACATCATCATTTTCGGCGCCGACCATGTGTACCGGATGGACCCCGAGCAGATGCTGAAGTTCCACGTCGACAGCGGCGCGGGGGCGACGGTTGCGGGCATCCGGGTGCCGCGCGCGGAGGCCTCCGCGTTCGGTTGCATCGATGCCGACGAGTCAGGCCGGATCCGCAAGTTCGTCGAGAAGCCCGCCGATCCGCCGGGCACACCCGACGATCCGGAGCAGACGTTCGTGTCGATGGGCAACTACATCTTCACCACCAAGGTGCTGATCGACGCGATCCGCGCCGACGCCGACGACGACGATTCCGACCACGACATGGGCGGCGACATCATTCCGCGGCTGGTCTCCGACGGCATGGCCGCGGTATACGACTTCAGCGACAACGAGGTTCCGGGCGCCACCGAACGCGATCACGGGTACTGGCGCGACGTCGGGACGCTCGACGCGTTCTACGACGCGCACATGGATCTGGTGTCAGTGCATCCGGTCTTCAACCTGTACAACAAGCGCTGGCCGATCCGCGGCGAGTCGGAGAATCTTGCTCCGGCGAAGTTCGTCAACGGCGGTTCGGCGCAGGAGTCGGTGGTCGGTGCGGGCAGCATCATTTCCGCGGCGTCCGTTCGCAATTCGGTGCTGTCCTCCAATGTGGTCGTCGACGACGGGGCGATCGTGGATGGCAGCGTCATCATGCCCGGAACGCGCGTCGGACGCGGTGCCGTGGTACGCCACGCGATCCTGGACAAGAACGTCGTCGTCGGACCGGGCGAGATGGTCGGCGTCGATCTGGAGAAGGACAGGGAACGTTTCGCGATCAGCGCCGGCGGTGTTGTCGCGGTCGGCAAGGGCGTCTGGATCTGACTCGCGGGTCGCTACCTACGCGGATTGGCGACCCCGGTCTGTAATTCCTGACGGCGCCGTCGCCGACGCCGCAACAGCGACACGCCCGCCCACGCCAGCGCAACGAGGGCGACAAGCACCAGGGCCGGCAGCAGGATCGCCAGGAACACCAGGCTGATGCTCGTGAAATCCTCGACGGTGCTCAGCACAGGTGCTGCCACCCCGGCCGTCGCCACGTTGGCGGCAGGGCGCACCGCCGACTTCGTCAGCGACACCACCAGCGCGGTGACGACGCCGATTGCGACGGGGACCCACTGTCCGGTCTGGGCGAACGCCCCCGGATCGGTGACGGCCGCGGTCTGCGCGGACGTGCCCGAACCGAAGACGATGCCGCCCGCGGTCGGGCGGACGAACGTCTGGATCATGTCGTTGACACTGTCCAGGGCAGGGATCTTGTCCGCGATGATCTCCACGACCAGCAGCACCGCGACGATGCCCATCACCCAGCCGTTCTCCAGCCACGCCCAGGCGTGGGGCAGGGATACCAGGTCGGTGAACCGCGACAGCAGGCCCAGTGCCAGCAGCGGGATGTACGCGTTCAATCCCGCGGCGGTGGCCAGCCCGAAGCCGGTCATCAGCTCCACTAGCCCATTATGCCGCCGCAACCAGCGGGCTTCCGGCGATCACCGGAGATGATCACCAGACGTGGGGCACCAGACGGTAGTGCACCTTCTGCATGTACTCGCGGTAGCCGGTCAGTTGTTCGCTCAGCATCTGCTCCTCGTCGAGAATCCGTACCGCGAGCGCCAGCACACCCGGCAGCAGGACCAGCAGCCCCCAATACGAGTCCAGCGCCGGCGGCATGCCGATCATCATGATCAGCGCCCCGACATACATGGGATGACGCACCAGCCCGTACATGCCGGTCGAAACGAGCGTCTGCTCGGACTCGACGGTGATCGTCGCAGCGGCGTAGCCGTTCTGGATCACGACGAACTGCGCCACGCCCAGCCCGACCGCGACCAGCACGTTGCCCAGAATGACGATCGCCGTCGGAACATGCGACCAGGCGAAGCGATGGTCCAATGCGCTGACGATCAGAGCCGCCGCAATCGTCAGGATCGTGGCGCTCATGACCACCTTCTGCACCGTCCGCGTCTCGTGCGACGGCCCGGCACGCATCCGCCTGCGCAGAGCCGCGGGATTCTTCACGGCCAGATACCCGCTTGGCACGAGGGTTGCCACCATGAACACGGCGATAAAGACCCATGCCTGCCAATAGGAGAGCGTTCCGGCCGGAATGAACAACAGCACGGCGAAGAACAGCAGCCCGAACACGGCCGACGCCAAGGATTGTGCGATCAACTTCATCATCTTCTCCTTCACTTCAGGCGACGTCGCGACGGCGATAGATCCAGCCGGCGAGCATCGTCAGCGCTGCGGCGACCAGCGCCATCCCTACCAAAGCCGGGATCGACACGTCCGACGGCGCCGTCGTGCGCCCCACCGGTGAGGCGTCGACCAGCCAGCGCGGCAATCGCAGCAGGGCGCCCAGGTACAGTGCCAGCACAACGAAAGTGACTGCCAGCCAAGCGATCACCGGCCGCTTGAGCGCCACCGCCAATGCTGCGATGCCGGCGATCACCGCCAGCGCGGGGACGTAGGCCAGGCCGGCCAGCGTCAGCCGCGCGACGGTGGCCGGCTCACCGAGGGTGAGCCCCGCGCCGAGGCCGTTGCCCAGCCCCGCGAAGAACATCAACACCGCCGAGCCGAGCACGGCGGTGAGCACCGCCGACAGCAGCCAGCGCCACCGCGACACCGCACCGGCCAGCACCACCTCTCCCAAACCCGACTGTTCGTCGGCGTAGACCCGCAGCACAGCGGACGCGGCGTAGGCGCACGCGGCCGCGGCCAGGAACTGGGTCATCGTGGTGTACACGCCGTCGTTCCCCTGGGTCGCCAGCACCCTGGCGATCAGCTCGTTGTCCTGCGCGGCGCTGAGCAGCGACTTGGTCATCGATCCGAACGTCAGCCCCGCGAGAAACACACCAACGCTCCACCCGATGATCTGGCCGCGCTGCAGCGTGAGATGCAAGCCGGTGACGGTCGTGATTGCGCGCGCGTGGGGACGCTCACCGCTCGACGGGATGATGCCGCCGTCGTACTCCCGCCTCGACTCGAGCGCAGCGGCCAGCGCGATCAACCCCGCGGCCAGAAGACCCAGCGCGATGAGCGGCCACCAGCGCAGGTCGACGAACGCGCGCATCTGTTGGGCCCACGCGATCGGGGAGAACCAGCTCAACGCGCTGCCGGAGTTGTCGATGACGTCGCCGACCCCGCGCACCAGCGCCGCCAGCGCGAGCACCGCCATGGCAGCGCCGGTCGCGGTGCGCGATTGGCGCCACAGCTGGGCGGTCACCGCGGCAACGGCGCCGAACACCGTGGCGACCGCGGTGAGACCGAGGCACATCGCGGCGGTGTTCACGACTTCGAAGCCGGTCGCGGCCATCGCCGCCGACATCGTCACGGTCAGGATGGCGTTCACCGCGATCATCAGGATGAGCGCGGCGCCGGTACGCGCGTAGCGCCCGACGGCCGACGACATCACCAATTCCGCTGCACCGCTTTCCTCTTCGGCTCGGCTGTGCCGAATGATGGTGAGGATGGCCAGGATCGAGGTAGCCACGATCAACGTCAGCATGAGTTCATTGGCCATCATCGCGCCGAGGTCGGTCTCATTGCCCCCGAACATGGGGCCGGCCAGCATGATTCCCGCCGGCGTTCGGAGCATATCGACCCTGGCCTGGCGCTGCGCTTCCTCCGGATATGCCAGCTCGATGGCACCGGGGGTGTAGACCATGGTCGCGGTCAGCAGCGCGATCCAGACCGCCAGCCGGATGCGGTCGCGCCGAACCGCGAGCCGAACCAGCGCGCCGACACCGGTCAGCGGCCGCTCGGAAGCCCGCGTGTCATCGTGTCGAGCGCGCGACGCGACCGCGGTGGCGCTCACGGTGTGGCTCCTTGATATTCGCGCAGGAACAGATCCTCGAGCGAAGCACGCGTCACGGTGAGCTCCTCTATGCCCAGCCGGGTGAGATTCGCCATGGTGTCGTCCAACTCGGTGCGATCCACCGAGAAGCGCACCTGGCCGTCTCGTTCGGAGAAGTCGTGCACCGACGCGCGCATTGCCCGCGCGTCATCGCGAGTTCGGGCGGTGACCGTTGTGCGCATCAGGTGCCGCAGGTCGTCCAGCGTGCCGGATCGGACGGTGCGGCCAGCGCGGATGATCGTGACGCTGTCGCAGAGCTTTTCGACCTCTGCCAGGATGTGGCTGGAGAGCAGCACCGCCGCCCCCTGCGCAGCTACCTCGCGAACGCATTGCCCAAACGCCTTCTCCATCAACGGGTCCAGGCCTGTCGTTGGCTCGTCGAGGATGTAGAGTTCGGCGTCGCAGCTGAACGCCGCCACGATGGCCACCTTCTGGCGATTGCCCTTGGAGTACGTGCGCGCCTTCTTGTGCGGGTCGAGTTCGAACCGCTCGATCAGCTCGTCTCTCCGCTGGGTGTCGATGCGGTCGTCGCCGCGCAGCCGGATCAGGAAGTCGATGGCCTGCGCGCCGGTGAGGTTGGGCCACAACGTCACATCGCCGGGTACATACGCGACGCGCCGGTGCAGCGCGACCGCATCGCGCCAGGGATCGCCGCCGAGTAACCGGGCCGTGCCCCGATCGGCACGCAGCAGTCCGAGCAGCACCCGGATGGTCGTCGACTTTCCCGCGCCGTTGGGTCCGAGGAATCCGGTGACATCACCGGGCGCCACGGTCAGATCGAGACCGTCGAGAGCCATGGTGCGGCCGAACGACTTGGACAGGCCGTGTATGTCGACCGCGAGCGGCGACCTTCGTACATCGAGAGTGGGCATCGCTGTCACCTGCTTTCGCTGGGTTCCTCGGTGGTGGGCGCCGGCCCGGCGAAGGAGGCGCCCGCCTCGCGTCGGGCCAGGAAGGCCTCGTACATCGCGGGATCTGCCATCAGGCCGTTGGTGTAGATCTCCAGCGCGGGCAGCACCATCTCCTCGCTGTAATCCCGCAGCACGGCCCGCAGATCGGTCGGGTTCTCGTGCAGTTGCAGGTACAGAAGGAATGCGCCGCCACCGCAGAGCGAGAGATACCGGGCCCTGGCGGCCGGATCGCGGCTGGGTTTGAGCGTTCCGGCCCGCACCCCCTCCTCCAGGTACTGGTCGGCCTGGTCGATCATGCGGCGCCACAACATCTTTGCCAGCTCACCGCCGGTCTGCATGCTGCGGACCAGATACGCCATCATCGGTGCGTACGATTCGATCTCGGCCATCTGTGCGAACCATGTCGCGGGGTCGTTGGTCTGCAGCGTGGCCGATTTCTCGGTGCGGATCCGCTCAGCGATGTAGTCGTCGCAGGCCTTGCGCAGCTTCTCCTTGGAACCGAAGTGGTGGATCACCAGCGCCGCGCTGACGCCCGCCGTTTCGGCGATTGTCCGCAATCCCACATTGAATCCGTGCTGTCCGAATTGCTCGATTGCGGCATCGCGGATCCGGGCGACCGCGGTGCGATCATCCACTGAACGCATGTTTAGAACGCTAAACGAGCGTTCAGCGCCGAGTCAAGTGAATGCCCGTCAAGGATCCGTAAAGATCGCCGGGCCGGGTTCGGGCCGCGCGCGACGGGGGCGCGACGCCGCGCACGAAGGGCGCGACGGCGCACGGTGGCCCGGGGATAGCGACGGCGCACCGTAGCCCAGAGGTGGACGCGTGAGAGCCCGCAGACAGATGACTCAGAGACGTGCGTGACTCAGAGACGTGCGGCGGCGAGCAGTCCGTCACCAAGGGGGATGAGTACGGGAGTGAGGCGCTCGTCCTCCGCGATCAGCCGGGTGGCCTCCCGCACGGCGCTCACCTGGGCGTCGTTGGCGGCGGCGTCGCCGGCCCTGCCGCCCAGCGCTGCCCGGTGCACCACGATCGCGCCGCCGGGACGGAGCAACCGGACGCCCTCCACGACGAACTGTGGCTGGTCGATCGGCTCGGCATCGATGAACACCAGGTCATAGGATTCGTCGGCGAGTCGGGTGAGGACATCCTGCGCCCGGCCGTTGATCAGCCGGGTTCGTGATGCCGCGGTTCCCGCCTCACTGAACGCCTGTTTGGCCAGCCGTTGATACTCCGGTTCGACGTCGATCGTGGTCAGCACGCCGTCGGCGCGCATACCCGCCAACAGCCACAGCCCGCTGACCCCGGCGCCGGTGCCAACTTCGACAACCGCTTTGCCGCCGGTCAGGCGGGCCAGCATGCTCAGAAGTGCGCCCACAGCGGGGGTCACCGCGCCCGCGCCGATGTCGATCGCGCGTTCGCGAGCCGCAGCGACGACGGCGTCCTCGGAGATCGACTGTTCGGCATGGGTCACGATCGCCTCGGCCCGGCTGGGCCGGGCTGCACTGTCGCTGGGCACGGCCCCGCTCTCGCCGGGCCGGCCCGGACTGTCGCCGCCGGTGCCGCCCTGACCCGTCGTGCCCGTCGTGTCGTCGGCCATGCCCGCAGCGTAGATCCCGGCACAGTGCGCCAACGATGCGACACGCCCGTCGCCGAGCGACGGATTCGGGCGGTTCCAATGCGGGTTTCCGCAGGTTGGACCGGGGTAGGGACGGCGCCGTCGGCATTCTCAGGAAATGTTCAGTTTGCTCATATGCCAGGCATACGCCGATCGGGAACCGTATCCCGTATGGAAAACGGCGAACGCTTCTGCCGCGGGAATAACGGTAGCGATCACCGCGTTCTCCGAAGCGGAGAGCCCATGGCCAGCGGGCGTGGCTGGCTTCATCAGGACGAGAACGCCCACCGGGCAGAAGACCAGGAGGATCTGACGACCGCCATCGCAGCGACTTCGCAACCGGCTCCGGTTTCGATGTCCCACCTCGAGCAGTTCACCGAGGCGGACTGGGTGGAGCCGTCCGACGAGTTGACCGGGACCGCGGTATTCGATGCCACCGGTGACAAGACCTCGATGCCGTCCTGGGATGAACTTGTCCGTCAGCATGCCGATCGGGTGTACCGGCTGGCCTATCGCCTGTCCGGTAACCAGCACGACGCGGAGGATCTGACCCAGGAGACGTTCATCCGGGTCTTCCGGTCGGTGCAGAACTATCAGCCGGGGACCTTCGAGGGCTGGTTGCACCGCATTACCACCAACCTGTTCCTGGACATGGTGCGGCGGCGCGCCCGCATCCGCATGGAGGCGCTGCCCGAGGACTACGACCGGGTGCCCGCCGAGGACCCCAATCCCGAGCAGATCTACCACGACTCCCGTCTGGGACCGGATCTGCAGGCCGCGCTGGACTCGCTGCCGCCGGAGTTCCGCGCAGCCGTGGTCCTGTGCGACATCGAAGGATTGTCCTACGAGGAGATCGGCGCGACGCTCGGCGTGAAGCTGGGGACCGTCCGCAGCCGTATTCACCGGGGCAGGCAAGCCCTGCGGGACTACCTCGCGGCACATTCGCCGGACACCGCGCGATCAGCCTGACCGATCGCGGGTGTCGCGCACAGCTTCCCGCGCTACATTCGTTTCAGCATGTGACATAGCGGAAGGAGCTGCGCGATGGCCGACCCTGGGCACGTATTCCGCCGCGCCTTCTCCTGGCTGCCCGCGCAGTTCGCGTCGCAGAGCGACGCGCCCGTCGGAGCGCCCCGCCAATTCCGCTCGACCGAGCATCTCTCGACCGAGGCCATCGCCGCCTTCGTGGACGGCGAACTGCGGATGAATGCCCACCTGCGCGCGGCGCATCACCTCTCGCTGTGCGCCCAGTGCGCGGCCGAGGTCGACGCACAGGGGCAGGCGCGCGCCGCGTTGCGGGACTCGTGTCCGATCGTGATGCCTACATCGTTACTTGGGCTATTGTCGCAGATCCCGAAGCACATTCCGCATGAGCCGCCCGCCGAATCCGACCCATCGCAATTTGCTGACGGCGATACGCGGTCGCGGCGCAAACGCCGGTAGGGTGTAAGCAAAGTCGAGTAGCGACGCGCCGGGTGGCCGCGCCGTCACATCAGAGAGTGAATAGCTGGTGACCAATCTGGACCAGTCCGGCGGTGAACGTCGTCTGACACCACGCCCCGTCGACCGTCCCGCAGTCGATCCCGCCTCGCGTCTCGCGTTCGGCAGGCCCGACGGCGTCGGCGGGTCGTTCCAGGGCGAGGACAAGTACCGCGACCAGGGCGAGTACACACCGAGGGACCAGGCCGCCGACCCAGTGCTGGCCGAGGCGTTCGGCAGGCCGTACGCGGGCGGAGATCCGCTGCAGCGCCATCCGACCGACGCGGGGGCGCTGGACGCCGAGCGGCTGGGTGAAGACGATCTGCCCGACGATCCGTGGCGCGACCCCGCCGCAGCGGCCGCGCTGGGCACTCCGGCGCTCGAGCGGCCCGCGCCGGCGCCCAGTACCGCCCCGGTGGGCAAGCTGGGCGTGCGTGACGTGCTGTTCGGCGGCAGGGTGTCGTACGCCGCGCTGGCGATCCTGGCCGTGCTTGCGCTGGTGATCGCGTTCGCCGGGGGATGGGTGGGGCGCAAGACCGCCGAGGTCGTCGAGGCCTTCACCACATCCAAGGTCACGCTGGAAACCTCGGACAGCGGCCAGACGCCGGAGGGCAGGTTCGCGAAAGTTGCTGCTGCGGTGGCTGATTCCGTGGTCACCATTGAGGCCGTCAGCGACCAGGACGGATCGCAGGGCTCGGGTGTGATCGTCGACGGCCGCGGCTACATCGTCACCAACAACCACGTCATCTCCGAGGCTGCCACCAACCCGAGCAAGTACAGGATGAGTGTCGTGTTCAACGACGGCAAAGAGGTGCCTGCCAACCTGGTGGGCCGCGACCCCAAGACCGACCTCGCCGTGCTGAAGGTGGACAACGTCGACAACCTGACCGTCGCGCGCTTCGGCGATTCGGACAAGCTGCGGGTGGGCGACGAGGTGATCGCCGCGGGCGCGCCGCTGGGCCTGCGCAGCACCGTCACCCAGGGCATCATCAGCGCGCTGCATCGGCCCGTGCCGTTGTCGGGTGACGGCTCCGACACCGATACCGTCATCGACGGTGTTCAGACCGACGCCTCGATCAACCACGGCAACTCGGGCGGGCCGCTGATCGATATGAACGGCAACGTCATCGGCATCAACACCGCCGGCAAGTCGCTGTCGGAGAGCGCCAGCGGTCTCGGCTTCGCCATCCCGGTCAACGAGGTGAAGAACGTCGTCGACACGCTCATCCGCGACGGCAAGATCAGCCACCCGACACTGGGGGTGACCGCCCGCTCGGTGAGCAACTCGCTGGCCTCCGGGGCGCAGATCGCCAATGTGAAGGCGGGCAGCCCCGCGGAGCGGGCCGGACTGCTCGAGAACGACGTCGTCGTGAAGGTCGGTGACCGCACGGTGGCCGATGCCGACGAGTTCGTGGTGGCGGTGCGCCAGCTCAAGATCGGTCAGGACGCGCCGATCGAGGTGGTCCGCGACGGCAGGCACGTCACGTTGACCGTCAACCCGTCCGGCGACAACAGCGTCTGACGATGTTCGCCAACATCGGGTGGGGCGAGATGATGGTCCTGGTGATCGCCGGACTGGTGATCCTGGGGCCGGAACGGCTGCCCGGCGCGATCCGCTGGACGTCGGGGGCGCTGCGTCAGGCTCGCGACTACGTCAGCGGCGCAACCACCCAGCTGCGCCAGGACCTCGGGCCCGAGTTCGACGACCTGCGTGAGCCGCTGAGCGAGCTGCAGAAGCTTCGTGGCATGACTCCGCGGGCCGCGCTGACCAAACACCTGCTGGACGGCGACGATTCGTTCTTCACCGGCACGTTCGACCGCCCGGCGGGTGAACCGGCCGTAAAGCCGGTCAGTTCACCGGCGCCTGCGGTGACCCCGTCGCCCGCGACTCCGGCTCAGCCGCCCGCGACCGCCGGGCGGTCGAACGTGCCGGTGAAGAACGAATCGTCGCCGTCCAGCAGGT
>Ga0075369_10000606_pt1 | contig 11369 bp, 6 predicted proteins | sample EndMethybrTD3034_FD_71400 | JGI IMG/M metagenome (GOLD analysis project Ga0075369, IMG submission 71400) | Populus endosphere microbial communities from Tennessee, USA - Endosphere MetaG P. TD hybrid TD303-4 | ecosystem: Host-associated > Plants > Roots > Endosphere | place: USA: Tennessee...
TAAAAAAGTGGACCCCATTTTGCAAAAAGAAGCAAGTTATTAGAGAATAAATTTAATCTAAAACAGAAGTTATCCACAGAGGGGGATTCCTCAAAAAATCCAACGATTGTGGGTAACTTCCGCCTTTTGTTCTATATATTATTTTTATTTTGAACTTTTCCTCTTTGCTTTCTATTTACTCCATTCACGCCCGCCCAATAGCCACGACCTCACTTTTACAAGACTCTAAGAGACGATGGAAAAGTGAGGTCGTGGCTATTGGGCGGGCAGCCTTGTTAATTCAAGATTAAAGAGAATATGAAGTCTATCTAATTGAATTATAGAATTCAGTTTAGATACTTGAATTTGGTACAGTATTAATATCGGGAGAAATAACTTAAAGCGAATTTACCAAATTCCTCCCGAATCCACCACTTATCGTCTTACACAATGGCTTTGATGGCATATATATACATGCTTCACCCATCAACACCTCCTCTTGGTGAGTGCTATTCAATTTGAACCTAGTACTGCTCTCTATCATCAAGGGAATCAAATAATTATCTCTATATCTTTATTTGAGCTAAAATTTTTGGCTAAATAATTAGTAATGCTTGCAGAACCAATTATATGTAACTGTATTTTTTTGTGCAAAATAAAAAAATTGTTGCAATGCTCTAAAATTTCACTATAAGAAACATCAGAAGATTCGATACTATACACTATGAAATTTTTTATTTTTCTAATCCATTCTTCAATCTGTGTAGCTGAGTAATGATGATCCTGTATTCGACGTAACCATAGTAATAAACAATTTTTGTAGGCAAATGATTTGCTATTTAGTATGGAATAAAAAGCAGCTAACCCTATACCTTCTGCTATTAAAATTGAAGATGTTTGTTGCTTATAACTATTAATATCTTTTCCATAGGGTCCTTTGAGTGTAACCAATTTTCCAACTTCCATAAGTTGCTTCATGCTAAAATTTCGCTCTGTTACTCTAATATGTAACTCTATTCCATTGTTTTGATCAGGACAATTTGTGATAGAATAGGGTCTGAACTTATTATCTGCACATAACAAATAACAATACTGGCCTGCCAAATAGTTAATTCCTCTTAGTACAGGAAATAAATATACTTTTAAAATAGTATCGTTAACTTGGTAGACGGTCTTTACTTGATAAGTATAGGTTGTCTCTTTTTCTTCTAGTTGAATAATCATCCACTATATCGTCTAAAAAATTTATCCTTGTTCTTGCCTGTACAATCTCATTAGTATCAATTAGTATTGTTGAATGTTATTTCATTTTTATCTAGCTCAACCAAAATTTTACCGTTTGGGCTTATCACCATAGAATGTCCAAAATACACTAACTTCTGAGCATCTACCGTTTCTTCTCCTACTGCATTAACTCCGCTAATAAATATCTGATTTTCTATAGCTCGAGCTTGTAACAATATTTTCCAATCATTTAGCTTAGGTTCCGGAAAACAAGCAGCGACTAACACAATATCTACGCCATGAAGCGCGTAGTACCTAAATAACTCAGGAAATCGAATGTCATAACAGGTAGCAAACCCTATTTTAATCCCATTTAACGTTAACATTACAGGATTTTCGCCAGATAAAAAATATTTCTGTTCAGCGGTTAATGGAAATAGATGAATCTTTCTATAATTAGCAACTAATTTACCTTGAGAAGAAAAAAATATAAAACTGTTATATAATTTCTTAGAGTTTATGTTAGTAAACATAGGAATTGTTCCGGCAATACTAACAAGGGTACTATTCGATAAATATTTTTAACCTATCAAGCAACTCATCAGATTTTTTAGCAAAATAAAATAATTTATCTCTATCAAATCCACTCACCCATACTTCAGGAAGTAAAACAATTCTATTTTCTGCATACGATAAAGAAGCTATTAACGCCTCTAAGTACCCTATCGCTTCATCAATGCTATTAGAACCCACTTTCTTTTGCACGCATGTTAAATTGATTAGCATAGCGAGATTCCCTTTTATATCATGCGATATTTTAGATATTTTTTAATTTTATTAAAAAATATCTAAAATGCACATTGATACTAGTATTTTAATCCATTATGATAACTTTTTACAAAAGCATCTTTGTTTTTAAGCTTCTTACTAAATAGAAATGTAATATGGATATTACCCTGATAGAAAAAATAAACCCTACACCTGAGGATATTAAGCTTGTCAGCAACCCCCTTAAAGCTTATAACAAGTCGTTTATCGGAGAATATAATGCTTATTCCTACTTACTATTGCTATATAAAGACCAAACCTTTATTGGTGGTAGCTATTCAGAAATAAAACTTGGATGGCTATATATTGACCTACTATGGATAGATGGGATGTACCGTAGACAGGGTTTTGGTACAAAGCTATTAATGAGAACAGAAGAGCAGGCAAAAAAAAGGGGTATCCTTCACGCAAGATTAAATACAGGAAACTTCCAAGAAGCTTTTCCCTTTTACCACTACCATAAGTATGAAACCTTTGCTGAATTAGAAATATTCCCAGAAAACGGAAATAAAAAAGAAGTATTTATTGATTATTTCATGAAAAAATCACTTGATAAATGAAAAATAACTCATGAGCATTTTACTTGAATTTAAAAAAGAAGAGTCATGTGAACAAATCTATTCATTTAATGAAAAAATTATAATATAAAATAAATATTACTCATTTATTCCTATAATTTTATTAATTAGTGCGACAGAATTGTAATGCAAAAAAAAGTGATTCCCCTCAACATGGAACTGCCGATATAAATTATTCGTTAGGTTTTTCCAGCCATTAAGTTCATCATATCTGACAACATGATCATTATTACCTCCTATTACAACTAACGGCAAGTTTAATATACTTCGTTTATCGCAGAACTTATAACTTTCATACATAGTAAAATCTGCTTTTAATATGGGTAAAAATAAAGCTTTAAACTCCTTGTCGTCGATAATTGATTCTGGAGTACCACCATATTGTTTAATTTTTTCCCAAAATTTATCATCTGATAAAGTGTGTAAATGAGGTTTTTTACCTATTAATTCGGGACTTGGACACGCTCCGATAACTAATTTCATTGTTGGAAGGTTTACCCTGTCAATCGAATATTTTTTTATAAGCTCATAAGCGACTAACCCACCTAGACTATGACCGTACCAAATCACATACTTATATTCTCTGATAGCAGCAAGTAGTGGCTGATATAAAGTTAATAATAATTGCTCTAAATCGAATAACAGTTTTTCATGGATAAGATGTCCTCTACCCGGATATTGCACTGCCGAAAAATCCACACTATCTGGAATATATTGCCTCCACCCAACAAAGGATTGAGCCGTTGCACCAGAAAATGGGAAAGCAATTAATAAAACATCATTGTACTTATTACTATGCTGGGAGGAGAGTTTGACTACGAAGTTTTTTTCTTTCATCTTTATATTCTCTGTTTTGACAGCGAGGCAATAACCTAGGTGAAATATGTGTTAACAATTCGTTAGGAATAGTGTTAGCATATTTTGCTATAATATCGATGGGGATGTACCTTCCCCATAATTGTACAAAATCACCAATTTTCACTTTCTTAAGCGACCTTAAATCGACAGTAATCAAATCCATCGATACTCTACCCACTATTGGGCAAAACACACCATTTATCCAAACAGGTGTCCCTTTTGCGATATTTCTAGGATAACCATCACCATATCCAACTGGAATACTACCCAATAACATCTCTTCTGGACAACGCCATGTGCTACCATAACCTATCTGATCACCCCGTTGTTGCTTTCTAATATCTAGTAGAAAGGAGTTGAGCTCCATTGTTGCTTTTAGATTGTAGTCAGAAGCAAGTGTATTGGAAAAAGGCGATGCCCCATATATCATAATCCCCGGCCTTACCCAATCATAATGAAACTGCGGGTAATTAATAATTGCTGCTGAATTAGCTATACTAATGGGTAATGAATATTTGAATGCCAACTTAGTTATGGCTTCACCTTGAAGTTGAGTTTTCCTATTATTCTTCTCACCGTCTGCATCAGACAAATGAGTCATTAAAATGATATTCTCTACCCACTTTTGTTGTAAAAATGTTTTAATGACATAATCTGCCTCTTTCAAAAAGATCCCTAATCTATTCATGCCTGTATTGATTTTAAGCCATATTGTTGTTTTACCAGTAGTATTTGATGAAATCAGTTTTTCAAATTGATAACTTGATGAGATAACTATATGACATCCACGTCTAACTAACTCATTCAATTGCGCTATCCTAATATCACCGGACATTAAAACAATTTTGCTACTAATACCAAATTCTACTAATTCTATTGCTTCGTCATATCTTGCGACACCTAGAGCATCTACATAAGGTTGAAGGGTTTGCGCAACATCAGTCATACCGTGGCCAAAGGCATTTGCCTTGATCATAGCTAAAATTTTGCTATGAGGAGCAAAATATTTTACAATTTTTACATTATGAACGAGTGATGCGTGGTCTATATAGAGATGGCTAGATTTAGACATCGTAATAATTAACTATAATTTACTTAAAAAACTATCAATATCCTCAATTGTAGAGTATTTAAATAACTCTAGGATAGGAAATTTTATATTGAGTTCTGATTTTAATTTAGCATAAATTTGAACAAGTAATAACGAATTTCCGCCTACTAGAAAAAAATCATCTTGAGGGCTGAAATTTCTGTGCCCCAAGACCTGTTGCCAAATTTCGGCAATAAGCTTTTGTCTAGTATTATTAAATGCAGCCATATGTGTGTTGGTATCAACTGAATGAACAATATTGGGTATTGCAGTCCTATCAATTTTCCCATTATCTGTATAATGAAACTTTTCAACAAAACAAATATTGTTTGGAATCATATAGTCTGGTAATAATGACTTTAGATAAGTTCTCACATCAAGCTTGGAAACATCTTTTCTTTTTTTTAATTCAATATAGGCGGTCAATAGAGCGCTTTGATCGTTTTCAGAAAAAATGATGAGCGCTTCGTTAATTTGTTCATGTTTCCTTAAAACAGATTCAATCTCGTTTAACTCAACTCGATTACCTCGTACTTTTACTTGAAAATCAGCTCTACCTTGATATTGTATATTACCAAATTTATCATAACTCACCCTATCTCCAGTTCTGTATAAAATCCTATCCTTGAATACCGTGTCAAATGGGTTAGCAATAAAGCGTTCCTTATTGAGCTGAGGTCTATTTAAATAGCCAATACTTAAGCCATCCCCTCCTATATATAATTCACCCGCTACCTTAATAGGTAATGGTTGCAAATTTTTATCTAAAATATAGAGTGTTGTATTTGAAATAGGTTTTCCAATTGATACAAATTTACCTTCAAGATCAGTCTGCTCTACCCGTTTAAAACTAGACCAAACGGTTGTTTCCGTTGGGCCATACCAATTCCATAATACTTTACACTTCCCTAATAGTTGCCTTGCAAGCGAAGATGGTAATGGTTCAGCGCCAGATATGATCTGTAAGTTACTTTTTCCCTGCCAACCAGAATCGATTAGCATTTTCAATAGAGATGGCGATGCTTGCATAACTGTTACATTATTCTGATTTAAAATTTTACTGAGTAGCTCGGGCTGTAGCCGATCACTTTTATCTAACATCACAACACTGGCACCAACACTATGAGGTAAGTAATAATCAGGAATAACCATATCAGTCGCAATATTAGCTACCGAGCAAAAAACGTCGTTTTTATTCAATTCTAATTCTTCCTGCATACAACTAAGCAAATTTACAACACTTTTATGTCTAATTTGTACTCCTTTTGGTCCACCCGTCGATCCTGCAGTATAAATAACATAAGCCAAATCATTCGAAGTCAACTTAGTAGTTAAGGTTGTTTTTTTACTTGATAACTTCATCTTTTTTTCATCAAGTACTAGTGTTTTTTCCAAATAAGAAACGGGTAAATTTTCAACACAATCTTTTGTTGTTAAAATACAATTTATTTCTCCGTCTTTTAATATTTGTTCAATTCTCGCATTAGGAAAATCGGGATTAATCGGAATGTAAATATTTCCAGATTTCATAACCCCAACCATCGCAGGAATGGTATACATATTAGTTCGCAATAAAATAGCAACAAATTGCTGTGTATTACTCTGATAATATTCATTTAAAGTATGAGCAATTCTATTTGCAGTTTGATTCAATTCTTTATAGGTTAGTTTTTTATCTTTATAAATAACTGCAATAGAGTCAGCATGTTTTTTTGATGCTTTATCTAAAAGTGTGGGTATAAGTAGATTATAGTCATATGCTTTTACAGTGTTATTCCACTTTTCAAAAAATAAATTATAATTATTTTGACTTATTAAAAATGCTTTACTTACATCTTGCTTTGAATTGTTTAGAAAGGTTTCAAGTAGGTTCATAAACGAATCAGAAAAAGATTCTATGGTTTCTGAAACAAATAAATCTTGATTATAATCCCAACTCATAATCAATTCGTCATTAATCTCCATAATATTGGGCATGAGATCATACTCGGTTGCACTAATAGGCTGCTGATAATACTCAACTTTCAAACCGTGCATAGTGGGTATAAATACCCTATCCCAATTAAATGCAACAGAAAAAAAATAGGACCGGCTTTTGTCCCTTAATTTATTAGATTTCTTAATGAGTCGCGCAAATGGATAATCTTGATTATCGTAAGCATCTAGAAGTTCTGATCTTAATTGTTTCAGATAAGAATTAAAATCTAAATTTTCCCTAATACAACTTAAAATTGGAAATATTGTTGAACAGTATCCCACTAATTCTTCACTACCTAAAAGTGTCCTTCCTGCAAAAGCAATCCCAACAGTAAAAACACTTTGGCCACTTAATCTATGTAACAATATGTTATAAATAGCTAGTAATGTCATGAAATAAGTGCATTCATGTTTTTTGCTAAATATTTTTAATTTATTATAAATTTCTTTCGACAATTTTATGGTACTACGTTTACCACTATATGTTTTTAAAGATGGACGTGATCTATCTACTGGTAGCTCAAGCTTACTGTCTATAGAGTTCAATTTCCTCAACCAATATTTTTCTTGACGTAGAATATTTGCCGACTTTGTTTGAGATAATCGCCAAGCCGAAAATTCGCTAAATTGCATAACCGGGGCTAACTGACAAGATTTGCCTTGAGAAAAAGCGGAATAATACGCTTCAATATCTTGCAAAATAATACCAACGGAAACACCATCACATATAATATGATGCACTGTTACTATAAATAAATGCTCTTCTTCATCTAACTTAATTAAACTAGTACGAAATAATTCTTGTGAAATATTAAATGTTTTATTCGATTCTTCATTTAATAGCAAACTTACTTGCTCTTTTTTTTCATTCGGAAGTAAATCTGAAATATCTATAAAATTTAGTGGAATCTTTATTAAAGAATGAATTAATTGTAATTTATTCTCTACTGATATAGTAGTTCGAAGTGCTTCATGCCTTTCTATTACGGATAATAGAGATTTTTTTAAAACAGGAATATTTAACTTTCCTATTAACTTTAACGTAATAGAATTATTATAAGCCAATGAACCTTCTTGACTCATCTCTGCTAATAAGCATAGTAATTCTTGATCTTCTGTGAGACATTCTCTTTTAATTATTTCCTCAGTTTTATCTATCGGTAAAATGTTTTTGTAAGCATTTTTCTGAATTCCAACTTCTACCGGCAACACAATAGGTGCCATTGCTTTGTACTGAACTTTTCTATAAGCCTCATTAGGCATAAACAAATTTTTTAGCCTTGCTAAGCTATTAAAAGAACCTTTTACATAATCTCTTTCAACTCCAAAATCAACAAAGCAAGCAATTTCATCAATACCTATATCAAATAATTTTTGCACCCTATTTTTACAGCTTTCAGGAGTACCGATTATGGCACTGCTTGTAACATAACGATTATACGCTTTTAATAATAAGTATTGCCTATCTTCCTCAGATAGGCGATTAAAATCCACTTGTAAATTCTGACTCTTTACTACTTGCTGAAACAATCCAACCGAAGAATTTAGGTATCTACAAAACGGTAATTTTGCTTTTTCTAAAACTTCTTCATTATTTTCTCCAACCAACGTATGCAGCAAAATAGTTACTTTACCTGTTGCTGGGTCATAGCCATTTGCTTTCCGGCTTGCCCGATATATTTTTATACGTTCTTCAATTTCATTAACATCCTGCCCTATCATATTCGTTAAAACATTGGCGCCCAGTGCTCCCGCACGTTGATAGGTATCAGAATTACCTAATGTAGCTATCCAAATAGGCAATTTTTTTTGCATAGGTTGTGGATAGATCTTGATATCTATTGGTTCTGGAGCCCCTCCTTTTATTTTTATAGTCGATCCTTCCCATAAAGCTTGAACCTGTTTGATTTGTTCAAACATAATTTCACGGTGTTTTCCCCAATTATCTGGAAAAAAAACAAAATCATTAGGATGCCAACCTGAAGCAAAAGCAACCCCCACTCTGCCTTCTGATAGGTTATCAATCATTGACCAATCTTCAGCAATGCGTACTGGATGGTGAATAGGAAGTACTACACTAGAACGAATTTTTATATTTTTTGTTTCCCGAGCTAAAGCGGCACTTAAAATAGAAGGATTAGGCGAAAACCCTCCAAATGCATGAAAATGCCTCTCAGGTGTCCAAATAGCCTCAAAACCATTTTCATCAGCAAACTTAGCTCCCTCAAATAATAGCTGGTATTTATCTTTATCATACTCAGCATCATAGTTACCAAAATAGTAAAAGCTAAACTTAGAATTCTGTTGCGTAGGCACAGTCTCTCTCGCAACCTGTGGTATATTAACTATCGTACTATTTGTTTTTGCTATTACGTCTCTTTTTCCCCGTTCTGTTTCTATAGCGTTAGATAAATAGTGATGGTTAATTTTTTTGGAATGTTGTATGCTTTTGACTTCTCCCCAAAAACCAATAGATTTCATATCTTGAACAGCGTTACAAACAACATTCTTAATTTTATTTATATCCTCACTACTGTGGGCCGTAGATAAAAAGCAAGTTCTTCCTTCCCAAACATAAACACCATGATAAATAAGATGATAAAAAAATAAATCTAATTCCAACGGTTGATAAATAAAACTTAAATTTCCTTGTGAGGAAAATCGAAAAAATGAACCGAAGTAAACCATCTCTATCGGCACATTTTGTTCCAAAAAGAATGTATTTAATTGCTTTGCCAAATCGGCAGTTTTAGCATTTAGAGTCTCTTGGAAAAAATTGCCTGTTTCTTTAAATTTACTCATCACCGCATAAACAGCAGACATGGCCAATGGGTGTTTACAAAAAGTACCTGCTGTATACGTAGTTCTAAGCTTTGGATAAGAATCATCTCCATAACACCACATACCACCATCTACTCTATCCATAAATTGAGCCTTTCCAGCCACAACACCTAACGGTAAACCTCCGCCAACTATCTTCCCATAAACAGCTATATCTGCCTCTACATCAAACCAAGCTTGAGCACCCCGAATGTGTGTACGAAAACCAACTAATATTTCATCAAAAATCAGTAAAATATCATTCTGCTTGGTAATATCGCGTAATTTATGTAAAAAATCTTTTGGATGCAAATCAGGTCTTCTGTTTTGTACAGGTTCAACGAGTACAGCAGCTAATTCATGAGTATGATGTCTAATAATTTCAAACGACTTGGGATCATTAAAAGGTAGCACAATAACATCTTCAACCATTGCCGGTGTTACGCCATGCACACCAGGTTCTGAAGGTTGATCTTTATATGGCATGGGCAATACAAGAGTGCCATCAAAGTGACCATGATAAGCATTAGTAAACAAAGCAATCTTAGGTCTTCCCTTTGCTGCTCTAGCAATTCTCATCGCAGTCATCACAGCTTCTGTGCCAGAATTACAAAATAAAACGCGCTCCATTCTTGTAAAATCCGCTAACATTTCAGCAGATTTTCCCGTTAATTCAACCTCAGGCCCAAGGTGCCAACCTCTATCTAGCTGCTCTTTGATAGCAAGCTTTATAAAATCAGGGTTGTGCCCAAAAAAATGGGCTCCATAACCTAGCGCAATATCAACATACTTATTTCCATCGATATCCCAAAATTTAGCTCCTTGTGAATGTTCAGCAACAATTGGATAACAAACTTCCTTCGTTTCATAACGAAACCCAGCAGATGAACGACGATTGTTACATAATGATACGCGGCAAAGTTGAGCATGTGCTTTAGATTTTTGTGTTTTGAGATTATATCTTTTAATAAAATCTGTTAAATAGTTCGATTGAATGTTAGTGAGTTGTCGTTTCTCAGGTGGAGCAATCGTATCGCTTGAATCATGCAAGAAATCCAAATTTCTATTTGAGATGCTATTATTTTGATTTGAAATGATAGGTGATACGCGGTTATGTTCAATTTCTAATAGGCGATTTGATAATTTTTTCATTTCGCTCATGAGGGCATGTAAAGAATCATCTTGCTGGGATAGAACATGCTCCTCGATATCCTTATTAGCACATACAACGTTATTATCCTCAGGAAGCATGCCAGGTTTAGGCAATATATTGGTTTGCCTTACTATATAACTTGCTATTAATTGAATAGTATTTAAATCTTCAAACAATTGTCGTATAGTTAATTTAACTTCATATTTTTCTTCGAGAATTTTAATAAATGATACCAAGGTAATTGAATCAGCACCCATCTCGAGTAAAGGGACATCATACCTAGCCTCATGTGGAGAAATATCGAGTAGCTTAGACACTATATCTACAATTCCAATCATAAGCTGTGTTGTTTCATTATTCGAATCCTGCATAGTAAGTGGTTTTTTTATATCTTTTTCACTAATTTGTTTTGTATTTTTATCAATAAAATTTACTAACAGTTGGACAGTTGTCAGCTCCTCAAATAGCAGTCTTATTGACAACTTAACTTGGTATTTATCTTCCAATATTTTAATCAGCGAAACTAACATGATTGAATCAGCACCCATTTCAAGTAATGGGATATCAGATTTAACATCCATAAAATCCATACCCAATAATTCGGCAATCTTCTTCTTAAGCGTATTAGTTATTGAGAGTCGCTTATTATTGCTATCTAATTGTAATTTTTGAGTCACGACATCCATTGCATTTCTCCAAAATCGTTTACGTTGAAAGGGATAGGTAGGTAGAGAAATCTTCTGATATTTCTTCTCCTGGTAATATCCTTGCCAATCTACTTCATACCCACGAACATATAATTCACCTAAACTTTTTAATAACCTTTGACAGTTCTCTCGCTGATTCGTACTTTCTAAGCAAG
>Ga0075369_10000607_pt1 | contig 11369 bp, 10 predicted proteins | sample EndMethybrTD3034_FD_71400 | JGI IMG/M metagenome (GOLD analysis project Ga0075369, IMG submission 71400) | Populus endosphere microbial communities from Tennessee, USA - Endosphere MetaG P. TD hybrid TD303-4 | ecosystem: Host-associated > Plants > Roots > Endosphere | place: USA: Tennessee...
TGGCCTGGCTGATCAGCGGATGGGCGCGCAATTGATCCTCGAGAACCGCGGGGGCAACGTTCTTGCCACCGGCGGTCACGATGATCTCCTTCTTGCGGCCGACGATCGACAGGAACCCGTCGTCATCGATGCTGCCCAGGTCTCCGGTGTGGAACCAGCCGTCGACAATCGCCTCGGCGGTGGCCTTCTCGTTGCGCCAGTAGCCGCCGAATACGACGCCACCGCGCACCAGCAGTTCGCCGTCGTTCGCGACTGCCATGCTGTTGCCCGGCAGCAGCTTGCCCACCGTGCCGACCTTCAGCTCGCCTATCCGGTTCGCGGTGATGGCCGCGCTGGTCTCGGTCAGGCCGTAGCCCTCGTAGATGGTGAGCCCGATGCCACGGTAGAAGTGGCCCAACCTTGCGCCAAGCGGTGCGCCACCGGAGATGGAGGCTCGGCAGTTGCCGCCGGTGGCGGTGCGCAGCTTGCCGTAGACCAGCCGGTCGAAGACGGCATGCTTGGCCCGCAGTACCAAACTCGGCCCGCCGCTGTCCATGGCCTCGCTATATTCGATCGCCGCCTTGGCTGCGATCGCGAAGATCGCGCCCTTGCCGCTGTCCTGGGCGCTCAATTCGGCTGTGTTGTAGACCTTTTCGAAAACCCGGGGCACGGAGACAATGACCGTCGGCTGAAACTGTCCGAACATTGCGACAAGGTTCTTGATGTCGCTGGTGTAGCCGATGGTCACATAGTTGGCGAAGGCCGTCATGGAGAGCGCCCGCGCCAGGACGTGGGCCAGCGGCAGGAACACCAACAGGCGCTCACCCTTGCGGAGCAGGCTGGGGAAGGAGGCCGCAGCGCCACGCGTCTCGGACAGCAGGTTGGCGTGGGTCAACTGACAACCCTTCGGGCGCCCGGTGGTGCCGGAGGTGTAGATCAGCGTTGCCGGGTCGGTGGACCGGATGCCGGCCAGCCGCTCGTCGAGCTGGTTGGGATCGACCGACGCCCCGGCCTCGGCGAGCACGTCCAATGCGGGGGGCGCCATCGACTCGATGACCGCCACCCGGCGCAGCGCAGGCAGCTCGTCGAGCAGTTCCTTGACCATCAACGCGTGCGCTTCGATCTCGACGAACGCCAGCACTGCACCTGAGTCCTCCAGCACCCAGCGCACCTGCTCCGGCGACGAAGTCTCGTAGATGGGAACGGTGACCGCGCCGATCGCGAGGATGGCGTAGTCGAGGATTACCCACTCGTAACGGGTAGCCGACAAGATCGCCACGCGGTCGCCGGGCTCGACGCCTTCGGCGATCAAACCCAGTGCGGCCGAACGAATCTGGTCCGCAGCTTCCTTGCACGTGATGTCCGTCCATGCGCCGTCGACCAGGCGCTGGAATATCACGTGGTCGGGATCGTCGCGTTCGTGGCTGAACACGGAACTGGCGACGTTGTCGTGCTCATCGACGGTGAAGGTTGCCGGCACACTGTACTCACGCACGATCTTGGCCTCTCGACATGTACTCGCGGCTTTGCCGCTCCCAGCCTAGTCGGCCACCCTCGGCCGGTGGGCCCGCATATGTGAAGCTTGTATGCCATGAACAGCATCCAGATCGCGGACGAGACGTTCGTCGCCGCCGACCCCGTCGAGGTGGGCAGGGCCGTCGCGGATCCCGCGAGCTGGCGGAGGTGGTGGCCCGACCTGCGGTTGACGGTGGTCGAGGACCGGGGCGCGGTGGGGCACCGGTGGACGGTGGCCGGCGCGCTGACAGGGACGATGGAGATCTGGCTGGAATCCGTGCTCGACGGTGTCGTCCTGCACTATTTCCTGCACGCAGAGCCGTCGGGTGCGGCGGCGTGGCAGCTGGCCAAGATGAACCTGGCCAAGATGAACCATCGCCGCCGGGTAGCCGGCAAGGACATGGCGTTCGAGGTGAAGCGGACGCTGGAAGCGACGCGCCCGGTGGGCGTCTCGCGCCTGGCCTGATACTTCGGCCAGCGCGGTTCGGGATCGTCAGCAATTGCGCCCCGAATTTGCGAGTGTGGGGTTCCAGTCGGCGGCCGTGCGGCGGATTGCATCGGGTTGTCAGACCCCGGTGGCACATTCATTGTCGTGGGGCATCGAGAACGGCTGACGCGCTCAGATTCCGGGGCTGACACGTGATCGCAAAGATGCGCACGTGCGAGCAGGCAGCGCGGGTCACCGCCGCCACTGGTGGTGTGCATTTGTTCGGCAAGCCGGCCACGGACGGCACGCCTCGGCTCTCGCGGATGGTCGCACTGGACGGGGATTTCGAGACGCATCGTGCTGCGGTGGAGTCGGTGTCGGTGCTGTTCGAACTGTATTCCGGTGATGCACAAGGGTTTATTGCAACTGGGGAGCTGGGTGACCCTGCGCCGTCGGGGTGGACGGTGACGGCGGCGAAGTTTGAGGTCGAGTGGCCCGCCGATCCTGATCGTCGTCGTGTGATCCGCTCGCACTTTGGTGCGCGGCGGAAAGCATTCAATTGGGGTTTGGCGAAAGTGAAAGCGGACGTGGACGCCAAGAATCTGGACCCAAGCCACATCTCGGTGAACTGGACTCAGGCGGCGCTGCGGAAGGTGTGGAACCAAGTCAAGGCTGAGGTGGCGCCGTGGTGGGCCAACAACTCAAAGGAGGCCTATTCCAGCGGCTTGGCGGATCTGGCGCAAGCGTTGGACAACTGGTCAGCGAGCGAGAATGGCGCCCGCGCCGGCCGCCGTGTCGGATTTCCGAGATTCAAGTCTGCGCGCCGGGACTCGGAGCGGGTGCGGTTTACCACCGGCGCAATGCGATTGGAATCCGACCGGCGAACCATCGTGCTGCCCGTCGTCGGCGGGCTTCGGTCGAAGGAGAACACGCGGCGGGTGCAGCGTCACCTTGCCGCTGGGCGCGCACGCATCCTCAATATGACGCTCTCCGAGCGGTGGGGACGCTTGTTCGTGTCCGTCAACTACGCGTTACGCACCCCGTCGACCGAACGCAGGCCCTCTCAACCGAATACGCGCGTCGGCGTTGACCTCGGTGTACGGACGTTGGCGACGGTCGCCACCATCAACACAAGTACGGGTGAGGAGATCATCACCGAGTATCCGAATCCTGCTCCACTCAAGGCGACGCTGACCGTGCGGCGCCAGGTAGGTCGTGAACTGTCTCGCCGCATACCCGGCTCACGAGGATGGCGACAAGCGAAAGCCAAGCTTGCCCGCCTCGACCGTCGGTGCGTGCAGCTGCGGCGAGAAGCCGCTCACCAGCTCACCACCGAGCTGGCGGGTAGCTATGGCCACATCGTGATCGAGGACCTCGACGTGGAAGCCATGAAGAAGGGCATGGGTCGGAGGGCGTTTCGGCGAGCGGTTTCCGACGCTGCGATCGGGGCGGTCCGGCCGCAGTTGGTCTACAAGACCGCTCGTTCCGGCGCGACGCTGACGGTTTCGGATCGCTGGTTTGCCTCCAGTCAGACCCACCACGGGTGCACCGCACCGGACGGTCGACCATGCCGCTTGATCGGCAAGCGCCGAATCGACAAACAGCTGGTGTGCCCACAGACCGGTGAAGTCGTCGATCGCGATCACAATGCTGCGCGTAATCTCCGTGACTGGCCGGATCACGCCAGTTGTGGCCCAGTCAGGGCCACGGCCCCATCGGCACCCGGGCCAACCGAGTCGGTTGGTACAGGCCATGGCGCAGACCCCGGATCATCCGGTGCCTGCGGAGCTCCCGTAAGACCCCGCCCTGTGGGGCCGGGAGCGGAGAGGCCAGAATCGAACCGGCAACACCGCCGGGGAGAAACCCTGCAAGGGGACGCCGCATGAGCGGGCCACTAAGGCACGCTCAACGGCAACGGGAGGTAGATTTTTATCGTGGCGGACAAGACGGCGCAGACCATCTATATCGATGCTGATCCTTCGACGGTGATGGACGTCATCGCCGATATCGGCTCGTATCCGGATTGGGTCGCCGAATACAAGGAGACCGAGGTGCTCGAGGCCGACGCCGAGGGCTACCCGAAGACCGCCCGCCTGGTGCTGGATGCCACTGTCCTCAAGGACACCATGGTGTTGTCCTACGACTGGCCGGCCGACCGCGGATCGGTGAAGTGGAGCCTGGTGTCCAGCTCGCTGCTCAAGTCGTTGGACGGCGCATATCGGCTGTCGCCCAAGGGGTCCGGCACCGACGTCACCTATGAACTCTCGGTCGACCTGATCATCCCGATGATCGGGTTGCTCAAGCGCAAGGCCGAACGGCGCCTTACGGATACCGCATTGAAGGACCTCAAGAAACGAGTCGAGGCTGAGTGATCTGGCAGCCCCGACCGGTCCCCGGATCAGTCTCTTCGTCGGCAAGGGCGGGGTAGGTAAGTCAACGTTGGCCACCGCCACCGCGGTGCGCGACGCGCGCGCCGGGCAGCGGGTGCTGATCGTCTCGACAGACCAGGCGCATTCGATCGGCGACGTGCTCGGCACCGCCGTCACGCCAACAGGTCTTCGTGAACCCACCCGGGTGCTGGCCGACGACGCCGACGCCGGCGGCGGCTTCCTCGACGCGCTCGCGCTGGACACGCTCGCGCTACTCGAGGCTCGGTGGCGGGAGATCGCCGGCTTGCTGTCCGGCCGGTTTCCCGAGTCGGATGTGGGAGACATTGCCCCAGAAGAACTTTCGGCGCTGCCCGGCATCCAGGAGGTGCTCGGCCTTCACGAGGTCGGCGAACTCGCCGCGTCGGGGGACTGGGACCATGTGGTTGTCGACTGCGCATCCACTGCCGATGCGCTGCGAATGCTCACGTTGCCCGCGACCTTCGGTTTGTACCTGGAGCGCGCCTGGCCGCGGCACCGGCGGCTGTCCACCGGCGCCGACGACGCCCGCGCGGCAGCGGTCATCGAACTCGTCGAACGCGTCCATGCCGGGACCGAGCAGCTTGGTTCGCTGCTCACCGACGGCGAACGGGTCAGCGCGCACCTGGTGATGACGGCTGAGCGGGTGGTCGCCGCCGAGGCGGTGCGCACCCTTGGCTCGCTGGCGCTGATGGGTGTGCGGGTCGACGAGCTGATCGTCAATCAGATTCTGGTTCAAGATGATTCGTTCGAATACCGAAACCTGCCCGAGCATCCGGCGTTCGACTGGTACTCCGAGCGCATTTCCGAGCAACGGGTGGTGCTCGACGAGCTGGACACCACCATCGGTGACGTCCAGCTGGTACTCGTCCCTCACCTCGCAGGGGAGCCGATCGGCCCCAAGGCGCTCGGTGAGCTGCTCGACAGCGCCCGACGGCGCGACGGGTCACCGCCGCCAGGACCGCTGCGGCCGGTCGTCGACCGCGAATCGGGAACTGGACTCGAAGCGATCTACCGGATGCGGCTAGAGTTGCCGCAGGTCGACTCCGCCGCCTTGACGTTGGGCCGGGTCGACGACGACTTGATCATCGGCGCCGGCGGCATGCGGCGCCGGGTTCGGCTGGCATCCGTCCTGCGGCGTTGCATCGTGGTGGAGGCGCAGCTAAGAGGTAGTGAACTGACTGTGCGATTTAGACCGAATCCGGAGGTGTGGCCAGCATGACCGGGTCTCACCCTGACATCGGTCCCGAATTGCGGCAGCTGGCCCAGACCATCCTCGACCGGCTCGACCCTGCGGTGAAACTGGCCGCCGCTCGCGTGGCGGGCAGCGGCGACGGGCCAGGCAAGTGCCAGCAGATCTGGTGCCCGGTGTGTGCGCTGGCGGCGCTTGCAACCGGTGAGCAGCATCCGATGCTGGACGTCGTCGCCGAGCACAGCGTGGCGCTGCTGGCCGTCATCCGGGCAATGGTCGAGAACATGGACACTCCGCAAGGGCCGCCGGAGACGCCGCCGCCACCGAGCGGACCGCCAGACGGTGACCAGCCGCCGCCTACGGAGCCGGGACGGTATCAACACATCCCGGTGACGGTCGAGGAGTAACGGTAAAGTTGTCGCAAAGCACCGTCCGGTGCTCGGTGGTGGGGAGGGTCCATGTGGTACTGGCTTTTCAAGTACATCTTCATGGGCCCTTTGCTGTCGTTGCTCGGCCGCCCGAAAGTCGAAGGGCTGGAGCACGTTCCGCATTCCGGCCCGGCGATCCTGGCCAGTAACCACCTCGCGGTCGCGGACAGCTTCTACAAGCCTCTGGTGGTCCGCCGGAGGATCACCTTCCTGGCCAAGGCCGAGTACTTCACCGGAACGGGGGCCAAGGGCTGGTTTCAGCGGTGGTTCTACACCGCCGCGGGGCAGGTGCCGATCGACCGGACAGACGCCGACAGCGCGCACGCCGCGTTGACCACCGCCGCACGCGTCCTCGGTGAGGGCAAGCTGCTCGGCATGTATCCGGAGGGCACCCGCTCGCCCGACGGGCGGCTTTACAAGGGCAAGACGGGGCTGGCGCGGCTGGCGCTGGAAACCGGCGTTCCGGTGATTCCCGTCGCGATGATCGGAACCGATTCCGTCAATCCGCCAGGAAGCAAGATGTGGCGGTTCGGTCGGGTGCAGGTCAAGTTCGGCAAGCCGATGGACTTCAGCCGGTTCGAGGGGCTGGCAGGCAACCGGTTCATCGAGCGCGCGGTGATCGACGAGGTGATGTACGAGCTGATGCGGCTTGGCGGCCAGGAGTACGTCGACCTCTACGCAGCCGACGTCAAAGAGGGCAAGTCCGAGATCACGGTCAAGCCGCCCGCGCGGATGCCGGAAGCAGCTGCGGGCTGACCGACCGATCGGCCGACCGCGCGGACACCGTCCCCGCCACCGCGATCACCGCGATCGCCCACCACACATACGACCCGCCTGCCAGCTGGCGCCACAGCGACGCCGCGGTTTCGCGGTGCTCGGGCATCAGCGTGATCGGCGTCCACACCATCAACGCGACGCCTGCCGCGGTGACGGCGGCCAGCGCCAGATGCCGAAGCCGATATGCCACCACCGTCGTGACCAAGAGCGTCGGCATCACCCACACCCAGTGATGCGACCACGACACCGGGGACACCACGAGGCCGAACATCGCCACACAGATCAGCGCGAGCACCGGTTGGCCGGCACGCAGCACCCGTCGCGCGGCCCATACCGTCAACCCCAGCACCGCGAAACAGGCCAGCGTCCACAGCACGAACCGCTGGCCCTCGCCGAGACCCAGCCGGGCCAGCGCGCCTGCGATGTTCTGGTTGGTGTTCAGCGTCGCGGTGCCGATCCGGTCGGTGTTGCGCACGGTGTCGGTCCAGTACTCCACGGAGTCGCGCCACGCGAGCGCGAAACCGGCGAGCGTGGCCACTACCGCCGACGCAGCGCTCACCAGGAGTGCACGGGTATCGCGGCGGAGCAGGAAGTACAGCAGGAACACCGCAGGGGTGAGCTTGAGGGCGATGGCGACGCCCAGCAGCATGCCGCGCGGCCACGGCGTCCTGCGTGGCACGCAGTCGGCGATGACGAGGGTCATCAGCACGACGTTGATCTGGCCGAAGTCGAAGTTCGCCCGGATCGGCTCGAGGTAGACGATTGAAGGTGCCACGATCGCGATCGCGAGCCAGCATCGCCGAAGCCACGCCGGCTCGGAGGTGAAGGAGGTCGAAGAAGATGAAGCCCACACATCAAGCCGGGTCAGCACGATCACCGTGGCGACGATGAGCAGCAGCAGGGTGGTCAGCGTGATCGCGACGCTTGCCACCTTGAGCGGCAGCCACGCGAACGGCGAGAACGCGACCGCGGCCAGCGGCGGGTAGGTGAACGGCAGGTCCAGGCCGCCGCGGGTGTGGAACATCGCCCCGTCGGCATACAGCGGTCGGCCGTCGAGCCAGGCCCGTCCGCCCATCCGGTACACGTCGATATCAATGCGGTACGGCGTGTGGCCAAGCAGCCGCCAGCCCGCCCAGGCCAACGCCGCCACGGCGAGCAGCTGAAACAGCCGCCAGGCGAGCGTTGGCCCCCAACCAGCCCCGCCGGGCGACCGCCAAGTACTCATGTCACCGACCAGACTATCGGTGCCCTCCGGCGAGTCGGAGGGTATCCGTCCCATGACACGCGCAGGTCGGCGTAAGTTTTCGCCCGTGTTCGACGCACTCAAGTTCGATCTGAAGTTCGACCTGGCCATCCCGCCGCAGCGGTTGCCGCTGTTGTGGTGCCTGATCGCCTTCCTCCTGACCTTCTTTGTGACCCGCACGATCGTGCGGTACATCCGTGCGCATGCCAACAGCGATGCGCCGCGGAAATGGTGGCAGCCACGCAACATCGGCCATGGTTCGCTACACATCCACCATGTCGTAATCGGTGTGATCTTGGTCATGGTGTCCGGCGTGACGATGGTGACATTGGCGGTCGACGGGGGAGTAGCCGAATTCACGGCGGCGGCAATCTTTTTCGGCATCGGGGCGGCGCTGGTTCTCGATGAGTTCGCCCTGATCCTTCATCTCCAGGATGTGTATTGGTCTGAGGACGGCCGCACTTCGGTTGACGCGGTTTTCGCCGCGGTGGCGGTGGCGGGGCTGCTCATCCTTGGCCTGAACCCGCTGTCCTTCTTCGATGTCAACATCTGGCGCGATGACCACTCCATCGCGGCGCGCGCCGCGGTGATCGCTATCGCCGTCGCGACGTTGGGCTTGGCGGTGATCGTGCTGCTGAAGGGCAAGGTGTGGACAGGGCTGGTCGGCATGTTCATCACCCCGCTGTTGTTCATCGGGGCGATCCGGCTGTCGCGGCCGCACGCGCCGTGGGCCCGGTGGCGGTACAGCGACCGGCCCAAGAGGATGCACAAGGCGCTGGAACGGGAACGTAAGCAGCGCAGGCCCGTCGTTCAGGCGAAGCTGTGGCTGCAGCACGTGATCGCCGGGGAGCCGCACTTTCCCGACGACTCCGAAGTCGATCAGCAGCTGGACCGCGAAATCCACGCGGCTCCTGCGCCGCCGGAACGGACGGCGGCAGGCGTGTGAAGTACTTCTACGACACCGAGTTCATCGACAACGGACGCACCATCGAGTTGATCTCGATCGGAGTGGCCGCCGAGGACGGTCGCGAATATTACGCCATCTCAACCGAATTCAACCCGGAGCGCGCTGGCAGCTGGGTACGCAAGCATGTGCTGCCCAAGTTGCCGTCGCCTTCGTCGCAGCTGTGGCGCTCGCGGCGCCAGATCCGGGCCGAGCTGGAGGACTTCTTCGGCGTCGACGGTGACGAGCCGATCGAGCTGTGGGCGTGGGTCGGCGCCTACGACCACGTGGTGCTGTGCCAATTGTGGGGGCCGATGACCGACCTACCGCCCGCGATCCCTCGCTTCACCCGCGAGCTGCGGCAGTTCTGGGAGGAGCGGGGATCCCCGCGGATGCCGCCGCGCCCCCGCGACGCCCATGACGCCCTGGTCGATGCCCGGCACAACTTGCTGCGGTTTCAGCTGATGACGTCGGGGTCGAGCAGGGTGTAGTGCCTGCGCACGGGTGAAAAGCAGGTGCCGGCGCCCGTTACCATGAACACGTGAACTGGACCGTCGACGTACCCATCGACCAGCTGCCGCCGCTGCCGCCGTTGCCGGACGACCTGCGGCATCGACTGGACGCCGCCCTGGCCAAGCCGGCAGCGCAGCAGCCCAGCTGGGATGCCGAATCGGCCAAAATGACGCGGACTGTCCTTGAGAGTGTTCCGCCGGTAACGGTGCCCGCGGAGATCGAGCGCCTGCGGGGATTGCTTGCCGACGTCGCCCGCGGCGAGGCGTTCCTGCTGCAGGGCGGCGATTGCGCGGAGACGTTCGTCGACAACACCGAACCGCACATTCGGGCCAACATCCGCACCCTGCTGCAGATGGCCGTGGTGCTGACGTACGGCGCCAGCATGCCGGTGGTCAAGGTGGCGCGCATCGCGGGCCAGTACGCCAAACCGCGGTCGTCGGACATCGACGCGCTGGGCCTGAAGTCCTACCGCGGCGACATGATCAACGGTTTCGCGCCCGACGCCGCCGGCCGTGAGCACGACGCGTCGCGGCTGGTGCGTGCCTACGCCAACGCCAGCGCGGCGATGAACCTGGTGCGGGCGCTGACCGCGTCGGGGCTGGCGTCGCTGCATTTGGTGCACGACTGGAACCGTGAGTTCGTCCGTACCTCGCCCGCGGGCGCCCGCTATGAGGCGCTGGCCGCCGAGATCGACCGCGGCCTGACGTTCATGAGCGCCTGCGGCGTCGACGACCGTAACCTGCAGACCGCCGAAATCTACGCCAGCCATGAGGCTTTGGTGCTCGACTACGAGCGCGCCATGCTGCGGCTGTCGACCGAATTCCCACTCGAGCAGCCGGAGCCGCGGCTGTATGACCTGTCCGCGCACTACGTGTGGATCGGCGAGCGGACCCGCCAGCTTGACGGCGCGCACGTCGCGTTCGCGGAGGTGATCGCCAACCCGATCGGGGTGAAGATCGGGCCGACGATGACGCCCGAGCTCGCGGTCGAGTACGTGGAACGTCTCGATCCTCACAACCAGCCGGGACGGTTGACGCTGGTCAGCAGGCTGGGCAACAACAAGGTGCGGGATCTACTTCCGCCGATCATCGAGAAGGTGCAGGCCACCGGTCATCAGGTGATCTGGCAGTGCGACCCGATGCACGGCAACACCCACGAGTCATCGACCGGGTACAAGACCCGCCACTTCGACCGCATCGTCGACGAGGTGCAGGGCTTCTTCGAGGTGCACCGCGCGCTGGGCACCCATCCCGGCGGCATCCACGTCGAGATCACCGGTGAGAACGTCACCGAATGTCTCGGCGGCGCGCAGGACATCTCGGACTCCGACCTGTCCGGCCGCTACGAGACGGCATGCGACCCGCGGCTGAACACCCAGCAGTCACTGGAGCTGGCGTTCCTGGTCGCGGAGATGCTGCGCGACTAGTCGCCTTGCCAAATCGGCCATCAGCCGATCGGGGTCGACAGGACGGCAGCGGTAGCCGATGTACTTGTCGGGCCGGACGACGAACGCGCAGGCCGAGGCGACCCCGTATTGGTGATGTGCCGACCGCGTCGGATCGCCAAGTGCTGCGGGATGATCGGCGAAGCGCTCGGCGGTGACGACGCGAGCTGTGACCAGCCCCGGATACATCTGCTCTATCTGTTCGGCGATCCGGCACAGTTCCACGGCCGGGCGTGCTTCGTCGTCGAGCCCGGTGAACAGCAGCACGGTGTGATGGGTGCCGCGGAACACCTCGTGCAGGTGTCCCTGTCGACCGTCGATGATCACGTCGGCCTCGCGGGCCCGATCGCCCGGTGCCGGCGCGTCCCGCCAGCCCGAGCCGTCCTCGGCGTTCAAGGGGCTGTTCGGGTAGTGGACGCGCAGTTGCGCCAACAGACCGATGAACCTCTGGCGGATCCACGGGCGAGTCAGCACCCGGCTTGCCAGCAGCGGTGCCACCCGGC
>Ga0075369_10000608_pt1 | contig 11364 bp, 11 predicted proteins | sample EndMethybrTD3034_FD_71400 | JGI IMG/M metagenome (GOLD analysis project Ga0075369, IMG submission 71400) | Populus endosphere microbial communities from Tennessee, USA - Endosphere MetaG P. TD hybrid TD303-4 | ecosystem: Host-associated > Plants > Roots > Endosphere | place: USA: Tennessee...
TCGGAATGGACCATCTCGCGGCCGCGGAAGCGCAGGGTGACCTTCACCTTGTCGCCTTCCTCGATGAACCGCTTCATGGCGCGCATCTTCACTTCGTAATCGTGGTCGTCGATGTTCGGGCGCATCTTGATCTCTTTGACCTCGATGACCTTCTGGTGCTTACGCGCCTCGTGCGCCTTCTTCTGCGCTTCGTATTTGTACTTGCCGTAATCAGAGATCTTGGCGACCGGCGGGACCGCATTGGGGGAGATCTCGATCAGGTCGAGACTGGCCTCCTCTGCCATGTCGATTGCCTCGCGGGTGCTGACGACGCCGACCATATCGCCATTCTCGTCGATCAGTCGGACTTGCGGCGCCTTGATTTCGCCGTTGACGCGCGGACCCTCGCGGGTGGGCGCGCTTTGTTGGGCAGGTCTGGCTATGGCTTCATTCTCCTTCGTAAGAGCTCCGGTTTGGAGCGGGGATGCGAGACACGGCCGCCCTAGAAGGGCGGCCGCGCCTCTTCAGAAAGTTTAGTGACGGCGGCCCCGAGTTCAAGGACCTCCTGCTTTTCCGAGCCCAGGCGGCGGACGGCAACCGTCTTGCCCTCCATGTCGCGACGCCCGACGGCAAGGATCAGCGGGACGTGGGCCAGCGAATGCTCGCGGACCTTGTAGTTGATCTTCTCGTTGCGGAGGTCGAGGTCGACCCGCATGCCGGCAGCGCGAAGCTTGGCTGCAACTTCTTGGGCATAGGAGTCGGCGTCGTTGACGATCGTTGCCACTACCGCTTGCGTCGGCGCCAGCCACAGCGGGAACCGGCCCGCATAGTGCTCGATGAGAACGCCAATCATACGCTCGAAGCTGCCGAAGATGGCGCGGTGCAGCATGACCGGGACCTTGCGGCTGCCGTCCTCGGCGACGTAGCTCGCCCCCAGGCGCTCGGGCAGCATGAAATCGACCTGCAGCGTGCCGCACTGCCAGTCGCGGCCGATCGCGTCGCGCAGCACGAATTCCAGCTTGGGCCCGTAGAAAGCGCCCTCGCCGGGGTTGAGGATCAAATCGACGCCGGCCGCCTTGGACGCCGACTTGAGCGCACCCTCGGCCTGGTCCCAGATCGCATCCGAGCCGATGCGCGTCGGCGGCCGGTCGGAGAATTTCACGAAGTAGTCCGGGAAGCCCAGGTCCTTGTAGATCGACTCGAGCAACTGGCAGAACCGGATCGTCTCCGCCTCGATCTGGCTGCCTTCGCAGAAGATGTGGGCATCGTCCTGCGTGAAGGCGCGCACGCGCAGGATGCCGTGCAGCGCGCCCGACGGTTCGAAGCGGTGGCACGAACCCATCTCGGCCATGCGCAGCGGCAGCTCGCGGTAGCTGCGCAGGCCTTGATTGAAGATCTGGATGTGGCACGGGCAGTTCATCGGCTTCAGCGCGAACATGCGCCGCGCCGGGTCGTCGACGAACTCCTTCAGGCCTTCCTCGTTTTCGCTGAGATACATGTTCTCGCGAAAATTCGACCAGTGGCCCGATTTCTCCCACAGCCGCCGGTCGTTGAGCTGCGGCGTCTTCACCTCGACGTAACCACCAGCCTCGAGCTTGCGACGCAGGTAGTTCTCGAGCGTGCGCCACAGCGTCCAGCCCTTGGGATGCCAGTAGACCATGCCGGCGGCATCTTCCTGCTGATGGAAGAGGCCCATCTCCGGACCGAGCCGGCGATGGTCACGCTTCTCGGCTTCCTCGATGCGAAGCAGGTAGGCCTTCAGGTCCTTGTCGGAGAAGAACACCGTGCCATAGACGCGCTGCAGCTGGGCGTTGTTGGCATCGCCGCGCCAGTAGGCGCCCGACACCTTCGTGAGCTTGAACGCCTTGCCGAGCTTGCCCGTCGAGGGCAGGTGCGGACCGAGGCACATGTCGAGCCAGTCGCCCTGCTTGTAGACCGAGATCTCCTCGTCCTTGGGCAGTTCGTCGGCCCATTGCGCCTTGAAGCTCTCGCCATGCTTCAGGAAGTAGTCCTTGATCTTGGCGCGGTCCCAGATCTCGCGCGTGATCGGCAGGTCGCGGTCGACGATCTCGGCCATGCGCTGCTCGATCTTGGCGAAGTCCTCGGGCGAGAACGGCTGCTCGCGCACGAAGTCGTAGTAGAAGCCGTCCTCCGTCGCCGGGCCGAACGTGATCTGCGTGCCGGGATAGAGCTCCTGGACCGCCTGGGCGAGCACGTGCGCCGCGTCGTGGCGCAGCAGCTCCAGCGCCTCGGGGTCGCGCGACGTCACGATGCCGATCTTGGCGTCGTGGTCGACGACGTGGGCGAGGTCCTTCATCTTGCCGTCGACGCGCAAGGCCAGCGCCGCCTTGGCGAGGCCAGGGCCGATCGAAGCGGCGATGTCGGCGCCGCTCACCGGTTTGTCGAACGATCGGACCGAACCGTCCGGTAAGGAAATATTGATCATGGCAACCACCGAATAAGAAGATTCCGAACACAGCTCATGCGCCGACACGAGGTGTCGGCGGCGAGCGGCCGGGAAGCGGCACGAGTGCGCGCGCCCGGCCGAATCAAGTTCGAACGGTGGTCGTGATAGCTGGAGCGGTGAAAAACCGGCGTTCCATGGGCCTGGAGATAGATGCGGCTTGGCCGTTAGTCAATGCCCGGCGCAGCGTGTGGTTGCACTGCGGCAGCGGTGAATCAGCCCAAACGCTCGTAAAGCTGCAACAATTGGCGGTTGGCCTGGGCAAGGCCATAGCGGCTGCGCACCTGCTCCTGGGCGGCGCGAGCGACCTCGACACGCCGCTCGGTGCTGAGCGACAGCGCGCTCTGCAGGGCATCGGCCAGCGCCGCCGGGTCGCCCGCCGGCGCCAGCCAGCCGGTGACCCCGGGCAGCACCGATTCGACCGCGCCGCCGCCGTCCTCGGCCACCACCGGGCGGCCCATCGCCTGCGCCTCGACCAGGGTGCGGCTGAACCCCTGGCGTGCGCCGCCGGTTGCGACCACGACGTCGGCCAGCATGTAGGCCGCCGGCATGTCGTCGACATAGGGGCCGATCTGCATGCGGCCGGCCAGATCGGCGGCCACGATGCCGCGCTCCAGCTCGCGCTCGAACGCCGTCGGTGCACCGACCGAACCCAGCAGCAGGCAGAAGACGTCGTCGCGGCCCAGGCGCTTCACCGCCTCGATCAGGATCTTCTGGCCGCGATCCTCGTCGAAGCGCGCCGGGCAGAGGATGAGATGGCTGCCGTCCGGCACGCGCAGCTCGGAGGCGAGCTTGATCACCCGGTCGGCGCGCACGATGGTGGGATCGAAGCGGTCGAAGTTGATGCCGGGTGGAATCGTCTCCAGGCGACCGTCGAGCGTCGGGAAGCGTTGCAGCGCATCGCGCGCCACATGCTCCGACACGGCGATCACCGCGTCGGCGCGCGCCTGCCGGCGCTCGACGAGGCGCTCGGCGATGCCGTCGGCGAGGAAGGGCGTGTGCAGGGTCGCGATCCACCTGATCCCGAGTCGTCGCGCCAGCGCCCGCGCCACCCAGGCCGTGTTGGGCGAACGCGCCTGGATCAGCGAGACGCGCGCTTCGCGAAGGCTCGAGGCGAGCTTGCCGGGCAGCATCAGGCGGCCCCACAGCGGATGACCGCCTTCGGGCAGCTCCAGATGCGTGGCGCGCAGCCGGAGCAGATCGGGCACCATGGCGCCGCCCGGCGAGGCGACGATGGCCGAGCCGCCGGAAGCGATCACGGCTTGCGCGGCGTCGAGCGTGGCGCGCGCCAGGCCACCGCCGGCGAGGGTGGGAACGATCTGCAGAAGAGTCGGGTTGGCGGGCACGTCAGCTTGGCGGAAGGTTGATTGTTGTGGCAGGTAACACGGGATGACCAGCGACGATAGAGTGCAAAGACTGCGGCGACCTGACGGCAACACCGTTGCCTATGCGACGACATCCGGTCGCACGCCGACTGTGGCGTTCCTGGGCGGCTTTCGTTCCGACATGACCGGCACCAAGGCGATGGCGCTCGAGGATTGGGCGCGGCGTACCGGCCGCGCCTTCGTGCGCTTCGATTATCTCGGCCACGGCCAGTCGTCGGGCCGCTTCGAGGATGGCACGATCGGGCGCTGGCTCGACGATTCACTTGCCGTGCTCGAGCAGCTCACCGAGGGCAAGTTGGTGCTGGTCGGATCGAGCATGGGCGGCTGGCTGTCATTGCTGGCAGCGCGGGCGCGGCCCGAGCGTTTGGCCGGCCTGGTGCTGATCGCGGCAGCGCCCGACTTCACCGAGCGCATGCTGTTGAAAGGCCTGTCGCCCGAGGATCGCGGGCGGCTGCAGCGCGACGGGCGGCTGGAGCGGCCATCGCAGTATTCACCCGAGCCTTCGGTCTTCACCTGGAAGCTGATCGAGGAGGGGCGCAATCATCTCTTGCTCGACAAGAAGCTCGCCTTGCCCTGTCCGGTGCGCCTGCTGCACGGCCAGGGCGATCCCGACGTGCCGTGGGAATACTCGCTGCAGATCGCGAATCACATGGAAGCGCCCGAGGTGATCACGACGTTGATCAAGGGCGGCGACCATCGCTTGAGCACGCCTGCCGACATCGCGCGCCTGATCACGACGGTCGAGGAGCTTTTGCCATAGTCTTCCGGACCGCCGGCCACTGGCCGGCTCAAGCTCATGAGCCGGCCAGAGGCCGGCGGTCCGGAAGAGCATGAATCGCGCGCAGGCCTTCCCTGTAGGTCGGATAGCGCAGCGCCACGCCGAGCTCGTTCTTGATCCTGTCGTTCTTCACCCGCCGGTTCTCGGCATAGAACGACCGCGCCATGGCGCTCATGGTTGGCGCCACCTCGTCCCACGTCACGGCCGGCGGTACCGGCTTGCCCAAAAGCTCACAGGCGAAGGCCACGACCTCGCCGGTTGCGGCCGGCAGGTCGTCAGCGACATTGTAGATGGCGCCGGCGCGTGGATGGCCGAGCGCCAGTAGCACGGTGCCCGCGACATCCTCGACATGGATGCGCGAGAAGACCTGGCCCGGCTTGTCGATGCGGCGCGCGGTGCCCGCCTTCACCTGGTCGATGGCGCTGCGCCCAGGACCGTAGATGCCGGGCAACCGAAAGATGTCGACGGCCGAGCCCGACTCCATGCCCACCGCCTGCCAGGCACGTTCCGTCGCCAGGCGCTCGATGCTGCGTGGCTGCACGGGGCGCGCGGGCGTGTGCTCGTCGACCCAGCCGCCGCCGTGGTCGCCGTACACGCCGGTAGTCGAGAGATAGCCCAGCCAGCGCGCATCGCGCAGCGCGCGCGCCGAGGTCTTCAGCGCGGGATCGCCTGTCGTGCCCGGCGCAATGGTGCAGAGGACGTGCGTCGCCTTACCGAATGCTTCGGCCGGCAGCGCCGCCGTGCCGTCGAACAGATGCGCCTCGAAGCCGAGCCTCCTGAGCTCGTTTGCCTTTTCGCTCGTCCGGCACGTACCGGCCACATTCCAGCCGGCCGCCCGGGCAAGCTTGGCAATTTCAAGGCCGCAGTAGCCCAGCCCGAAGATGAAAAGACGTCCTGTCATCTTGTCAGGATCGCCGTGACGCGGTTCTTTTCAAGGATGTTGTTTTCCCGCCTGGCATTCTGCCTTGCGCTATTCGCCGCTGCGCCATGCATCGCGCAGGGCTTGAGCATCCTCGATGAATCTCCGGACCATCTGCGCAAGTACAACGAATGCATGAACCTCGCGCGCGCCGAGCCGTTGAAGGCGTTGCCGGTTGCGGAGAAGTGGCACGCTCAGGGTGGCGGCATGGCCGCCCGTCACTGCGTGGCGACCGCCATGTTCGGCGCCGGCCGTTTCACGCAGGCGGCGGCGCAATTCGAGGCGATCGCGCGCGACATGGGCAAGGAGCGCCCGGGCCTGCGCGCCGAATTGTGGGCGCAGGCCGGCCAGGCCTTCATGGAGGCAGGCCTGCCTGAGAAGGCGGCCGAGGCGCAGAGCCGTGCCCTCGAGCTCAATGCCAAGGACGCCGACCTATGGCTCGATCGCGGCTTGAGCTTCGCCGCGCTGAAGGCCTGGCCGCGCGCCATTTCCGATTTCGACCGCGCGCTCGGCCTGCGGCGTGACGACGTCGAGATCCTGGTGCTGCGGGCGGCGGCTTGGCGCAATGCCGGCAATCCGGCGAAGGCTTATGAGGACGCGTCGCGGGCGCTGAAGGTCGCCCCCGATCATTCCGAGGCCCTGCTCGAGCGCGGTTTCGCCAGCCTGGCGCGCGGCGATCGCAGCTCGGCCAACCTCGATTTCAGCGCTGTCCTGCGCCTGGTGCCGCCCGGCTCGAGCGCCGCGCACGGCGCCGAAGCGGGGCTGCGCGGCGAGCAGCCGCCGGCTGCCGCGCCGGTTTCCCCCTCGACACAAGCTGTTCCACCGAGGAGTGGGGGGAAGAAGTAGCGTCCCTGTGACCCCTGATGTAAGAGCCGATAGATAATGAATCGATTCCTGGTCCTGCTTCTCACCCTCCTGGCAGGTGCCGCCGCCGCCCAACAGCAGCAGCCGCAACCGTCGACTCCTTATTATCCTGCGCCGCCGCCGGAAAGGGCGCCGACCGTGCAGCAGGGAGCGCCGACCAGCGGACTCAGCTCGCCCCTGCCGGCCAGCATTCCCAAGATCGACCGCACCGAGATCGCCTCGGACGCCGAGGCGCAGCTCTTCGCCGATGCGCGCAAGATCGTGTGGGGCCGCTATGCCAAGGTGAAGGGCGCCAAGTCGGGTGACGTCAGCGTCACCAAGCAGGGCAATGTCTGGATCGTGAAGGGCCGCATCGACAGCGTGGCGCCCGGCAGCGAGGGCGACTGGGCGTCGGTCGACGGCGTGGTCGAGAAGATCGCGCCCGGCCTGGTGCAGATCAGGGGCGAGGTTGCCTTCCGCGTCGCCAAGGTCGAGAAGGGCACGGCCTGCAAGGTGGCCGGCGTGCTGAACTTCAAGCGCTCGGGCAAGTCGCAGGTCTGGCGCCTAGCCGAGGGCGACAATCCCTGCGACGGCATGCGTGAGGGCTTCGACCTGGTCTACGAGAAGCCGGCCGAGAAGAAGCCCGTGCCGGCCCAGCCGAAGCGGAGTTGATCCTTCTCATGTTTCCTCTCCCCCTTGGGGGAGAGGTTAGGTGAGGGGGCGCAACGCGAAGATCGTCTCCTGCATCACCCCCTCACCCAACCTCTCCCCCAAGGGGAAGAGGAGTCATGAGGGCGGGACGCCCTCGGTTCGGATCTTGAGTATTGCGTTGCGCGCCAACTCGTCCGCGCGTTCGTTCTCCGGATGGCCGCTATGGCCCTTCACCCAGCGCCATTCGACCTGATGCGGCGCTCGCGCGGCGTCGAGGCGCTGCCACAACTCGACGTTCTTCACCGGCTTCTTGTCGGAGGTGCGCCAGCCGTTCCGCTTCCAGCCGTGGATCCACTTGGTGACGCCGTCCTTGACGTAGACGCTGTCGGTCCAGAGCCGCACGTTGCACGGCCGCTTCAGCGCCTCCAGCGCCATGATGGCAGCCATCAGCTCCATGCGGTTGTTGGTCGTGGCCGGGTCGCCGCCCGACAACTCGCGCTCTCGGGTGCTCCCTTCCGTTTTTTTGACGCGCAGGATCGCGCCCCAGCCGCCCGGTCCGGGGTTACCGCTGCACGCCCCGTCGGTGAAAATCTCTACTTCAGGTTCGTTCACAGTCCGTAATCCGCAATCGATGAGATGCCGCGATGAAACCTGAGCTTGGCGAGGTACTCCTGCGGATCCTTGCGCTTGACCATGGCATCGGGCGGCGTGTGCACCCAGTCGTAGAGCCGCGTCAGCAGGAAGCGCAGCGCCGAGCCGCGCGCCAACAGCGGCAACACCTTGCGCTCGTCGTCGCCGAGCGGCCGTACGGCTTCGTAGCCCTGCAGCAGGGCGCGGCCCTTGGTGGCGTTGAACGACTTGTCGGGCTCGAAGCACCAGGCGTTGAGGCAGATCGATACGTCGTAGGCGAAGGCGTCGTTACAGGCGAAGTAGAAGTCGATCAGCCCCGACAGCTTGTCGTGCAGGAAGAGCACATTGTCGTTGAACAGGTCAGCATGGATGACGCCCGATGGCAGCCCGCTCGGCCAATTGGCCTCGAAGAAATCGATCTCGGCCTCGAGCTCGGCCGCGAGCGGCGCATCGATGTGGTGGCGTGAGCCTTCGTACAGCGGCCGCCAGCCGGCAACCGACAGCGCATTGGGTCGCTTGAGCTCGAAGTCACGGCCGGCCAGATGCAGCGCGGCCAGCGCCTCGCCGACCTGGCCGCAATGGCCGAGCGTCATGCGGCGCGGCCACAGCCCCTGCAGGAAGGTGGTGATGGCGGCCGGCCGTCCCGCCAGCGTACGCAGCGCCTTGCCGTCGCGGCCATGGATCGGCTGCGGGCAATTGATGCCGCGGGCGGCGAGATGGTCCATCAGGCCGAGGAAGAACGGCAGGTCCTTCGGATCGACGCGCTTTTCGTAGAGCGTGACGAAGTAAGGCCCCTGGTCGGTGGTCAGCAGGTAGTTGGAGTTCTCGACGCCCTCGGCGATACCCTTGAACGATTCGGGGCTGCCGATGTCGTACTCGGCGAGGAAGGCTTCCAGCTCGGCATCGCTGACTTCGGTGTAGACCGCCATCAAGCCACCAGCGCGCGCGGCAGCTTGAACACGACGCTCTCCTCCATGGTCCGCACTTCTTCGACCGTGACGTCGTAGTGCTCGCGGCACGCCGTGACCAACTCGTCGACCAGAGTCTCGGGCGCCGAGGCGCCGGCGGTGATGCCGAGCCTGCTTGCCCCCGCCAGCCAGCCCCAGTCCATGTCGGCGGCGCGCTGCACCAGCCGTGACTTGCAGCAGCCGCAGTTGGCCGCCACCTCGACGAGCCGCATGGAGTTCGACGAGTTGGGCGCACCGATCACCACCAGCGCGTCGCACTTCGACGCGATCGCCTTGACCGCAGCCTGGCGATTGGCGGTGGCGTAGCAGATGTCCTCCATCTTGGGACCTTGGATCGCCGGGAAGCGGCGGCGCAGTGCTGCCACGATGCCGATCGTGTCGTCGACCGACAGCGTGGTCTGCGTGGCATAGGCGAGATTGTCCGGGTCGGGCACTTCCAGCACCTCGGCCTGCGCCACGTCCTCGACCAGCAGCACCGCGCCGGCCGGCAGCTGGCCTATCGTGCCGATGACCTCGGGGTGGCCGGCATGGCCGATCAGCACCACGGTGCGGCCTGAGACATGATGGCGCTCGGCCTCGCGATGGACCTTGGAGACCAGCGGGCAGGTGGCGTCGACATAGAGCAGGTTGCGCCGGCCTGCCTCGGCCGGCACGGCTTTCGGCACGCCATGCGCAGAGAACACGACGGGCCGGTCGCCCGGCACCTCGTCGAGCTCGTCGACGAAGATCGCGCCCTTGGCTTCGAGATTCTCGACGACATAGCGATTGTGCACGATCTCGTGGCGGACATAGACCGGCTGGCCGTAGCGCTCGATGGCGCGTTCGACGATCTGGATGGCGCGATCAACTCCGGCGCAGAAACCGCGAGGGCTGGCGAGCAGGACTTTTAGCGGTTTCTTCGGCGGGCTCATGCTGAACGTTCTGCCCGCTCGCTTGCGGGCTTCTTGGCCATTGCCTAGAGTCCGCCAGCAACAGATTGGCAGCAACGGACTACGGCGGCGGCACCGTAACAAAGCCGCTGCAACGGGGAAAGCAGACATGACCGAGCCGGTTGTCGCGGCGTGCGACGCAACCCACAAGGCCCTGGCCAAGATCCCGTCATGACCCACCGAAAATTCGTCATTTTGGCGCCGGCCCTGCTGGCCCTGTCGCTGGCCGCCTGCGGCGGTGGTACGCCGGAAGTAGGCTATGCCTGCCCGGCGCCGTTCACGGTGGAGGATGCCGGGCGCCTGACCCGTTTCGCCGACGGGCCGGGCCGCGATCCGCGCGACATCGCCTATGAGGCGTCGATCGCCGGGGCGGGGACCAAGTGCTCGGTGAGCCGCAACCGGGTCGACGTCACGCTGCTCCTCCGCGTCTCCGCCAACGCCGGCCCGTCGGCCAGCGCTGCTCGAACCAGCGTTCCCTACTTCGTGCGCGTGCTCGATTCCAACAACAACGTTGTCCAGAGCCAGGAGTTCACCGCCGACTTCCGACTGACGTCGGCCAATCCGCGTGCGACCTCGCAGGAGGAGCTGACGCTTACGCTCCCGCGCGACGGCGGCTTTCGCATCGCCGTCGGCCTGAAGCCCACGCCTGAAGAGCTGAACTACAACCGGCGCGGCCGTCAGCCTTAGGTTATTGGCCTCCCCAGCGAAGCTGGGGAGGTGTCCGCGAAGCGGACGGAGGGGTCATGAGCAGCAGTACTGTTGCTCATGACCCCTCCGGCCCTTCGGGCCACCTCCCCATCGTATGAACGATGGGGAGGAAATGATTGGCTCGGACCAAGCTCTAGATTAATTCGTGACAGGCCTGAGCCAGGTTCGCTCCTCGCTCAGGATGAAGCGCTCGCGCTCGGCAAACTCGAAGTTGGCGCGGCCGGCCGGATCGGCGCGCAGGCGGGTGCGATAGGCCTCGTAGGCCGCGAGACTCTCGAACGAGATCAGCGCGTGGGCGATGTTGTTGGTGCCCTCGTGCGGCATGAAATACCCCAAAAGATCGCCACCGCAGGCCGGGATGATGGTGAGCCAGTTCTTGGCATAGGTCTCGAAGGCCTCGCGCTTGAACGGGTCGATGACGTAGCGGATGGCGCAGGTCACGGTCATGGATACCTCCGATCGATGAGGCCGTACTTTAGCTGACGGCGGTCGATCCATGTTTCGGCCGGTACCGAAGGCTTGACAGTGCCCGAGCGCGGGCGCTTGCATGCGCGCCACTCACTACGTGTGACGTACGGAGGATTGCCTTGAGTGCTTATGCCGAACGTCTGGAAGCCCTGGCGGCCGATGCCGCCGACCGCTGCACGACCTGCGGCAAGTGCTTCGAAGCCTGCCCGACCGCGCGCGAGATCGGCCTCGATGCCGGCGCCGCCAAGGACCGCGTCGGCGAGCTTTTGGCGCTGACGCGCGGCGAGGCGCCAGCCGACGAATTGCAGAAATGGTTGGGCGCCTGCGACGGCAGCGCGCGCTGCACCGAGGCCTGCCCCGAAGGCATCAATGTCCGCCAGTGGGTGACCATCGCCAAGATGAAGGCCGTCGAGGCGACGCGCCCGCGCGAGGTCGGCGCGGCCAGCGCCGCCAACCGCTTCCGCCACATGGCGCAGGCGGTGCGGCTGCTCGCCAGCATGCAATTGCCGTCGGAGACCTTGAAGAAGATCCTGGCGCCGGCCGAGCGGCGCACCGCCGACGTGCTGTTCTATACGGGCTGCAACGTGCTGCGCACGCCGCACATCGTGCTGAACGTCATGGATATCCTCGACGCGCTGGAGC
>Ga0075369_10000609_pt1 | contig 11352 bp, 10 predicted proteins | sample EndMethybrTD3034_FD_71400 | JGI IMG/M metagenome (GOLD analysis project Ga0075369, IMG submission 71400) | Populus endosphere microbial communities from Tennessee, USA - Endosphere MetaG P. TD hybrid TD303-4 | ecosystem: Host-associated > Plants > Roots > Endosphere | place: USA: Tennessee...
GGCCTTGCTGATGCCGACCACCGCGCATGCCCGCACGACAAGGAAGAAGCCGAGCAAGCAGACGCCTGCGAAGGCGGCCGCGACGCCCAAGCCCTTTGGCCCGCAGCCGCTGAAGGACGGCAAGACGCAGCTCGTCGCCTTCAACGCCTCGGCCTTTCCCTATCGCAGTGCCGTTCCCGGCAGCAACAAGCCGTTCCTCGATGTCAAGAACGGCAAGCAGCTCGGCCATACCAGCCTGGGCGGCACGGTCTACTGGGAGCAGCCGACCTATAACGACCGCCGCTCGCTGCTCTATCTGCCGGCCGGCTTCGATCCGCAGCGTCCGGTGCTGATCGTGCTCTATTTCCACGGCCAGGGTGCCACGCTGGAGCGCGACGTGATGGTGCGCCAGGCCGTGCCGCGGCAGATCGCCGAATCCGGGCAGAACATCGCCCTGGTGGCGCCCCAGCTGGCCGTCGACGCCGCCGATTCCAGCGCCGGCAATTTCTGGAAACCCGGCCACTTCGCCGCCTATGTCGACGAGGCGGCCGAGCGGCTGATGCGGCTCTACGGCGATCGCGCCGCCGGCCGGCAGCTCAACCTCGCGCCGGTCGTGCTCGTGGCCTACAGCGGCGGCTACCTGTCGGCGGCCTATGCCCTCGAGCGCGGCGGCGCCAATCACCGGGTCAAGGGCGCGATCCTGCTGGATGCGCTCTATGGCGATGAGGACAAGTACGCGGCCTGGATGGCGGCGCGCCGGCGGCAGGCCTTCCTGCTCAGCGCCTACACCGATTCGACCAAGGACGAGAACGCGGCCCTGCAGGCCATGCTCGACAAGAAGCGCGTGCCTTACGCCAAGGCCCTGCCGACGACGCTCAATCCCGGCACCGTGGCCTTCGTGCCGTGCGGCGGCCTCGACATGCATGGCGATTTTGTTACGCGCGCGTGGCGGCCCGATCCCCTGAAAGCCGCACTGGCTATGATTCCCGGTTATGCGGTGGTTCGTGATAAGAAGAGCGCATGAGCGATCCCCTGCGCCAGGAACTCTTGGACATCTTCGTCGGCCGCGCCACCAAGCGCTACGGCTTGAGCGCCATCAACCAGCTCCAGCATGCGTTGCAGTCCGCGGCCCATGCCGAAGCCGACGATGCGCCGCCCGCCACCGTGCTCGCCTCGCTGCTGCACGATGTCGGCCACATGATCCATAAGCTCGGCGAGGATCCGGCCTCGCGCGGCCTCGACGACGTGCACGAGGAGCTGGGGGCGAAGTGGCTCGCCGAGCGCTTCGGCCCTGCGGTCAGCGAGCCGGTCCGCCTGCATGTCGCGGCCAAGCGCTATCTTTGCACCGTCGAGTCCGACTACTTCGGCAAGCTCGCACCCGATTCGGTCAGAAGCCTGAAGCTGCAGGGCGGGCTGATGTCGGCCGACGAGATCGAGGCCTTCCGCGCCAACCCGTACCATGCCGAGGCCGTGCGCCTGCGCCGCTACGACGAGGCCGCCAAGGACCCGCGTGCCACCACGCCGGACTTCGACCACTATCTGCGCCACGTTCCGGCCTGCCGTCTCTGATCATGATCGGCCGCACAGACGTCGAGGCCGCCTGGAGCCTCATCCGACCGCATGTCCGCCGCACGCCGGTGATCGAGCTGCCGTCCGGATCGCTCGGCCTCGGTTCAGCCCTGGCGCTGAAGCTCGAATCGCTGCAGGTCAGCGGCACGTTCAAGGGCCGCGGCGCGTTCCACAAGCTTTTGGCCTCCAAGGTGCCGGCGGCCGGCATCATCGCGGCATCGGGTGGCAACCACGGCGTTGCCGCGGCCTATGCCGCACGGGCGCTTGGCCACAAGGCCGAGATCTTCGTGCCGACCATCTCCTCACCCGCCAAGGTCGCGCGCCTGAAAAGTTACGGTGCCATCGTCCACCAGATCGGCACTGTCTATGCCGAGGCGCGGGCGGCATCGGAGACGCGCGCGGCCGAAACCGGCGCGCTCATGGTCCAGGCCTACGAGGATCCGGTGGTGTTTGCCGGCGCCGGCAGCGTCGCCCTGGAATTCGCCGAGCAGGCGACCTTCGACACCCTGCTGGTGGCGGTCGGCGGCGGCGGATTGATTGCGGGTTGCGCCGCGGCGATCGGCGAGGGCACGAAGATCGTGGCTGTCGAGACCGAAGGCACGCCGACGCTGCACGAGGCTTTGAAGGCCGGCCATCCCGTCGAGGTGAAGATCTCCGGCATCGCCGCCGATGCGCTGGGCGCGAGCCGCATCGGCGTGCCCAACTTCGAGGTCGCGCGGAAGCTGGTGCGCGAGTCCGTCCTGGTGGATGACGACGCCGTGCGCAAGGCGCAGCGCGCCTTGTGGGAAGACCTGCACGTGGTCGCCGAGCCGGCCGGCGCGACCGGCCTCGCCGCCTTGATGGCCGGAGCCTATCGTCCCGCACCCGGCGAGCGCGTCGCCACCCTGGTTTGCGGCGCCAACACCGAGCCGGGGTCGGTGGTCTAGCGTGCCATGCGCCGGCGACTGTCCGCCCGGTTTCTGATCCTCGACCAGGCGGGCCGGGTCCTGCTGTTCCGTTTCGTCTACAAGCGCGGTCCGCTCGCTGGCCAGGATTTCTGGGGCACGCCGGGCGGCGGCGTCGAGGATGGCGAGACGCTGGAGCAGGCAGCCTTGCGTGAGCTGGCCGAGGAAACCGGATTGCGGCGCGACAGCGTCGGCCCGGAGGTCGCCCGCCGCGAGGTGGCGCTGCAGTTGCCAGACGGCGAGCATGTCGTGCAGGACGAACGCTTCTTCGTGGTTCGCGTCGCCGACGATGTCTTGTCGAAGGACGATTGGACCGACCTCGAGCGCGAGGTCATGGTCGAGCATCGCTGGTGGTCGCTCGACGAGCTGTCGCAGACCGAGGCGACGGTGTGGCCCGAGAACCTGTGCGCGATGATCGAAGCGCTGTCTTGAGAGAGATTTCCGGCACTGCTGGCACCGATGCGCGACCCGACGATTTTGCGCCTTATGGCACGCAAAAACTAGCACTCTAGTTGATCAGAATGAACACCTGAGTTATATTGAGCATGTGTCGCCTTCCAGCGGCTCTGCTCTTTGCATCGTTCATCCGATATCCATCGCGCCCGGCCGCCGCCGTGCCGGCCTGTGCGGTCGAGTGAAAAACCGGTAGCGATAATAGCGGAAATGTCCGAAATCGCCGGCAGGCCCTATTGGTAGTGGGTCAACCTCCGGGGCAACGCTACGACCTCTGTCGGAAACCTCGGGAACCTCGGAAACCTCCGCCAAGAATGAGTTAGCGCGTAACGCTGGTCACGACCGCGCGGTTGGCGCGGCTGCCGTCGCTGTAGTCGTAGCGGATGGCGAACTTGTCGGCCGGTGAGATCCACCAGCGCGACACCGACCGCTGGCCGGCAGGCCCTTGCTCCTGCATCTCGATCAGGAAGGTGTCGATCATGGCGTCGCCGGGCCCGGTGCGCTTTTCGGCCTGCACCACCCTCAGGATGTAGTGCCAGGTCTTGCCGCCGCTGCTGAAGTCCGCCTCGATCTTCTTGCCCACGGCGAGCGGCCACAGCCGTTCCGGCTTCAGGGCATTGATGTAGGCGGTGGTGTCGCTGCCGTCGGGCGAGGGATTGTCGAACAGGAGCGCGCGCAGCTTGTAGGGCTTGCCGCCGACGATCTCCATGGTGCAGTCCATACCGTCGCGGCCCTTGGCCACCACCTTGGTGCCGCTGTCGTAGGTGAAGGTCGTGCCGGGATCGGGACAGACGAAGTCCATGGTCTGGGCGGCCACGGCCGAAGGGAGCAGGGCGGCCAGCAGAACCGCGGCAGAACGTATCGTCATCGTCGCAATGATGACCGTCCGGCGATCAACTGGCCAGCCACAAGTCGTGCCAGCTGGCGGCCAGAAAGTTGGGATCGTTCGAATGGTTCTGCACCCGGGTGCTGGCCACGGTGAGGGACTCGAGCTCGACCAGCGGCAGGTTGGGGCACTCACGGGTGACGGTCTTCTGGAACTCGGCGACCAGGGCCTTGCGTCGGCCAGGATCGGTCTCGACCTTGATCCTCTCGACCAGGGCGTCGACCTCGTCGGTATGGAAGCCCGAGGCGTTGCGGAAGGGCACGCCCTTCCTGATGCCGTCCGAGGTGAAGTACTGGGTGGTGGTCGGCACCGGCTCGGACGGATTGGCCTGGTTGGAGATCGCCAGGTCGAAATCGTAGTCGGTGTAGATGCGCCTGATCGAGGCCTGGCGGTCGGGGACGGTGAGGGTGACGTCCACGCCGATATCCTCGAGACCCTGCTCGACAATGGCGCCGATCTTGGCGTTCTCGGCGAACCAGCCGGCCGCCACCAGGTTCAGCTTGAAACGTTTGCCGCCGGCCTTCTTCGGATAGCCCGCCGCATCAAGGAGCGAGGCCGCCTTCTTCGGGTCGAACTCGGTCTTGAAGGTGTCGGCCGCGAAGTACTCCTTGTTGGGTGAGTAGATCGGACCCGTGCCAGGCTGCGCATAGCCGTGGTAGACGGTCTTGGCGATCAGGCTGCGGTCGACGGCGAAGAACATCGCCTGGCGCACCTCGCGCTTGGCGAAGACCGGGTTGCGCAGGTTGCATTCCAGGGTGGTCGACCACACGGCTTCTTCGTAGCCCTTGGGCGTGGCGACGAACTTGCCCGTCGCGGCCAGCCGCTTGATGTCGGGCAGCGGCACCGGATTGGACACGCCGATATGGATGTCGCCTGCCTCCAGGGCGGCGGCACGGCCAGCGGGGTCGCGCACATAGCGGATGATCAGCCGGTCGAGGTAGGGCGTGTCGCGGCGCCAGTAGCCCTCGTTCCTGGCGTACTCGAAATGGCTGCCGCGCACCCACTGCTTGAACGTCCACGGGCCGGTGCCGATCGGCGAGTCATTGGCCGGGTTGGTGAGCGGATCCCTGCCGGCATAGACGTGCTTGGGGAGGATGTAGTTCGCTGGGCTGCAGAGCAGGGACGAAAAGAAGAATTCCGGCACCGGCTTGTTGAAGCTCACCACGACGGCATCGGTGTCGGGCGCAGCAACGCCCGCGAAGTCGGTGAGCGCAGCCGCCGCGGCGTGCTTCTTCCAGATCTCGTCGATCGAATAGACGACGTCGGCGGCGGTCATGTCCTGGCCGTCGTGGAACTTCACGCCCTTGCGGATCTTGACGGTGTAGGACTTGAAGTCGGCCGCCGGCTTCCACGCCTCCGCCAGCTCGCCCTGGAACACGCCATCCAGGCGGCGGCTGGCCAGGCGCTCGAGCAGCTTGGAGGAGGAGAAGGTGGGCGATGGCCCGCCGCCCGAGGGGACGTAGCAGGCCTGCGGCTCGCCGCCGCCCCAGGTCGCGACCAAGGTGCCGCCCCGCCTGGGCGTTTCCTGCGCAAGGGCGGCCTTGCCGACAAGGCCAGCCGTCAAGAGACCGGCCCCGAACGAGCGACGTAAAACCCTGGTCACCGTGCCTGCCATAGCCTGGATTAAAAACCCAGGGCTGTGGCTTTATGCGGGCAGCGTCGAATAGGTCGCGCGGCCGATCGCCAAAAGGGCCTTCTGCTCGTTGAACACGTCGACATCGACCACGCCCACGCTCTTGCCGGCGCGGCGCACCTTGGCGGTGATGATCAAGTCGGTCTTGATAGCCGGCCTGAGATAGTCGACGCGGAAGTTGATGGTCGGCAGCGCCCGGCGCAGCGCCATGATCAGCGCATAGTCGCCGACCGTGTCGATGATCGCGGCCAGCGGACCGCCGTGCCATTGCCCGGTGCCCTTGCCGCGCTCGAACTCCGGCCTCATGGCGCAGGTCATGGTGACCTGCTCGTTGGCGGGATCGGCCTCGGTCACCTTCAGGCCGAGAAAGGCGATGAAGGGCGAGTTGTCGAGCATCCTCTGCAGCACGTCCTTGATCGGCGGCGCTGTCTTGTCGCTTCCTTCCTGTTCGCTCATGGAGCCACCACAACCTTGCCGAACACCTCGCGATCCTCGATGACGCGCAGCGCCTCGCGCGCCTCCGTCAGAGGGAAGATCTTGTCGATCAGCACTTTCAGCTTGCCCGACTGCACCAGCTTCAGGAGTTCCTCGATGTCGGAGCGCATCCAGCCGTTGGAGCCCAATACCTTCAATTCGAAGGTCCAGATGAAGCGGATGTCCTCCGTCGGCGCGTAGCCTGCGGTGGCGCCGCAAGTGAGCAGGCGGCCACCGACCTTCAGCACCTTCAGCGACTTCACCCAGGTGTCGCCACCGGTGTAGTTCACCACCACGTCGACGCCCCGGTCGGTGCCGCTGCCGCGCCGTGTCGGCTTGCCGTAGAGCTCGTAGACCTCCTTCTGGAAGTCGTGGGTGATATAGTTGATGGTCTTGTCGGCGCCGAGCTCCATCAGGCGCTTGGCCTTGGCGTCCGTGCCGGCACAGGCGATGACTTCCGCGCCGGCGAGCTTGGCGAGCTGCAGGCAGCACACGCCAACGCCGCCCGAGGCGCCCAGGATCAGCACCCTCTCGCCCTTCGCGACATGGCCGTTGGTGGTCATCATGCGCAGCGCCGTGCCGTAGGCCACGGGCAGCGCGGCGGCATCGGCGAAGCTCACGCCATCGGGGATCCTGACGAGCTGGTGCGCGCGCGCCTTGCAGAGCTCGGCCAGGCCGCCATGCACCGTCTCGCCCATCAGGCCGCCCTCGACGCGGTTGATGGGGTCGACCAGCACGCGGTCGCCCTTCTTCCAGCCGGTGACGCCCGGGCCGACCTCGGCGATCTCGCCGGCGACGTCCAAACCCATGATCGCCGGCATCGGCACCTTGATGCCAGGCATGCCGCGGCGAGTGAAGACGTCGTGGTAGTTCAATGACGAGGCCTTGACTGCGACGATCACGTCGCCCTCGCCGGGCTTTGGGTCGGGAAAGTCGGTCTCGTAGTTCAGACAGTCGGGAGCACCATGCTCACGGACGACGGCTGCTTTCATTTTTAGGATTCTCCTCCGGTGGGGATCTGCTTGGCCAAGTGCTGGGCGAGCTGGCGCTTGTCGATCTTGTTGGTGCCGGCAAGCGGCATCTCGTCGATGAAGATGACCTGGCGCGGATGCTGGTAGGCCGGCGCGTTGGCCAGCGCGTAGCTCTTGACCGCCTGCTCGTCGAGCTCGGCGCCATTGGTGCGCACGACGAAGGCAATGGGCTTGTGGCCCTTCAGCTCGTCGGGGATCGGGATGACGGCCGCCTGGTGGATGCCGGGGTGGCGCTCCAGCATCTTCTCGACCTCGCCGGGATAGATGTTCTCGCCGCCGCACACGAACATGTCATCGGCGCGGCCGACGAAGAAGAAGAACCCGTTCTCGTCGCGGCGGAACACGTCGCCGGTGCGGTAATAGCCATCCGGTGTCATGGCCTTGGCCGTGACCTCGGGCAGCTTGTGATAGTGCGTCATCAGCGCGCCGCACTTCATCTCGAGGACGCCCCCTTCGGCGTCATTCCCCTGGACCTCCTTGCCGTCGCGCACCAGGCGTAGCTGGACCTCGGGATGCGGGTAGCCGGTCGACAGCTCGGGCTGCGGGATGTCGTCGGGATGCGGGCCGAACACGACGGGGCCGGCCTCGGTGGTGCCGTAGCCGTTGCCGATGGCGGCCTTGGGGAACACCGTACGCACCTGGTCGATCAGCGACTGGGTGATCGGCGCCGAGCCCATGCGCACGGCCTCGACGGCGGAGAGATCGTTGCTCGCCAAAAGCTCCTTCTCGCGCAGCATCATGGCGATCATGGTCGGCACCGACGTCAGGAACTGCACGCGATGGCGCGCAGCGGCCTCGATGTAGCCCCGGGTCGTGAACTGCGGCAGCAGGACGATGGTGTCGCCCTGGTTCAGCGTGGTCTGGCACATGGCAAGACCGTTCATGTGGTAGAGCGGGGCGGCCACCAGCGAGCGCTGGCCCTGCGGCACCGGCCGACGCACGCGCTGGCTGATCGCCCAGAGGTGCGAATAGTGCGACAGCACCACGCCCTTGGGCCGCCCGGTCGAGCCCGAGGTGTAGAGGAACATCGCCGGTTCCTCGGGCCGCATCTTCAGTGGCGTAAATGGGCCTTCGTCGAGGAGCGACGCAAAGTCCTTGTCGAAGGAGATCTTGGGCACGTTGTCGGGCGCGAGCTTGAGCCGCGTGTCGTCGCCGATCACCAGCTTGGCGTCGCAGTCATCGACAATGTAGGCCACCGTCTCGGCGGGCAGCTTGTAGTTCACCGGCACCGAGACCAGGCCGGCCTGTATGGTGCCGAGGAAGGTGAGCAGGAACTCGGCACGGTTCGCCGACAGGATGGCGACGCGATCGCCACGCTTCAGTCCGCGCTTCAGGAGGCCGCGCGCGACCGCGCCGCTCAGGCGGAAAATGTCGTCGTAGGTGTAGGAGCGCTCGCTGCCGTTGCCGCCGGCGTCGATCAGCGCCAGCGACTCGCGCGGCACGTCACGCGAGATCGCGTCGCCTTGGTTGTCTTGCGTGATGGTCACCATGGCGGCCTATTCGATGAACTCCAGCACGGCGTTCACCGCCTGCTTTGCCGGCACGACCAGCCGCCCCGACGTCTGGACCGCACCCTCGATCTTGCCTTCCTGCAACGCCCGCGCCGCCTTCGCAACGGAGACGGTGCGGAAGGTGAGGCCGGCCATGTAGGCCTTGCGGCCTTCGGCGTCGGGCACGGCATCGCCGAACTGGGATTTCAGCTCGGCTTCGGTGACGATGTCGAAGCGCGAATTGGCGATCACGACGCTCTTGCCGCCCTTGATGTCGCGCACCGCCTCGACGCCGAACATGTCGGCATAGAGCTTGGCGCCGGCCGCCGGATCGGGCTCGACGATCAGGGCACGCACGACGGCGACCGTGCCGTTGGCGTGATGCCGCCACTCGTCGCGCCACACCAGCTCGCGCGTGAAGTGATGGCAGTAGTAGATGCGGCCATAAGGCACGACGCCTGCCTTCATGCGCACGGTGCGGAAGCGCGCATCGTGCTCCTTGCCGGCGACCTTGACCGGCCGCGTGAACTCGACCGGCGGATCGATGGGCACGCCGACCTTGGCGAGCGATTCATAGGTGACAGCGGAATCCTCGGACCCGAACACCAGGCCGTTCAGCCCGAAGGGGAAGGTCATCAGGTCCATGCGGCCGGTCGTGGCACCCTTGGGCACGGCGATGAGCTCGAGGTAATCCGTGCCGAACATGGCGAGATGGTTGATCGAGCCCAGCGAATGATAGCCGCGCTCGGTCAGCGTGAAACCGAGCCGCCGATAGATGTCGGCCGCGCGATCCATGTCGTCGCGCGCATTGATGACCACGTGGTCGAGCGTTGCCGCAGGCAATGTCATCCGAAACCCCTCTCGCCATCCTCGCACGTCGGGCACGTCGTGAATTCTCTTATTTCGACGATCCCGCCTTATCTCCGAAAACCGTTTCTAATATTCCCGTCATCGCGAGAATGAAACTCCAAGATCGCAGCTCCATTCAATATGCATCTCTGCTGGCCTGCATTTTGCTGCATCGTTATTGGCTGAGCGCGCTAGGCTCCCTTGGATGGACAGGACCACGACATGACAGCGAAATTCCGCACGACGCGCCGCGCCGCCTTGGCTGGCGCATCCGCCTTGGCGCTTGCAGGCGGCCGGGCGTGGGCGCAGACGCCGACACCCAAGAAGGGTGGCACGCTCACCTTCATGCAGAACAGCGAGCCGCAGACCCTGGTGGCGCTGACCACTGTGGCGACGCCGGCGCTCACCGTCAGCGCCAAGGTCACCGAAGGGCTGCTGGAGTACGACTACGACATCAAGCCCCGTCCTCAGCTCGCCACGGAGTGGTCGGTCAGTCCCGACGGCAAGACCTATACGTTCAAGCTGCGGCCGAACGTGAAGTTCCACGACGGCAAGCCGTTCACGTCGGCCGACGTCGCCTATTCGATCCAGCTCCTGAAGACCGTCCATCCGCGCGGCCGCAATACCTTCGCCAACGTCACCGAGGTCAAGACGCCCGATCCGCTGACCGCCGTCATCGAGCTCTCCAAGCCCGCGCCCTACCTGATCAAGGCACTGACGGCGGCCGAGGCGCCGATGATGCCGCGTCACATCTATGAAGGCACCGATCCGCTGGCCAATCCCAACGGCAACGCGCCGATCGGCACGGGACCGTACAAGTTCAAGGAATGGGTGCGCGGCAGCCACATCATCTACGAGCGCAATCCCGATTACTGGGATGCGCCCAAACCCTATATCGACCGCATGGTCTGTAAGTTCCTGCCCGATCCGGGGGCGCGCTCCATCGCTTTCGAGAATGGCTCGGCCGACATCGGCTACCGCACGCCGGTGGCGCTGTCGGATCTCGAGCGCTTGAAGAAGATCCCGACCCTGCGCTTCGAGACCAAGGGCACGAGCTACTCGTACAATGTGTCGACGCTGCAGTTCAATCTCGACAGCCAGTTCTTCAAGAACCTCAAGGTGCGCCAGGCGGTGGCGCATACGATCGACCGCGAGCTGCTGATCAAGACCGTGGCCTTCGGTTACGGCACGGTGTGCTACTCGCCGATCGCGCCGGGCCTGAAGGAATTCCACGATCCGACGCCCAGTCCCTACAAGCTCGACCTCAAGAAGGCCGAGGCGCTGCTCGACGAGGCGGGTTTCCCGCGCGGCGCCAACAAGGTGCGCTTCAAGGTGCCGCTCGACTACAACCCGATCGGCGACGAGAGCCGGCGCGCCGGCGAGTTCCTGCGCGCCGCGCTGGGCCGCATCGGCATCGCCGTCGAGGTGCGCGCGGCCGATCCGTCGGCTTTCGTGAAGCGCGTCTACACCGACCGCGAGTTTGACTTCACCTTCAACGGCCATTCCAACCTGTTCGATCCGACGGTCGGCGTGCAGCGCATCTACTGGTCGAAGAACTTCAAGAAGGGCGTGCCGTTCTCCAACGGCTCGCACTACGATAATCCCAAGGTCGACGCCCTGCTCGAAGGCGCGGCCGTCGAGAACGATCCGGTCAAGCGCAAGCAGATGTTCATCGACTTCCAGCGCATCGTCGCCGAGGAGGTGCCGGACATCCCGCTCTACTCGCCGCTCTACCTCACCATCCACAATGTCCGCGTGCACGACCATTCGCTGACCGCCGACGGCGTCGAGGCCAACATGGCTGCGGTGTGGCTGGATGCTTAATTCTTCCGGACCGCGCGCATCCTGCGCGCCTCATGATCATGAGCGCGCAGGATGCGCGCGGTCCGTATGACATGAGAATGAGCCGCCGCATCCTCACGACCCTCCGCCGGACCGCCATCCATGCCGGGCCGACGGTGCTCGGCATCATCGTGCTCGACTTCCTGCTGCTGCAGCTGATGCCCGGCGACGCGGCCGACGTCATCGCCTCGGAATCCGGAGT